>Ga0082335_1000053_pt1 | contig 360940 bp, 333 predicted proteins | sample Subgrocontami58m_FD_72375 | JGI IMG/M metagenome (GOLD analysis project Ga0082335, IMG submission 72375) | Subsurface groundwater microbial communities from S. Glens Falls, New York, USA - GMW37 contaminated, 5.8 m (SPADES assembly) (version 2) ... | reverse complement strand
GCGCCTGCTGTAGTTGTCCGTGTAGGCAGGCGCGATGCCGAGCCGGCGTATTAAAAACTAATTTTTTTACTTCAGGGGTACCCCTGAAGTATGTTCGAACAAAGCGGTGGACACACCGCCAATTTACCCATTCGAACACATGACTCGACTTGTTAAACTCACGCTTGGTATTGTAATCAAATACACTTCCAGGCACGGACACCTTATACTGAAATGCCAAAAATTAAGCTGGAGTCTATGAACCCACGATCCTTAACGCGAGAGATTATGAAATATATATCTGAGCGCTATAACGGATCAAGAAGGTGTGACTATGGCGGAAATTGTTTTATTTAGGCCCTTTGCAGACAAGTCGTCTAAGTATAGATGTCCGTTGGGTTTGATCTATATAGCGACGCCTTTGGTTGAAAAAGGATTTACCGTAAAAATTATTGACGAAGAAATATGCAGTAATTGGCTCACCGAGTTGAATAATGCCGTAGACTCATCTACTATTTGTGCTGGCATAAGTGTTATGACTGGCAGATCGATACAATCTGCGTTGGATTTTTCAAAAGAGATAAAAAAAATCAGCAATATTCCGGTTATTTATGGCGGTATCCACCCTTCTTTTTTACCTCATCAGACATTAGAAAACGGTTTTGTGGATATAGTTGTTGTAGGCGAAGGAGAGAAAGTGTTTTTAGAGGTCGCAGAATCCATTAAAATGAACAAGGACTTGAAGGACGTAAGAGGAATTTTGTATAAACAAAATGGGAAGTTTTATGTAAATCAAGAGGCAGATTTTATGGATCTGAACAACTTATCGATCCCCAACTATGATTTGATTGATGTAGAACATTACTGTCGTGGAGAGGGCTCTCTTACGCATGATGGGCCGGCATTTGAAATAAATGTAGACAGGGGGTGTCCGAACCGATGCGCCTTTTGTTACAACATAAAGTTTAATAAGAGGCGATGGAGGGCTATGGGGGCAGAAAAAGTCCTAGATGCGGTAGTAGCGATAATAAAGAAATACAACGCAAAAACCATAAACTTCGTATCGGACAATTTTTTTGTAGATAAGAATAGAGTTTTTGAAATATGTAAAGGGATAATTGATAAAGGGCTTAAAATCCATTGGTACGCCGATATACGAATAGATTCTTTTTTGAGTTATGATGATGAAATAATTAGGTCGATTAAAGATAGTGGCTGTACCATGCTCACCTTTGGGGTTGAAAGCGGCTCGGGAAGGATTTTAAGGATGATCGATAAGGACATAAAAATCGAGGATATATTAAAAGCGTATAAAAGGACAAGGGCTTTTGATTTTAAGATAAATTATCACTTTATGATAGGTTTCCCGGATGAGACTAAAGCAGATATTGCGCAGACCATTAAATTAATTCTTTTTTTAACGCAAGATGATAATGTAACAATTTACGGCCCAAGCATATTTACTCCTTACCCCGGGACGCCCTTATATGACAGATGCCTTGAGTTAGGCTTTATACCGCCCAATCGTTTGGAAGATTGGGCACATTATGATTGGACCGGTAGCTCAAGACTGCCTTGGTTTAGCAAAGATTATAAAAGTTATATAAAAGAAGTAAGTGAGGTTTGCAGCCTTTTGAATATTAGGCATAGCAGCAGTACAAAGGTGAGCAGAATTGCCGCACCATTTCGTTTCGGCATATTTAGGAAATATTTCAGGTTGAGAGCGGTCGGTTTAATTTACGGCATAAGATTGTTTGCGTTAGATATTAAAGCAATGCGGGCATTGAGAAGCATGGTATGTTCGATCGCTAGGTTATAGGTTATATTTAAGAGTTATAAACATTGAAGAATATAAGAGGGTGGCTGGTTTCCAACTAAAGGAAGGCGCCGCTCTTGATCTACCCCCGTCTATTGTACCACTCCTAAAGGGAATCTCCACTGCTTGTTAATACTGTCTCAACAGGCACGCCTGTTGAGAATATTTCACGTTCTTTTTCCAAGAATTCCTCCGGCGTAAGATTGTCAAGTGACGTATGCGGTCGCTCGTTATTATAATCTATCCGCCAGTCTTCAATGATCCTCCGAGCCTCGTCAAGACTTGTGAACCAGTGATCGTTTAAGCATTCGTCTCTGAATCTACCGTTAAAACTCTCAATAAACGAATTGTCGACCGGCTTGCCAGGCCGTATGAAGTTAAGCTTTACCCCTCCCTGGTATGCCCAGTTATCCAGGGCTTTACCGATGAACTCCGGACCATTATCTATGGTTATCAATTCAGGCAATCCTTCACCTTTGGCGATCTCATTTAATACCCTGACTACTCTAGCACCTCCGATAGAGGTATCGACTTCGATCCTGTGGCATTTACGCGAATAATCGTCTACCATCGTGAGTGCCCTTATCTTCCTGCCGCTTGAAAGAGCGTCCGACACAAAATCCATGCTCCAGCGCTCATTGACTCGCGTAGGAGTAAGCGCTTCGACTCGCCGTATCGCCGCCATCTCCTTTCTGCGACGGATACGAAGGGCTAATCCCTCTTCCTTATAGATACGTTCAGTCCTCTTGTGATTAATCACGAAGCCCTCTCTGCGCAGCATTATATGGAGTCTTGCGCATCCGAACCGTCTCCGTCTCTCCGCTAGCTCCTTTAGCCGCTTACGTATCGGCTCATCATCCAGACTTGTCGCCGGCATATATTGAAACGTCGAGCGCCATAAATCAACCACACTACAGGATCGCCTGATACTCAGTCCAAAGTTCTCTTTAACGAATAGTACTGCCTTACGCCTTGCTTTGGGCTTTAGAAGTTTTTTGAGACGACCGCCTTCAGGGCTTTTATGTCAAGCGCCTGGTTGGCAACGATACGTTTTAACTTACCGTTCTCTTCTTCCAGGTCTCTTAGCCTTATGGCTTCATTCACTGTTAGGCCGCCGTATTTACGCTTCCAGTTATAGATCGTGCCATCGCTTACGCCGTGTTTACGGCAGAGTTCCGGCTCCGTTTTGGACCTGTTATACTACCATAATTCCTTTTGGAAGTGGCACAGTTTTAGGGGGGGCAAAGGACCAACTTTATAAATATATCAAAAGGGCAAGTATGGAAATAATGGGCGTAGAAATAACGCCCCATTATTTCCGGCGGCGCTTTCTAACCGAATGTGGTAAGACGAATGCCCATATCGCGGATGTTCAGGCAATATCAGGCATTAAAGATATTAAGGTGATAATGGAGCATTACGCCTATAGCACGGTGGAAGGCCAACAGAAAGTCCTTGAAATTACGAGGATATAAAGATATGATAAAAGCATATAATATTAATAAGTGTGTGTGGGGTGTGGTGAAAAGGCCATTTTGAGCGCAAAAGACAGACACTCTCTCCCTCTCTGCCATGAATCATTTATGTCGGTTCATGCTTTTGATGACAAAAATTTTAGATCTCGCTATAGAAGATTTGTTAAAATAAAATCTATGAAAAATCTAATAAAGATGATTATAAAATGGTTAGCTACTGCCAAAATACTATCTATACCAAGAAGATTTGTAGGAAGAGTTATAATATCTGCTATCTCGAGCAAAAATGGAATTCTATTTTTTGTCACTGATCCAGCAGGCACCCAAGCAGTTAATGTAATTAAGCAAATCAGAAAAGAAGCGGAAATGCAACTTAGCGGCCTTGAGGCTTACCAAATATGTGTGGCAGTGAGAAAAACCGAAAAAATAGAGGGAGATATTGCCGAAGTTGGTATATATAAGGGAGGCTCAGCGAAACTTATATGTGAGACCGCGAAGAAAAAATCCGTGCATTTGTTCGATACTTTTGAGGGACTGCCAGATTTATGTGCAATGGACAGTTTGGAGAGATTTCACAAAGGAGAATTTTCTGTTAAGTTTGAAAATGTTAAGGATTACCTTAAAAAGTATCCAAACGTATATTTTTACAAAGGTTTATTTTCTTCGACTTCTGAATCTGTAAATAATAAAACGTTTTCATTTATTCATCTTGACGTAGATCTGTATGAGTCCACGCTGAGTTGCCTAAAATTCTTTTATCCCAGAATAAGTAAGGGGGGCGTAATCATTTCTCATGATTATCCAGGATCAAAAGGGGTTAAGAGTGCATTTGACGAATTTTTTATAGATAAGCCAGAGATAATTATTGAATTGCCTGGGTGTGATCAGTGTTTAATTGTTAAAGTGTAACCAGAGGATGCGAATTGAAAAATTTTCCGAGCCCAGACGTAATTTCGGATCGGATATTTTCAAACAGACGCCGTCTTGAACCGTTAAAAATATTCAAAGCGAGCAAATTGATCTCCCTCTCCGCCATATTATTAAAGAACATATGAAATTATCAAAAGCATATATAAATATTGCCATAATTGTAATTTCGGTGGGCATTATATATTCGCTCGTTCCCACTATCATGCTATATGTTAAAAAGATCCCCGCGCCATACCTTAACACACAGGCCGCAGAAAAACTGAATGGAAATAAAGGCGATGGTTTTGAATTCATCGTGCTTGGCGATACGCACTCGGGGCTGATATTCAATGACAGCGCGACGTTAAAGCTCGTGCGTCAAATGAACATAGAAGACAGGTTCAGAAAGCTGCCGGTCGATTTTGTTTTGAATCTCGGCGATGTTACTTTCAGGGGATCGAAGCGGGATTACGCAACATATAACAAGATACGTTCTCTCATCAAATGGCCGGTTATAAGCGCTATAGGGAACCATGATGACGATGACGATAAAAGCGGTACGACCTATTTTGAAGAAAATGTCGGCGAAAAGGAATTTTCCTTCATAGACAGGAACTGCTTTTTTTTAGTGATAGATAATTCAACGGGGGATCTGTCCGAGAAACAGTTTGAGTGGCTGGAACGGGAACTTATCGCGTCAAAACCTTATGCGCATAGATTTGTCGCCGCTCATAAATCGCCGGTTTCTCCGTACCAGCAGTCATGGTACAGGCCGGAACTCAGCCCATGGTCTTACCGGTTTATGAAGCTGTGCGAAAAATATAATGTCGACATTGTGTTTTCCGGACATGAACACCTGTTCAGTGAGAAGAGCTTCGGCGGGGTAAAATATATAGTGTCGGGAGGCGGAGGGAACCTTATTCATTTTCCGGATCCGGATGGAGGATATCTGCATTATCTGGTGGTTAGGGTTATCGGGGATTATGTAGATTACGAAGTGCGCAAGATATCTCCGCCTTTTTGGGAGCTCCTTACATACTATCTCTGGAAAGACGCGTTTTATTTCATAAAGTCGGTTTTGTTCTAGGCGGATCATCATGCGTATATTGCGTAATTACATATTGAACGAATTCTTCCACTCATTCACTATTTCCATAGTGGTATTTACCTTCGTTTTGCTGGTGGGCAATATTATCAGGCTTGCAGACCTTATAATAAATAAGGGCGTCGATATTTTTTCGGTGATGTTATTGTTTTTGTTTCTCGTTCCATGGCTCTTGAGTTTTACCCTGCCCATAGCCGCCCTGACAGCGGTGATACTTACTTATGGCAGATTGTCAAGCGACGGGGAATTGACCGCGATGAAGGCAAGCGGCGTAGGGCTCTTCAGGTCCTCGGTGCCTCTTCTCGTACTGGGTATAATGTTCAGTTTTACGGCCTTTTATCTGAACGATCAGGTATCGCCTAACGCGTCCTTTGCTTCGAGGAGGGTCATAAAGGAGATAGGGATCAGAAAACCGACGGCATATCTGGAAGAGGGGACGTTCATAAGAGGATTCGAGAATTACGTTATCTTTATCCATGAGATCAGGGGCAATAAACTTAAAAATATAAGGATATACCAGCCTCAGGAGGGAAAGTCGACAAGGACGATAGTGGCTGAATGGGGAGAGATAAATTCAAGTATAGAGAATAATATGGTCGAATTGAAACTTTTCAACGGAACGAGTGAAGAGCCTTCGCCCACCGATCCCGACACGTTTTATAAGCTTAATTTCAAAACGTATTTTATGACGCTCGACCTGACAAAGCTTTTTAAAAAGGAGAAGATCCAGAAGAAGACGCGCGAAATGACGGTTGCAGAGCTGAAGAAGGAGATATACGATTCTAACATGCAGAAGATCGATCCGACCCCTCTGTATGTGGAGATATATAAGAAAATAAATATGTCGATAGCCTCTTTTGTCCTTATGCTCATAGGCATTCCCCTGGGTATAAAGGCGCACAGGAGCGAGAAATCAATAGGTTTCGGTATCAGCCTCATATTGTTTGCGTTGTATTGGGGGGCGTTTCTGGGAGGCGTGGCGTTATCCCTGAAAGGTTCCGTGGATCCTCTGATAGGTGTATCACTGCCGAATATAGCGTTCTTCGTATTTGGCGTGATCTCATTTGTCAGCACTGCGCGGAAATAATAGCCGCAGGAAAATATAAGGAGGAGCAATAATGGGATTAAAAAAGCAGTTCCAGACCAAGATGAAACAAAGGGTGAAGAGAAAAAAAGCAAGACAAAAACTTACCGCGAAGGGACAGAACCTAAACGATTATTATTACGGAAAGTATTTCGTAAAACTCGGATCATAATAATATGAAAGACCTGTTCGACATAGTCATATTGGGAGGGGGTCCGGCTGGATTGACCGCCGGCCTCTATGCCTGCAGGGCCGGGATGAAGACGCTCCTTATCGAGAAGATGGCCTGCGGCGGACAGATACTGATAACCGACAGGATCGAGAATTTCCCGGGTTTTCCAGAAGGTATAAGAGGTCCGGATCTCGGAGAGTGGATGTTCCGTCAGGCGGAGCATTTCGGGCTCAAGGTCGAGTATTCCGAGGTAAAAGAGGTTATGGGAGGATTGGGAGGGGAGAAGGATTTTTCTGTAAAGCTGGCTAATGGTAAGGAATTGAAGGCCGTATCCGTAATTGTAGCCACCGGAGCAAGATGGAGCAGTCTCGGCATTCCGGGTGAAAAGGAGCTTTCCGGCAGAGGCGTCTCTTATTGCGCTACCTGCGACGGGCCGTTATTTAAGGGCAAAGAAGTTGTGGTCGTGGGTGGCGGGGATACGGCGTTGGAAGACGCTATATTCCTTACAAAATTTGCCGGCAAGGTAACCGTTGTGCATCGCCGGGAGAGGTTGAGGGCCGCCAATATATTGCAGGAGAGGGCCCGCGGTAATAAAAAGATCGAATTTTGCCTCAATTCTGTTGCCGTAGAGATCACCGGTAAAGACAAGTGCGAGGCGGTGATAACCAAAGATGTGGTGACCGGGAGCGTAAAAGAGATACGTTGTGACGGCATATTCGTCCTGATCGGGATAACTCCCAATTCGGATACGGTAAAAAATATCGTCAGGTTGGATGACAAAGGTTATATAATCTGCGATGAAGAGATGGGCTCTTCACAGGCAGGCATATTTGCATGCGGTGATGTGAGGAAGAAGACCTTCAGGCAGGTCGTAACGGCCGCGGGAGACGGGGCAACCGCGGCTTTTAGCGCCGAGCATTACGTCGAAAGGCAAAAGGGTATCGAATATCCCCGCCTGTGACATGCGACCCGACTTGGGCGGGGTCCCGCCACAGGTCAGATCAACTGGCCCCAGGTGGGAAAATGATGTTGACTAGGTACCATATTCATGATAGTTTATTGCCTGATCGTCGATCTAATAAATAGACTGGATTTAACGTGCCGAGGTAGCTCAGTGGTAGAGCGCTGCGCTGAAAACGCAGGCGTGGGCAGTCCGATTCTGCCCCTCGGCACCATTTTCATTGAACTATTTCGTTCCTAATATTGAATAACCGCCATCTCGATATTGCTTTAGAAATATGATTACAGTACGATAGAAGGCGAGATATGAATTATTTGGTGGACAGCATAATTAAGGAATATGTAAAAGACTTCGGATATAAGACGTTATGCGAAATCGGTTCGTGCCAGGGAATTGTAGCTGACAGAATGTTGGAGCTGGCACAAACGGAAATCAGCATTATCGATCCCTGCCAGGATGGAAACCTGCTGAAGAAATACGAACATAATGAACGGGTAAAAGTCTATAAAGGGTTAAGCCTAGATATCCTGCCGAAAATATTAAATGGTTTCGATTGCATTCTTATCGATGGAGACCATAATTGGTATACAGTATATAATGAATTACGCATTATAAAAGAAAGAAAGCTGTTAAATAAAGGCGGAACTATATTTCTTCACGATGTGGGTTGGCCATACGGCAGAAGGGATATGTATTATTTTCCGGAAAGCATACCTGCAGAATTCCGGAAACCTTACGCAAACAGAGGGATCGTTCAAGGACAATCGGAATTATCGGATACCGGTGGTATCAACGTTTTTGGCAACAATGCTCTTTTTGAATATGGTTCAAAGAACGGCGTATTAACGGCGATAGAAGATCATATCAAAGAACATGAGGGCCGATATGAGTTTTGTAATTATATCGATGATAACGGGCTTGGGGTTTTGCGGGAGAAAAGCCGCCTGAAAACCAGCCTATGGATTAAATGGCGTTTTATAATTAAGATCCATAATATTATGACTAACGTAAAACTGAACGTAAGGAAAATATCGCCAACTTTTTATTCATGGCTGAAGATAAGGCTCAAATCTATGTTGCGAGAAAACGACAGTTAGCATGAGTGTTTTAAACGGGCTAAGGTCAGCCTTGCCAAAAGTTATTTCTGCCGTTTTATTATGTGTAGTTATGGTATTATCGTTCCTGGTCTTGGGCGAGGTCTATGCCAGGTTAAGGAACCAGAAGGCCGCCCTTGGAGGTTTCACCTCCGCCCATCCCGTATTCCACCATATACCCATACAGAATTATCGCGATAGGATGTCCAGCGAAGGCGATTTTGACGTTCCTTTTAGCACCAATAATAGGGGGCTCAGGGGCGCAAGAGACTACCTTTATGATAAGCCGAAGAGTGTATTCAGGATAGCGGTATTGGGGGATTCCTTTACTTTCGGCGTAGGGGTCGGAGACGAAGAGGTCTTCCCGGTGATTCTGGAGGGGCTCTTGAACGCGGGGGGCTCAGGACCGTATGAAATCGAAAATTTCGGCGTGCCGAGCTATTCGCCCATCCTGGAATACATATATCTTAAGAACGAAGTCATAAAATACGATCCGGACCTTGTAGTCCTGATGCTCGATCAATCCGATGTATATGACGACTATCATTACCAGCCCCATCTGGTATTCGACCGGAAGAATGAGATCGTGGGTTGCGACCCTCTTCTTTTGCGCGGCAAGCCCGATATATGGGCGTACTGCAAAAAATATTCGCGGTTTCTGTATATGCTCGATCAAAAGATCCTTCAATCGGTGCTGAAGATCAGGACGATCGGCCCTGTCAATTATTTCTCGAATAAATTAAAGGGAAAACGCAACAAGGCCGAGATACTAACGAACAAACATATAGATAATATCTATTTTGACAAGTTCTTCATGTTCCGCGATGATAGGGACAGTAAGATCGCCGAGCCTCACTGGAAAAGGACTTCCGGATATATAGGTATGATAAAAGAATACCTGGATGCCAGGGGAGTGAGGCTCGTCTTAGTCACATATCCTTACGGACATCAGGTGAGCGGAAAATTTTGGAATAAAGGAAGGATATACTGGGGCTTCGAGCCCGACAAATTGTACGATCCTAAAGATGGCTTCTCTATAATAGAAGATTTCGCGGGATCGAGAGGGATAGATACGATAAACCTTTATGACGGGCTCCAGGGCAGGAGCGATGAAGGCCTGTATTTTGACAGGGATGGCCACTGGACCGACGCCGGCCATAGGGCGGTCGCAGATATAATATTCAATTCCAACGTCTTCAGGCAGAAGCTGAGATTAAAATAAGGCGGTATCTTTATGGATAAGGCCAGGCCGGTTTTTAAGGGAAGATTGCTGAATGTGCTAATAAAGAAGAAAAAGCTGCCAAATGGTTATACTGCTACATACGAGATGATCCGCCATCCCGGAGCCAGCCTTATAGTCCCGTTCCTTACAAGAGACAAGATAATCATGCTGAGACAGCTGAGGCCCGTCATAGAGTCATATATTTATGAACTGCCGGCCGGGACACTGGACAGAAACGAATCGCCCTTATCATGCGCTAAAAGAGAGATAATAGAAGAGACCGGTTATGAAGCCGGGCGATTCACTCTTATAGGAAGGATATATCCCGTGCCCGGATACTCGACCGAAAAGATATACATATATAAGGCGGAAAGGCTTAAGGCGAAAGCAAGGGTGGCCGAAAAAGATGAAGTCATAAAGAGCCACATATTGACAAGGTCGGCCGTTAACAGGCTTTTTAGAGAAGGGAAGCTGGTGGACGCCAAGACGATAAGCGCGCTCGCTTTCTGCGGGTGGTTATGATGGATGAACAAATATACATGACGGCAGGCCAGATGAGGGAGATAGACAGGGAGGCGACCGAGGATTACGGCATCCCGTCATCGGTCTTGATGGAAAATGCGGGGAAGGCCGTTGCGGATGAAGCGATGAGGCTCTTCAAAGGGGGGAAGATAGCGGTATTTTGCGGATTTGGTAATAACGGGGGGGACGGATTTGTCGCCGCAAGATATCTCGCGTTAAAAAAATACGATATAGCCGTATATATAGCGGGCAAACCGAAATCGTTTGGCCGGGATACCAATGCCAACCTTGAAAAACTGCTGGAACTGGGGTTGAGGCCGGTATTCATATCGCAGAGAGAAGAGATAGGCCGTCTTTTTGAAGACGGTACCAAGCCGTCTCTTATAATAGACGCTATATTCGGTATAGGGATAAATGGCGAGCTCGATGATTTTTTTGTCGAGTTAATAAATAGGATGAATAGCTTGAATGCGACGGTCATTGCCGCTGACCTGCCCAGCGGCCTTGACGCTGATACGGGCAGTCCTCTCGGCGCGGCCGTCAGGGCCGCCGTGACCGTAACGTTCGGTTATCCGAAACTGGGTTTTAAGAATATCGCGGCTAAAGACTTTATCGGAGAAGTTATAGTATCCGATATAGGATTGGCCGATAAGCCTTCGACGCCCCGCGGGACGGATGGAGAGGTTTCGTATAAGACGATAAAACTGAAGGAAGGTAAAAAAGGCAGGCTGGAACCGGATCACCCATGGATATTCAAGGGAAAATTTACCAAGCCCGACCCTTCCATAAAGCCCGGGGAGATCGTTACTCTGATAGGGGCCGATAACAGGCCTGTGGGAGTGGGGTATTACAATCCGAAATCAAGCATATCGATAAGGCTATTAAGTTTCAAAAAAGATGTTATAGACGAGACCTTTTTTGCCGAAAAAATAAAGATAGCGGCTGAGAAGAGAAAAGGGGCGATACAGAGGACGGACGCATCCAGGGCGGTATTCAGCGAAGCCGATGGATTGCCCGGGCTCATAGTGGATATATACGGCGACACTGCGGTATTTCAGGCCCTGACGCTGGGTATCGACAGGCTGAAACCCGTCATAGTTAAAGCCATCAAAGAGTCGCTCGGCCCGAAGCATATTTACGAAAAGAGCGTTTCCCCGTTCAGGAAAATGGAAGATCTAAACGATGTAAAAAAGTGGTGGGGCCCGGCAGGGCCGGGACGTGTGCGGATATTCGAGCAAGACGCGAAATTCATCGTTGACATAGAGAACGGGCACAAAACAGGTTTCTATCTTGATCAAAGGGCTTCCAGGGCAGCCCTGGGTAACATCGCCAGGGGCAAAACGGTCCTCGACCTATTTTGCTATACGGGGGCCTTTTCTATTATTGCGGCATTGTCCGGAGCATCGAAGGCGCTTGGCATCGATATAAAAGAAGACTGGATCGGCCTTGCGGAGGAAAACGCCTCTTTGAACGGCGTATCGGATAAGACGCAGTTTATAAAAGGCGATGTTTTCGGCGTTCTCCAGAAGATCGCCGGTACGGCAGAGAAATACGATATAATAGTATTGGACCCGCCATCCTTTTTAAAGAACAGGAGTTCGGTTGTGAGCGCGTCCAAGGGTTATGCCCAGCTGAACCGGCTGGCCATGTCTATCGTATCGGAAGGCGGAGTTCTGGCGACATTCTCCTGTTCCCACAACATGCCGAACGAGACCTTCTCCGGTATTTTAAAAGAGTCGGCCGCCAGGGCAAATAAAAAAATATCTATACTGAAGAGATGCCATCAGGCCATCGACCATCCTGTCGCAAGGCCGGTGCCGGAGACCGAATACCTGAAAGGCTATTTCCTTAAAGTCAGCGCTGCTTAGATGGGCAGGATCTGAAAAACCGGTCATCATATGACGAAAAACAGGCTGTTGATCGCGGGGATTTTATTATCTTTTCTGGTAGTTTCTGTGATCGCAGATATCTATTATTATAATAAAGTCAGCCTTCCACCGGAGGATGGCCCCTGGCAGATAGCATATTCGGATTTTAGGGTATTCTGGACTACGGCAAACGATTTCTACCTCAGGTATGCCAATGATCCGGCATACGGCCCAATAGACCGACGATATGCCGCTATATACGATTTCAAAAAAGAGTTTTACCATTTCAGATACTCTCCATTAGTAGCCTTTGCCTTCGTTCCGCTGTCGAGACTGCCTATGGGCCTGGCCCTCCTGGTTTGGTCGGTTATCCTGAATCTGTCGTTTGCCGCGACGATACTGATCCTGGTTTATGCCTTTTCATCCAAAGGCGGGTTGAATGCGGGAAAGAAGATAGCGGCATCGGCCATAGCCATGGTTCTTGCCGCTGTGTTTTATTTGAATAATCTGGCATTGGGCCAGACGGATATATTTGTGACATTCCTGCTCGCGATGTTCCTGCTGGCTTATTGCCGCGGGCGGGATATCCCTGCCGCGATCGCTTTTTCCCTGGTCTTGCAGTTCAAGCCGTTTTTTCTCCCGGCATTGATATATTTATTCTTATCTGGCAGAAGAAGAATAGTTCTTTATACCGGTATTGCGCTGATAGTGTCCTTAGCCATACCCATGGTAATACCCGGATACGCACGCGAGATATTTTATATAAACGGTGAATGGGTAAAGATGATCTTCGGATCCGTTCAGAGCCAGTTATCTAACCCCAAAAACCAGTCGCTTACGTATATGCTGCTGAATTCACTCGGGGTAGCCGGCTGGAAAATATTTGTCTATAAAATATCCGCCGTTTTCTATATAATAGCCATATCCGGGCTGTTGTGGATAAAAAGAAGGTCCAGGGCAGGGACGGATCCGGATTTTTGCGGATTTGAGATATCGGTCCTTATTTTGATATCTCTTTTATTCTCGCCGCTTATATGGAAAGCGTCATTTGTCTACTCGGTAATACCTGTGATGTTCGCGCTATTTCTTCGCATGCGCCGTGATACGGGCGGCAAGGATTACGTCTTTCTGGGGCTCTATTTTATTCTTACATCCGCGCTCGGGAGCGATATTACGAAAAAAATTCCAGTTCAATGGTTAAGCGCATTTAAGCCGCTTGCGGCAGGAACGGTAATCTTACTGGTGTATATAGCGGTTCATTATTTATCCGGACACAGGAGGGCCGATTCATGACTGGAAAGAAGATACTGGTTGTAGACGACGAGAAGGACATAGTAGATACGATAAAGACGTATCTGGAAGGGCGCGGGTACGACATATTGGAGGCTTATAACGGAGACGAAGCGCTGGCAGAAGCCAAAAAATCCCCGGATCTGATACTCCTGGATATAATGATGCCGGGGATCGATGGGTTTGAAGTGCTGAGGCGGCTGCGAAATAATGTAATTACCGATAAGATACCGGTGATAATGCTTACATCAAAAAGGGAAACGAAATCTATATTTGAGTCCCAGAATCTTAGAGCCACGGACTATATAGTGAAGCCGTTCAGCCTTGATAAGATGCTGGACTTGATCGACAGATATCTCGATGACGACAGGCGCCGGCCGATAAAGATATGAAGACAAAATTTGTGGAACTGAAGAAGGTTTTTGACGCGCTCCATGGGCCCCGCGGATGCATGTGGGATAAGGAACAGACCCATAATACCCTGATCCCGTATCTTAAAGAGGAGGTGGGTGAGTTTATCGAAGCCCTCAAGGCCGGCGACGAGACTCACGTCAAGGAAGAACTGGGCGATATCCTTTTACAGGTCATGTTCCATTCGAAGCTTTCATCCAAGGAGGGCGGTTTTGACATAGAAGATGTAATAGACTGCCTGATAAAGAAATTGAAGAGAAGACATCCGCACATATTCGCAAAAGTCAAAGTGGGGTCGGTTGAAGAGATAATATCGAATTGGCATAAGATAAAGAAACAGGAAAAGGAGGCCGATTATGGAAAACAGGTTTACAGGAACAGAAAGAAGAAGGTTTAACAGGGTTCTCGCAAGTTTTCTGGTTGTGTATAAAGTAGCGGAACAAACAGAATGCACAAAGGCCTTTAAAGGAAGAGATCTGGTGGCTGTGATGAATGACCTGTCGGAGGGCGGATTATCTATGCTCACCAATCATGATATTCCGGAAACATGCGGTCTCTTGCTGAAATTCACGATTATCAATCACGATGCTCGGGAGGATAAGCGGGTCAGGACTATAGAGGTCCGCGGAGGCGTGAAATACAAGATCCTTACCCCTAAAGGCGAGCGCAGGCTTGGTATAAGTTTTGATCAGATCGATGGAGAGGACCAGGCGGCGATAGTAGATCTTAAGAAGGTAGCGGCCGTTTAATAAGGAGGCTTGCAGATGAATCTTAAAGTGGCGTCTCTGGCGGGTATAATCTTTATACTTCTATTTACCATGATCGCCTCGGCGGATGAATATGTCGCCATGATGGTGCACAATACCAGGCAGGGTGTTTCGGAGGGAAGGATATACGTAAGCAACGACAAGGTGGTGGTCCAATCCTACGAAGGCACGGTAATCATCAGGGGCGACAGGAAGATGGCATGGGCCGTATATCCGAAAGTGAAGAAATATATGGAGAAGCCTTTTGACCCGCTCTATCTGGTTGCCACTTCGAAGAGAGTGCCGGGCGAGATAAGCCGCACTCCGGTGGGTAAAGGTAATATCGGCGGTAAGATGCTCAACAAGTTCCAGGTAAAATATGCGATCGATGGCAAGACCAATACGGTATTCCAGTGGTTCGAGGACGGGTCGGAGATCCCGGTGAGGACCGCGACCCAGGATGGGATATGGTCGATAGAGTTCAAGAACATCCGCCTTGGACCGCAGCCATACGATATGTTCGAAATACCGAAGGATTTCAAGGAAGAGACTTCGCTTAAAGCCATAGCAGGATAGGCCCATGAATAATGACGCCTTCAAGATAACCGCAGTCGCGCTGGGCCTCATGATAGGGATACCTTATATTGCGGCCTCCGAGGAGAAGAAATACGATGACGCGTATTATAAAGGCCTTGCGTACCTTAATAAGGGGATGAACGATAAGGCCATCAACGAATTTAACGCCTCTATCAGGAAAGAACCGAAGAACGCCGAAGCCTACGATAAGAGAGGCCTCGCCCACCTCAATATGAAGGAAGAGGATAAGGCAATAGCCAACTTTAATAAGGCCTTGGAGCTGGATCCTAATTATGAGGAGGCTTATAACGATAGAGGATGTGCCTACTATTCAAAGGGAAGGCTTGATCTTGCGCTCAACGATCTTAACCGGGCTATCGAGCTGAACAGCGTTTTTGCGATGGCCTATTTTAACAGGGCACTCGCTTTAAGGAAGAACGGCAACCCTGACCAGGCCATCGTGGATTTTAATACGGCGATCCAGTTCCTTCCGCGCCACGCCGGAGCATATTATAACCGCGCGCTGACATATCAGGATAAAGGCAATCTTGACCAGGCCCTGGCCGATCTTGAGAGCGCCATAGAGCAGAAAAGAAATTTCGCTTTGGCATACAATGCCCGCTGTATTATCCTGACCAAAAAAGGCGAAACGGAAAACGCTATCAGCGATTGTACGCTTGCTATCGAGCACGACCCTTCTTTCGCGGAAGCGTATTTTAACCGCGGCGCGGCGTATGAGCTCGGCAATAATTTGAACGGCGCGATGTCGGATTATACCAAGGCTATCGAGCTTAGGCGCGATTACGTAGAAGCTTTCTACAGGCGCGGCGGGATACACCAGAAGCACAGGGACTACGACCGCGCGATATCGGATTATTCGAAAGCGATAGAGTTAAAGGACGATTACGCCAAGGCATACGCCGATCGCGGCATGGCCCGCGCCCAGATCGATGATATGGCCCGCGCCGAAGAGGATTTGGATAAGGCAATAGCTCTCGATCCGAGGAACGCGGACGCATACGCCTGCCGGGGCGCTATCCGCCAAAAAGACGGCAAGATAGAAAGGGCTTTAGATGATTTTAGCAGGGCCGTTGGCCTTGACCCCCGTAATGAGAAGACATTGCTCGGCCGCGCCGCTTTATACGAAAAAAAAGGCGAACCGGGGAATGCCCTGGCCGATTATAACACGGCCATACAGGTCTCTCCGGGCGTGCCGTTGACATATTTTAAGCGGGGCATGATCTTCATCGCCAATTCAAACTATGTCCAGGCGATAGAGGATTTTAGCATGGCGATAAACCTAAGCCCCGGTTATTCCGAGGCATATTATAACCGGGGTTTGGCGTATGAAAAGACCGGAGACGCCGCTAAGGCGATGTCCGATTATAATGCGACGGTTGAAGCAGGTTCCGCCTCCGCCGAAGCATATGTAAGAAGGGGCATAGCTTTTTATAATAAAGGCAGTATCGACCAGGCGATATCCGATATCGACTCCGCCATCGGGATGGATCCGGAACATGCCAAGGCCTATGCCTACAGGGCCGGCGCGTACATTAAGAAAGGTTCGCTCGACCAGGCCTTGAGTGATAGCAATAGGGCAATAGAGATAGACCCGAAACAGGCCGAGGCTTTCTATTTCCGCGGAGCGGTTTATCAGGATAGGGGGGATGCCGACCAGGCCATAGCGGATTATAATGTCGCTATCAGTTATAATTCCGGCCTCGCACAGGCCTTTAACGCCAGAGGCGGTATATACGTCCAGAGGGGAGATCTCGACAGGGCCCTTTCGGATATTAACACCGCCATAGAACTTGATCGCAGTATCGCCCCGTCCTATAAAAACCGCGGATATATATTCTTAAAAAAGAACAATTTCGGCAATGCCCTTGCGGATCTTAATAAGACCATCCAGCTCGATCCAAATGTCGCCGAGTCTTATTATTATCGCGGCCTTGTCTATGAGGGGACCAATGACCCGGGACGCGCCATCCTGGAATATGAGAAGGCCCTGAAACTAAAGCCGGATTATCCGGAAGCGCTGAACAGCCGGGGATACGCATATTATATGAAAGGCTCGCTCGAACGGGCCGCGTCTGACTGCAATAAGGCCGTAGAGATGAGGCAGGATTTTGCCGAGGCCTATGTCAACCTGGGCGTAATACACGCGAAGATGGGCAATGGCGCTCAGGCGCTGGTTGATCTTGACACGGCTATTCAGGTGGACCCGAATTACGCTTATGCATATTACCATAGAGCCATGGCTTATAAAAAAAGAGGCGAGACGGATAAGGCTATTTTAGATTATGACAAGGCCATTGAGCTCCAGCCCGATCATGTGCAGGCCAATCTCGACCGGGGCGTTATCCACCAGGAGAGCGGCAATCTTGATCTGGCCCTGTCCGATTTTGACAGGACGATCCAGATCGATTACCGTAATGCCGATGCCTTCGCTTGGAGGGGGCTAGTCTATTATATCAAGGGAGAATATGACAGGGCAATTTCCGATTGCAACGCGGCCATATCTCTCAATAGGCATCAGGCCCTGGCTTTCTCGACCCGCGGAGCGGCGAATGAAAAGAAGGGCAGGCCGGACCAGGCCATATCGGATTATAACGAAGCTATCAACCTGGATCCCGGCCTCGTCGAAGCCTACAAGAACAGGGCGTCGTTCTATTTTACGGACAGGCAGTACAATCAATGCTGGGATGATGTTCACAAGGTGCGGGAGCTCGGCGGCAAGGTAAGCACCATATTCCTGGAGAGCCTGAAAAGGGATTCTGGCAGGGATAAGTGACCGAAAGGCGGTATGAGGATAAAAAAGCCCGGATCGAAGATAAGGGCCGTCATATTTGATATGGATGGCGTGATAGTCGATTCGATGCCCTATCATTATCTTGCATGGTATGAAGCCCTGCGCCCTTACGGGGTAAGGGTGACGTGTTTCGATCTCTATTCGAAAGAAGGGGAAAAATGGGAAAAGTCGACCGCATATTTCCTTAAGAGATCGGGCCTTGTCCCTACAAAGCGGCTTCTGGCCGGCGTGCTTGCAAGAAAGAAAAGGATATTCAGGAAATATTTCAAAAGGCATATTTTCAAGGGTGCCGAAGAGATCCTGCGTATGCTGAAAAAGGAAGGTTATGCGATCGCGCTTGTGACAGGCTCATCGGAAGGCCAGGCCAGGACAATGCTCCCGCGGAGAATCTATCGCAGGTTCGACCATGTTGTTGCCGGAGACCATGTAAAGATGGGAAAGCCCCATCCCGAGCCTTATCTAAAAGCGGCCGGTGCGCTGGATGTTGATCCGAGCGAATGTCTGGTTGTCGAGAACGCGCCGTTCGGCATCGAATCGGCCAAGAGGGCCGGTATGCGCTGCGTAGCCATTTCAACGAGCCTTCCGCGCGGCTATCTCGGCAAGGCGGACGCTATTACGGATGATCTGTCCGGAATAATCAATATATTAAAAAGGGGGAAGATATGAAAAAGTACATCGTACCGTTTCTTATGCTATCAATGGCGTTTGTATCGATCGGGGAATCTTACGGGGCAACGGGAGAAAGGCTTGTAGGCGGTATGGGCAACAAGTTCGTAAGGGGGATAGTTAATACCTTCACAGGATGGATAGAGATACCGGCGCAGATAGTCAAAGGATACAATACTTCTACCGGTGATAAGCTGGCAGGTGCGACTATAGGCATATTCAAAGGGGTATGGCACGGCGTTGGACGCACGATTTCCGGTGTAGGCGAAATGGCAAGTTTCTGGGCGGCGGATCCTGATACTAACGAAGGAGTCGGCGTCCCTCTCGACGCGGACTATGCATGGCAGACCGGCGTCCCTTATGACATGGCCAAGCCCAGCGTTACTGAGGCCACATTCTATCCGATCGGGAACAAGCTGATGAGGGGCGCCGGCAACGCATTATTAGGGTTCTGCGAATTTCCCGGCCAGATAGCCAAAGGCACAAAACTGAAATCCTGGGACATAGGGATAATAAAAGGATTGTGGTACTGGTTCAGCCGCGAGGTTGACGGTATATACGATATCATGTCGTTCCCGCTGCCAAATCCGCGCGATACGATGGGGCTTGCCTTCGATGAAAAATGGCCGTGGGATGCCTTAACCGAAAGCGTGAAACATTAACAGGTATCGATCGCCCATATGAACAAGGTGTCGGATAAAGATAAGATCATCAAGGCGTTGCTTGAGGTAAGCAGGGCCGTCAGCTCCTCGCTTGATCCCGAAAAGGTCGGGCGTCTGGCCATAAAAGAATTATTGCGCGTCCTCGACATAGATCATGTCGCGCTTTTTCTAGCCACCGACGATACCGCCCGCCCGATGCTGGCGGATGCGGCCGGTTTTAGCCATGACCAGATGAAAAATATAAATATACTGCGGGGCTGGGAATCGATAAATGAGCGCCTTGTAAAGACCAAAAAACCTATCATAGTAAACGGAATCGGGAAGAGTTCCGCGCTTCCTTTTAATTCATTCCTTGCCGCGCCTCTGATCGATGACAAAAAGATCATCGGAACTCTCATCTCAAGCAGGGGCAGAAGGTCCGTAAAGCCGTTCTTGCGGTCCGATGCGGAGTTCCTGCAAACGTTATCTAATTATATTTCCATAGCCCTGGCCAGCGCGCGCCTGTTTTCCGAGCTTAGCGCTATCCAGGCGGAGGCCGCGCAGACGGAAAAGATGGCCGTCCTGGGCACTATCGCGGGGAGCATCAACCATGAGATACGCAGTCCGCTTGCCCTGGCGCGCACCAAATGCGATTCGTTCTTATTCGATATGAAAGAAGGGCTTTACCAGTCGTGGGGCGCGGATAAGACCATCGCCCGCGCGAAGGAGACCATGATCGAGGCGATGACGTACATGGACAAGGCCCTTTCTATAGCCCAGGAATTGTCGGACTTTGCCAGGCCCTCGAAAGGGATATGTGAACCGGTAGACGTGTCTGCCGAGATAGACGAAGTGATGAAGATCCTAGGGCATGAACTCAATTTTTCCGGCATCGAAGTTAAGAAGGATATAGACGGGAAAACGAGCAGGATATTTACTGATAGAAAACGGTTCCAGGAGGTGATGTTCAACCTATTGAGAAACGCGGCCCAGGCCATAGAGACCAGAGGCACCATTACCATAGAAAGCAGCCGGCGGAAGAAACGCGTTATTATCGACATAAAAGATACCGGCTCCGGGATACCGAAAGAAAAAGTCAAGGACCTCTTCAAACCGTTCTTTACCACGAAAGAGCCGGGTAAGGGTACGGGTATAGGACTTTTTATAATAAAAAAGATCATAGAGAAGAACGGCGGAGAGATATATCTGAAGAAGACAAATCCCGGCAAAGGCACTACATTTACCGTGGAGTTCCCCGAGTGTCTTTAAGCGCCGGATCATGCGATAAGATATTTTTCTACATAGTCTGTCTTGCCGTATTTTCTGTATGGGGTGATGCCATGGCTGAAAATGAATGGAGAGCCGAGAAAGTGAAGATATTCGATCATAGTACAGGTAAGGTTGGAGAGGTTGAAAAAGTCATCAAGACCGATTCCGAATGGAAAAATATATTATCTCCGATAGAATACAGGGTGACGCGCCTTAAAGGCACGGAGGCTCCTTCCGCAGGTAAATGCGACTTACCGAAAGACGCAGGCGTCTACAAATGCGTATGTTGCGGCACGGACCTGTTTGGCGTCAAGACTAAATTCGATTCCAGGACAGGCTGGCCCAGTTTTTACGAGCCTGTTTCTGAACTTAATATCGAAACAAGGGTCGATGATAGTATGGGCATGAGCAGGGTCGAGATATCATGCAGACGCTGTGACGCCCATCTTGGTCATGTCTTTGACGACGGTCCTCCCCCTACCGGCAAGAGATATTGTATTAATTCCGCGGCCCTGAAGTTTTCCAAAGACGCCGTCAAAAAAGAAGATCTGGCGAAAGCAGCTTTTGCGGCCGGTTGCTTCTGGGGGGTGGAAGCGGAGTTCAGGAAGATGAAGGGGGTCGTATCCGCCGTTTCCGGGTATTCCGGAGGAACAAAAAAAGATCCCACGTATGAAGAGGTCTCGTCCGGAAGGACCGGCCATGCCGAGACGGTCGAGATAGAATATTATCCATCGCAGGTTTCATACGGTGAATTGCTCGAGGCATTCTGGAATATGCACGATCCTACGACACCGAACAGACAGGGGCCGGATACTGGAAGTCAGTATCGCTCGGTCATATTCTGTTACAGCGACGCCCAGAAGAAGGATGCTGAGGCTTCGAGAGATCTGTTGCAGAAGTCCGATCCCTTTAAAGGTTCAAGGATCGTTACCGAGATAGTCCCGGCTGGCGCCTTCTATCTCGCCGAAGAATACCACCAGCGCTACTACGAGAAGCAGGGTATATCCCCCGCCTGCCGAGTCTCGAAGAGGAAATAAGTACGGGTAATTGGGTCATGGCTCATAGGTTGTATGTTATGCTATAATAAAAATTGATACCGTAAGTAACAGGGAAAGTAATGGCCATTCACGACGATTTTAAAAACCTTACCGTTACAACCAAATTTATCCTGTGGTTTCTATTTATAGCGCTGGTGCCGTTAGCCCTCGCCACTTATATAAGCTACAATAGTTCAAGAAAGATCCTGGAGCAGGAGGTGATGAATAGCCTCCTTGTAGTGGCGGATAATAAAGCCAACCAGATAGAGTCCTACCTGCTCGCTCAGAAGCGGGATGTAACTACATTATCGCATATGTCGGAGACGATCGACGCCATAGAGAAATATCGCGAGGCCTTCGAAGCCGGAGGGCCGGACGCTCCGGCGTACGCCGCGGTCAACGCGGAATTCAGCCCATATTTGAAGTATTATCAGGAGTCATCCGGCTATATGGATATATTCCTGGTTACTGGCGACGGAGATGTCGTCTTCTCCGCTAAGGGAAGGCGCGGTATAAAGTCGCTTTACGAGGTTGCCCTGCAAAGTCAATCTGAAAAACTCGGCGACCCGGAGATGGTCAAGATATTTATGAAAACCAAAGAATCTCTGCAGACAGAAGCCTCCAATTTCGAATATTATTCCGAGAGCCGGGAAGTGGCGGTATCCATCGCGGCCCCTGTACTGAAAGGGCCTGACCTGGTTGGCATGGTGATAGCCCAGATTAGTAATGGCGGTCTATCGGTGATAGTAAATGATTATAGCGGATTGGGCAGGACCGGAGAGACCATTATCGCGTCGAGAATTGGAGATGAGGCGGTATTCCTGACGCCGGTCAGGTTTGATCCTGACGCGGCTTTTAATAGGAAGGTGCGGATCGACGCGGACAGCAGCCAGGGCGTCCAGAAGGCAGCTGAAGGCCAGACTGGAAGCGGCACCGCCATTGATTACCGGGGCAAAGATGTGGTATCCGTGTGGAGATTCATACCGGCATTCCGATTGGGCATGGTGGTGAAGATGGATACGGATGAGGTTTATTCATCGGCCCAGAAATTAAGGAAGGATCTTCTGTCGGTGAGCCTTGTCCTTCTAATCGCGGTTATAGTAATGGCCATTGCGATCGCAAATTCCATATCAGGCCCCATAAAAGATCTCACAAGCGTTTCCGAAGTGATCACAGGAGGCGATCTTTCCGCGAGGGCTGAGATAAAAGGCATGGATGAGATAGGGGAGCTGGCGCAGTCATTTAATAAAATGACGGATAGTCTTGTCGAGGCCAAAGCAAGCGTGGAAGAGAAGAAGCGCCTGTTGGAGGAATCGAACAGGGAATTGGACAGCTTCGTCTATACCGTATCTCATGACCTGAAGGCCCCTCTTCGCGGGATTGCCGCTTTCGCGGATTTTCTAAAGCAGGATTACTTCGATAAACTGGACGCGCAGGGAAAAGATTATATAACCAGGATCTACGTTGGGGCCAACCGGATGAAACAATTGATAGAGGACCTTTTGACGCTCTCCCGCATCAGCCGGATAAAAAATCCTTATGAAGATGTCGATGTCAATGAGCTGGTGAGGTCCATTATCGACAGAGTCGAATACATTATAAAAGAAAATAAGGTCGAGATGAAGGTAGCCAAAGATCTGCCTGTAATGCGCTGCGACCGGATAAAGATGGCGGAGGTTTTCTTGAATCTTATTACCAACGCGATAAAATTCTCCTCCAAAAATAAAGAAGCGATCCCCAGGGTAGAGATAGGATATACAGATAAAGATATTGTCCATGAATTCTACGTGAGGGACAATGGTATCGGGATAGACAAGAAATACCATAAAGAGATATTCGGTATATTTAAGAGGCTCCACAAGCAGGAAGAGTACGAAGGGTCAGGGGCGGGTTTGAGCATAGTCAAGAAGGTCATAGATGACCATGGAGGCGCTGTTTGGGTTCGGTCTGAGCCGGGCAAAGGCGCCGCCTTCTTTTTCACCATACCAAAAAATATTAAAGAAGACGTAGTTAGCGCGGAAAGGAGCTCTCCAAATGGGCAAGAAGATATTGATAGTGGAGGATAACGAGGATGATCTTATTATAGCCAAGAGATACCTTGCCAAAGCCGGTTTTACTGAGATAGTTTTCGCCGGCAATGTCGAGGATGGCGTAAAGAAGGCCGTAGAGGAAAAGCCGGATATAGTAATCACGGACACCCTCCTGCCGGATAGTAATGGTTTCGAGGTCTGCAGGAGAATAAGGGAAGCCTGCGGCAGCGCAGGCCCCAAGATAATAATAGTGACAGGATCCATCGACGCTGTAGACGCGGTAAAGGCCCGAAAGGTCGGAGCCGACGATTATTGCGCGAAGACATCCGACTGTGCCCCTTTATTGGAGGCGTTAAGAAAGATCACCTAGATGCACGAAGGCGAAAGATGACAAATCTATTTATATTTGGCGCAGGTCAGGATACGGTCCATCTAATAGAAGCCCTGAGCGGTAGTGATAAGCTGACCATCGCGGGAGTTATCGATACTGACTCCGAGGCGCCGGGGATAAGATCGGCAAAGTGCCTCGGGATACCGACATCCGCGCATGCTAAAGACCTTTTGGATAAAGCCGCCCCAGGCGATACAATGTGCCTTGTCGGGAACAGGGCTATCTATGAAGCGCTGTCAAAAGAAATTCCCGGGAATATGCGTGTAATGGATGCGCCGGCTTTCGGGATCTTGTTAAAACTGGCCGAGGAATGCGATAAAACGAAATTGGCCCTTAAGGAAGCTAACGACGAACTCAAGATACAGGCCTGGGGCCTCAATAAGACCAACGAAGCCATAAAGCTTCTTTATAATGAATTGGCCGATAAGAACAGGAGATTACAAGAACTCGATCGTCTGAAGTCGGATTTTTTGTCTGTGGTGTCGCACGAACTGCGCACGCCGCTTACTATAATGAAAGAGTTTACTTTTATAATCCTGGATGAGATACCGGGCAAGCTTACCGCCGACCAGAAAGGATACATAGAGATAATCGCAAACAATATAGACCGCTTGTCGAGGCTTATCAGCGATCTTTTGGACATATCAAAGATGGAGGCCAAGAAGGAGAAGTTGAATAAAACATTTGTTAACATAATAAATTTGGCCGAGACGGTAATTCTGGGAATGAAAACACAGGCGGATAAAAAGAACATAGAACTCAAGACGGAATTCCGCGTACCCGCTTTAGATGTATATGTAGATCAGGATAAAATAACCCAAGTATTCACTAACCTGATAGGGAACGCCGTTAAATTTACTCCGGAAAACGGTGTTATCACCCTGGCGATAGCGGATAAAGACAAGGAAGTGGAATGCAGACTATCCGATACCGGGATTGGCATCGCGGCCGAAGACCTCAGCAAGGTATTCTCCAAGTTCCAGCAGTTTAACCGGACCGAGGGTCCCGGGCCAAAAGGGACAGGGTTAGGGTTGGCCATAAGCAAACAATTGGTAGAATTGCACAGCGGAAAGATATGGGTGGATTCGGAGCCGGGCAAAGGCACCAAGTTTACTTTCATATTGCCCAAGCAACTTCCGGAACCGTCTGCCGAGAAAGGTCCAAATGACAAATGAAAAATTACACTTGATAAGTTAAGCGGGGAGGGAAGTATATGGCAAAGAAGAAGATACTGATAGTTGACGATGAAGCCGAGATCGTAAAGGCGGTGCAGATCAGGCTTGAGCATGAAGGATACGAAGTTTTAGTCGCCGCCGATGGCCAGGAGGGCCTGGCCAAGGCCAAAACAGAATCACCGGACCTTGTGGTTCTGGACGTCATGCTGCCCAAGCTGGATGGGTTTGAGGTATGTAGATTCTTGAAATTTGACGAGAAGTACAAAAAGATACCGATCATAATGCTTACAGCCAGGGCCCAGAAGATAGACGAGGATACCAGCAAGCAAGTTGGGGCAGACGCTTATATCGCGAAGCCTTTTGACCGCGGCGCGGTAATAGCTAAGATAAAGGAACTGCTCGGAGAATAAAATATTTTGTGCAATACAGTTTTAGCAGCTACCGGGAACCATGCCTTGAGGGTAATATTTTAGGGTGGCCGAGGTCCAGCCTTGAGGAGCGCAGGATGGGATGGGGCAGTACAGATACCCGCCTCGAATTCACGATATAGTAAACCCCATCCGAGCACCGAAAGGCGACCGAGGACAGGACCCGAAAATATTATACTGTTGCAGGTAGTTGCCCAAAGCGATCTTGCACAAAATTTTTACAATTACATATGTTGACAATTATAATGATATTATGTAGAATTAGGAAACATGAAACGGGTAAAAAAGAGGCCCATCAAGGTGAGAAGGCGCTGGGTCATCAATCCTAAGACCCGCGTTCAGGATAGATCGGGTTTATACGACAGGCAAAAAGAGAAGAAGGCAGTAGAAAGACATGGACAAGAAGAGCAAGAAACTTAAGCTTGGGCTTCCTAAGGGCAGTTTGCAGGAAGCGACGGTAAGGATGTTCAAGAAGGCCGGGTTCTATATCGGCATTAACGAGAGGTCTTATTTCCCCTCTATAGACGATGAAGAGATAGAATGCATCCTTTTCAGGGCGCAGGAGATGTCAAGATACGTAGAGGACGGTATACTTGACGTCGGGATTACCGGGAACGACTGGATACTGGAGAATTCGTCGAAGGTGGTGAGGGTCCAGGAGCTCATATACGCCAAACAGAGCATGAGGCCGGTACGGTGGGTGCTGGCGGTACCGCAGGATTCCAAGATAAAGAATGTCAAAGACCTCAGAGGGAAGAAGATAGCCACAGAGCTTGTCAACGTAACGAAAGAATATCTCAAGAAGAACAAAGTTACCTCCGATGTGGAGTTCAGCTGGGGTGCCACCGAAGTCAAGGCCGCGATCGGCGTCGACGCGATAGTCGAGGTGACGGAGACAGGTTCCAGCTTAAGGGCGAATAATCTTAGAGAAGTGGCAACGGTATGCGAATCGACCACTCAGCTCATCGCGAACAGGATGAGCTGGATGGTGCCGTGGAAGAGGGCTAAGATCGAGAACCTTGCCATGCTGCTCAAGGGGGCGATCCTTGCCGAAGAGAAGGTGGGGCTTAAGATGAATTTACTGAGGTCCGATCTTAAAGCGGTCCTTGCGCTTTTGCCGGCGCTAAAGAAACCTACCATTTCGAACCTGTCCGACAGCGAATGGGTGGACGTCGATACGATAATAGACGAGAAGGTGGTGAAACACCTCATTCCAAAGCTAAAGAGGGCCGGCGCTCAAGGGATAATCGAATATCCTCTTAACAAAGTGATTTACTAGGGAGGTGAAAAAATGCCTTGCGGAAGAAAGCGTAAAAGAGCGAAAATGGCGAAGCATAAGAGAAAAAAAAGAATGAGAAGAGATCGCCATAAGAAGAAATAGCGGAGTTTGTCCTCCCTGCGGGTCGCACACCATAACCGCAGGGAGGATGAGCACCATTAATCCGAAAATAGACAGTACTCTTGCGAAAGATCGTTTCATCTCTTATTATCTTATCCATACTTGTGGTATGCGCGGCCGGCGTTTATAGGACGCTCGGCAATACCGCCTCAAAGCGCTTATCAAGCAGGCTGGAAAGATATTTTAGTAAATTACGGCACCCGACCCCGAACTCAAAATCGCTTGCCCATTATTCAATGGGCATTATTTATGATAACGAGGGAAAGCCGAAGAAGGCCATAGCTGAATTCGCAAAGGCGATAAGTCACGATCCCGGGATCAGTTATATACACACCAGGCTCGCGGCCGATTACATAGTTATAAAAGAAGAAACGAAGGCCATCGAGGAGCTGAAAAAGGCCAAGCGCCTGGATCCATCGGATTCCAGGCCCAGGTTTCTCCTGGCATTGATATATACGGTTTCGCACAAGTTTAAGGATGCGCAAAAAGAATACGAAGAAGTGGTGCGCTCCAGCCCGGGATCTATACGGGCGCTTAGTTCTTTGGCAGATCTCTTGGTATTGCAGGAGAAGCTTAACGAAGCGGCCTCCGCATACGAGAAACTCTTAGAGAAAGAGGGTCTCGATCCGGAGCTTCATCTGAACCTCGGCGTGATCTATTCCAGGATGGGAAAGCCCGGGCCGGCCCTGGCAGAGTTCGAAAAAGCGATGAAGCTGAACACCGATTACCTGGAGGCGTTTATAGGCGCCGGTATCATGTATGAAGTGAATGGCGATGAGGCCGGGGCTATTAGATGTTATGAGAAGGCCATCCGCCTGGATCCGGAGAATACGGCGGCGTATCATCTTCTGGGAGATCTTTATTACCGGCTTGGGAAGTCCGAAGAGGCCGCAGGTCATTATAAGCGGGTGACCGGACTTGATCCGAGAGACCCAAAGGCGTATGTCGGGCTTGCGAACGTGTACCTGGCCGGGAAGAATACCAAAGAAGCCATACCATTACTTGAAAAGGCCGTACGTTCCGGGTTAAAATACGGAGGCATCCATCTTTCCCTAGGATACGCGTATAAGCTTGACGGCAGGAATGATGAAGCCCTGAATAATTTCGTTACCGCCAGCCAGATGGATCCCGATGACGCGTCGGCGCATTATTACCTCGGGACAATATATGAGGAGCTCGGCAAAAAAGAGCTTTCTATAAAAGAGTTCATGGAGACGATAAGGTTAGATCCGGAATACGCGGAGGCTTACAATAGCCTTGGCTATTTGTACGCGGAAGACGGGATCAACCTGGATGAAGCGATAATACTGATAAAGAAGGCGATAGAGCTCGCTCCGGATGAGGGGGCTTATATCGATTCGCTTGGCTGGGCTTATTATAAAAATGGAAATACAGACGAAGCGATCGTGGAGCTTGAGAAGGCGGTCAGCCTTGAGCCCGGAGAAGCTGAGATAAGGGAGCATCTGGCGGATGCCTATTTTCGTAAGGGAATGACGGATAAGGCAAGGGCCGAATGGCTGAAGTCGCTGGAACTGTCCCCCGGCCAAACCGGCATAAAAGAGAAACTGGAGAATACTAGATAAAGATGGAAAGACCAAATATTAAAGAGCTGCAAAAGAAGGCGATTAGTTTAAGAAAAGACATATTAAAGATGCTTATGCTGGCCGGCTCCGGCCATACGGGCGGCAGCCTTTCTATGGTAGAGATATTGGTGGCTCTTTATTACTATAAGCTGAGGAGTAGGCCATCCGAGCCCAAATGGAAGGGGCGCGACCTGTTCCTTCTTTCGAAAGGGCACGGCTGTCCGGCGCTGTATGCGGTCTTGGCCGACAAAGGGTATTTTCCCAAAGAGACATTATGGACCTTGCGCAAGCTCGGCAGTCCGTTACAGGGGCATCCGCAGATAGGCGTGCCCGGCATAGAAATATCAAGCGGTTCGCTGGGCCAGGGGCTTTCCATAGCTAACGGCATGGCCTTAGCCGCGCGTTATGACGGCGCCGATAACAGGATATATTGCCTTATGGGTGATGGCGAGACAAATGAAGGACAGGTATGGGAAGCTGTGATGACCGCCGCTCATTATAAATTATCGAATGTATGCGCCATAATAGATTATAACAAGCTTCAGATAGACGGGCGCTGTTGCGAGGTGAAAGAGGTAGGGTCGTTCATGCATATATGGAAGGATTTCGGGTGGAACCCGATAGAATGCGACGGCCATGACATATCGGCTCTTATGGAGGCGCTTGATAAGGCCGAGTCGGCAAAGGACCGTCCCTCTGTTATAATTGCTCATACGATAAAAGGCAAAGGAGTGTCTTTCGTGGAGAACAAAGTGGAGTGGCATGGAATAGCCCCGAAGAAAGAAGAGTACGAGAAGGCCATAAAAGAGCTGGATGAGGCCCTTGCGGTTATAAAATAAGGAGTAAGGTCATGATACCCAGAAAATGGAAGATGTATTGGAAGATGTATTGGCCAAGGATAGTGATCACCCTTGTCATAATATTGATGTTGGTTCTCGCTTACGTAGGTCTTATGTCCCTGGAATCTTTTTACAGAAATATTACCCTGGCCACTATGCCGATAAACCTCATCATGGTGGCTTTGAACGCGACGATATTCGTATTTATGTATACGATGTTCATGCAGGGCGGCCTGGCGAAGGTGTCGAAATCGAAGATAAGAGGCGAGCTTGTTAACGTCAAATGGGATGACGTGATAGGCATGGAAGAGGCCAAGCGCGAGGCATGGGAAATAGTCCAACTTATGAAGGACCGTGCAAAGGTCAAGCAGATAGGCGGCAAGATACTCAGGGGCATGCTTATGCTTGGGCCTCCGGGATGCGGCAAGACATATCTGGCAAAGGCCATAGCGACAGAATCCGGTGTGCCGTTCCTTTCGATGTCGGGCAGCGAATTTGTCGAGATATTCGTCGGAGTGGGAGCGTCAAGGGTACGCCGCCTTTTCACTAAGGCAAGAGAGCTTGCCTATGGACACGGCGGCTGCATAATATTCATAGATGAGCTGGATGCCATAGCCAGAAAGAGGGTCTTCAGCGTTTTTGGCGGCACAGAGGAGACGAATTCTACTCAGAACCAGCTATTGGCCATGATGGACGGGCTTTCCGAGAAGGATGAAAATGTCGTCGTTATCGGCGCTACGAACGCGGGCGAAGATACGCTCGACCGCGCCCTTTTAAGGCCCGGCAGGTTTGACAGAAAGTTATTTATAGACAGACCGAATCTGGAAGAGCGGGAGAAGATATTCGAATATTATTTCAGTAAGGTCAAATATGATAAATCGTCGGTTGACATAAAAAGGATATCGAGAAAAGCTGTCTTTAAGACCCCCGCGGAGATAGAAAACATAGTGAAAGAGTCCGCGCTAATAGCCGCCAGGGATAAGAAAGACGCCGTGGAGTATAAGCACGTCTCGGAGGCTATCGAAAGAATAGAGATGGGGCTTAAGCAAAGGCGTCATATGACGCCCCATGAAAAAGAGATGACCGCCTATCATGAAAGCGGACACCTTATGGTGCTCTACCTTCTCCATCCGACCAAAGATGTTTTCAAGGCGTCTATAATCGGCAGGAAAGGGGCGCTCGGCGTGGTGCACGAAAACCCGCGGGAAGAGACCTTTACGCACTCCAGAGAGGTGCTTATGGCGGATATAAAAGTCACACTGGCCGGTTTCGTCGCCGAGAACTTAAAATTCAAGACAACCTCCGACGGCGTATCTTCTGACTTTAATATGGCTATGAAGATAGCGCACAACATGGTTTGGGCCTGGGGCATGAATGACGCCGGCTTTATAGGCGATTACACGATTATTCCGGAATCGCAGCTTTCCGAAAAGGTGAAAGAGACGCTGAACGATGAAACTTACAAGATCTTCCGTACGTGCCTGAAGGACGTAGAGGATATCCTCACAAAAGAAAGGGAGATCATGGACAGGTTCGTCAAAGAACTCATGGAGCGCGAAGAACTCGATTACGATGAGATAGACGCGATATTCAAGGAATACGGTAAATCGAGCCCCAAGCCGTCTTTTTAGGGCGCTCGGCGATCACTGCAACGGGAAATTTCAAGCGATGAAAATTAAGACGCTCGTCTTCTTGGCGTTGTCGGTTTGCGCCGTTTTTATCCTGTCCGGGTGCGCCCCCACTTATCCAAAAGGGTCGTTCAAAGATTCCATAATAAAGGTATGTAAGCGCGAGTATAAGCTTGACGTGAAGGTAGGGCTTATCGGCAAGACAGCGGCCGTATACCTTCCTCTTTCGGATCTCATAGACTTTACGTTCGCGATAACGACCTCGGCAAGCGAAAAGATAAATGACGTCATATTAACGTCGTCGCGGGTCGCCCTGTCGTCGGACGCCGATTATGATTTCTTCGTGGTCATAGCTCACGACACCAGGATCCCGGAGATACAGCTGGTCATAGTAAAATCGGTCCTGGATGTAAAGAGGTTCCTCCTGAATGACATATCGCGGGGCGAATACGCCAAGAGGATGCTTATAGATATACGCCTTAGCCCGCAGGCCCAGAAAGAACGTTCGATAAAAGAGGTCTTCGAGAAGATGGGCCTGGACAAGAAATGGCAGGAACAGGTGATGAACGATTTTTTCAGGAGCGAGCCGGCGGCTTTAGGCGACATAGGTTACTGGTCCGGGAGGTTTTACGTAAAAGATATCCCGCTTCCGGAGTTCCTGGCCGAACAGATAGCGTCCAGGGTGAAGATAGAGGCCAGGGAGGACAAAAAATACGCCGAGCAATTTACGATAAAAACCTCAAAAGGCACGTTCGTGACTAAAGGCGGAAAGCGGACTTTTGTATTTGAAACGCTGTCCGACCCGAAATGGTTCAAGGATCTGGAGACCAATGAGATATCCACGCGGGTAACGGAGCTGGTGTTTAAAGTCGCCTCTCATGTTCTGCGCGGATACAGGTTCAGCGATTTCGATGACGTAGAGGTCATAGACCAGTTAAACGGGTCTTCGGTCCGGGTCGTCCGCGATGATTTGGAGAGGTTCAGGGCCAAGAAGGCAAAGCTAGAGGATATAATAAGGAGATAAGATGGGCGAAACGAAGTTAAAGATGGTTCCTACCAGAGACGGCTTCGGGGAGGGGCTTATAGAGTTGGGCAAGACTAATAAGGATGTAGTGGTCCTGTCGGCTGATCTTACCGATTCGACGCGCGCGGTATGGTTCAAGAAGCAGTTTCCCGGGAGATTCTTCAGCCTTGGCGTCGCCGAGCAGGATATGATCGGCACCGCAGCGGGATTCGCGCTTATGGGCAAGATACCCTTTGCCTGCACGTTCGGCGTTTTTGCCTCAGGCAGGGCATGGGACCAGATCAGGGTTTCCCTGGCATATATGAACCTCAACGTAAAAATAGGCGGCACGCATGGCGGCGTATCGGTCGGCCCGGACGGAGCTACCCACCAGGCGCTGGAAGAGATAGCGCTAATGAGGATATTACCGAATATGACTATAATCGTTCCGTGCGATGCGATAGAGGCCAGAAAGGCGACCGTAGGATCCGCGCAGATTAACGGGCCCGTTTATCTGCGGCTCGGCAGGAGCGGAGTCCCGGTCATTACCAGGGAAGACGGCGTATTTGAGGTAGGCAAGGCAATTACCATTCGCGAAGGTAACGATGTTGCCTTATTTGCCTGTGGGCAGATGGTCTACGAAGCGATGCTTGCGGCCGAGGAGCTATCCGGAGACGGCATAAAGGCGCGTGTTATCAATATGCATACGCCAAAACCTCTCGATGAAGACGCGGTGGAGAAGGCATGTCTGGAGACAGGCGCAATAGTTACCGCGGAAGAGCATACGTTAGCCGGCGGATTGGGCAGCGCCATAGCTGAAGTTGCATCGCGTATCGCCCCGGTCCCGATCAGGATGGTGGGTATACGGAACAGATTTGGCGTATCGGGTGAACCGGATGAGCTATTCGAGCATTTTGGCCTGAAGGCGAAGAATATAGTAGCCGCGGCGAGAGAAGCAATTCGCATGAAGAAGAGGTAATTTTAATAACATAACAACATGACATCCATAGAGCTTACAGCCCCGGCGAAGGTAAATATATATCTTAAGATACTAAACAAGAGAAAAGATTCTTACCATAATATCCTTACCCTGTTCGAACGCATATCGCTGTTCGACCGCATTAAGATCAGCAGGACAAAAGACGGTATTATAGTTCGCTCGGATAGGCCTATAACGGCCGATCCAAAGAAAAATATTGTCTATAAAGCGGCAAGGCTTGTCCTGGATGAATATGCCCCGGGGCAGGGCATAAGGATAGATATCGTTAAGCGTATACCCATAGCCGCCGGTCTTGGAGGCGGCAGTTCCGATGCCGCCAGTGCCCTTATAGGCATTAGATCGTTATTAGGGTTAAATATAAGCAATAAGAAGCTCATGCAGTTTGGCGAAAAGATTGGAGCGGATGTGCCGTTTTTTCTATTTGGAAAGCCATGCGCCCTTGGCAAATCCAAGGGGGAAAGGCTCGCTGAGGTAAAATTGAAGCAAAAAGTATGGCATTTACTTATAAACCCCGGCTTTGGGGTGTCTACCAGGGGGGCTTATGAGGCGTTTGACGAACGGAAAAAAGAGTCATCGAAGGACTTGACAACCGGTAGCCGCAATGTTAAAATAAACCTCCGTTTAGATGATCCCTTGGATTTTGTTTCGCTGGAATCCATGCTTTACAACGACTTACAGAAGATCGTTGCAGCTAAAAAGAAGGCTATAGGAAGTGCAATAAAGCGCTTGGCCTCCGTTCTTGGCAAGAAAGCGATCCTGTCGGGAAGCGGGCCAAGCTTATTTTGTCTCTATAGGACAAGAAAGGAGGCTCTAGAAGCGCGCAGGGTGTTATTGGGCAGTCTGACGGCCGGGCAGAGGAGATCCTGGCTTATCTTCGTGGTCCGCACAGCGTAATAGAAAAGAAAATTTGAGGAGTAGATACGCATGGAAATAACAGAGGTTAAGATCTTCTTGAAGGAAGGGCAGGACAAGAAATTAAAGGCATACGCGACATTGACATTCGACAATATGTTTGTAGTAAGGAACGTGAAGATCATAGAGGGCACTAAAGGCTTATTCGTTGCGATGCCGTCAAGAAAGATCAAGGAGCCTTGTCCGAAATGCAATTTCCGCAACGTCGTCAGGAGTAAATATTGCAATCAATGCGGCCAGGCGCTCCCGCATACAGAGCCGAGATCTCCCGCGGCGGGAGACGATTCGCAAAGACAATCCGAGCACAAGGACATAGCCCATCCCATTACCGCCGATTGCAGGGATTATATACAGAAAAAAGTCCTTGACGCCTATGAAAATGAAAAAGGAAGCTCCCCCTCTCCAAGGCAGACTACGACGCGTATCGAGCATGAGATCGAAGAGGAGAGCGATATAGAGCTTTAAAGAGTTGTCCATGGTCCATAGTCGATGGTCCATAGCATAGTCGGAAGCCGAATTCTCGCTATAGATTATGGGCCGCTACATTGCCCGGTGGTGTAATGGTAGCACATCAGACTTTGGCTCTGATTGTCCTGGTTCGAATCCAGGCTGGGCAACCAAATTTCGCGAAGCGAAATTTGATCCTGAGGAAACGACCAACGGGAGTTTCCGAAGGACCTTAACATCGCGAAGCAACATTTGATCCTGAGAAAACGACCAACGGGAGTTTTCGAAGGACCTGATAGAAAGAAGCGCATGAAAGAGACGGTAGCTATAATACTTGCGGCCGGCAGAGGGACGAGGATGATCTCGGATGTCCCCAAGGTATTGCACGAGATACTCGGTAAGCCCATAATATGCCACATGCTCGATTCGGTAAAAAAAGCCGGCGTCAAAAAAGTCATCACGGTCGCGGGATACGGCAGCAAGGCGCTGCGTGAATCTGTTTTCGGTACGAAGATAGTGATCCAGAAAGAGCTCCTGGGATCCGGGGATGCCGTCATGGCCGCGAAGAAAGAGTTTTTGAAATATGCCGGGGATATATTGATCTTATGCGGCGACACGCCGCTCATACCGCACAAGGTTATAGAAGAACTTATAAATAAGCATAAGTCAACGGGGGCCAGCGCGACCCTCATGACGGCCCATGTGATGGATCCTACTTCTTACGGAAGGATAGTAAGGGACGACGGCGGAAGGATAGTTAAGATCGTGGAGGAAGTTGAGGCCCGTCTTTACGAAGAAGTGATCAACGAGATAAATGTCGGAACATATTGTTTCAGGGCAAGAGACCTGTTCGACGCCCTCTCCTCTATCACTCCGGACAATAAGAAAAAAGAATATTTTCTTACGGATGTGGTGAGTATTATGAGGAAGAAAGGAAAACTCATCGAATCCGTCCTGGCCAAAGATCCGGATTGTATAGTCGGGGTCAATAACAGGGTGGATCTTGCGAAGGCCACAAAGGCCATAAAAACGAGAATACTCGAAAACTTTATGCTAAACGGGGTCACCATAGAAGATCCTTCCAGCACCACTATCTATCCCCGGGTCAGGATAGGCCGCGATACGATAATACATCCAAATACGCTGATCGAGTCGGATGTGGAGATCGGCGACAATTGCCGGATAGGGCCTTTTACGCGAATAAGGCCTAATGTAAGGATCGGAGATAATGTGGAAGTGGGGAATTTTGTGGAACTCGTAAGGGCCTATATTAAAAACAATACCAGGGTAAAACATCATACTTATCTCGGTGACGCTCTTGTCGGCGCGAATGTCAATATAGGCGCAGGCACCATAACGGCCAATTATGACGGCAAGAACAAAAACAGGACGGTAATAGAGGACGGCGCGTTCATAGGCGTCGGTTCAATATTGATAGCGCCGGTGAGGATAGGCAAGAATGCCGTCGTTGGAGCGGGTTGCGTGGTGCCCAAAGGACGTAACGTGCCCAAGGGCGCAACCGTGGTCGGCGTGCCCGCAAGGATATTCAAAAGAGAGGTCAAGAGATGAAGAACAATCTGCTGGTTTTCAGCGGCAATTCGAACAAAAAACTCGCTTCGGATATCTGTAACTACCTGGGCATCAAGCTGGGAGATGCCGCAGTCGGTACGTTTTCGGACGGTGAGATACACGTCAAGGTCAATGAGAATGTCCGCGGACACGACGTCTTCGTGATCCAGTCGACGTCATTCCCTTCAAACGATAACCTTATGGAACTTCTTATCATGATAGATGCGCTGAAGAGGTCCTCCGCGCAAAGAATAACCGCCGTATTGCCATATTTCGGATACGCCAGACAGGACAGAAAAGACCAGCCGCGCGTCCCGATCACGGCAAAGCTGGTTGCCAACCTGCTTACTGTGGCAGGGGCAAACAGGGTGCTCACCATAGATCTGCACGCGGGACAAATACAGGGATTTTTTGATATACCGCTGGATCATCTTTTCGCGTTCACCATAATAGCGGAATATATAAAGAAGCACAAGTTGGACAAGAACGTTGTAATAGTCAGCCCGGACGTAGGTGGTATCAAGACGGCAAGGGCCTTTGCCAAGCGCCTGAAATGCGGGCTTGCGATAGTGGACAAGAGGCGGGTCAATGACAGGCAGGCCGAAGCCATGCATATAATGGGCGATGTTAAGAACAAGCATGCCATACTTATCGATGACATGGTCGCTACCGCCGGGTCTTTGGTCGAAGCGGTTGAGGCGTTAAGAAAGAACGGGGCCTATGATGTCCATGCCGCCGCGACACACGCCGTGCTCTGCGGCCCCGCCATAGAGCGTATTAAGAACTCGCAATTAAAAGAGCTTGTCGTGACCGATACCATTCCGCTTGATAAAGGGAAGAAGCTTAATAATATAAAAGTCCTGTCGGTTGCGCCTTTATTAGGCGAAGCCATAAAGAGGATTCACGAGGAGGAGTCCATCAGCGTGTTGTTCGATTGATGCTGAATTAAAAGGAGCGTTCATTTTATGGAAAAGGTGCTATTGAAAGCGGAAGCCAGGACGGCTACAGGGAAGAAGGTCGCCAAAGACCTCAGGAATAAAGGCATAGTGCCGGCGAATGTATATAAAAGCGGCGAGGGGGCATTGAGCCTCCAGGTCGCCAAGGAAGACCTGGACGAGGTCCTCCATACCAAGCAGGGCGAGAATGTCATCATCACGCTCAACATAATCGGCGGCAATGCGAAAGATAAAACGGTCGTCATTAAAGAGGTGCAGCGTGATCCGATAAAGGATCATATACTCCACATTGATTTTAACGAGATATCGCTTACGGAGACCCTGAAGGTGGATGTGCCTTTGGCTCCCAAGGGCGAACCGGTAGGCGTTAAGGTGGATGGCGGTATATTGGAACATGTCATGTGGGAGCTGCAGATAGAGTGTCTTCCTACGGATATACCGGAGAAGATAGAGGCGGACGTAACCAATCTTAAGGTCGGCGAGGCTATTCATATCAAAGACCTGCAGTTGCCCCGGGGCGTGAAGGCATTGAATGACCCGGAGCTTATAGCGTTTATAGTGAAGCCTCCAAAGGTTGAGGTCCCGAAGGAAGAGGCCGCTGAAGGCGCTTCCGCCGAACCGGAGCTTATCAGGAAGAAGAAAGAAGAAGGGGCTGAGGGCGAGGAAGAAGCGGCTAAGGAAGCTGAAAAACCGGCGAAGGAAGCGAAAAAAGAATAAGAAAGGACTCGCTTAGCGTGAAATTGATAGTCGGCCTCGGTAACCCTGGCCTTGAATATAAGAATACAAAGCATAACATCGGTTTTGAAGTCGTCGGTAAGCTGGCCAAAGAGAATAAAATAAAGATCAATAAGGAATCACATTTCTCCCTGCTGGGGAAGGGCAGGATAGGCAATGAGGATGTCACCCTGATCCTGCCGCAGACGTTCATGAACCATTCAGGCAACGCCGTCGGGGAGTTATCCGGGGATCTGAAGAATATAGAAGACCTGATAGTCATATGCGATGACATTAATCTGGAGTTGGGCAAGATAAGGCTGAAGAAGAAGGGCTCTTCGGGAGGTCATAAAGGCCTTGAATCGATCGTCCATACTTTGAAAAGGGACGATTTCCCAAGGCTAAGGGTAGGGATAGCCACCGAAGTGCATAGGGGCGATATAACCAACTATGTCTTAAGCCCGTTCAAGCGCAAAGAGATGCGAAATGCCGCTCATGCGGTGACCCTGGCCAGAGACGCCATCGACTGCCTCATGGAAGAAGGCATAGATAAGGCTATGACGAAGTTCAATAAACGGCGCGCAGGTACGTCATAGGGTAAAAGCCCTTTTATTAATTGGTTTGATTTGTGACTGCCGGTGTGTTAATATCATTAAATTAAAGGAGAAAGACGAAGAAGATGAACAATTATGAAGGACTTTTTATCATCAAGCCGGATCTCAAGGAAGAAGACGCTAAGAACGCTTATAAGACCATAGGCGACGCCGTTACCAAGCATGGCGGGAATATCAAGAAAGAAGAGATCTGGGGCAAGAAGATGCTCGCATACCCGGTAAAGAAGCTCAAAGAAGGTTATTATTACAAGCTCGATTTTGAATCGGCCGCTGACGCCGTTTCCAAGCTTGAGGCCGTATATAAGCTGAACCCCGACATAGTAAGGTCTATGATCACGAGAAGATGATGCAGGGTAAGGGTGAACGGAGAATATTATGGCAAGTCTCAATAAAGTATTTTTGATAGGGAATCTTACAAGGGATCCGGAATTGAGATATATACCGAGCGGCTCCGCGGTCGCTACCTTTACGGTGGCCGTTAACAGGGTATTCAAAAGCCAGGCCGGAGAGAAGAAAGAGCAGACGTCTTTTATAAGAGTGGTGGTATGGGGCCGCAGGGCTGAAGTCTGCGGAGAATATCTTTCCAAGGGCAGTCCCGTATTTATTGAAGGAAGGCTCCAATCGAGGGATTGGGAAACGCAGGACGGGCAGAAGAGGAATACCCTGGAGGTAATAGCCGACAATGTCCAATTCCTGAGAGGGCCCGAAAGGTCCGGCGCCGCCGTGAGCCCCAAGGCGGCAGGTTCGGCGGATGACATAGAGACGATCAACCTTAGTGAAGAGGTGGAGTCGCCCGTTGAGAAGAGCGGTAACGGGAAGACCGGCGCCAATCCCGGCGAAGAGGTACCGTTCTAAGACAAGAGGAGATGAGTTAGAATGTTTATTAAAACACCAAGATTCGGAAGGTCCGACAGCAGGACCGATAAGAGGCGGACAAAAAGGGATCCGCTGAAGAAGAGGATATTCAAGAAGAAGCCATGCAGGTTCTGCGCAGACAAAATAAAAAGCATAGATTACCTGGATTACGGCAAATTCCAGAAGCTCATCACTGAGAGGGGCAAGATAGTGCCATCCAGGATCTCGGGTAACTGCGCGAAGCATCAAAGACAACTTGCGCGCGCCGTTAAAAAAGCCCGCATCATGACGTTGTTGCCGTTTGTGGCGGAATAACCGTCCCCGGTCGGGAAGATAACGGAGCGCTAATATATGAAAGTAATATTGCTGGAGAACGTTGACAGGATAGGAAAAATGGGCGATGTAGTCGCCGTGAAAGAAGGTTTTGCCAGGAATTTCCTTTTACCCAAGAAACTGGCAAAGGAAGCAACGGCCGGTAACCTGAAGATCCTCGAGTCCCTTAAGAAGAAAGAGTCGGCCCGGAACGCGAAGATCCTTGCCGAGGCAAAAGCGCTCGAAGAAAAGATAGCGGCCCTCTCCCTTACTATCAGCGCCGAGGCCGGTGAGGAAGATAAGCTTTTTGGCTCGATATCAAATGATATGATCGCGGAATCGCTGGCAGGAGAGGGTATAAAAGTCGATAAAAGAGATATCATCCTGGATGAGCCTATCAGGAAGCTGGGCGTATATCAGGTTGTCGTGAAGGTCCATCCGGAAGTGAAAGCAACTTTACGGATCTGGGTAGTGAAGAAATAGCAGGATCCTATGGCACAGGAGATGATAGATAAGATCCCGCCCAACAATCTTGAGGCGGAGACTGCGGTCCTGGGTTGTATGCTGCTGGACAGGGACGCGATCTCCCAGGCGATAGAAACCTTAGGCGCGGACTGTTTTTATAAAGAAGCCCACAAGAAGATATATTCCGCAATAGTAAAGCTCTTCGACGAGAATAGAGGCGTAGATCTTATAACCGTCATAGAAGAGCTCAAGAGAGAGAGCTCCCTCGATGAATCCGGAGGGCCGGCCTATGTCACGGGCCTGGCGTCGGCGGTCCCTACCGCGGCCAATTTTGTCCATTATTCCAAGATCGTAAAAGACAAGATGCTCTTAAGGAACCTTATCCAGGCCGCAACCCATATAGTGTCGGATTGTTATAATACGAATCAGGAGATAACGTTCCTTCTCGATAAAGCCGAGCAGGCGGTCTTCAGCGTCAGCAATAAAAAGGTCGAATCAAAGTTCTCTCCGCTCAGGGACGTGATAAAGTCTTCCATAGAGACCATCGATACGTTATACCAGAGAAAAGAGAATATCACCGGACTTGGGACGGGGTTCAGGGACCTCGATATCAAGACGGCAGGGCTGCAGAGGTCGGACCTGATAGTGATAGCGGGAAGGCCGTCGATGGGTAAGAGCGCGTTCGTCTCCTGTATAGTCGAGCATGTAGGCGTCATCGAAAAGCGGCCGGTGGCCTTTTTCAGCCTGGAAATGTCCAAGGAACAGCTTGTGCAGAGGATGCTGTGCTCCCACGCAAGGGTCGACGCCCATAAAGTCAGGACAGGTTTTCTGTCTCAATCGGATTGGCCCAGGCTTGTAAGCGCGGCCGGAAAGCTATCCGAGGCCCCGATCTATATAGACGATTCTCCCGGCATAACCGTATTGGAATTGCGCACGAAAGCCAGGCGCATGAAGGCGCAGTTTGACATTAAGATGGTGGTCCTTGACTATCTTCAGCTGATGCAGGGGCCTTCGAATGCCGATAATAGGCAGCAGGAGATATCCGAGATATCGAGATCGCTGAAAGGCCTTGCCAGAGAGCTTGACGTGCCGATAATAGCCATTAGCCAGCTTTCCCGGGCGGTCGAGCAGAGATCCGACCACCGGCCGCAGCTTTCCGACCTAAGGGAATCGGGCGCGATAGAGCAGGATGCCGACCTGGTAATGCTTCTCTTGAGAGAAGAGTACTACAACCAGACCGAGGAGAACAAAGGGGTTGCGGAAATCATAATAGCGAAACAGAGGAATGGCCCGGTAGGCAGCATAAATCTTGCCTTCCTCGGCGAATATATGAGGTTCGAGAATCTGACGGTTAGGGGCGAAGAGTTCGTTGATGTTGAAATGGAGAAAGTATGATAACCTATAAGACAAGAGCGGTAATAAGCCTTACGGCGGTCATGTTCATTTTCCAGGTATTCGCCGGAGTATCATATCCCCAGTCCTCGGACCACGAGAATAAGATCATCAATAAAGTGCAGGTTGAAAACAATAAAGCCATAAGCACCGAGACGATATTATCGAAGATCAAGACGACCGCCCAGGATAAATTCAGCCAGGAAGTCGCTAACGACGACCTTAAAAGGTTGTATGCTACAGAATACTTTACGGATGTTTCGATAGACGTAAAAGATGACGGGACCGGCGTGATAGTGACCTTCATCGTGGAAGAAAAATCGATCATAGAAGATATAGTCTTTAAAGGCAATACGGCCTTCAGGGCGCCAAAATTGAAAACTACCATGAAGTCGAAGGTCAATGAGATGCTGAACCTGGCGATACTCGCCCAGGATATCTCGGACCTAAAGGCGCTATATCTCAAGAAAGGTTATCCGGCTGTTGATATTAAATATGCGGTTGATCTGGATAAAGAGACGAATAAGGCCAGGATCGCCATAACGATAGAAGAGAAGACGCGCGTAAAGGTATCCAAGGTCAATATAGAAGGAAACGCGGCTATCAAGACGGGTAATATAAGAAAGATACTCGGCACGAAACCCGCATGGCTGTTCAACGCCGGTGTATACAGTGAAGACGTCCTACAGGAAGACGTTGAGCGCATAAAGTCGTTATATGACGATATAGGATATCTCGACGTTGAGGTATCCCCAAGGCTGGATTACGGAGAAGACGGCAAGGTCCTGACGATCACGTTCGAGATAAAGGAAAATAAGCAGTACCTTGTAGGGGATATTAGTATGGAGGGCAATCTTATATTCGCGGAAAAGGACATAAGGGTAAATATAGGCATGAAGGCCGGCAAGCCGTTTTCATATAAGACCCTCAGGATGGACGCCGGCGCCATCAAGCAGTATTATTACGAATATGGCTATATGAACATGACGATCAACGCCGACCGGAATCTTAACCAGGCTACCGGCAGGATCGACGTCAAATATACCATCGACCCGAAAGATCCGGTATACGTAGGCAAGGTAGAGATACGCGGCAATACAAAGACGAGGGAGATAGTGATAAGGAGGGAGCTGAGGGTCTATCCGGGTGAAAGGTTCAACGGTAAGAAGATCAAAAGGTCCAAGGAGAGGATATATAACCTCGGCTTTTTCGAGAGCGTGAGTTTCGACACCGAGCCTACCGAGACGCCCGATATCCAGAATCTCATCGTTAACGTGAAAGAGTCCAAGACGGGTGAATTTTCCTTCGGTGGAGGTTTCAGCTCCATAGACCTATTGATCGGCTTCGTAGAGATCACCCAAAGGAATTTCGACATACTGAACTTTCCGACGTTTACGGGCGGGGGCCAGCAATTATCGATCAAAGTCGAGATCGGCATGGTCCGCAATAACTACAATATCAGCTGGACGGATCCATGGATATTCGGGTATCCTTTCTCATTCGGGTTTGACGTATACCGTCAAGAGCACAATAAGAGGGGGGATATCGGTTGGGCATACGATGAGACCAGGACCGGCGGTGACCTGAGGCTCGGCAAGGAGTTTACCGATAATCTTAGGGGGGATGTCATATACAAGCTGGAAGAGGTGAGGATATCGGATGTCATAGATAACGCTTCAAAGGATTTTAAGGATGAAGAGGGTACGAACTGGATATCCAGCCTTACGGTGGGGATGGATTATGATACAAGGGACAATATTTATAATCCGTCCGGCGGCTATCTCGTTGGAGCGTCGGTTGAGGATGCGGGCGGGATATTCTTCGGCGATAAGGATTTTGTCAAAGGCACCGGATCGGCCTCATTTTATCACACCTTCCTTGAGAAGTTTGTGTTGGAACTGAAAGGGAGGATGGGCCTTGAGGCGGCGTACGGAGACTCCGACGAGGTACCTATATACGAAAGGTTCTTCGCAGGCGGCGCAAACACTATACGCGGATACAAAGAGAGAAGGGTCGGACCCAGAGACCCCGGTTCGAACGAGCCTATCGGAGGCGAGGCTATAGTGCTTGGCAATGCCGAAGTGACGTTCCCTGTCTTCGAGAAGATCATAAAAGGGGCTGTGTTTTTTGACGTTGGGAATGTCTGGCGCAGGGCTGAGGACTTCATGATGGGTGGCGGGTATAAATCCGGTACCGGGGTGGGAGTGAGGGTAAAGACCCCGATCGGTCCGGTTAAGCTTGATTACGGTTTCCCTCTTACCAGCAATTTCGATGATGATAGAGGCGGAGAGCTTTATTTCAGCATGACAAGAGGGTTTTAGCTAAGCCCGGAGGTTTGTTCTTAAAAAAAGGAGGACGTTGATGAACAGGAAACTAGTGATGGCGGTTGCGGCGGTATTTATCTTTGGAACCGTATTTGCCGGTTTGGCGGACCTGGCTTATTCGAAAGAGTATAAAATGGGTTACGTTGACCTCGCGAAGGTATTCGATGAATATAAGAAGACCAAGGATTCCGAGAAGAACCTTGAAGAGAAAGGTAAGGGTAAGGAAGCGGAGAGAAAGAAGATGGTAGACGAGCTCAGAAAACTAAAGGACGAGCAGGCCCTCCTATCGGAAAAAGCGAAGGCCGAGAAACAGACCATCATCGATTCGAAGATAAAAGATCTGCAGGATTTCGACAGAAAGACCCGTGATGACCTCCTGAAAGAGAGAAACGATATGCTCGGCGGAATACTGAAGGACATCGAGAAGGTCGTCACCGACTATGCCAAAGAGACGGGTTACGATATAGTGCTGAATTCCCGCATGCTTTTATACGGTGGAGAGTCTTATGATCTGACGGCTGAGATACTGAAGAGACTTAACAAATAATCAAGCATGGCCAGGCAAACAGGAATCACGAGATCTATCCCACCCAGAGCGACGCTCTTCGGTTTTCCCGCAAAGCCTGTAGATAAGGCGAAGGATATTATCGCCTCCCTTGGGCTCCTGCCTAAACTATTTGCCCGCGTCAAGGCCCTGGAAGAAAAAATAAAAGAACTCGACAAGTGACCAGACAGCGGACCATTAAAGAAACGGTTACGGTGGAAGGCATAGGTCTTCAGACGGGCAAGAAGGTCAGCCTGACGTTCAGAAGCTCTCCCGCTGACAGCGGAATAAATTTTATACGGACCGATCTTCCGAATAAGCCTTTGTTGAACCTTCAGTCAATGGTCCTGTCCGGGGCCCATGGCCCGGAGCGCAGAACGACCCTATCTTTGGGGCCCATGCAGATCCAGACTACGGAACATCTCCTGGCCGCGCTAAGCGGCTATTCGATAGATAACATCGTCATAGAACTTGATAACGTAGAGCTCCCGGGGCTTGACGGCAGCGCGAAGGGTTTTCTCGATGCCCTTGAAAAGGCCGGGGCCGTTGAGCAGGACCAGCCCAGAAGATCCCTGAAAGTATCCGAACCTGTCTGGTGCAGATCGGATGACAGGATACTCGCGGCATTCCCTTCGGACGAGTTCAGGGTATCATACACTATGTCTTATGCGGACGATTGCCTGGGGACCTGGCTCTATTACTTCGACCGGGGAAAGAATAGTTTCAAAAAAGAGATAGCCCCGGCGAGGACATTCTGCCTTGAAAAAGAGGCCATGGTCCTTCTCAAGCTGGGTTTGGGCAAGGGCGCCAATTATGACAATACGCTGGTGATGTCCAGGAATGGCCCTGTAAAGAATAAGCTGAGATTTCCGGACGAGCCGGTAAGGCATAAAGTGCTCGATTTGATAGGGGATCTTTATCTTCTGGGCATGCCTGTAATAGGCCACATTGTGGCGGTGAAGAGCGGCCATAGTCTAAATATGGAGCTGGTCAAGGCGCTTAGGTCCAAAATATTTTAAAGGAGAATAAAATGGACGCAGGGACTGAAGGGGTGAAAGGTCAGGTATTGGATATAAATGAGATCCAGAAAGTGCTTCCTCACAGATATCCATTCCTGCTGGTCGACCGGATAATAGAGATGGATGAAAAAAGGGTTGTCGGTATTAAGAATGTCACCATTAACGAACCGTTCTTCCAGGGCCATTTTCCAGGACATCCAATAATGCCGGGGGTCCTTATCCTGGAGGCGCTGGCCCAGGTAGGCGGAGTCGCGGCGCTTAGTAATAAAGATAACCTGGGAAAGCTGGCCTACTTCCTGAGCATAAACAACGCCAAATTCCGTAAGCCTGTTTTTCCGGGAGACACAATCAGGTTGGAGGTAGATCTTCTTAAGAAGAAGTTGAGCATAATGCAGACCCATGGGGTCGCAAAGGTCAACGGTGAAGTGGTCACGGAAGCGGATATGATGTTCGCGTTCGTAACCCCAAATGAGACGAAATAGAGATGGAGAAGATCGGGCTTGTAGCCGGACAGGGTGAGTTGCCTATTATATTTTCCAGGGCCGCAAAGCAGCGCGGCGACAGCGTGATCGCGTTCTGTCTTAAAGGCGTAACGGATGAGGGCATATCCGGCCATGTCGATAAGGTCCACTGGTTCGATTGGGGGGAGCTTCAAAAGGCCATCTTTGTGCTGGCGACCGAGCGTATCCGTAAAGTGGTCATGCTGGGCAAGGTGAAGAAAGACGTATTGTTCAAGGAAGACGTAAAGCTCGACGAGAAGGCAAGGGAGCTCCTTAAGAAGGCGGGAGACAGGAAGGATTATTCCATATTAAAAGGAGTGTCGAACGCGCTTAAGGTCATCGGCGTGGAGATCATGGACCCGAGCCCTTACCTTAAGGAGTTGGTCCCTTCCAAAGGGCTATTGACCTCCAGAAAACCAACCAAGGAAGAATCCGAGGATATGGAGTACGGGAGATCCGTGGCGAAAGAATTATCGCGTTTCGATATAGGGCAGACCGTTGTGATAAAGAATAAGACTATAATCGCCATGGAGGCTGTCGAAGGCACAGATGAGACCATTAAACGGGCCGGCAGCCTTTGCAAGGGCGGGTTTGTTGTCGTAAAGGTATCAAGGCCGAACCAGGATATGAGGTTCGACATACCGCTTGTAGGGCTTCAGACGGTCCGGACGCTCATAGATGCCGGCGGTTCCGCGCTCGCCCTCGAAGAGAATAAGACCTTCCTCATGGACCGCGAAGAGATCATAAAGCTCGCCGATGAAAAGGGTGTTTCCATAGTCGTCATCTAGCTATATCTATAGAAGGCGTTTACTTTCGGGGTCGCCCTCCGCTCGTCGCAAATTTGGATTAGGCATCCAAATTTGCTGCGGTAAAATCTTGATGGCCAATGAACCCGCCTACTTAGTATTGTGGAGCGGTTTCCTTGTCCGTTCTATATCGCCATAAGGAATCAAGATTTTACAACGTTCGCTCCGGGCATACCCCGAAAGTTCCGCCTTCCAAGGACTTACTTTACTGGGTACCAGCGCTTACCAGGTATGAGCGAGCCAAGGAAAGCGTATCTGCGGTATGGCCAAATAGGCCATGATATTTATACGTATGGCGGGACTATTGGGACCTACCCGAAGCGACTCTCAACACTGTTCTAACCAGGTTAGACACTTAGGGTTAACCTGACATATCTAACCTGGTTAGAATTGTCTATTGTGTATCAGGCTACATCATAAATTTTGCGACAGCGAGCGAGGATGCCTAATCCGAGCGAGCGGCAAGCGAAGGGTAGTCCCCAATAGTAGACGCTATTGAATCTTACTATGATGGCGAGATGGCCATATGAGTATAATACGCTTTCCAAGCGAGCGAGGGATTTGATATAATATTGGGACTATTATGACGACGATCGAGCTGGCGTTCAAGGTTAAGGAGCCGATACTGGCATGCGGAGCGGATATGAAGGGCGCTTTTGCTATAGCCAGGGGGAGGGAGATTTTCTTAGAGGAAGGCTTCGGCGATCTGGCGGATCCGGATAACATGTCCAGGTACGAGAAGGCGGTCACGCGCCTTAAGAAGAAGCTCGGGGTCACTCCAAAGATAATAGCCTGCGATATGCATCCCGGGTACAGGTCAACCGCCTACGCCGGGAAGGCGCATGAGGCATATCCGCGTTCGAAGCTTGTAATGGTCCAGCATCACCAGGCGCATATCGCAAGTTCGGTAACAGATAACGCGATAAAAGGAGATGTATTGGGAGTGGCCTTCGACGGCACAGGTTATGGGTTGGATGGCAACATCTGGGGAGGGGAGTTCTTCATGGGCAGGCCTGCCGGGATGAGGAGGGTAGGCCACCTGGACTATGTCCCGATGCCCGGCCTGGATGCGGCGGTAAAGGAGCCGTGGCGCATGGCCGCGATCTATTTATACCGCGCTTTCGGCGACGGTTTTCTCAGGCTAAGATCGGATTTTACCAAAAAGATCGATAGAAAAAAGTGGCTATTATTGAAGAAGATGGCCCATATGGGAATAAATTCACCTCTTACATCAAGCGCCGGAAGGCTCTTCGACGCCGTAGGGAGTATTGTGCTTTCTAAGTATAACGCCTCTTTCGAAGCCGAACTTCCGATAGAATTGGAAGGGGAAGCGTTAGAGCTCTGCCGGGAGCGTTATGGTTTTACATCGAGATACAGGGACGGTATGCTGATAGTGGATACAGTTAAAACGATCAGGGGTGTTATGCGGGATGTGTCGCAGGGGATAGATGTCCCGACCATATCGTCGAGATTTCATAATACGGCAGCCCGTATTATTTTGGAGGCATGCGGATCGTTAAGAAATAGATATGGCGTTGATAAGGTCGTTCTGAGCGGAGGGGTATTTCAGAACGGATACCTCCTCGAACGCGCGACATCCTTATTAAGACGCGGAGCATTTAAGGTCTATGGCCACGTTCGTTTCAAGACCGGTGACAACGGGATACCGGCAGGGCAGGTTGCTATGGTTGATGCGGGGGCTATATGTGCTTAGGCATACCGATGAGGCTTGTAAAGATCTACGGCAATGAAGGGATCGCCGCGTCGGGAGGCCTCCGGAGGAAGGCGGACATATCTTTTCTGAAGGATGTAAGGGTGGGGGATTATGTGCTCATCCACGCCGGGTTCGCGATCGAAAAGGTGAAGGTTGAGGAGGCGCGAAGGACGCTCAAGGCGCTTAGGGATTTAGAGACGTGAGAAGGTAAATATGAAGTATGTAGATGAGTTCAGGGACAGGGGCCTGATGCGGAAGCTTGCGGATGCGATACAGAAAGCCGCCTATGGCGGAGCTTCTTATAACTTTATGGAGGTGTGCGGCACGCATACGATGAATATATTCAGGTACGGCCTGCGCGACCTATTGCCGGACAGCATCAAACTCATCTCCGGACCAGGCTGTCCGGTATGCGTTACACCGAACGATTATCTGGATAAGGCTATCGAGATAGCTAACAGGAAGAACGTGATAATAACGACCTTCGGCGATATGCTCAAGGTCCCTGGATCCCATTCTAGCCTGGAAAAGGAGAGGTCGGAAGGCCGCGAGATAAGGATAGTCTATTCGACGGTCGATGCGCTTGGGATCGCTAAAAAGAACCCCGATAAGGAAGTGGTATTTCTAGGTATCGGATTCGAGACGACGGCCCCGACGATAGCAAGCTCGATATTGACGGCAGAAGGCGAAGGCATCAGGAACTATTCGGTGCTTTGCGGACACAAGACGATGCCTGAGGTCATGGGCGTCCTTGTGGGAGATAAGAAGCTCAAGATAGACGGTTTTTTACTCCCCGGGCACGTGAGTGCCGTAACCGGCTCAAAGCCTTACCTTTTTCTTGCGAAGAGGTATTTGAAGCGCTGCGTTATATCCGGCTTCGAACCTATGGACATACTTCAATCGATCCTGATGTTGATAGAACAGAATAGGCCGCGGATCGAGATCCAGTATTCCAGGATAATATCCGCCGACGGTAATGTCCTGGCCAGGAAGGCTATTAATAGAGTATTTGAGAAGGCTTCTTCAAATTGGCGCGGCATCGGCGTTGTGGAGAATAGCGGCCTTAAGATACGTAAGGGCTTTTCCGGTCACGATGCCGAGATCAAATTCAGGCCAAAGGGACATAGTACCCATGAACGAAAAGGATGTATCTGCGGAGATGTATTAAAAGGGATCAAGACGCCGAAGGATTGCAGGCTTTTCGGGAAGGCCTGCGTGCCGGAAAAGCCCGTAGGCGCATGTATGGTTTCGAGCGAAGGGACATGCGCGGCGTATTATAAATACGGCAGTTAAGGGGTTTAGCATGGACAACATAACTCTTGGATACGGCGGCGGCGGTAAGCTGACGCATGACCTGATAGATTCATTGTTCATTAAAGAACTATCCGGCGATGTGTTGAGAGAGAAGAAGGACTCGGCCTTGCTGGAGATCGGGAACAAAAAAATAGCTTTTACTACAGATTCATATGTCGTAAAACCGATATTTTTCCCAGGAGGCGATATAGGCAGTCTGGCGGTATATGGGACCGTAAACGATCTTTCGGTTTGCGGCGCGAAGCCTCTTTTTATATCGATTGCGGTGATAATAGAGGAAGGCCTTGAAAGGAAGGCGCTCGAGAAGATCACGCGGTCCATAGGTATTGCCGCGCGGCGCTCGGGAGTGGAGGTCGTCACCGGTGACACAAAAGTTGTGGAGAGAGGGTCTTGCGATAAAGTATTCATAAATACGAGCGGCATAGGAGAGGTTTTTTACGCCCCTCTTTCGGCCGACAGGATCAGGCCCGGGGATGCGGTGATAGTCAGCGGCCCTGTAGGCGATCATGCCATAAGTGTTTTGTCGAAGAGGGAAGGCATGGCTTTTGGCACGGATATAAAGAGCGATTCTATAAATCTGAACGGCCTGATCGGGAAGGCGCTTCGCGCATCAAATAACGTTAGATTCATGAGGGATCCTACAAGAGGGGGTGTTGCCACCACCTTGAATGAGATAGTAGAACGCCGGCCGTTCGGGATATGGCTTTACGAAGAGGCCCTTCCGGTGCGCCGCGGCGTCAGAAGCGCCTGCGAACTCCTTGGTTTCGATCCTATTTATTTAGCCTGCGAGGGCAGGGTTATCATCATAGCATCGGATAATGATGCGGGGAAAGTCCTATCGGCTATCCGTAAAGATCCTAATGGCGCTCAGGCAGAGGTAATAGGTAAGGTGACCGGCGCTAATAAAGGTAAAGTGCTTCTGGAAACAAGGGCGGGGGGTAAGAGGCTAGTTGACATGCTATCGGGGGACCAGTTGCCGCGGATATGTTGAGATTCACTAACCTGCTTTGGGCTGTGTTTCACCTTACGGAAGAACCTGCCTTTAGGCCTGCTGCTTTTAACGCCGGCGTAATTACAAAAAATTTCTAAATACCGGTAAAAATAGTAAAAATAGGGACTGTCCCAAAAGTGTTTTTCCGCTGATTGGGACCGTCCCTATTTTTGTAATGGATTAATGACGAAATACCTATTTGATAAATCTTCAAAAAAGATTTGACAAATTAGATTGCGTGTGGTATACTTCTTTATGTCAGAAAAAACGTAAGCTTGGCATACAGAGGAGACTCTAAATATGATATCCAAATTAATGGCGAGTTCTTATTTTAAGGTGATCTCGGGCCTTGTGGCCGGGATCTTTTTCTTTGAGCAGGTTTCATGGGCTGGAGACTTAATCGACTTCACCCTTGAAAAACAGTATGTCGAGCAGTCCCGGACATTCGCGCCGCAATATCTAAAGGGCAGCCATGAGGCGAACTCTAACCTTGTGGTGCAGAAGAACGCGATAGAGGTGTTCATACGAGCCCAGAACGCGAAGTCGAGCGTTGCGCCGGAGGCTCAAGTGATAGGGGATGAGCTAAGGATAGTCGGCCCGAAGCTCTCTTACGGTGTGCGTTCCGATGGCTCTGTGGTGCTTGTTGACGGCTCCACTCAGAATGATAATGGGAGCATAGTTTCGGTCACTACCGAATCAGGAGATGTGATCTATTATAGGGACGGTTCTATTTATTATATCGAGCGTCCGGATGGCACCGTAATCCAGAACGTTGTCCTGGGGCAAAATAACGAGCTCCTCGACGCCGATATTATCTACCCGGACGGAGTCATCCTATTTGTCAGAAGCGGCAAGATGGGAGGGGTGATAGACACTGACGGTACGATGATCACCTACGATGACTTAGAGAGAGTATCTACCGCCGTATATACGGATGGAAGGACCCTCACATATACCTATATAGAGGATGCTCTGGGCAATGTCACCGAAACGATCATTACGGATGGCTTAAGAACCGCCTATTATGACGGCTTAGGGCGGCTTAAGAAGATGGTGAGGCCTGACGGCACAGTGATCGAATACGAGGAGGGGATACTGAAGAAGATCACAGACCCTGACACTACACTATATCTATTCGACAGGGTCCAGGGCGTCGCAGGAGACGGCTCTGCCCAGTACACGGTCAATTTGGCTCAATACGCGGCCAAGTCCGACATAGCGGAGCTCGTATATGGGCAGGACCTTAAGCTGAAGCGAGCGACGAAGCGCGATGGCACGGTCTTTAATATGGAAGATGGGCTACTATCAAGCGTTATCGGCTCCGATGGCGTCCTCTCCGATTACACCTACGACATCTCATCCGATAACAGCCTGAAGGCGCTATCGGTGGATAGGGACGGCATAAAGAGGATATATGATAGATTCGGGAACTTACGTCGTCTCTCAAATGGAGGCGTCTCTTTTAATATGGGTGCTGGAGTTATCTCCCGAATTGAAAAAGAAGATGGCACCATAATAGAGAACGCAGTCTTCGATACCGCTAATAATATGGTAAGCGCCAAGATAATCCGTCCCGATGGTGTCATTGCTATATATAAGGAAGGAGTCCTTGCCGAAATGCATCAGCCGGACGGTAGCAAGGTGTACTATGACCCGCAAGGTAATATCGCTAAGCTAATAAATGCGAAAGGTACTACATACATTTATTCTACCATATTTGAAAATGAAGTATCTTTTGTAATAGCCGAAGCCCAAAATATTGAAGCCATAAATGATCCCGCGGAACTGATATACCTTAAATATAATTCAGAAAATCAGCTAATAAAATCCATTCGCAAGGACGGCACCGCACTGGACTATACCTATATTGAAGATGCTGCCGGGAAGGTCATAAATACTGTCGTTACGGACGGCAAAGTGGTGACTACCTATGACGCGAATAACAATATCTTAAAAGAAGAGATAATTCTAACTGAAAGCGATCCATTATCCACAATATCAGAATATGAATACGGTCGAATTCGCCGTGTCCTTAAAGGAGGAGGGCTCATATACAGGTACACATATGAATTCGACGCTGAGGGAAAAGAAATCACTGTAATTGAAGATGTGAATACAGGAGAGGTGAAGAGATATAGAGACGGGAAGATAGAGTCAGCGTTATCCGCGAATCATATGCTTACAACCTATGAATATGATGCCGAAGGACGGATTAGCCGGTCCATTGTTTCCTACAATGGAAAGATTATGAATCGATATCAATATTTTTATTTGGACGATAAGACCATAATAGAAGATATCGACGGAATTAAAAGAACTTATGGGAAAGATAACAAGCTGGTATTTTTGGAAAGGGATGATGCAGCATTCGAATATGTATATTTCAATGATGAAAACAACGTTGAACATACGATCCAACATCTTGTCATGATGAAAGATGCGGATGGTAGCAAGGTGTATTATAAAAATGAAGAGGTTGTGGCTATAGCAAGATACGATGGCATTCTGATAACGGACATAAAGAAGGTCGATGGGAAAGTCCTAAGCTATTCTCTTGAAAAGGACAGTGTCCATTATTTGGTAGAAATAAAATATGTCAAATTTCCTATATTGGGCAATCCAGACAACGAGACGCAGATATTTCATCTCACTGGGTATAAAGGGAATACGCAGTTCGGATATAATAATGACAACTTACCAGAAATCACGATTGATATTGACGGAACTGTGACACGTTATGTTTATGATAGATCCGGATTATCGTATGCAATCGGTGTGGTAAATGGTGAGGTGACAAAGTTTAACTACGAAAACGGGCTAGTGGTCAAATGTTTACGTAATCGCAGTTTTGGAGGATACTTAGATGCGATTGAATATATATATGATGGTAGAGAGATAGCTGAAATATTGCATAAAATCTGGGGAAACGAATATTTATATGACAGCCGGAACCGGCTTGTAAATATATTAGATAATGATGAGGATCGTCAGTATAGCATTGTATATACGGATAACATAGCAACGATGGTAGGCGATATGACTTTAGACAAAAGAAAGTTATCCCTGACGAATGCGAACAACATCTCATCTGGCAGAAATACTGACATATTCTTACGCGAACAAAGTGTTGTATGGACAAAAAGTGAAAGCATGCTATCGTTGCCATCCACAGGTTACTGGATCGGCAGTATTTTAAGTGGCAGCAGATCGGTTTCGAACGGATTACTGACTCTCAACACTATTGGTAAGGGGAATGTCTATAATTATTATTCGAAGAAATATCTACCATTTTCTCCAACAAAAGGGTACACGACCGAATTTAGATTCAAAGTAGGCGATGTTCAGGCAGGGAGTCCTCTTGCGGCTGCGGTTAGCATGGTAGATCCCATGAACGAGTATCGCGTATATTTGAAAAATGACGGTATCGAAATACCCGGCCAGAATGGTACCACGATCAAGATATATCAAGATGATATGAAAAGCGAATTGTTTGTCGTAAGGATGGTTGTAAAAGATAATTTAGTACGGATACTCTTAAAAAAAGGTGACTTAAATAATCCGTGGCAAGAGATATATAAAGGAACGAGCGTCATGCGGCCAGCCGCTGGAAGTGTGCCGTCGATAACTTTTGGTGACATGTCGAATGCAGCTAATAGCAATTCCAGCGTCTTATGGGATGGATTCAAGTATTATGAAAATGGGGGGAGTTTACCGTATTCTGCCGAAGGCATAGTGGTCTCAGGTGCGTTGCCTATCTCCGGTTCAATCGATTCAGCTATATTATCATGGCGCTCGGAGATTCCTGCTAGGAGTGAGATCAGGATACAGACTCGCACAGGCCCTAATAGCTCTATATCAAGTCTTGACTGGGAGTCATGGAAAGACGTTTCAATGCTATCGTCCAATGCCGGTATTTCGACAGCTCAGGCTAATTCAACCCCAAACAAATATATTCAGGTACGGGCAGTTCTTTCTTCTCAAGACGGAATAGCTGCCCCTATTTTGCATGATGTGGGTGATGGATTCTTTGACCTGAATTTCAAAATAAATTTTGATCCAAATGCACCACCTGACGATATGCCATATAGAGCATATCTAACTTTTACAAGGCCTGCCGAACCTAACCTCCCATCGATTGATACAGAATTTCTGAAAAGCGTAATGCGACCATTAGAAATTAAAAGCTACGTTTCCGATGTTGAAAGTCGAGCGCTTCCTTCCGAAGCGATTATCACTACAGAATCATTCCATTCCGAAATTATAGAAGATGAAATACTTGGCAGTTACCGGGATGCGGAAGTGTCCGTAAACATATCAAAAGATAATAGAATGACATATTTAATTAATAATAAGATCGTTGCGGTATATCAACGATATGATACTGGAGAACTGAAACTCCTAGCCGATTATTCCTATGATGATAACGGTAATTTGGTAATGGTGAGACTTCCTTACGCTCGTGATTCCTTAGAGAATGAAATAGCGGTTGCGAGAGCGAAGATTGCAAAAGAACATGCAGATTATTTGAGAACGATCGCCGAACGTAAGGGCCTTGCGTATACAGAAATCGAATCAAACGTGAATGCCGCGGAAGATCAAATAAACGCTGAAAGATCTCGATTAAGACCGTATCTTTATCAGGAAGTAACCAGACAGCGAACTAGGGGATGGTGGATATTCTCTTGGATCGAAACATATACTGAAGTAGTTGAAGTGCCTGAGGTTAGAAGTGCGTTAGAGCAATTGGACGAACAGGAACGGCTTCTTCATATCGAAGAGGCTAATGCATATGCGCAGCTTGATGGGGACATTCTGGCCGCAGTGGATGTTTTAACGCAAGAGGCGGATGCAGTGCTTCTTGAAGTGGTCCGCCAGGAAGAATCCTTTCAAAGACAGATAGTAATCGAAGAGTCTACGCCTGTAATATTAGAATGGTACAGGGCGATGCTTGGGCGTGATCCGGATAGTGAAGAAACTGATTACTGGCTTTCAAGGGTAGATTATGGATCAAATATTAATGCTGCAGATATCAAAAAATATATTCTGAGTACGCCTGAGATAGCCGCTGAACGTCTGGAGAGGGAAGAATTTATAACGGAATTGAAAAGCCAGATTAGCAATGCTTTATATGGATACCTTAATGGCTCTTCAGAATTCAGGGAAACATTTCTAAGTGGCATAGGGCTAGGGCTAAGCGATGTAGTTACTCTCGATGAAAAAGAGATAGAAGCCATTCTTGATTATCTTAATAAGCAAAATATCCACTTCGGAAGAAGCGCTTTCGTATCGTTGGGAACGATTCTATCGAATAACGGCATTACCTATGACTTAGAAGAACTCGCCCTTAAAACGGTATTGATCGATATCTTTACAGGTTCCCTGAATAGTTTGAGTGAAGGCACGTTATTAGAATTATCGATGTATTCACTTTCTAAAGCCGCCTCCACGTACGGTGTTACCTTAAATAATGCAAAGCTGAATTATGATGAGCTTACGGAGGCATTTAATACAAGCGGTCAAATAATAGCGCACCTTCGAAATAACCATTACGTCGTAGTAACGAATATCGCAAGTGACGGCACGATCAGTTACATCGAGCGCAACAGGGGCAAGGACGGCTATACATGGACAGTTTCAAGACAGGATTTTGAGTCCGGATGGACCGGTTATGCTATAGTCCAGAAAACATCTACAAAAGGAACGCTTCCGGATTCAGTATTAACTAAGACTATCTCTGCTGAGAACGCCCAACGCATTAAAGGTAGTTGTTTGGAATGGCTGGTAGGTTTACTTATCGGGATCATTGCCGGCATAAGTACGGCAACAACAGCCGTCGTTTCTACCATAACCGCAATCGTTACCGTTATTAGTTCTATTATCGCTCCTATAATTGCCGGTATCGGTCAGCTCATTATAAATGTTGCCGGTTTTATGGTGAGCATCGGCTCTCAGCTCTTTTCAGCTGTGCAATTTGTCGGGGCAAGTCTCTTGCCGGCCATTGGTCAGGTAGGCAGTTGGCTGGGCGGTATCGGTTCATTCCTCGGCAATGCTATGGGATTAGGGGGCATAATTACATCAACCGGTTTTAGCCTTACAGCATTAGGTACAGCTATAGGTAATACAGTAGTATTAGGGGCTCTTTCATTTGGAGTCTCGAAAGGATTAACAGCTTTAGGCGTAAGTCCAACTATCTCCAACCTTATATCAAGTTTTGTTACCGGTGGAGTTGGTGGTTTTATGTCAGGTGCGGGTTTCTTAGTAGGAGGCCTCCAAGGTCTCGCAATTCAGGGAGTTAGTGAAATAGGAAATAGATTAGGTATTCCGCCAGCGATCTCGAGTATTATCGGAATAAGCGCAAGTTCAATGATAGGGGCAGGGTTAAATGGAGTATGGGCACCTATTTTTGACGAAGCAGGCCATCAAATAGCTTCTACTCTTCTGACAGGTTTAGATGCTATCAGTTACTCTCTAAAAACTACTATTTTACCAAGCGTTTTTTCTGAGATGAGTTATTATGGGACGAGTCAGCTTCTATCGCTAACTGGTGCCCCAGAAGAGTTATCTTACTTAAGTGGCTCATTGATAAGAAGTTACATCAATCCAGGAATTGATAAATTTGGAAATCCAATTGATCAATGGACGAGCGTGATGAATGGATTACTTTCTGGCGTCGCGAATGTTTCGTTGCAATGGGTGGGTGAAGCATTAGATTTAGATCCATTAACCGCCAACCTAACTTTCAGCGCGATAGCAGGTGCTATAGAAGGTCTATTCGGCATACCACAATATGATTCTGTGACAGGCACATACATAAAACCGAATAGCATCTTCGAGGGCGTATTCAATGCTTATAAGAATAATGTCTTAAGTGCCCTTGGCGTAGGTATGGGTAATGATCCGTGGAAACAATCAGCATATTTAGCTCAGATATTAGACTTTGCCGATATCGTTAAAAGAGACGGGCTTGCCGCTGCCTTGGATACTTACGCGGCAGGTATATTCAATCAGGCCGCGATAGGCTCTATCGTAAATATATCTGGAAGCGTTAGAAACTATTTTGCTGAAAAGATCGCAAATCACCGGTATACAGAATCTATCAAGGGAGGATTTATAACAAGGAATTATGGCGTCGAAGATTTCGGTTATATCGAAACAACTGTAGACGAATTTGGTCTTGAGCATGTATCCAAGGTGTCTATTATGGGCACTACCCGAAAAGGTGATTTCGGCGCCGATCCATATTCGCGGTTCGGTCTAAAGACAGGCGAACTAGCCACAAGATTCGGCAACGAGTATCTGATCTTACAACGAATCGAAAACGGTCAACAGGCCTATGTCGAGATGAGGGACTGGGATACAGGCAAAACACTCCTTGCGATATCTCCTAGCAAAACGGGCAGATATAATGTCTATGATGATTATGGTAAGTATGTGGATGCAGTGATAAGCGCAAGCGACGGCTCATATTTTAATATAGGAAAAATAGACGATGAATTTAAAGAAACTCTGCATTTTGATAACCCCGATCAATTGGTCATCCCAGAGGAAAATATAAAAGCAAGTGATCTCGAAGGAACAGAGATAATAATAACTAAGGACGCCGATGGAAATGTAGTAAGGAGTCTGGTTGGAAAGACGACCGAGGTTATTCTGGAAAATGGAGGAAAAGCGTATAAATTCTTAGGCAAGATATTCAATATTAGTATTAATACCGCAACTGCAATGAAGGGTTATGCAGAAAAAGTTATGAACAACATGGACGGGTTAGCAATGAGGAACGATGCAGAGGTGAAATTACATTGGTCAGATACATTTAGCAAGGCTATGGCTAGTGCCCAGCCAGGCGATTTAATAGCTGGCGCAAGCGATAGAACAGGTGTACCAGGAATAAAACTTTCTCAGCTTATTAAATTGGGGGAAACATCCGGAGCCGGAGATTCGTTATTTAAAACATTCGAATTTTTAACGAACCCAACATCTTATATAGTCCAAAATATCGGTAGCATGGGGTTGGCGGGATATGATACAATAATTCCAGAACATACAGGTATGATTGTAGTAGTGAATGGAGAAAAGAAGGTTCTTGAAATGGGACCATTTGGTCAACAGATAGTTTCGCTTAGCGATTTTGCTTATCGGTATAGAGATATAGAAGTCGTGAGGCCTAACGAGGGTGGGGAAAGAGCCGCAAATTATCTCATATCCTCTTATTTCCATTATAATCCAGAAACTGATCGACTAGAACCTCGACCTGATAATAAACTTGAGTATAACTACTTAGGATTATTTGGATTTTCCAATAGGGATAGCTACTCAAGGAAGAGCTATATCTGTAGCGAATGGTATTATGACGCATTAAAACGCTCTTCTCCTGGTGTACAGACATGGTCATTACCCGGCATAGCGGAAGACAGGCAAATTTCCCCGTACGACTTGACCAGCACTTCATCACAGTGGGGTAAGGATATATTGCAAATCGAGAATTAAGCATGGAAAAGAAAATTATTATAATCATCTTTATCATAGCAGGTCTATTTTTAGCTATCGTAGGCCCTATAGGCTTTTTTAAGGCCTATAAATATTATTATAGTCTCCCTTATAAAGTTCCAGAAGGAAAAATTATTTTCACTTCTAATCGGCTGAATAAAAATGGTTTCAGTATGCACATACTGGAAAATGGTAAAACAAGGAATTCTCAGGGCGGTCTCAAACCACGATTTGTTCGATCAACTGGCGAAACAGTGTCTTGGGGTGGTATAGGAGATGATGCCCTATACCTCACAGACAAACATTTTCTTATGACAAAAAAAATAGATTTTACAAAAAAGCTTAAAATATATGATTTTGATGTCTTGTCCGATGGAGGAAAGATATGTTTTACTTCAAACATAAAGCTAAATAATCCGGATTTAAAACAAAATCCAGATAATCTTTTCGTAATAAACATGGATGGCTCTGGTTTAAAACAGTTTACCAATCTAGAAATTCAGTATTTAAGAACTGCGGGTTATCCTCGCTGGTCTCCTGATGGCAATAAAATCGTGTTAATATTTCCAGAAAAAAGTAGTAACAGAGAAAGCCCCGCTTTATCTATATATCTCATCGATTTAGTAGATGGAAACCTGAAAGATGTGTTAGCTAATTCAGATTTAAAAGGAGATCGTTTAGATCCGTCATGGTCTCCAGATGGGAAGAAAATTACATTTGTATCCTATAGGAATATGAAGGATTCAGATAACATTTATATTATGAACGCAGATGGTACCGCTGTAACAAGAATCACCGATTCGCCCTATGTAAAGCGCCAGCCTGTATTTTCTCCGGATGGGACACAAATATGCTACGTCGGTTATCCCCATGGCATCAGTAACGGTGGTCAGCTATTCATAGTAGATTTAAAAACCAAGAAAGAATATCGTGTTACCAGGCCCGGAAGGGTTAAGGCATGGCCTGGTAAAGTTGATGATAGGGATCCCGATTGGCACGAATAACAACAGCGCCATTCAAACTTAGGGGGCGGTTCTGCCGGTAATTCCAGACCCGTACCTCGATAGCACCCTAGACCTGTCTCCCTTATAGTGCGTCTCCGCATTGTTTCAAATAAATAAAATCTTACCTTTAGCTTGACATTTTACCAGAAAATTAGCTGTGGCATTTTTCTTGCCCGTTTTTTTCTTGCCCGACGATTTGTCTTTTTTCAGTTTATAATGTATACTTTTTAATACTCATTACTTCCTTTAATATGACAAATCGGAGAGGATTATCATGGATAAATTAATGGATTTTAAAGAAACGATGCGATACCTAAAAACCTCAAGGGCAACTCTTTATCGATGGGCTACTGAAGGTACTATTCCAGCCATTAAGATGGGCAGACAATGGCGATTCAAGGGTGAGCGTATCGACAAATGGCTAGATGACCAGGAAAACCTTAAGATGAAAAAACGGAGATAGTATGAACAATAATAACGAAAAAGGAGTGATACTGGTCGTAGATGACGAAAAAGAAGTGACAATGAGCCTAAAAGGCTTCTTTACCGCGCTAGGCTATGATATGTTAACGGCTCTTGATGGTAATGAGGCCCTAAAGGTTATAGACTCTATAAAGAACCTCGATCTTATCCTTCTTGACGTAAGGATGCCCGGGGTAGACGGCATTCAGATCCTGAAGTACCTCAGGAAGACCAACTCCAAGACAAAGGTTATAATTATCACCGCCTATGATAAAGAGGTTAAGGAAGAAGTCGAAAAGATTGGCATCGACGGCTTCTTTGCGAAACCTATAGACCTATCTAAGCTTATAGATAGAATTCGCTATGTTATAGAAGATTCAAGGGATACAAGGGTATATCCCACAAAAGAGAAGGGCGAGCCTGAGATTAAGCAAACACCAAAGGCGAGGCTACTGTTTGTTGAACCCAATCCTATGGTATATGGATTTACCTGTGGATTTTTTGCAGGTGAAGGGCTTATAGACGGCGAATATGAGACCAAGGTCGTGTATGGGGATAGGGGAGACTTAGCGAAGGAAGGACTGAACGTGCTATATGACTATCAGCCCGATGTTGTTATCATGTATGATTCCTTGTTCGATATGGAAGATACAAAACAATTCGCCGGTCTTATGATGAATTCGAGCCACAAGCCAAAGACGCTTATTCTGCACGGCCTTATTCCCAAGATGGAGTATGAGATAATTGGGCTAAGAAAAATGGGAATACAGTTCTGTAATCAGAATTCTATGGATGACGCGGGCTTTAGAACATCGAATAAAAAGCTTTCAGATTTCGTGGCGAAAGAATGCATAAAGCATGGATTGGTTAAGAAATAAGATGGATGTTAATATAAACGGAATCAATATATTTAATCCAAAGTTAGACTTAGGGTTAGGCGTAATATAGCCCCGATTAATGCAAGTGCTGACAAAGGGATAGTAGTGTGAAAAAAATGTCAGATTTTAAATATGCGATAGAAAAAGCCTTTTATCAAAAAATACTAAAACCAATATTTTTTACAAGCAGGCTTGGAAGAAGAGGAATTTTTGGGCACGTTGGTGACGGATTATTTGTAGATTACGTATATAGGAATAAACCCTCTGGCTATAATAAAATGGGTAATATTGTCGATAGAATTCTATTAAACCTTCCTGTAGCAAAAGCCACAAAAGAAAAGAAAGATAGGCTATATAGTATCCTTAATGCGGAAATCGGGAAAAATATATTAAATAATAAAATTACGAAAATTGTAGATTTAGGATCCGGCCCAGCCCGATATCTTGCCGAATTGTCATTAGGAAGAAACAGGGAAGAGTTGCAGAGCATTTGTCTGGATATTGATAATAGTTCATTAAAAAAGGGCAAGTTAATCTCCATGGGTTCTCCGATAGAATACAGATTAGGCAATATAACAAAGCTACGCCGGTATAAGAAATTATCTCAGAAGATCGGATGGAGACCAAACATAGTTGTTGTGTCTACTTGCTATGAGTTCTTAAGCGATGGTGTAGTGAGGGCGTCTATAGAGGATGTATACAATAATCTGGATACAGGAGGCATGCTTATAATTGTTGCGCAGGTAGAAAATCCATCTAAGAAATTATTCGAGTATTTATCTGTAAAACAGAATAATAGTGGCAATCGTTTACTTTATCGCGCACCTTTCATAATAAAAAAATGGCTGATCGAGGCAGGATTTAAACAGATTAATATTTCAACCGATGAATGGAATATCTACTCATATTTTATCGGTAAAAAGTCAGGTGTGAATGAATCGGACTCGAATACCAAGCCTATATTTTCAAAAAACTTTGATTATAAAAGGGCTCAAGAACAGCGTTCAAAAAATATTTATCAATATATGCGCGGTTTTAATCCACTTAAAAATGGGAAGGCGCTTCGCGGAGAGCAAAAAGTAGTTATGATGGCCTCCAATAATTATTTGGGGTTAGCGATGCGGGAAGAGATAATAAGAGCTGCAGCGTGTGCTATTAAAAAATACGGCGCCTCTACTACAAGTTCTCGGATTTTGACAGGGAATTTAGATATATACGAAGAACTACAGGAGAAACTGTCAGAGTTTTTAAATACCGAAGATGCTTTGGTGTTTTCAACTGGTTTTATGGCCAATATTGGAGTGATAAGTTGCCTATTGGGGAAAGGAGACGTTGCTTTTGTTGATAGAAATGCACACGCAAGCTTGTTAGATGGGGCTAGGTTATCCGACGGAGAAGCGCGGTATTTTTCTCATAACAGTACTGAACAATTGGAGAGGTTGCTTCAAATAAAAGATAATACTGTAAAAGGCAAGTTGATTGTATGTGATGGCGTCTACAGTATGGACGGGGATCTCGCGCCACTTCCAGAGATTTGCGATTTAGCAGACAAATACCACGCTGGTTTAGTTGTCGATGATGGACATGGAGTTGGCATTTTTGGCGAGCACGGTCGCGGTGCTATAGAGCATCTTAAGGTGGAAGGCAGGGTCGATATTATTCTTGGGAGCCTTGGAAAGGCACTAGCAAGCGTAGGCGGTTTTGTTGCAGGAAATCATACTATAATAGATCACTTGAGACATACAGCTCGTCCATTACTGTTTTCAACAGGGTTAGCGCCTGCAAACGTTGCGGCATCATTAGCTGCTATTAATATAATACAAAAAGAGCCATGGCTACGTCAAAAATTATGGTCTAATACAATTAAGGTAAAAAAATCTTTACGAGCTATGGGCTACAATACAGGTAAAAGTGAAACCCCTCTAATTCCGATAATTATAGGGGACGAGACTACTACCTACAAGATGGTGATTGCCTTGGAAGAGTCGGGAGTTATTGTGGATGGAGTAAGCTTTCCAGCTGTGAAAAAAAATCAGTCACGGATACGAATTCGCGTAATAGCAACTCACACATCCATGGATTTAGATTTAGCGCTAGAAGCTTTTAAGGCAATAGGGAAAAAATTCGGAGTCATATAATTTTCTTATGGACCTTATGTCGTTTTTCTCTGTTAGTGGCCTATTAAACGGTGCAAGCTGTTTGGCGCTAGGTTTTTTTGTTTTTTTTAAAAATCGAAAAAGACTTGTTAATAGAACATATTTACTATTTGCTATAAGTGTTGCGGTTTGGAGTTTTGGATATTATTTTTGGCCGCTTGCTAAAAACAAAATCGATGCACTTAATGCATTTCGTCTTCTACATTTCGGCGCAGTTTATGTAACAGTCTTCTACTATCATTTTGTTTGTGCCCTCACCGACAGTGTTAAAAAAAACAGGCGAATTATTATAGCAGGTTATGTTATCGCCTCTTTCATTGCTATCTTTATTCCCACAAAACTATATATTCAAGACATGGTGCCAAAATTTATATTCAAATTCTGGGCCGTGCCAGGTATCTTGTATCATTTTTATTTAATGTTCTTTTTTTTCTATGTGATTTTAGCGGTGTATAAATTATTTATAGAGTTCAAGCTCTCTTCCGACGCTACTAAAAGAAAGCAATATTTGTATATTCTCTTAGCTTCCATTATTGGATATTTTGGAGGATCAACAAATTACCCTCTTTGGTATAACATACCCATTTATCCTGTAGCTAATATTCTTGTTACTTTATATGTTGGAACAATTGCCTACGCCATCGTCCGTCACCAACTACTGGATGTTGAAGTAATTATTAAGAAGACCCTTGTTTTCGCTTCTTTATTTACAATTGTTTTTGGTATTTTTGTAGGGATAACAGTTCTATTACAGCAGTTTATCGGTGGTAGTAATAATATTCTAGGTTTCGCCATAAGCTCTATCGTTATTATTTTTACTGTCCGTCCACTTGAAATATTCCTCGTCCGCATTACAGACAAATATCTCTTTCAAAAAAAATACGACTATAGGCATCTAATTCGAGATTTCATGGATGAGTTGAAGACTATGGTGCTTAACGCCGATGACATCGCGCAGTCTACAATAGACTTCCTTAATAGCTCAATACGGCCGATAAGCTCGGCTATTTTTATGTACAATAAATTTACAGGTCAATACGATCTTATCGCTTCAGGTGATTTTAAAGACAAGTCCTTTAAAATCCCAGACAGCTCGCGGCTTATAAAGATGCTTGGTGAAACAGGCAAAATCATGAATGTAAGGAGTGATGATAGCTTACTATTGTCTGAAGAAAAAGATCAATTGTCAGGATTAGGGGTCGAATTAATAATCCCCCTGTTGATACATAAAGAGCTCATAGGTCTTCTCTGCTTGGGGAAGAAAAAATCCGATGAGGATTACGCAGAAGACGATATTGGCGCATTATCTGATCTATCTGGCGCCTTATCGATTTCATTAAACAATGCGCAGCTTTTTGATGAAAGAGCAGATGCGGAAAAGAGAGCCCTTGTAGGCACAATTGCCACAGGCATAAATCATGAGGTGGGCAATCCTTTAAATATCATAACGATAAAATTGGACACATTCCGCATACTAGCAAAAGAAGGTTTGCTAGCGCATAAAACCAAAGAACAGATCATAGAGGAGGTCGACAAGATAACAAAAGTTTGCCTTGAGAGCGCTCAGCGGATCGCGGAAATAACCAAACAGGTAGCGGAATTCGCGAAACCGGATAAGAAACTTATATTTGATAAGGTTAATATTAGCGAGGCGATTGACGAGACGATAGCGTTTCTTAAACATGGGATGATCATAGAGCCTGAAAAGATAGAAAAAAGGATCGCGTGCGAACCGGCATATGCTCTTGTGGATAGAGGCCAGCTAAAACAGATCCTATTCAATTTAGTCAAGAATGCCTCTCACGCTATCGATAAAGAGAAGGGGAAGATAGTCATAAGCGCTGACAAAAATAGCAACGGAGAGGTTATAATTAAAGTTGTCGATAACGGCCGTGGGATATCTAAGGCGCATATGGATAAAGTTTTTACGCCATTCTTCACAACTAAAGAACCGGGCAAAGGCACCGGCTTAGGTCTCGCCTTGGTAAAAATCATGATGGACAGGAATGGCGCCAGGATAAAAGTTGAAAGTGAAGAAGGCAGGGGTACGACCTTTACCTTGATTTTTAAGGGAGGTTTATTATGACTAAGAAAATTCTTATACTCGATGATGAGGGAGAGTATCTATCTTCCTTGGGCAATTTTTTGCAAGAATTTAACTTCGCGGTCTGCATAGCAATGACTACCGCACAAGCACTCGATGCTATTATAAAGGACAAGCCGGATTTAGTATTATTCGATTATAAGTTACCTGATATGGACGGTGATTATTTTCTTAAGAAAGCCATGGAGCTTAGCCCGTCAACTTTTTATATATTAATTACCGCCTGGAATGACCCGGTCGTGTTAGGAAGGTTCGAAAAAATGGGCGTTACGGATGTGATCTTGAAACCTATTAATCTCGAAGAGCTCCTTAAAAACATTAAAACTATTCTTAAGGAGTAGAGGGGGGCCGCAATGATAAAACTCCTTATTGTTGACGATGAAAAAGGCATAACAGATTCTCTCAAAGATTTCTTTGTACATAGAGGATTTAGTGTTAAAGCAGTTAACAGCGGAGAAGATGCGTTAACAGTAGTAAAAGATGATCGGCCGGATATCATTTTTCTTGATATCAGAATGAGGGGGATCAGCGGACTCGACGTGCTTGAAAAGGTTAAAAAAATAGATAAAAGCATAAAAGTAATAATGCTTACAATACATGAAGAGAAAGAAGTTATCAATAAGGCAAAAGAACTCGGAGCGGACGAATATATAATAAAGCCTTTCAGAGTTGATTATTTGGAAGAAGTTGTTATAAAGAAGGTGCAAGAGTTATTGAAGGAGCGAAATGGATAGGCCCGTTGTGCTGGTCGTAGATGACGAAGTCGATGTTCGCAATACGATTATAGATTTTTTAGAAGCAAGATACGATTGTAAATACAGGGAAGCTAAAGACGGCGACGAGGCTGTAGAGTTCGTCAAAACCGGCCCATGCGATGTGATGATTCTCGATATTAAGATGCCAAAGAAGGGTGGAATAGCGGTCATAAAAGAAACGAAAGAGATTAACCCAAAAATGGATATACTGGTAGTCTCCGCATATGTGAGCGATGAGGTATCTGAGGAGGCTATGAAGCTTGGAGCTACGGACTATGCGGTAAAGCCATTAGATTTAGGAGTCATATCTCTAAAGTTTTCCAATATTTTGGAGAAGAGAGGGCAGAAGATTAGTAAGATTTAGGATTCTGGATAATAATACAGCGCGCCTTCGCGGTTTCGGACGGATTTTCAAAATGATGCGGAATATTACTTGCGAAAGAAAGCGAATCATCTCTTCGTAATAAATGATTTTCACTTCCTATATGACACAAAATCTCACCTTGTAACAATATAATCTGCTTTTCGAACCTATTAACGTCAACGGGGTCCTCTTCCTCTTTAGTAACTCCGCCAGGCAGTAAGTCCAGCTCCATAGTCAAAAACTTAATATTGCGGGAGCTTAATATCTCGGCTATCGCCTTTTCGCTGTAAAAGTATCTATTATTAACCCTATCAGAGGCCCGTATAATATTGACGATCTTGGACTCTTCTTCTTCGGTACCTTCCCGGAGCTCCTTTAAGGAAATGCCCAGGCCGGTACATATCTGATATAAGCTTTTAATCCTGATATCTTCGCTATGGCCCTTTTCGAGACGGCACAGGGTATAGTAGGAGAGGACATTGTCGCCGAATATGGTAGTAAGCTTTTTATGAAAGTCCTTTAAGCTTATCTTAAGTACATTTTTTCGGATATGCCGTATCTTTTCATATAGCTTCATAGTTATGGCCCCCTCAACAAATAAGTCTATCATATAGGATAGTATTTGTCAATATAAAATTGCGATATCTAACTATTTTTAATTAACTTAACGCAATATATATAACTGTTTTATTAGCTAACATTTTAATATAACATACTGTAAAATATAATGTTATGATACTAAGTTAATCAATGTATTTGCGTTTTGAGTCTATAATATATTGACAAAGCGCAAATACATGATAGGCTTGTATTAGAAAGAAAGAGGTGAATCATGAACAGAATAGATCACGTAATCGAGGTGGCAAGGTCGTCACATCAGATTCCTTTATTATTGTCATTCTTGGTGGGGTTATTTGTTACAAAAAGAGAGTGCCTCATTGATGAAGAGGAAATAACAGGTGACAATGTTCCGGCTACCTTAATGGAGCGGATAGGACGGTGATCCTTATGGAGAAGGTCATGTGTATTAAATGCGGTAGTATAGGCTATACAGCCTCACCTGAGCAGGTTGGCTGTTCTGACTGCGGTGGTAGGCATAGGGTAATCAGGGCAGGCCATAGAGACTTGAAGCATCCTAAACGAACACGGATATTATCCTTGCTTGGCATGATGAAAGGTTAATATTCGCCATACTAAGAAAGAAGGTGATTAAGATGAGGGTACTAATTGTAATAAGAAGAAGTCCGGCCCAGAGGTTCCTTGTAGAGCTTCATACCGACAGGCTAGTAAAGGAGGTATCAAGGCTTGTCGCAAGGCGAAGGCATTCTCAGGCAATTGCGATAGCGCTGGCTAAGGGAATGTTTGAAAAAGAGGTTTTCGAGAGAGATCTTCCCGATGTGAAGGCCGATGTGATTCTTACGGAAGATAACGTGCATATGGATTTGACGAAATAGTACGGTCAGCCTTTCTCGCGCTTATATTTCCCACGCAGTAATTCAGTATGCCCATCCACTTAAGATTATAGATTAACCTTGACTGGAAAGCTCAATGAGATTAAAATGTATACTCCAATTATTTATCCCATCGAGTGATTAACAATGGTTCAAGAACTATACAGCATAACAAAAAAAGACCTTTTTGACCTATTTGGCAGGTTGTCCGAAAGCCATAGGGTCATCGTGCCTTATGCCATTGGGGAGAACTTCTTTTTTTCCGACTTTGACCCGGGCAAAGAAGATAATATCGAGCTCGGCGGCATCAGGCAGGGCCAGCCGTTAAAGGCCTTTTTGAACTATCCCCGCAAGAACGTCCTGGACCAGCCAATAAAAGAAGAAAAGCCCGTTATAATTGCCGGGGTGAAGGGTTGCGACCTGTCCAGCCTGCTCGTCCAGGATTATGTATTCCAGGATGGCGAGTGCAAGGATCCTTTCTATGCCAGGACGAGGCAGAACACAGTTCTTATAGGGGCCGATTGTACGTTTGCCAAAGAGACGTGTTTCTGCCTTGCTATGAACGGCGCCCCCTATCCTAAAAAGTATTACGATATAAATCTTTCGGTGATCGGGGATAATTTTATTGCCGAGACAGGCAGCCCCGGAGGAGCGGAGCTGATCAATAGCTACAGGATGTTTTTTAACGCGCCTGGTCCGCGCGATCTTGAAACGAGGCGGTCGTCCCGTGAAAAGGTATCCAAAGAGATACAGCGGTTTATGGAGAAGAGGGGCACAAAGATTGCCGGCGAGATCAAAGGCGTTGTAAAGAAAAATTATGACCTTACCGAATTATGGAAGGATCTTTCTTCGACGTGCGTAGAATGCGGAGCGTGTAATCTGGTCTGCCCGACCTGCCATTGTTTTCTTCTCTTTGACCAGAAGAAGGGGCAGAGCGCCGAGCGGTACAGGATATGGGATTCATGTCTCTACAATACTTTTGCCAGGGTTGCCGGAGGCGCTAATCCACGCAGGCACCTGTATGAGCGTTTAAGGAACAGGTTTGACAAAAAATTCGATTTTTTCCCGCAGGTGCTGGACTATTATGCCTGTACGGGATGCGGGAGATGTATCGACGCCTGCCCCGGAGATATTGATATAAGAGAGGTATTGAAAGGATTGGTTCTGGGTAAATGGAACAAGCCGCCGCACGATTAGAGAACGAAACTAAGAACCCGTACGCATATACAGAGGCCGAAATTATCGGTATATCCACCGAAACGTCCAATATCAAGACGTTTACAGTAAGGCCAAAAAGCCAGTTAGTGTTCAGGGCCGGACAATTTATGGATGTCACGATCCCCGGGATAGGGGAAGCCCCGTTCACCCCCTCATCGAACCATAATGCCAAAGATAAGCTCGATTTTACGATAATGAGCGCCGGGAGGCTTACCAGGAAGCTTCATGAGATGAAACCCGGGGAAACGGTGGGCGTAAGGGGCCCGTATGGCCTGGGATACCCCCTGGATCATTTCAAGTCAAAAGAGATCTTTATAGTCGGCGGCGGGGTGGGGCTTGCCCCTCTGAGGGCCTTACTATATGCGTTATTCAACGATGTATCCGAATATAAGAAGATCATATTAAAATACGGAGCCAAAACGCCCAAAGATATCGTCTACAAAAATGAGGTCGATTCGTGGAAGGCTAAGGCAAAGCATGTAGAAGTGGAGATCACTACGGACCAGGGCGACGACACATGGAAGGGCAATGTCGGTCTGGTCACCACAATATTGAAGAATACGAATATCGACATTAATAATTCGGTAAGCATAGTCTGCGGGCCGCCGATAATGATGAAGTTCGTAACGTTCAAGCTGCTGGACCTCGGATTCAAGGACGAAAATATTTACCTTTCGATGGAAAAGAACATGTCTTGCGGAGTAGGTAAATGCGGACATTGCAGGGTGGGCCCTTATTACGCGTGCAAAGACGGCCCTGTATTTACGTACGATAAGATAAAAACGCTTCCGAATATCTGGGATTGAACATATCATGAAAAAGCTGATTATAGACCTGGATACGTGCTCGAAGTGCGAAGAGTGCGGGATGCTATGCAGTTATATAAGGCATCCGTCAAATAACGGCATAGCCAGCCTAAGGGAGTTTGCCCATTTTGCGCTTGTCTGCAGAAGATGCGAAGATTCACCCTGTGTGGCGTCATGTCCGTGGAAGGCCCTGGAGTTTCAGCCTTATAATCAGCTAAAACGCTATACTATGCGGTGCACTTCGTGCAAGACATGCTCAAGAGCATGTCCATTTGGCGTCATATATCCTGAGACGATCCCGTTCATCACCTCAAGGTGCGATCATTGCCTTGACAGGATCAAGGGTGACGAAGTACCTATATGTCTGGAGTCATGTGCTCATGGAGGCATTAAATACGGGGAGTTTGAGGAAAATCCTAAGGAGGGGATGTTTAAGATGTCGGAAAACCTTCTTGTGAAGACGGATTATAAATGGGAAAGGAACGGCGAGGCTCTTCCGGTGAAAAAGCGGTTTGCCGTTATTTGATAAGTGAGATTATTCGAGTATTTGTTCCTTTTTCTGGTATTTCCCGGGTTCCTTTTTTCGAGCGCGATGGGGCTCATTGTCTCCTGGGTCGATAGGAAGGTCACCTCCCGCGTGCAGTACAGGGTAGGACCGCCATGGTACCAGAATTTTGTAGATGTGTTGAAGCTGATGTTGTATAAAGAGACGCTCATTCCCAAAGGAGTGTCGTCCGTATTTTTTCTCGGAATGCCTGTTATCGCCGCGGCCGCGTCGACATTGATATCGACTCTGGTCCTCGTGATCAACGCGGCCCCGGCAAAGGGCTTTATAGGGGATATTATAGTGGTAGCTTATCTTTTAATGATACCTCCTATAGCGCTTATGCTGGGCGGTTTTTCTTCAAAGAACACGCTCGCTTCTTTAGGCGCATCCCGGGAGATGAAGCTTATGCTTGCTTACGAGCTTCCTTTCATCATATCCCTTTTAGTGCCTGTAATAAAGAGCGGATACGCGATCAAATTGGGAAGCATCCTGATGTATCAGCGCGATCACGGCGCTATAATAAACAGCCCGTCCGGCATCCTGGCTTTTGCCGTGATGTTATTATGTATACATGCCAAACTGGGTTTTGTGCCGTTCGATATCCCGGAAGCCGAAACGGAGATCATGGCAGGCCCTTATATAGAATATTCCGGTAAAGCGCTCGGCATTTTCAAGCTCGGGAAGTCCGTTCTATTTTTTGCCGCTCCGTTACTGCTGATAACTCTATTTTTTGGCGGGCTAGGAACCGATCCGGCGGGATTTCTTAAGAATGCGCTTGAGTATCTATTGATAGTGGTGATAATAGTTGTCATAAAGAATACCAATCCAAGGGTGAGGATCGATCATGCTGTCAGGTTTTTCTGGGGGCCGGTGACAGCCATAGCTATTCTTTCCGCCGCTCTTGCATATATGGGGTTATAAAGATGGGGTTTAAAGAGACAGTATTGACAAAATCCATTAATGTTTTTCATTGTTCCAGCGGAAGCTGTAACAACTGCGATATAGAGATCCTCGATTGCCTTACCCCGAGGTTTGACCTGGAACGTTTCGGCATAGTGCTTGTAGGAAGCATAAAACATGCCGATGTCATGCTTTGCACCGGTTCTTCAAACAGGATGTGCGAACCGATACTGAAGAGACTTTATGAGATGATGCCAAAGCCCGGATTTGTTTTGGTATGGGGCGCCTGCGGCTCATCAAGAGGTTTATTTAAAGACAGCTATAATACGGGCCAGCCGATTGACGAGATCCTGCCGGTCGATGTGTATATACCGGGTTGCCCCCCGAAACCGGAGGCTGCGATAGCCGGTGTTTTGAAGCTGATAGAGAAAGTGAACGCTTCCAGAAAGAACAAGAAATGACCATAGACGCGCTCTTGGAGAAGATCAAAGATAGATTCGGCGCCAGTATACTTAAGGCCGATAAACATTCACAAAAGAGACTGTATTTGGATATAGACCCGAAAGATATAGTCGATATCGTCAGATTCGTTTTTAAGGACCTGGGGCTGCGGTTTAATATCGCAAGCGCGGTCGATGAGTTCGAGTGTATGGAGATATTGTATCATTTTTCGTTCGACCGGACGGGGCTCGAACTTTCGCTGAGGGTGGCGTTAAAAGATAAAATAAATCCGGTTGTAGATACTATTACTGCCGTTACCAGATCGGCATGGTGGATAGAGAGGGAGATGCATGAGCTCTTCGGCATCCGGTTCAACGGCAATAAGGATCTGAGGCGGCTCTTGCTGCCGGACGATTGGCCGGATGGAGTCTATCCGCTAAGAAAGAATTTTGTTGTGCCAAAGAGGGATTCAAGGAAGGCTTAAATGAGCTATAAACCGACTATACCGATAGGCCCTTACCACCCGCTTCAGGAAGAGCCGGAGTTCTATAAGCTTGTAGTTGACGGCGAGAAGGTCGTGGACGTCGATGTAAGGATAGGCTATAACCATAGAGGCATAGAGAAGATATCCGAGGCCAAGACATTCGACCAGTCGTTATTCATCGTAGAGCGTATATGCGGTATATGCTCGTCGAGCCATCCTATAGCCTGCGCCCAGGCCGTAGAGGATATAGGCAATATCGAAGTGCCCGAGAGGGCCCTCTACATACGTACAATAGTGCAGGAGCTGGAAAGGCTGCATTCGCACATGCTGTGGGTGGGCCTCGCCGGCCATTTCCTTGGATATAATACCGTATTCATGTGGGGGTGGAAGTACCGGGAGCCCATCTGCGACATAATGGAGACCGTTACCGGTAACAGGCAGAATTACGCGATGATGAAGGTGGGCGGTGTCCGAAGAGATATCGAAAAAGAGCACATATCTTATATACTGACCCGCCTTGACGAGTTCCTGGGCCAGCTTGAAATGCTGAAAGGCGCCGTATTGGACGACCCTGTCCTCCATTCCCGACTCAAAGGGGTCGGCATCCTGTCAAAAGAGGATGCCATAGATTACGCCGCCCTTGGCCCTACAGCGAGGGCTTCAGGAGTGGATATAGATGTCAGGCGGGATCATCCTTACGCGGCTTATGACAGGTTGAAATGGAATGTTATAATGGGTAAGAACGGCGACGTTTTTGATAAAGCGGTCGTCAGGATACTTGAAATGTTCGAGTCCGTGTCGATAATAAGGCAGTGTCTGGATAAGATGCCTTCGGGCGCGATCGATTCAAACCCTAAAGATATACCTCCGGGGGAAGGGATCGGGCAGGTCGAGGCTCCGAGGGGAGAATGTTTCCACTACATAAGGAGCGACGGGTCCAATTCACCCGTAAGGCATAAAATAAGGGCCCCGACCTATATGAATTTTCCCACGTTCAGGGAGACCGTCATCGGGCAGACGGTATCGGACGCCACGATAATTCTCGCGGCCATCGATCCTTGCTACTGCTGCACGGAACGCATGCTTATAGTCGACGATTCGGACAAAGAGGTGCTGAAATTCCAGGATCTCGTCAGGCTCTCTCAGGAAAAGACGAAGAAGATCAAAGATAAATACGGAATAAAGTAATAAGATGAATACCGATCCATTGATGCTTCTTGTAGGGTTACCGGTCGCCTCCGGGCTGGTGTGCCTTGCCCTTGGCAGGAAACTGGTGGCGCTGGCAAAAGGTATCTCGCTGGCGGTTACCGTTACGGCTACAGCGGGGTCGCTGTACGTCTTCATCAATAAGCCGCTTTCTTTCGAGGCATTCTCCGAAACGTTATTCAAGGCGGACGGCCTGTCGGCCCTTATAGCGCTGGCGGCGTCGGCGTTTTCTCTTATAATATTGATCTACTCCTTCGGATATATGAACAAACCGCCCTCAAGATATTTCGGGTATTTTCTGATCACCCTGGGCGCATCTTTGGGTGTGGCGTTATCGTGTAATGTAATATTGCTGATGGTGTTCTGGGGGATAGTAGCGTCCATGCTGTTCCTTTTGGTCAGTATCGAGGGCGGGTCGGGTGCGGCCTCCGCCGCAAAAAAAGCGCTTATAATAAGCGGCGGCACAGACGCCGTTATGATGTTCGGACTGTGTGCCATGAGCGTTATGACCGGCGCAATCTCCATGGATAAAATGCATATCCAGCTGTCAGGCCCTCTTTCTTATGCGGCGTTCTTTTCTCTTGCGATAGCCGCCTTTGCGAAGGCCGGGGTGGTGCCGCTACATTCATGGATACCCGATGTCGCCGAAAAGGCTCCGGTCCCGGTCACGGCGCTCCTTCCCGCGTCGCTCGACAAATTGCTGGGTATCTATCTTTTGACTAAAGCATCGCTGCACCTCTTTAAGATCAATGGTATATCGAGCTTTGCGCTCCTTTCGATCGGCTCGGCTACCGTGATAATAGCCGTAATGATGGCCCTTGTTCAGCATGATCTTAAGAGATTGCTCGGATACCATGCGGTGTCGCAGGTTGGATATATGGTCATTGGTATAGGGACAGGAAACCCTATAGGCATGGCAGGAGGACTTTTTCATATGCTGAATAACGTGATGTATAAATCCTGCCTTTTTATGATCAGTGGAGCAGTTGAAAAGAAAGCGGGAACATCCGACCTGGACAAGCTCGGGGGCCTTGCAAAGGCGATGCCCATTACGTTCTTATCGTGTCTCGTGGCGTCCCTCTCCATCTCAGGCATACCGCCGTTCAATGGGTTTGTGTCGAAGTGGATGATATATCAGGGTATAATAGGAACGGCCGGGCCAAAAGACCCGTTCTGGATGGTATGGCTCTCGGCGGCAATGTTCGGAAGCGCGCTTACGGTAGCAAGTTTTATGAAGGTCCTTCACGCGGTATTCATGGGCAGGGCCCCCGTGAATAGGCCGCAAATAAAAGAGGCGCCCCTTTCGATGTGGCTGCCTTCCGCGATCCTGGCCGCGGGGTGCATAATATTCGGCGTATTTGCGTTCCAGATACCGGTCTCTATTCTTATTGCCCCGTCGATAGGTATCCCATTCGGCTATCTTGGGACGTGGAGCCCCATAGGCGCTACAATGCTGGTCCTTGCCGGGATAGTGATGGGGGTCATCGCCTATTTTATATTAAGACCGGGGGTTTTCCGTAAGGCCGATGCTTTTGTCGGGGGAGAGGATGCCGAGAGTATGGAGAGGCTCTCCGGAACGGATTTTTATAATACGATAAAAGATGTCAAGGCGGTCGCGGGGTTATACAAGAGCGAAGAAAAGGGCGACCTTGATCTCTATTCGCTGGTCAAAAGACCGATAGGCATGCTCACCGGATTCCTGCAGTATGTGCACAATGGTGTGCTGCCCAGCTACATGGTTTGGTGTTTATTGGGTTTGATGGGCATGTTCATAGTTTTCATGACAAGGTAAAATAAATGATAGAGATACATCTATTGCTTCTTTTTATGATAGGCGCGGCCGTGATCGCCGTTGAGATCAAAGATAATCTTTCCAGCATAATAGCCATTGGCGCGGTCGGCATAGGCTTATCGATGGCATTTCTCGTATTGAAAGCCCCGGACCTCGCGATAATGCAGCTTGTCGTCGAGATCCTCAGCCTGATCATACTTGTCAGGGCAACCATAAGGAAGGACCTCCCATTCAGCGCGTCGGGCAGGTGGGCGTTTAATACCTTTTCGACCCTCTTATTTATCGCCGTTTTTCTTGTCTCGGCTTATTTTGCCCTCAAACAGATACCGGTTTTTGGGGACCCTATAATGTGGACCTCCAGGACATATATTAACGAAGGTATGCAAAAGACCGGCGCGATGAATATAGTCGCGGCGATCACGCTCAATTTCAGGGCATTCGATACTTTGGGGGAGACTACGGCTCTGGTGGCGTCCCTGATAGGCATCCTTGCCGTGGCCCGGAAGGTGGCCAGGGAGAAGGAGATTTGATATGAATGAAGCGCGGGATAAAGGGATGACCTTGATAGTAAAGACGGTAACCCGCCTTACTCTCGGATTCATTCTTTTATACGGGATCTATATCGCGATGTCCGGACATGAGTCTCCCGGCGGCGGATTCGCCGGAGGCGTTATAATAGCGTTATCGCTTGTCCACGTTATGCTGGCTTTCGGCAAAGAGGTGGCGCTAAAGAGGCTCCATTCTTATACGGTGCGGATATTTGTCAGCCTGGCCGCCCTGACGTTCCTCTATATAGCTGTGGTGAGTTTCGACGGGGGATGCGTTCCGGTGAAGTCTTTTTTCGGTTCTATAAAACCATGCGAAATATTCAATAATGAATTGACCATACCTTTTTGCGAGATGGTGCTTGTTGGCGGCGTTCTTTACGCTATATTCATCGCGCTTGTGCTTTTGAGTAAAACCGACAAGGATTCCGAGTGAGGGGAAAGGGATAATGACGGTATATATAATGTGTCTTGCGCTGTTTTCTGTAGGGCTTTATTGCGTACTGCGCAAAAGAAATCTGATCAAGATCATAATAGGGATAGGGATAATGGAATATGCCGCGAACCTCTTCTTCGTCCTTGTCGGATACAGGGCCCAGGGCAGGGCCCCGATATACGCCCATGATCAGGTCATAGAAAAGATGGTAGACCCTCTTCCTCAAGCGGTCGTCCTGACATCGATAGTCATAGCCCTTGCGGTGACGCTGTTATTGGTCACCATAGCGATGAGGATATATGAAAAATACGGGACGTTCGATATCACCAAGATAGATAAGCTTAAAGGATAGCCATATGGCGCTTTTACCGTATGTAGTCGCAATTCCGCTCGGAGCCGCCTTCCTGATACTCCTTGTCGGAAGGCGTTTTAAGGCGTCGAGCGGCGTTATCGCCGTGTCGGCGGTTTTCTGCGTGACGACCCTGTCGTTACGGATCGCCTCCATGGTAGCGACGGGTAAGATATTATGTTTCAAGATGGGGAATTGGCAGCCACCGTTCGGCATTCCCCTGGTCGCCGACGGATTGTCCGCCCTGATGCTCGTCATCGCCAGCGTGGTAGGCCTACTGGTTACCATATATTCAGTCGGCTATATCAGGGTATACACGGATAGGTGGAAATATTACGCCCTTATGATGTTGATGATCGCAGGCATAAACGGCGTTCTTCTTACGGGCGATATCTTTAACCTTTTTGTGTGCCTCGAAATAGCCTCAATAGCCACCTATGCCCTCGTAGCGTACGGATTGGAAGACGAATCCCTGGAGGCCTCTTTCAAATACGCGGTAATGAGCTCTGTAGGGTCCTGTTTTATCCTGCTTGGGATAGCGTTCCTTTACAGTTTTACGTCGACGCTAAATATGGCGGACATGGCGTCTACGCTGGTATCGCATAGAACAGACAAGGTGGTATATTTTGTGAGCGCCCTGTTTATGATGGGTTTTGGATTAAAGGCGGCGCTCGTTCCGTTCCATGCATGGCTTCCGTATGCCCATTCCGCAAGCCCATCCCCGGTTTCGGCGATGTTGTCGGGCGTATCTATAAAAGTCCTCGGCATATACGCGATCGCCAGGATCTTTTATAATGTCATAGGCATCACTCCCGCCGTGCAATCCGTTATCATCACTTTTGCGGTCCTTTCGATGATAACAGGGGCTGTCCTTGCGTTCGGCCAGAAGGACATAAAAAGGGTATTTGCATATTCCAGCATAAGCCAGATAGGCTTCATAGCCCTGGGGCTCGGCATATCGACGCCGCTCGGCCTGACGGGCGCCATCTTTTACCTTTTAAATCACAGTTTATTCAAATCCCTTCTCTTCCTCGGCGCCGGTTCCATGGAACGCATAACGGGAACGCGGGACCTTTCGAAGATGCGCAATGTTATTGAGTCCTCCCCCTTGACGGGTTATGCTACTCTAATAGGGGCGCTCTCCATAAGCGGCATACCGCCATTTGGAGGTTTTTGGGGAAAATTACTCATTATCTTCTCCTGCTTGCAGGCCGGACGGCCGGTACTTGCGATCGTTGCCGTAGGGGTAAGCGCCTTGACGATAGCTTACTATTTTAAGGCGCTCGTTCCCGCGCTTTTTGGAAATGACGCCGCGTTCCGGGTCGCCGGGATCGGCGGCAAAAGGATAACGTTTGCCATGGCTGCGCCCATGGCGGTCCTGGCTGTGTTGACCGCTGTGGCGGGTTTGATCCTCCTTCCCGGCACCGCCAACACGTTGTTAAAGGGATCCGTAGCCGTTCTTTCGAGCGGCATAGGATACGCCGAATCAATATTTGGAGCTATCAGATGATCCGAAACATATTTCTGTTTCTGCTTTGGGCCTTTATCTGGATCCTCCTTAAGTGGCCGCCCACTCTCCATCAGGTATATATCGGTATGTTCGTGTCGGCCTTCGTGCTATTTATGACCATAGATACTTTGAGCGGTCCGTATTCGATAGAGCAGGATCCGGTCTCGATAAGGAAGGGGGGCGGTCTGTTGGGCGATCTGCTGCGCCTTCCGTGGTTCCTGGTTTATGTAGCCGTCTTTTTATGGGAATGCATCAAGGCCAATATAGACGTTGCCTTCAGGGTCCTGCACCCGGACCTGCCGATCAGGCCGGGCACGATCAAAGTGAAGACACGTCTCAGGTCGGATATCGGGCTTACATTTCTTGCTAATTCGATCACTCTAACGCCGGGCACTACGACCGTCGATGTGGATAAAGATAACGGATATATTTATATACACTGGCTGCGGGTGAAAGACGGTTTTGACAGGGCAAGCCAAACCCTTCCCGTTGTCGAGAAGTTTGAGAAAATATTGATAAGGATATTCGAATGACCAGGCAAAGGATGAGGTGGATCGCAGGAGCGCTCGCAGTGGCTGTGATAGCGGCTGTGATAATATTTTCTCCGTTGCCGTCGATGCTCAGGTGGCAGTCGAATTTCTTGGCCCGCTCGTTCCTTTGGCTTCTCTTGTCGGCCATCCTGTGTCTGTTCAGGATCTTGCGGGGGCCGACCGCTCCCGATAGGGCCGTTGCGATAGACATGCTCGGGATCTTAATTGTCGGTTTTTGTGCCATACTCAGTCTCCCGACCGGAAGAGACTGGTATATAGATATCGGGATAGCATGGGCCCTCCAGAGCTTTATCGGAATAATGGCGCTTGCGAAATATCTGGAAGGAAAGGATTTCGATGAATGAGACCATAGGCTCAGGCCTTATCATTATCGGGCTTTTATTCGATTTTTTTGGATGTCTGGGGCTGATAAGGTTTCCCGATGTCTATACCCGTCTTCAGGCCTCGGCCAAGTGCATCACGCTCGGCACGTGCGGCATCCTTCTGGGTTTATTCATCGTCAAGGGTGTTTCGGCCACCGGAATAAAGGCTCTCCTCTGTCTCGGATTCATCATCCTCACCGCGCCTGTTTCGGCTCATGCGCTTGCAAGGAGCGCTTACCGTTCCGGTATAAAGCCCTGTAAAGCTACCATTATAGATGATTACGAGAAAGACGCTAAGAATATAAGATAGGTATGCAATATGAAATATCCCAAGCTTAGAGAGCTCAAAGAGGCGGTCATGGCCCTTATCAAGGGGCCATATACGTCAAAGTATCCGTTCAAGCCGCATGTACCTCCTGAAAGGTTCCGCGGTAAGCTTGAATATTCGAACCAGGGCTGTATAGCCTGTACCGCCTGCGCGCTTGTCTGCCCTGCCAGGGCAATAGAATTTCGCGATACGATCACAAAGATCAAAGCAACCAGAAGGATGATGGTCCATTGGGACGAATGCCATTTTTGCGGGCAATGCAGCGCTCTCTGCACTACAAAGGATGATAGTCCGCCCGGCATAAAGCATACCACAGAGTTCAACCTTGCTGGATATGACAGGGCGGCTATGGTATCTTCCACCGAAGAAAAGGAGCTTGCGCTATGCGAAGTATGCGGGGATGTCATCACCTCCAAGGCGCACCTGAATTGGATCGCCAAGAGGCTGGGTCCGCTCGCTTTTTCGAACCCCACCTTGTTTGTTTCATCGATGAAGGACATGGGGTTCAGCGATGAAGTTTTACAGGCGGCTAGAGAAGGGATCTTGCGTTCCGACCGCATAAAGGTCCTTTGTTCGAAGTGCAGAAGAAAGGCCACTCTTGAAAAATACTGATACGGACCTGCTGGCGGGATTGAAGTCCGATATAAAGAACAGGATCAAGGGAAACCTGGCAATTGTAGCGATAGGCAATATCATCCGCGGCGATGACGGCCTTGGCCCTAAATTCATAGAGCTTTTGAGGGCCAGGAATGTTCCGGCCCATCTCTTCGATTGCGGCACAGCCCCGGAGAACTATATATTCCCGATCCTGGCCACCTCCTGTGATACGGTCATCCTGGTGGACGCGGCGGATATGAATAGAGATCCGGGCGATGTCAAGGTCTTCGACCTGGGGCAGATATCCGGGGTAAGTTTTTCCACCCATAATCCTTCACCCAGGCTCTTCACGGACCTTTTGAGGACGGGCAAGGAGAATATGAATATTTTTGTCATCTCCGTTCAGCCCAAGAACACGGCATTGGGAGAGGCATTGAGCGGTGAAGTGATGGAAGGCCTCAATATCCTGGCGGATGTCTTTCAGGAGATCCTTTCTTAGCAGCTGGTAACGTATGCCCCTATTATGAGCGCATTGAAGACCTACCCTATTATTGAAGAGATCCCGGATCCCCCTCTTCCGGCAGCGCTCTTTGGGTCAATCAAAGAGCGGCCATATAGTTTTTTCCTCGATTCCTCAACTGTGCACGAAAGACACGGCAGATATTCCTTTGTGGGATGCGATCCATTTCTCGTGTTTCGCGCAAAAAGGGATATAACGGAGCTGCAATGGCCGGATGGGCGCATAGAAAGATCTATCGCGGATCCTTTCACTGCCTTGAAAAATATCCTTAATAGATACAGCGGCGGACTGGTTTCGCGCGGCCTGCCGTTTTCCTGCGGCGCCGTAGGGTATTTTGCCTATGACCTGAAGGATTTTATCGAGACCCTTCCGGATAATTCTATCGATGATACCGGTCTTCCGGATTGCCTGCTCGGGCTTTACGATTCCTCGGTAATATATGATCATGTTATCGGAAAAGCCTATATAGCCAGCTCGGGGTTCCCCGAAACCGATCCGGGCCGAAGGGCCGCCCGCGCGCATGAAAGGATAGGTTTTTATAAAGATAAAGTAAATAATTGTCCTCCCAGCCGCGCGGAACCAGAACCCCGCAAGGATCGCCCAATAAGGTCCAATTTTTCCAAAAAAGAATATATGAATGCCGTTCGCGCGGCAAAATCATATATCAGGAAAGGGGACATTTATCAGGTCAATCTGTCGCAGAGGTTCCAGGCGCGATTTGAAGCCGATACGTATGAACTTTATCTGAGATTGCGTCAATTGAGCCCGGCTCCATTCTCATCGTATCTTGGCTTTGAGGATCTCGCCATACTCAGCTCATCTCCGGAAAGGTTTATCATGAAAGAAGGCCGCTATATCGAGACCAGGCCCATAAAGGGGACGAGGCCCCGTGGCGGCGATCCATACTCCGACGGTCGGCTGGAGCGGGAACTATCCGCCAGCGCGAAGGATATGGCCGAGCATATCATGATAGTGGACCTGGAGCGAAATGATCTTGGCCGCATATGCGTATACGGGTCGATCAAACATGAGGAATCCGCGGTTATCGAGCGATACGCCAATGTCTTTCACCTTGTTTCTACGGTGACAGGGCATCTTAAGGAAGGCGTAGATGCCGTAGATTGCCTTAAGGCGGCTTTCCCCGGAGGATCCATAACCGGAGCCCCTAAGATAAGGGCCATGGAGATCATCGATGAGCTTGAAGGCGTAAAAAGATCCGTTTATACCGGCTCTATCGGGTATATATCGTTTGACGGCGATATGGATACATCCATAGTGATAAGAACGCTGATCGTAAAAGATAAGGAGGCGTATTTTTCCGTTGGCGGCGGTATAGTGGCCGATTCAGATCCTGAAAAGGAATACGAAGAGACGCTCCATAAGGCAAAAGGCATCCTGACGGCGCTTGGAACGGGATCGATGGAATCGGTCGCAAGCGGGCACATGAGGGGTAAGGGGTCGATATGAAAAAAACGAAGATCTGGATGAATAAAAAACTGATGGACATCGATAAAGCGAAGATATCGATATTCGACAGAGGGTTTCTTTACGGCGACGGCCTGTTTGAAACAATGCGCGGATACTCTGGGGTAGTCTTTAAGCTCGACGAGCATCTCGACAGGCTTTACGGGTCGATGAAAAAAATAAAGATAAAAGCGCCGTACTCGAAGTCGTACATGAAGGACGTTATATACGGATTATTGGAAACCAATTCGCTTAAGAACGCCTATATACGTATTGCGGTGACCAGGGGCGAGGGGTACTTTGGGATGACCCACAGGGATGCCTTGTATCCGAATGTCGTTATTATCGAAAAAGAGTTTGAGGGATACCCCAGCTACATGTATACGGCCGGAATAAAGGCACAAACGGCACGCTATAGGCAAAATGAATTATCGCCCTTATCCGGGATCAAATCCACAAGCTTCCTCAATTACATACTGGCCAGACTGGAGGCTGAAGAAGACGGGGCCGATGAGGCGGTCCTCCTGAATACAAAAGGGCATGTCGCAGAGGCCGCGACCAGCAATATATTTATCGTGAAGGGCGAGAGACTTATCACGCCGTCTCTCGGAAGCGGGATCCTCCCCGGGATAGCCAGATGCGTAGTCCTCGATATCGCAAGGAGGCTTAAGCTTCGCGCGCATGAGAAGGCCGTCCTGCCGCGGGAACTCGGTTCGGCCGACGAAATATTCCTTACAAATTCCCTCGCGGAGGTCCTTCCTGTGACCGAGCTTGATTCGAAAAGGGTCGGCGATGGGAAGCCCGGCGAGCTGACGCGCCTCCTCCACATCTCATACCAGAAAGAAGTCATCAGAGCCGTCCTTCGCTAACGGGTCCTCTCGTATCCTGCCATAGCCTTAGCCTCATATGGCCATCTCGGCCATGGTCAATACCTACAGAGGGCGTTTACTTTTGGGGCCGCCCTCCGCTCGTCGCAAATTTGGATTAGGCATCCAAATATGCTGCGGTAAAATCTTGATGGCCAATGAACCCGCCTACATATTACTATGGAGCAGTTTCATTGTCCGTTCTATATCGCCATAAGGAATCAAGATTTTACGACGTTCGCTCCGGGCGGACCCCAAAAGTTCCGCCTTCCACATGCTTACCATGGCCTTAGGGCCATACTACACTCGTTACTGTATGTTAGTGGGTGAAGCGAAGGATCCTGCCTATAGCTATGGCGTTGTAGGCTATGAGACCATGGGGGTTGAGCCGTATAAATTTTGATTAGGTTGCGATAGTACCGACACATTAGAGCAGAGTATTACGGCAAAAACACTAAAACTATATTATTATTACCTAACGAAGATACGCACAATCAAAATTAGGCGAAGCCCCCTGGTCTCATAGCCAAATGAGGCGATAGCTATGGTATGAGACTGAGAGGAGAATGTAAACCAACATAAGACAGAAGGTTGACAATAGGTCGAAAGCGATATATACTTATCGATATAAGAAGAGGAGATGAGCGTGGACAAGAAAGAGTTGCTGGAACTGATCAAATTACCCCTGCCGGAGCTTATTGCGATGGCGGATAAGGTGCGGAGGGAATCGGCAGGCTCGAAGATCGAACTGTGCAGTATAATGAACGCCAAATCGGGTGTTTGCGCAGAGGACTGTAAATTCTGCGCCCAATCGGCACATCATACGACCGGCGTTTCTAACTATCCTCTTAAAAGGGGGACGGAGATCCTTGAAGCGGCGAAGCGGGCAAGACAGATAGGCGCAGAGAGGTTTGACGTCGTTACAAGCGGAAATACGCTGTCGAAGGACGAAATAAAAGAGATAGCCGGCGCAATCAAAGAAGTCAGGGATACGGTCGGGATAAAAATGTGCGCGTCGCTTGGGAAGCTGGATGAGGATGACCTCGCGCTATTGAAGGGGTCAGGACTCTCCAGATACCATCATAACATCGAAACATCGCCGAATTATTTTCCGAAGATAGTATCCACCCACACATTTCAGGACAGGATAGATACGATCCTGTCGGCCAAGAGGGCCGGACTTGAGGTGTGCAGCGGCGGCATAATCGGTATGGGAGAGAGCTGGGATGACCGGATAGAGATGGCTTTAATATTGAAGAAGCTGGACGTCGTATCCGTTCCGATAAATATTCTCGTGCGGATAGAGGGCACCCCTCTTTGGCAGGCGAACCCGGTCTCACGCGTCGACGGGATAAAGACAATAGCATTATTCAGGATAATACTGAAGGATAAGATAATAAAAGTGGCGGCCGGCAGGGAATCGGTGCTGAAAGATTATCAGGCCATGGCCTTCATGGCTGGGGCGAACGGGATGCTCATAGGAGGCTATCTCACTATAAGAGGCAGGGGCGTCGAAGAAGACCGTGAGTTTGTGAAAGAAGTGGAAGAATCGTGGCGGACATAAACAGTTTCCTCCGTGAACGCTCCCGATCGGGGCTCTTGAGGGTTTTGCGGCCGGCGGCCTCCCGCCGCGCGGGCATGATCAATATTGGCGGCAGGGAGTATGTAGACTTCTCTTCGAATGATTACCTCGGGCTGTCAAACCATCCAAAGATACTGGAAGCGTCCAAAAAAGCCATCGAAGAATTTGGAGCGGGTTCCCCGGCATCGCGCCTCTTGAGCGGGGATCTTGATATACATCATCGCCTCGAAGAAGATATAGCGCTCTTCAAAAATAAAGAGGCGGCGCTCATATTCAATTCGGGGTATCAGGCAAACGTCGGTATAATAAGTTCCATATACTCAAGGAAAGACGCGATATTTTCGGACAGGCTTAACCACGCAAGCATCCTGGACGGGATAATGTTATCGGGCTCACGCCTGTTTCGTTTTGACCATAACGATACCGGCCATTTGGAATACCTCCTGAAGAAAGAGCGCGGCGATTATGAAAAGGCGCTCATCGTTACCGAGACGGTATTCAGCATGGACGGCGACAGGGCACCCCTTCGGGAATTGGTAACAGCCAAGGAAAGGTACGATTGCAGGATCATGGTCGACGAGGCGCATGCCACGGGATTGTTCGGCGCTAAAGGATCCGGGCTTGTAGAAGAAGCGGGGCTGTCGGACAGGGTGGATCTTGTTATGGGGACATTCGGTAAGGCATTGGGCGGGTTTGGAGCGTACCTCGCGTCTTCGAAAGAGATGATAGAATATCTCGTCAATACCTGCAGAAGTTTTATTTACTCGACCGCCCTACCTCCGGCCGTCATTGGCGCCGGCATAGCCGCTATCGCGGTAGTGGCCGAAGAGCCCGAGCGCAGGCGGAAACTGCTTAAGAACGCGGAATATTTCCGCTCCTCTCTGGCGGCAATGGGAATAAACGTGAAAGGCTCTTCGCAGATCGTGCCAATGATAATAGGCGATAATGACCGTGCCGTAGAACTTGCCGGGGCGTTCCAGGAAAAAGGTTATTGGGTATTGCCGATAAGGCCGCCTACGGTCCCCCATGGCGAGGCAAGACTGAGGTTTTCTTTGACTGTGGACCACGAAAAGGCGGTTCTAGACAGGTTGTTAAATGACATATCCCTTATCGGGATTTAAATATTTGGATAGAGGACGCAAGAGGACCATCTTGCTCATACCGGGATGGGCAACGGACTACCGTATTTTCAACGGCCTGGACCTCGATTATAATTACCTTTTACCGGTAAATGTCCCGCCGAACGATCTTGCGGATAAGTGCGTTGAGGCGCTTGAAGCCAACGGACTTGAGAAGGTAAATCTCCTTGGCTGGTCGATGGGGGCATTTCTGGCGCAGGATATATTGACAAGATATCCCGGCAGGGTGACCGGGCGGCCTATTCTGGTAAGCGCCAAAACCGGGTATGAAAAGGACGCCATAGGAAAGATAAAAGATCATCTTGAAAAGAACAGGGCCGGGTATCTTTACAGGTTCTACCGCGAATGCTGCGCCGGGCGGGAAGAGGGGCTGTTTTCTTCGTTCAGGAAAGGTCTTTTTAAAGAATTCATCGATACGATGAGCCTTGATGCCCTATTGGATGGTCTTAGCTATCTGTCAGACGCGAAGCTGGACATAGAAGCGCTTAAAGATGCCGATATCGGGTTTATACACGGGACGGAAGACAGGATAGCGCCGGTAGCGGAGCTTCGCAGCGCGGAGGAGAGGCTGCCCAAAGCTATTTTCAGGTATGCGCAAGGATCGGGGCACATGCCTTTTTATTCTACCGACTTCAAGAGGACGATCGATGAAATGTGCGGCAGATAAGGATACGCTCGCGCGGAATTTTTCCAGGTATGCCCATCTCTACGATAAGTATGCGGACATCCAGCGCCTGGCGGCTCGGAAGCTTGCGGGGTTCTTGCCCCGCCGGAGAATAGAAAATATACTTGAGATCGGATGCGGTACGGGATATTACACCGCTCTATTGGCGAACAGATTCGAATACGCGCGGATCACGGCGCTCGATATATCGGAGAAGATGATAGACCTGGCAAGACAAAGATCTATCCCGCGCGTGGAGTTCCTGGCAGGCGACGCCGAGACTTATTCGGGACCTTGTAAGTACGATCTCATAACCTCTAACGCCACTTTACAATGGTTCGACGATATCGATAAGGCTATAGCGGTCTATAGGGCGTCTTTGGCGGAAAAAGGATCGATGGCTTTTTCCGTCTTCGGCCCGAAGACTTTTTGCGAGTTGGACCGGTGCATCAAGGAGACGGCCGGCCCGGACCTGTCTATAAGCTCCGGCAGATTCCATGGCCCGGAAGAGCTGAGTTCAATAGTCCGCTCGCACTTTGAAGGCGCCGAGATCCGTGAGCGCGTAATAGTGGAACGCTACGGCTCTTTGATAGAGCTATTGAACAAGATAAGGTATACCGGGACGAGGGGGTATGGGGCGGGATTGGCTGGAGCTCTTAGCCGCGGGATGCTCGAGAGGATAGAGGATGTGTACAGGACTAGATACAAAGAGATATCCGTTACTTATCAGATCATATTTTGTAAGGCGGGATTATGAGTGCCTTATTCATAGCAGGTACCGATACAGGGGCGGGTAAGACCCTTGTAACGGGGTTACTGGGTGACTATCTCATCCGAAAGGGCCGTAGCGTTGTAACTCAGAAATGGGTCCAGACCGGCGGCGGCCGGGATATTGAAACGCATATGGCATTGATGGGCAGGAAGAAGTCCCATTACCGTCAATATAGCCCTTTTATCTTACCGTACTCTTTTAAGTTCGCTTCATCACCGTATCTTGCAGCGAGGCTGGAGCATAAGAGAGTGAGCGCCGGTGTGATCAGGAAAAGCCTCAAGATCCTATCATCCTCGTTCGATCATGTATTGGTTGAAGGGACAGGCGGATTGATGGTGCCGCTTAACGAAAAGAAACTTTTTATAGATCTGGTAAAAGAGCTGCGCTTGCCGGTGCTTCTGGTTGCGGCCAACAGGCTCGGCGCCATAAATCATACGCTCCTCAGCATAGAAGCCATAAGGACGAGGCGCATGAGATTTATAGGGACCGTTTTTAACAATATTGCCGTTTCCGAAGTCGCAATGGTGCTGAATGACAATGTCAAAACGGTAGGTATGAAGAGAAACAATAAAGTGATCGGGGTCATGCCGCGGGAAGACGATCCCGGCCGGATGCGCGAGATCTTCAGGCCGATCGCCGATAAGATCTACGATAGATTATGAAAAACTGGATAGAGAAAGACCTGAAGTACAATTGGCATCCTTACACCCAGATGAAGGACTGCGAATCCGCGCGGCCCATACTTATCGAAAAGGCGAAGGGGATGAAGCTGTATGATTCGGCCGGCAATTATTACTATGATACTATATCCAGCTGGTGGTGCAATGTGCATGGCCATAATCATCCCAAGATAAAAAAAGCCATCATAAGACAGATGGACGATCTTGATCATGTAATGTTTGCCGGTTTTACGCATAAGGGCGCTATCCGGCTGGCCGAGAAGCTCGTCTCGATCGCTCCCGGAGGGCTCGCTAAAGTATTCTTTTCCGATGACGGATCTACGGCCGTTGAGACGGCATTAAAGCTTTCATTCCAGTATTGGCGCAATGTCGGCAAGCCGCGGAAGAAGAGGTTCGTATCGCTCGACATGGGTTATCATGGCGATACGATAGGCGCGATGAGCGTAAGCGCTCTCGGGCTCTTCAGCTCGTCCTTCTCCAGTCTGATGTTCAAGTCCATCAAGGTTCCGTCCCCATACTGTTACCGGTGCCCTCTGGGCATGTCCAAAGAAAGCTGCGACATCGATTGTATAAAGCCGCTCGAAAGGATATTGCGGGAGCGCCACGAAGAGATATCCGCATTGATACTGGAACCTGTGGTCATGGCGGCGGCCGGCATGATCGTATATCCTCCGGAATATCTTGAGCGCGCGTCGGGATTGGCTAAGGAATACGGCATACATTTGATCGCGGATGAAGTCGCGACCGGGTTTGGCCGTACGGGAAAGATGTTCGCCTGCGAACATGCCAAAGCCGTTAAGCCCGACTTTATGTGCCTGTCCAAAGGCATCACGTCGGGATCGCTGCCATTGGGAGCGACGCTTACAACCGATAGGGTATACCGCGCTTTTTATGATGACTATGATAAATTTAAGACCTTCTATCATGGTCATACGTATACCGCTAATCCGATCTCATGCAGCGCGGCATTGGCGAGCCTGAAGATATTTGAAGAAGAAAGGGTCCTTGATAAGATAAAAGATACGGTTTCGACGTTCCAGGGAGGCCTTCAGAGGTTCGAGGGGCTCAAGCTGGCCGGGGATGTGCGCGGCATAGGGATGATAGGAGCGATAGAACTGGTCAAGGATAAGTTGACCAAAGAGCCGTTCGATATCAAGGAACGGATAGGGCTCTCGATTTATAAGGATGGACTGAAGAGAGGGCTCATATTAAGGCCCCTTGGCAGCGTAGTTTATCTTTATCTTCCGCTCTGTATCACCAAAAGAGAGCTTTTGTATATATTAGATGGTACTTATGAAATTATAGACGCTGTAAAATGGGCTGATTAGGGTTGACACGTAATAGTTTTTATAGTAATGTTGCTTAAAAGATATGGAAAAACTGACAAGTAAACCTGTTTTTATAATCCTCCTCCTTACCATAATAAGTTCATGCTTTTTCTTCTCGGGGCTGGACGGTATAGCGCTGACCGATCCCGACGAGACATTCTACGCCCAGACCGCAAAAGAGATGCTCGAAAGAGGCGAATGGCTTACACCGTATCTTTACGGAAAGCCCCAGTTTGAAAAACCGATATTATTCTACTGGGCGCTTGAACTTTCATTCAAGATATTCAAGGTCAACGAATTCGCGGCAAGGTTCCCGTCGGCGATGTTCGGTTTCATGGGGCTTATAGCCATGTATCTTTTAGGGCGCCTGTTATTCAATAACAGGACGGGGATAATCGCCGCCGTCATATTGGCGACCAACGTAGAGTACGTCATCCTGTCCCGGGCCTGCATAACCGATATGGCCCTCTTCTTCTTCATGCTTCTGGGATCGCTATTTTTCTTTTACGGGTATCTCAGGGCAAGGCCCGTCTTTTACGTACTGTCGTCCATGGCCTTCGGCCTGGCGGTATTGACAAAAGGGCCGGTCTTTGTCGCGCTCCCGCTCGTCACCATCCTCGTCTTCCTGGCGGCATCCAAAGACCTGAAGGCATTAAAGAAGCTGCCCTATCTATGGTGCATAGCGGGGTTTGTCATCGTTACCGCGCCATGGTACCTGGTTATGTACAAGATACACGGCGCTCCTTTTATCGACACATTCTTCGGGTTCCATAATGTGACAAGGTTCCTTGAATCCGAGCATAAGATAGGGTCCCAGGTCTATTATAATATTCCGGTGATAATGGGCGGGTTTTTCCCGTGGAGCGCTTTCCTGCCGTTTGGATTGTGGCGCGCCTATAAGAACGCCTTTTCGGCCGGACATCCTGAAAAGACCGGCGCGGTATTTGCCCTGGCCTGGTTTGTCGTATTTTTCCTGTTTTTTACGGCCTCCAGCACCAAGCTTCCCACATATATCTTCCCGGTCTTCTTATCGGCGGCACTGATGACCGCGGCCGGCTGGGACAGGCTCGTCGACGCGCGGCCAGCGCCGGGAACGATAAAGGCGATGAGCCTGTCTTATTACCTGATGATAACGGTGATCGTCCTCGGGTCTATCGGCGCTTTGATATATGTAAAGATAGATGAACCGGCGCTTTTTAGCGGAGTGCTTGTAACCTGCAGTATTTTGATACTGGGCATAATACCCTCTTTGATCGCATTTACCGGCCGAAAGTATCTATGGGCCTTCTGTCTGGTGGTATACGCGCTTGCGATATTGCTTTATCCGGTCAAAAGGCTGGTATTGTCCCAGATCGAGCCGTATGAGACGAGTAAAGAGGTGTCCCAGGTCCTGTCATTCGTGATGAACGAAGGCGAAAAGGTGGGGGCGGAATCCCGGTTCATGGAAGGCATAGCTTTCTATACCGGAAAATACCCCGTAAATCTCGATAAGCATCATGATCTTGTGCAATTCATAAGCTCGGATGAGCGCGGATGGTGCGTCATGAAGGACAAGAACCACAGAGAGCTTTATGAACTGGAAACCAAGCCTTATTGCCTGAAACCTTCTTATATGATATTCAAGGTGGGCAAGCGCTCTATAGTCACGAACACAATGCCCGACGACGGGATATATATGCTCAAGAGGGAAAGGAAACAGTGAGCGAGATAAAAAAATATAATATCTCATTCGTATTTCCCATGTACAATGAGGCCGAAAATATCGCGGATGTCCTGAAGAGGGCTTCGGAGCTGGCCGGCCAGATATGCAGTGACTACGAGATCATAGTCGTAGACGACGCGTCTACGGACGGTTCAGGCGATATAGTGGATAAATTCGCCATGCTGGACAAACGGATAAGGTCCATCCGCCTGGGCAGTAATACGAAATTCGGCGGAGCGCTTAAGGCCGGGCTTATGCGGGCATCAAAGGATGTAGTGCTTTATACCGATTCGGATTTTCCGGCAAAAGAGGATGATATCAAAAAAGCGCTTGAGCTATTGGACGGCGCGGATGTCGTTACCGCCTACAGCCTTGTCATAAAGGATTCAAGCCTGAAGAGGATAGTGATGTCGAAAGGCTATAATTTCCTCGTCCGCCTGCTCTTCGGCCTCAAGATCAGGGATATTAACTCCGGCCTGAAGATATACAGGCGGCATGTCATCGAGGGCCTGAAGCTCAGATCGAACAGTCCGTTCATCGACGTGGAGATATTCTCCGAGTTAGCGAAAAGAGGGTTCAGGATAAAGCAATACGGCCTGATATTCGAGCTCAGGACAAAAGGCAATTCGACCATATCCAGGCCGAGCGTCGTAGCCAGGACTTTCTGGGACATGCTTGTCTATAAGTTCGCGCGGTAGCTTATGAAATATCTGATAGTGATGGCGGATGATTTTGGGCTCGCGGAAAGCATAAACGACGGGATCGTCAAGGCGTATAAAGAAGGCATTGTCACGGACCTGAATTTCCTGCCGTCCGGAGAGGCCTTCGAACATGCCGTAGGCCTTGCGAAAGGACTTGGCATCGAAGATGTCGGGGCCCACCTCTCGCTCACCGAGACGGCGCCTGTATCGGCGCCCCGGAATGTCCCCACCCTGGTAACCGGATCGGGAAGGTTTCATAAGGACAGGTCTGCGCTTTTTCTAGCTCATTTTACATGGAGGCTGGACCGTAACGAGGTCTATACGGAATTGAAGGCTCAGCTTGATCTATTGAAAAGCCGGGGCCTTAAGATAAGCGTATTATCGAGCCACGAGCATATCCATATGATGCCTTTCATGTTCGATATATTTATCGATCTTGCCAGGGAATACGAAATCCCTTTCTTAAGGTACATCCGTGGCGACAAGCTTATATCTCCCGTTAATATAAAGAAGTTCTTAAAATATCTGATACTCGTATTTTTTGAAATGGGCTCCCGAAAAATTATCGATAAGAAGAAAATAAACTGCTCCGATTCACTGCGCGGGTTTATCGATTCGGGAGATATCAACGAAGAGTCGCTGTTAAAGATCCTTAATTCTTTAGGCGATGGCATAGTGGAGCTTGTGTGCCATCCGGGCCTTTTGAGTCCCCGGGTGCTGGATAAGTATAAGTTCCACATAAATTGCGAAAGAGAGCTTGCCGCGCTTATGAGCCGGAGGGCCAGGAGATTCATAGCGGAGAGCGCCATTGTGACGGCAAGATACGGCTCTCTTATAAGGACAGGAGCCGGCCATTGAAACTGAAGGCCGCCTTTCTTATCGTTTTTGTGTCGGTAGTTGTTTATTCAAATTCGCTGGGGGGCGAGTTTGTATACGACGATGATTATTTCGTTACAAAAAACGTCAGTATAAGAGACATCAAAAGCGCGTTTTCTTTCTTTTCGGACTCCGGCGCGGTAGCCTTTTCGGAACTTGCCAGGGACGTTTATCGGCCGTTCACCGCGTTTTCGTATTCGATCAATTATTTTTTCAGCAGGCTGGATGTCTTTTATTATCACCTTACGAGCGTCCTCCTGCACTCGCTCTGCGCGGCGCTCCTTTTTTTGTTCCTCTACGCCGTTTTCGGCGATCTCTTCGTCGCCGTTACGGCCAGCCTGTTATTTGCATGCCATCCTGTCCAGACGGAAGCGGTATCGTGGATCTCCGGACGATCAAGCGTTCTTTCCCTGTTTTTTTATTTAATCGCTTTTATGTCATACGTTTTCTACAGGAAAACCTCCGCAAGAAGATATCTCGCGTGCTCTGTGGTATCCTACGCCGTATCCGTATTTTCGAAAGAGATGGCCATAAGCCTCCCGCTCCTTTTGATAGTATATGATCTGCATTTTTCGAGAGGGGAAAGGCTCTCAAAACGCGCCCTCAGATACCTGCCCTACATTTTGATAACGGCGGGTTTTATAATCATGCGAAGCATAGTGATAAAAAGGGTGAGCCAGTGCGATTGGTGGGGAGGCAGCCCGTATCATAATGCCCTTTCCATGATGCCGGTCATTGGCGAATATGCGAAAATACTTATCTACCCGAAAAACCTGTGCGCATTCTACGTTAATAAAGTTTACATGTCTATCGCCCATACTGAAGTGCTCATCTCCGCCGGAGGACTTATTCTAATGGCGATAGCCATGCCGTTCGTATTTAAAAGGTCCAGGGCGGTATCCTTCTGGATATCATGGTTCTTCATAACGTTATTGCCGGTATCGAACATAGTTCCTATAAGGGCCCTGATGGCGGAGAGATTTCTATATATGCCATCCATAGGCTATTGCGTCGTCCTGGCGATCTTGATACGGCAGCTCTTGAGGGACAGGAGGCTGGCGATATTTGTCGCAGGTATCATCGTGCTTGCCTACTCCATGAGGACTATGGCGAGAAACGAGGACTGGAAAGACGCTATAACCATAAGCAGGTCCATAGTAAGGGTGTCGCCTGTTAACCCCTGGGCTTACGCCTCGCTCGGTTCGGCATATGCCGGCAAACACCGTTTCGAAGAGGCGATAAAGGAGTTAAAAAAATCGATAGCCCTCTCTGTGAATTATCCGGCGCCAAAGGCGATCCTGGGTTTTTGTTATCTTGAGATGGGCAGATATCAGGATGCCGTTCAAATGCTCCTGGAAGCGCAGAAACATGAGCCGGATAACGTGGAGACGATGAACTCCCTGGGGGTCAGCCTTGCTAACCTGAAGAGATACGATGAGGCCTTGCGGCAATTCGAACGCGCGAAAAAGAAAGACCCGAAATTCATTACCGCTTACGTCAATATGGGTACGACGTATGAGTTCATGGAGGAATATAAAAACGCCCTAAGGCAATATAATGAGGCCCTTACAAAGACAGGGTCAAAGGGGGATATAGCGCTCGTCTATATACGGATCGGGGATCTATACGTAAAGACCCGTCAGATGGATATCGCGAATTCATATTACAGGAAGGCGATAGAAACGTGCGACCGTACCTTAGGTGATCTTAAGAAGATAGCCGAGGAAAGATTGCATGCAAATTGGAAATAAATGGTGCGGAAGAAGGGAGTTGAACCCTTAAGGTATTACCCATACGGTTCTGAGCCGTACGCGTCTGCCAGTTCCGCCACTTCCGCACAACGGTATATCTCTTGTCCCGTAAATAGTCCCTGCATTATACATTAAAACCACCTAACTGTCAATCCGTCTTGATTTTAGGTTAAAATTATGATATATTAAAGCACTTCCAATGGCAGAGAAGATAATCGCTACCAACAGACAGGCCAGGTTCAATTACACAATACTGGAGAGTTTCGAAGCCGGTATAGAGTTGAATGGGCCGGAAGTCAAATCCTTGAGGACAGGCAAGGCCAGCTTGGCGGACAGTTTTGCCAGGATAGAGGGTGGCGAGGTATTTCTGCATAATATGCACATAGCGCCGTATGAGTTCGGCAACAGGGCAAACCCGGATCCTATAAGGGCAAGAAAACTGCTTTTGCATAAGAACCAGATAAAAAGGCTATCGGCGGAGCTTTCGACAAAGCACCTGACCCTGATACCGTTGAAGGCCTATTTCAAGAGCGGAATGGTCAAGGTGGAGCTTGCGGTCGCTAAAGGGAAGAAACTATATGATAAGCGCGAGGCGATAAAGAGCCGTGAGTCCGATATAGAGCTTCGCAGGATTATTAGAAACAAGGGGTAAGGTCCCTCGGAGGCCTCCGGTTTGTCGCCTCCTCGGGACAAAATTTGCACGCAAATTTTGGGGGTGAAGGGCTTCGACTTAGACAAGCGAGGCAAAGGCAGCATGTAGAGGTTGCTAGGAGGCCTCTTTAAACACCTGGCAAAACATCAAATGCTGACAACATTAAAGTGCCAGCAACGGTAGATCAGCTTCTGAGCACCATGAAAGTGGTGCCGGGGCCGGTCCTGCCGGTAGCGTTACCTTTCTAAGGTAACCCGTCAACCGGTAACAGCCTGCGGTATCGGATTGGCGTCACTAGCAGGATAGCCTCGCCGGTATTTCCTTTTGCCGTCAGGGTGAAATCAGTAAAGGATACTTTTTCAGTCCTTCCTCCTATTGAAGCCTGAAAAGGGAAGATAAAAAAGTAGGATAAACATGTAGAAGCTTTTGTTTTGATGTCTGAGGACGCGGGTTCGATTCCCGCCACCTCCACCATTCTACTTCGCTCGAGAACTTTCGTTCTCGAGCTTCGTAGGGATTGATGGCCGTTTATCAATTTGTTCGAACCAATTTTAAGAACAATAATGTATGGACCCCAAGCTACAGGCTCGTCCACATCCCGCCTGCCGCAAATCCGCCTTTTTGACAACAAACAAGCATTTTTAATTGCGCTCATGGCCTGAAGAGTATATAATTAACTATAAAGAAAGGATTGAGATTGAGGCACGGAGTTTTAATCGGCATAGCGATTCTTATCCTTGTGATTTTTTGTGACCAGGCCTTTGGTCAAACACCCCCGCAGAGGGAAGAGGCCGGAGCCCAGGCCGAGCGCTTCCGCGAAATGACAGAACGCGAAAGAAAAAAGGTCGAAGAGAAGAAAGCAAAGCCCCCCAAGATAGAAGTTCAGAAAGAAGCAGAAAAACCTACGGTTACCGGACCTTCATTCGTCCTGAAAGAAATCAGAGTCACGGGAGCGACCCTTTTTACGCCTCAAGACTTAAAATCTGTTTTTGGATCATATATAGGCAAACTGGTTACATTCAAAGACATTGAAATGATCACAGCCAAAATAGAGTCAAAGTATAAAGAGCAGGGCTTCTTGAGCACCGCCGTTTATATCCCCAAGCAGGAAATTTCCATTTCAGAAGGTATTGTGGAGATAGCGGTGTCTGAGGGTACGAGGGGGGAACTTAAGGTCGAGGGCAATAGGTACTTCAGCCTCGATTTCATAAAAAGGTATTTTCATATAAAAAAAAATGAACTTCTCAATTTCAAAAAACTTACACGCGACATACTGCGTTTGAATCAGAATTCAGACCTCGAAGTAAAGACGCTCGTCTCTCCCGGAGAAGCGCCCGGATCCTCCGACATAACCCTAAGAGTAAAAGACAAATTTCCATGGCATGCCGGCGTTGGTGTGGATAACCAGGGAACGCGTCTCACCGGAAAATACAGGACGAGCGTTTACGCGCGCTGTTCCAACATTACCGGTTGCGGTGATTCCATCTTTACCAACACGCTCTTCAACGCGGGTTCTTTCGGTGAGTCGGTAAGCTATGTGCTTCCAATCGATACCTACGGAACAAAATTGGGTTTTGACTACACCTATTTCTGGATGAAACTCGGCAAAGAATTTTCATCTTTCGATATAACCGGTAATACCCAAATGTATACGCCGCGCATCTCTTTGGAGATGGCCCTGACGGAAAATTTTAGCGCCAATATCAACGCCGGACTTCAAATAAAAAGCATAAAGCGATTCGAGGAAAACAATACGACGTCGAATGACCAGCTAAGGCTGCCGTACATAGGCTATGATATTACAAGCGTTGATTCTTTCGGGGGAGGAGGGCAGAATAGCTTCTCGCCGCAATTCGTATTCGGCACGTCTAATTTCCTGGGGGCGTCCTCAAAGAATAATACAAAAGCCGGCAGGCCCGGAACAGGAGGGGCCTTTGTTAAATATGAACAATCTTTCAGCCGGTTCCAGAGGATGCTGTTCGAGAGTTATCTTCAGATACGCTCGCAATTTCAGCTGGCATCCCGCGATCTTCCGTCCTCCGAACAACTGCAGCTTGGAGGAGAAAGTTCCGTAAGGGGTTATCCCGAAGGCGATTTTTTGGCGGACGCCGGGGCAAGCCTTAACCTGGACTGGGTATTTCCGATGTACCTTTTTCCAAAAGACTGGAAGCTGCCACGCTCTGATACTCCGCTGCGTAACCAGATAGAGCCATGCGTATTTATGGATCTCGGTGGAGGTAAACTCATAAAGACCTTGCCCGGAGAAAGAAAGGAAAAATTTTTGATGGGCGTGGGGGGAGGGATAAGGGTCCGTCTTTACAGTAAGGCCTTTCTTAAATTAGAATGGGCCGAGGCTGTCGGAGATAATCCAATATCCGGCGCCGGGCCGTCCACATTCTATTTCACATTCCAGGGCGAGATATAGCCTATCAAGAAAAATCTGTTTACTCTTGTCATATCATATTATCATGGTATACTATAGCCATAAGTATATACAATATGAGATACGACATAGTAAAATCCCGTAAAGTTAGTTTCATAATCATATTTTTTTATACGCTATTTATATCTCCACCGACGTTTGCCCTTCCAGAAGTAAAAGATGTGGAAAATGGAAGTGTAAGCGTAGAGCAGCCAGATAGTACAACCCTAAACATCATCGCCAGCGACAAATCTGTCGTAAACTTCAAATCCTTCAATATAGCTAATAACGAAGCGGTTAATTTCATCCAACCATCTGTAACCTCCTCGCTTCTTGTGAGAGATATGCAGGGAAGGCCCAGCGAGATAGCCGGCCGCTTAAGGGCGAACGGCATTCTATTTTTTGTGAACCTTAACGGTATACACTTCGCGTCCACCGCGCAAGTTCAGGTCAATACATTAATTGCGTCTACACTCGATATCTCCACAAATAATTTCATAAATGGCAGTTATGTCTTTGAGCGCGGCTTAGATCGTGACGGTTCATACATCCTGAACGAAGGCGCTATATTTGCCGATAACGTCGCGTTGACGGCTGGCGCGGTCAAGAACGCGGGTGTAATAAAGGCAAAGGCTGGGACCGTGCATGTGGCCGCAGGCGATAAGATGGCGGTAACGATTGATAGAAAGGGCCTGATACAGGTTGAGATAAACGACAAGACCAGTTCCAAGATATGTGATTTTAACGGCGTAGCGGTCAAAGACGCGGTTGCGAATTCCGGGACCATGGAAGCGAAAGAGGTGGTCATGTCCGCAAAGACCGCTTCGGATATCTTCAAATACGCGGCCAACCACACAGGTATTACAAGAGCGACCGGCATGGCCGAAGAGGGAGGGGTGATCAGGATCCTTGCAGATGGCGATGTGCAGGTGTCCGGCACCATGGAAGCAAAGGGCTCCGCCACAAGCAAAGTAGAGGTGTCCTCCAAAAACTCTATTGCCGTTGATTCAGAACTTGAGACTTCTGGCGACACAACGATTAGCGCCGATAAAGATATAGCCGTTAACGCTGATATTACCACCGTCTCCGGCAACTTGGAGCTGGCTGCTGACGCGGATCTAGATGGCATCGGTTCATTCAGGCAGGCCGAAGGCACTACGCTATCCACTGTTAATTTTGGCGATATAATAATACAGTCCTCAGGCGAATCTACTCTTGCCAATGTCATATCGGCAGGAGATCTGATATTAAAGCGGGGAGGAGCGCCGGCCATATTTACTCATCAACCCGGTTCGCGTGTTACAACCAACGGTTCATTTGTGATAAACCCCGGTGTTAAAGTAAACGCATCCGATGCGGTTTATAGAGTCTCAAGGAACTGGACTAATCTGGGGGTTTTTAACCCCCAAAGGTCCATAGTTGAACTTAGGAGTTTATTTCCGGCCATAGTCAGCGGTTCCAATATTTTTAACAATTTCACGGTGATCGTGCCCGGAAAGACCGTTAAATTCGAGGGCGACTCTACTCAGGTGATAATAGGCACTTTGACGTTAAGCGGCGCCTATGGTAACTTGCTAACCATTCAATCAGTAACTCCGGGTATTCAATGGAAGATACTACCGCAAGGCGAAACTGATATAGCATACACACAGATAGGGGATTGCTACAACGCAAGAGGTCCTCCGCTTAAGGCAATACATTCAAATTCCCTCGGAAATCTCGCCAATTTTGACCTTGATCCATATTGGACCGGACAAGGCCTATCTGCTTTATGGTCAGACCCCGATAACTGGGATACTGGAACTGTTCCCACTGCGTTTGATACCGCTACTTTTGACGGCATAACCGGCTTAGCCCCCAATAAAGACTCTATTATTGATTTCGATTTTGGCGGAGACATCGATTCTCTTATCCTCAACGGCTATACCGGCACTCTCACCCTCGGAAGAGACTTAACCCTGAAGGGCGATTTTAACCATAAAACAGGTAATTTCAATTCATCAACCTACACGGTTGAATTTACGGACGCTTCAAAACCCTCGTATATCTATGGAAACAATACATTCTATAATTTCACCTCTGAAAACCCTTCAAAATATCTGTATTTTGAGGCCGGCAAGACCCAGACCATTCTCGGCACTTTCAAGATCCATGGCGCTTATGGCCAGCACGTAAGGCTTCTTTCAACAGAACGGGGCAGCCGATGGATGGTGGACCCCCGGGGTTCACGGGACATCACTTATGCCTGGGTGGAAGACTCCAATAACCTTAATCCCTCCTTGATCGTTATTACGGAATCCACTAACCGAGGAAATAGCGTGAACTGGGATCCAACAGGGACCTGGACAGGCGCTACCAATAGCAACTGGTCGAACACCGGTAACTGGAGCGGTTTGGGCGGCGCCCTTCCCGGGACTGGGGATGATGTGGTTTTTAGCTCTGGATCAGCCGCCTCAACCATAGACATCGCCTTTACCATAGGTTCTCTCACTATTAACGGCTACACGGGAACCATTACTCAGAGCGCAAATCTTGCCATAACAAATTCCGGAGGGAGATCCGGCGCTTATTCACAAACCTCGGCCGCCACATTTTCATGTATAGATCCTGTAACAAATACTTTTTCCGTTACGGGTAGTTTCTCCGTCACGGCCGGCACGTTCCGGCGTTTTACTGGCACCGGGATAAGCGCCGATCCTTACATTATTCGTGATGTCTATGATCTTCAAGCCATGGGAACCGCCCTTGGTTCTTTTTATAAACTTAATAACAATGTAAACGCAAGTGTTACTTCCGGTTGGAACTCAAGCGCGGGATTTACACCGGTTGGCGATAGTTCTACTAATTTTACCGGCACTTTTAATGGCAACGGTTATACAATAAGCAACCTTACGATAAATTCCACCACGTTAAACTATATCGGCCTTTTCGGTTATTCTATCAGCAGCATTCAAAATGTTATTCTTACCAGCGTTTCTATTGTGGGAGTCGGCACCGCCGGAGCCGCCGGAGCTAACGGCGCCAACGGCACCGATGGTACAACCCCGACAGCGGGAGGCACCGGCACCGCAGGGACAGCAGGCAGCATTCTCTACATCGGAGGTCTTGTTGGATATAACGCCGGCATTATCTCTGGCTCAAGCGTGTCAGGAACGGTCACAGGAACTGGCGGCGCCGGAGGCGCTTCCGGTAACGCAGGCAACGGAGGAAACACTACCGGTGGCGCCACCACCGCGGGAGCTGGAGGCACCACTACGGCTGGCGGAGCCGGAGCCATAGTCTACGCCGGAGGCCTTGTGGGTTATTCTGCCTCAGGAAACATTATAAGTTCCAGCTCTTCGGCCGCTGTCTCAGGCGCCGGAGGCGCCGGAGGCGTCTCAGGCACCGGAGGCGCCGGAGGAAACAATGCGGGCACCGGTATTGGAGGAGCCGGCGGAGGCGCGGGAGCCCCTGGAGTGGGGGGTATTTCATACACCGGAGGATTGGTGGGCTTGGTAAATTCAGGCGTTATCACCACAAGTTTTGCCACAGGAAATGTCACCGCTACCGGAGGCACAGGCGGAGCAGCCGGAACCGCAGGCAACGGCGGCTCAGGAGGAGGCGCTGCCATCGGAGGCGCAGGAGGAGCTGGCAGAGCCGGAGCCGCCGGCGGCGCAAGCTACGCCGGAGGCTTAGTAGGAAATAACTCAGGTGTTATTCAGACAGCAAGTTACGCCACAGGAATTGTGCAGTCAAGCGGAGGTGTCTCAGGCCAAGGTTCAGCCGGAGGCACGGCAGGCGCTAGCGCCATTGCTACGATCGGAACCGCCGCCACCGGAGGAATCGGCGGCGCGGGCGGCGCGGGAGCCATTGCCTACTCAGGAGGCCTCGTAGGCCAAAATAACCTCTCAGGAATTATCACCGGAGTTGGAGTAGGAGGATCCAATTATGCCACCGGAGCGGTTACTGCCACAGGATCTACAGGAAAGAACGGACAAGCCGGCGGTGCCGGAGGTAACGGCTCAGCAGGCACTGCGCACACCGGAGGCCTAGGTGGAGATGGAGCTGCAGGAGGCATCGGAGGAGCAGCTTACGGAGGCGGACTTGTCGGACTTAATTCAGGAGTCCTCATCACGTCGTATTCCACCACAGGACTGGTCACTATCACTGCCGGCGCTGGAGGAGTGGGAGCGACCGGAGGATCAGGAGGAGCCAAAGGATCAAGCGGCACTAACGGAACCGGCGGCGCATCAGGAGCCGGAGGCTCAGCCAACTCAACATCTTCTTACGGAGGAGGATTAGTCGGCTCTAACACCGGCGTTATTCAAGCTTCATCCTATTCACAAAACGCAGTTACCGGCACCGGCGGCGCAGGCGGAGCCGGAGGAGCGGGCGTAACAGGACTGGCTAACTTACCCGGTATTGCCGGAGGCACGGGTGGAGCCGGAGGCATATTATATATAGGAGGAGTAGCCGGTAACAACACCCTTACCATCACCGATAGCTATCACACTACAGGAGCGGTCATCGGCACCGCCGGAGCAGGAGGAGCCGCAGGCGCAGGAGGAGCGGGCGGAAGCGAAGGTTTAGCCGGAGCCGGAGGCACGGCCACCGCCGGAGCCATTATCTACGCCGGAGGCCTCGTAGGCAACAACACTGGCGCTACCCTTACTAATGATTACGCCACAGGAAACGTTACAGGAACATCAGGAGCCGGAGGCGCCGGAGCCAACGGCGGCAACGGGGGCACGAGTCTTGCAGGCATTGCTGGCAGCGCGGGAGCAGTTGGAGGCATTGCTTACGTCGGAGGACTTGTAGGCTACCACAATAACGGAGAGATAGCCACCAGTTACGCCACAGAAACCATCTCTTCAACAGGCGGCGCAGGAGGTATTGGCGGAACAGGCGGTAATGGAGGCACAGGAGCCGCATCAACCACCGGCGGCGCAGGAGCTGCCGGTGGGGCAGGAGGAGCCGGAGGGGCGGCCTTTGGCGGAGGCCTGGCAGGCAATATTATACTAGGAACCATAACAACCAGTTACTCTACAGGAGCAACTACTGTTACCGGCGGCGCTGGAGGCAATGCAGGACAAGGAGGCGCAGGAGGCGCAGGAGGAGCCAATGCCATCGGAGGCGTAGGAGCCACAGGCGGAGCGGGAGGCGCTGGAGGTGTTAGTTCAGCTGGAGGTTTAGCCGGACAAGGCAATGGCGCCATTAATGCGACATCATATTCTACCGGAAACGTCACCTCAAATGGAGGTACCCCAGGAAACGCCGGCGCCGGAGGCGCGGGTGGAGCCACTACCGCCGTTTTTAATTCATTAACCGCCGCCGCTGGAGGTACCGGCGGCGCAGGCGGCGCCGGCGCTATTGCCTATGCCGGAGGTCTTGTAGGCAACAATACTAACGAAATATTTAATTCGTACGCAACGGGAACCATCACTGCCACCGCATCCGCAGGCAAAAACGGAGGCGCCGCCGGAGCTGCCGGTGACGGATCAGCCGGAGGATCAAGCCATGTGGGAGCGGTGGGAGCCTCCGGAGGTGCAGGCGGAGCCGGAGCTGTTGCCTACGGTGGAGGGCTTGCGGGACTTAATACCTCAAACATTACAAATTCATATATTGAATCAGGGTCAGTGACTGTTACTGGCGGCGCCGGAGGCAGCGGAGGAAGTGGCGGCGCCGGAGGCGCGGGAGGATCGGGCGCTTTGGGAGGCGTAGGAGGTATAGGAGGTATAGGCGGCGCAGGAGGAATAGGATATGCAGGTGGCATAGTGGCAAACAATTCAGCAGGTATTATCCAAGGCAGTTCGCACGCAGCCATCAATGTAACCGTCACTTCGGGCAGTTCAGGAAACGGAGGCACCGGTGGAGCCGGAGGAACGGGAGCTGCAGGTGGAGCAGGTGGAGCCGGAGGCGGAGCGGGAGCCATAGCATATGCTGGAGGCGCGGTAGGATTAAACAGCGGAGTAATTAATAATTCATATGCTTCAGGTGTTGCTTCTGCTACAGCGGGTACCGGAGGTGCCGCCGGTTCCGGAGGCAGCGGAGGCAGTGGTACTACCGGAGCAACTGGAGGCGCCAACGGCGCCGTTGACACTTCCGCGGCAATACTTCTTCGCGCCGGCGGCGCAGCTTATGCTGGAGGACTGCTCGGATATAATACGACAAATGGCATAGTTCAGGGCGCTTCCTACGCAAGCGGTAACGCGACCTCCGTCGGAGGCGTTGGTGCAAACGGCTCTACTGGTGGCAACGGTGGAAACTCAAGTAGTGCCGTGGCAGGCGCTGCCGGTATTATCGGCGGTGCAGGGGGCACCGGTGGTCTTGCCGCTGCTGGAAGCCTTGTCGGCTACAACCTAGCCATAGTAAGCGCCGATTCCTACGCTTCAGGAAATACCGCTGCCACCGGAGGCGCCGGAGGAAATGGTGGTAACGCAGGCAGCGGCGGATCCAGCGGCGCCGGAATCGCCGGAGTTGCCGGTGTTGTCGGAGGAGCCGGAGCCGCCGGCGGCGCATCATACGCCGGAGGCGTGATTGGCTACAACGGAGTTTTAGGAACCATCATCAGTACAGTCAATAGCACCGGAACCGTCACTTCCACCGGAGGAGCCGGAGGAGCCGGAGGCACAGGCGGCGCAGGAGGCGCAGGTGGAAGCACAGCCGGAGCCATTGGCGGTGCTGGCGGTGTTGGAGGTGCCGTTGGCGCCGGAGGAGCTGCTTATAGTGGAGGCGTTACAGGTTCCAACACCGGCATTATTCAAAACGTTACATACACTATTACGACAATAACTGCTACCGGCGGCGCAGCCGGTGTTGGCGGAACCGGAGGCGCTGCAGGTGCTTCTGGAAATATTTCAGGTTCCACCGGAGCCACGGCAGGCGCCGGAGGCGCGGGAGGCGCCGGAGGCGCAACTTACATCGGAGGCCTCACGGGAGACAATCCAGGAGTCATCATTAACTCTATTGCCACAGGCAGTATCACTGCCTCAGGCAAGAATGGCGGAGCCGGAGGCACAGGCGGAGCCGGAGGCGACGGTACCTTAGGTACCGGAGGCCACGCAGGAGGAGCCGCAGGCACAGGCGGAGCCGGAGGAGCCGGAGGCGCTCTTTACATTGGCGGCCTTGCCGGCCAAGGCAATGGAAATATTTCAACGTCACACAGTAGCGGCGGAACAATCACCGTCACTGCCGGAGGCAATGGTGGTACGGGCGGAGCCGGAGGTACCGGCGGCACGGGAGGATCCGGTGGCGGTAGAAACGGCACTGGCGGCACCGGCGGAGCAGGAGGAGCAGCGGGAGCGGTTTTTGCCGGAGGCCTTGTTGGCCACAATTCTGTAGCTGATGCATTATTTTACACGGTTTATTCAACAGATAACGTGACTGTTACCGGCGGCGCAGGCGGTACAGGCGGCACTGCCGCAAATGGAACGAATGGAGCGCTTGCTGGCACCGGCGGCGCAGGAGGCGCCGGAGGAGCAGCCAATAGTTACACCTACGCTGGCGGCCTCATCGGAGACACGGCAGGCGCTGGAGCCTCTATTTATAACTCATACGCCACAGGAACCGTAACCATAACCGGATCAGTAGGTGGCGCAGGAGCTGTCGGAGGAATTGGCGGCGATGGCGCGGCCAATATGACCGGCGGAGCCGGTGGTGTGGGAGGCGCAGGAGGCGCCGGCGGCTTTGCCTATGGCGGAGGCCTGGTTGCTTTCACTACCACCAATGTCTATATAGGAGGAACCTCATACGCCACAGGCAGCGTCACCGTCACTGCCGGACAAGGCGGCGCAGGTAAAAACGGAGGCGCGGGCGGAGCAGGCGGCTCTTCTTTTACGGGAGGCGCCGGAGGCGCGGGAGCTTCAGGAGGCGCCGGAGGCACAAGTTACACCGGAGGTTTAGCGGGGCAAGTCACCTCAGGGGGTATCAATAGTTCTTATTCTACAGGAGTGGTTAGTGGAACCTCCGGCGCTGGTGGAAATAGCGGAAGTGGCGGAGCTGGAGGCGCAGGAGGCTCTGGCGCAATTGGAGGTATAGGTGGAGCCGGTGCCACAGGCGGCTCAGGCGGCGTAAACTACACAGGAGGCCTAATCGGAGTTAACTCCGGAACCATTCAGGCAGGTTATCGCACCACAGGATCTGTTACAGGTAATGGCGGAGCCGCAGGTTCAGGCGGCAATGGAGGCTCAGGCGGAGCTTCAGGTTCTATATCCGGAAGCACTGCAGCAGCAGGAGGTGTGGGAGCCGCCGGAGGTGTTGGGGGAGCAACGAACGTTGGAGGGTTGGTAGGTTACAACAATCTAGTCACAGCCATTATTAATAGTTCCTACGCCGCAGTGAATGTGACAACCACAGGAGGTACGGGAGGCAGCGGAGGTATAGGAGGCAGCGGCGGAGACGGTTCGCTTGGCACCAACCATATAGGCGGGACAGGAGGCGTTGGAGGCGCAGGGGGCGCAGGAGGTGGTGCTATTGGCTCTGCGGTTCAAGCCGGAGGCCTGGTAGGCCAAAACTTATTAGGGACTATCACTACATCTTACGCCCAGACAGGAACCGTTACAGCTACAGGCGGAGCGGGCGGCGCATCTAGCCAAGGGGGAGCAGGAGGCATAGGAACAGGCACAGCGTTATATGGTATCGGCGGAGCAGGCGGAGCCGGAGGAGCAGGCGGCGCGATTTATGCAGGAGGCCTGGTGGGTTATACCACAGGAGTGATCAAAACTAGTTCATATTCCAAGACCACGCTCATCCTTACAGGAGGCGCTGGCAGCAATGGAGCGGCGGGACGAAGTGGTGTCGCAGGCGGAGGAGCTGCCGGATCTACCGGAGGCGCAGGAGGCGCCTCAGGTATTGTCTACGGAGGAGGGTTGATAGGTTACACCACTTCAAGCGTCATCTCTTCGTACGCGACATTTGATGCACCTTCAGGAAAAGGAAACATTACCGCTACCGGAGGCGTCCCCGGCAACGGAGCCAACGCCGGCAACGGAGGATCAGGCCTTGCAGGCGGATCAGCCGGAGGCGCCGGTGGTACAGGAGGCGCAGGAGGCGCCTCAGGCGGAAGCTTTATCGGAGGCCTTGCAGGATTCAGTTCAGGCGTTATTACTACAAGCTACTCAGATACCATTACTATTTCAGGATCAGAACAAGCAGGAGGTAGCGGCGGCAATGGAGGTAGCGGCGGTACAGGTGTTGGAGCTTTTAATGGAGGTGTAGGCACAGTAGGAGGCGCTGGCGGCGCCGGAGGCATCAGAGGATACGGAGGACTCATCGGAGATAACCTTGGCACCGTGCAAGCCGCCTCATACTCATCAGTCGCTATCACCGTTACCGGCGGAGCCGGAGGTAATGGCGGAACCGGCGGAACCGGAGGCACGTCAGGCAGCGGACAATCAAGCGGAACGGGAGCTGCAGGTGGAGCCGGCGGAGCCGGAGGCGCCGGAGCCGCCGCCTATGGCGGAGGACTCGTCGGGCGCATGTCAGGGACCACCCAACTTTTACAAATACGTGACTCATACGCAACAGGCGCCGTCACCTCTACCGGCGGAGCCGGAGGCAATGGCGGCGCCGGCGGCAACGGAGGTGATGGTTCCACCGGATCCAGCACCCATGCAGGAAGCGTGGGAGCGCTTGGAGGATCCGCAGGCGTAGGAGGAGCAACCTACGGCGGAGGATTAGTTGCCTTCAGTAATTTTACTTCAGGAACCAGCAACTTCGTTACAGACTATGCGACAGGAAATGTTTCAGTAACCGGCGGAGCTGGAGGGACAGCTGGTACCTCAGGTAACGGAGGCGCTTCAGCAGGAGCTACCACCGGAGGAGCCGGAGGCGGCGCGGTCACCTCCGCGGCAGGCGGAGCAAGTTACGCCGGAGGACTCATCGGCAATAACACCGTCACCACAGGACAGAGCGACGTTATTACTTCATACGCCACAGGAAACGTAAGTGCCGCCGGAGGACGTGGCAGTATTGGAAACACAGGAGGCAATGGAGCTAACGGAGGAGCCGGCGCTATTGGCGGCGCAAGTGGAGCTGGAGGAGCGTCAGGAGTCGGCGGCGAATCCGACGCAGGCGGTTTAGTAGGGTATAACACCGTCACCACAGGGGGGAGTGATTATCTTACTTCTTATTCTACAGGCACCACAGTGACCTCAGTTGGGGGCGCGTCAGGCGCAAGCGGGAGCGCTGGAACTCCGGGTAATGGAGGATCTAGCGCGGCGGGCGGCGCGGGCGGCGCCGGAGGCGCTACTGGAGCTGGAGGAGCATCATACGCCGGAGGCTTGATCGGTCAAACTAGCGCTACTACAAGCAGCGACTTAATTATCGCTACCAGCTATTCCACAAGGCCCGTCACTGCCACGGGAGGAGCTAGTGGAAATGGCGCAACGGGTGTCACTGGGGGCACTGGTGGAAGCTTAGCTATTGGCGGCGCAGGCGGAGCCGGAGGCGCTACTGGCGCAGGAGGAGCATCATACGCCGGAGGCCTTATTGGATTTAACGCAGGCATTATTCAAGCCACATCTTACGCTACAGGCAATGTCTCATCAACAAGCGGAGCAGTGGGAACCGCAGGTACCGGAGGCGCCGGCGGCCCAAGCGGAAGCGTCTCAGGTTCTACCGCTGCCACAGGCGGCGTCGGAGGAGCCGGAGGAGCAGGTGGCGAGAGCTACGCAGGAGGACTCACCGCAAACAACGCTGCTAATGGAATTATTTTAAATTCTTATGCAACAGGCACTGTTACATCCTTAGCAAAAAATGGAGGCGCTGGAGGTACCGGTGGAACCGGCGGAGACGGCTCAAGTGGTACTGGTAATCATGTTGGAGGCGCTGGTGGTGTTGGAGGCGCAGGAGGCGCCGGCGGCGCAAGCTACTCCGGAGGGCTCATTGGTAATAACGTCAATACCACAAACACTATCATTACAAGTTATTCTACTGGTGCCACTGTCACAGGCACAAGCGGTAATGGCGGTAATGGAGGCACCGCCGGCAATGGTGGATTGCCGGGTAGCGTTGGAGTAGGAGGCGCCGGAGGCGCAGGCGGAGCAGCGGGAGGCGCAGGCACACTTTATACCGGCGGCCTCATTGGATACAACAACGGAACAGTTTTACTCTCTTCTTATTCTACTAGCAATGTGACAGGTACTGCGGGTACTGGCGGCGCAGGAGGCCAAGGTGGAAATGGCGCTACAGGCTCTGTTGGAAGCGGAGGCGCCGGAGCCACTGGCGGCGCAGGCGGCGCGGCAGGCGCAGGAGGCGCGGGTGGCATTGCTTATGGAGGCGGTTTTGCCGGATATAATAATACTTCAAGAACAATCAAAGATTCTTACTCTACAGGAACTCTTACCTTAACAGGAGGCGCAGGAGGCGCAGGCGGCGCGGGTGGTAATGGCGGAAACGGCGGAGCCGGCGCAGCAGCAGGCACAGGCGGCACAGGAGGAATTGCCGGCGCCAGAACCGCTGGCGTTGTAGGTGGTATCGCCTACGGCGGAGATTTTATTGGTTACAACATAGGCGCTATTTACACCTCTTATGCCCAAGGAGATATTACCGTTAACGGCGGAGCCGGCGGAGCCGGAGGAGCCGGAGGGAATGGCGGCGCCGGAGGAGCCGGTGGAGCAACGGGTGCAGGCGGCGCCGGAGGAGCAGAAGGCGCTACCCAAGCAGGCGGCGCCGGAGGAGCTCTCTATGCCGGCAGTCTTGTCGGTTACAACTTTACCGCAGGGGTAATTCAATACTCATGGGCTGTAGGAAATGTAACCACTACCGGAGGTAATGGAGGCGCCGCAGGCGCAGCTGGCACACCTGGCCCCGGCGGCGCAGGCGGAACTCTTGCCGGTGGTAGCGGCGGCGCAAGTGCAGCCGGCGGCGCAGGCGGCGCAGGAGGCGCAAGCTTTGCCGGCGGTCTCGTTGGAGCAGATATTACGACCGGCAGCTTTAATACAAGCTACGCCACAGGAAGCGTGACAATGACTGGCGGCAATGGCGCCAATGGAGCCACCGGCGGAAGAGGTGGACATGGCGGCACTGGAGGATCAGGGGGATCGGGCAATGGAGGTAATGCTACTAACGGTTCTACAGGCGGCGCAGGAGGCATTGGCGGAGATGTTACCGGAGGAGGTTTGGTAGGCTCTAACACCGGCACGATTAGCAACGCTTACAGCCGTGGCAACGTCACCGCAACCGCCGGCACTGCTGGCAACGGCGGCACAGGCGGCGCTGGTGGTAATGGAGGCGCTGCAGGCGGCGGAAGCGCAGGCACTAATGGTAACGGAGACACAGGCGGAGCAGGCGGAGCCGGAGGAAACGCCTATGTTGGCGGACTCTTAGGCAATAACAACACCGCAATCATTACAAATACTTATTCAACAGGCGTGCCGTCAGGAACTAAAACTAGCGGAGGAACAGGTGGCTCAGGAGGCGCGGCTGGAACAGGAGGCACAGGCGGATCCGCGGGAAGCGCGGGAGCATCGGGCGCCGCAGCGGTTCAGTACGTCGGAGGCTTTACAGGCAACCCTCTTGGCGGTACATACTCTTCCTGTTATTGGGACACCACCACCTCCGGAAAAAGTAATGGCGCTGGAAATGGCGCAGACCCCGCAGGCATGACCGGTTATGTTACCGCCAACATGATGAAGCAGGCTACTTTCGTGGGCTGGGATTTTACTCTCCCGGTCTGGAGGATAGTTGAGGATAAAACCTATCCTTATCTGGCCACCCAGAATTTAGCCACCGGCACAGTATATATTGACGGCACGCATACTACTGTGATCGCGGGCGCAACTGTCGTCGTCGTAGTGAATGGAGCTGTTTACGACACTTATACGACTTCTGCGTTGGGCGAGTATAATATTCCGGTCGGCGCCTTAACCAGTGGCGATTGCGTCCTCGTTTATATAGACAGTAGTGCCGGCCAGCCTATTAAAGGCAATACCGTAACGGTGGCAGGTACCGGCAACATAAGCGGCCTTGATATTTATGGCGGCACCGTGATAGCGCGCTACGAAACAGGTTCATCAGTTATAAGCTCCAACTTCTCAACGGCAAAAGGCTCTTTAAACGATACGGATATACTTTATTCTATGAACGGCACGACGTTAACTGTCGAAAGTCTCACGATTGATTCCGGTGAAACCATGTCTACGGGAAGTAACGCGTTGATAGTAGCGGGAGATTTCAACTTAGGCGGCATTCTTAATGCCGGCTCATCCGTAATAACGATAGGGGGTAACCTTATCGCAACAGGCAGCATGATAAGCGGAGTTAGCCCAACCATTGATGTCTCTGGTTATATCGGAACGAGAGAACATCCTATCGATCTAAGTATTTCAGGGACTTTGACCGTGCACGCGGGAGGCATGAAAGATATGACCTCAATCGCTTTCAAAGGGAGGGCTAACTATAATTGGCAGGAATCAATTCCGGGATTTGTATTTGTGAACGGCAGCATGCTTCCTTCGATTGGCCAGGCGAACATCAGGGGATTATTGGAAGAGGGCAGTAGTGTTTTATATAAAAGATGGATGGTGTCTCAGCCTTTCCTTATGCCTCATGCATTATTGGCGCCAGTTAGCATAGCAGTTGTTGCCCCTGCCGGACCTGTACCAGCGGTAACAGCGCCGACAGCAATAGCGCCGCCAGCGCTGCTTCCCACACTTCTACCTCCTGCACCAGCGCCCGTATCGCCACCAATATTATTTGAGGAGGCAAGGGGAGGCTCATCTTTGCCTATCGTGGCCACAGATGCTACCTTTACCGGTTCTTTCGCAAAAATATATATTCCGAAAGCCATAGAACCGGCAATATTTAGAGGGGTTGTATCATATGCTTCAATACCTTTGGCACTGCCATTGTTTGAGGGAACTTTCTCTTGCTCAGATCTTACAATGCCTTTAAGCGCCCGCGACTTTAGCCCGGCAGTCTCTTCAGCTAATACCCAAGAGAGGCCATTCCTTAATATAAGCGCGTCAAGCTTAAGCGTGAAGGCCGTTACCTTAGATTCGTTCAGTGGAATAAATTCAGAATCGTATATGCCGATGCATATAGCCGCCGAAAGATTTATCAACGCCTATGGTTCTGACCTATTGCCGAAACCGCTTCCCGTATTTGACGGCGCTATTTGTAAAGAGGTTTTAATTGGAGAAGGAAAAACCTTGAATTTTGAAGTACCTACCGACGCAAAGATAAGGCTGGTATTCCCCGGAGGGATCAAGGTAGTGCCGACTTATGGCATGGGCGCGCCTCTGGGCGTTGATAAATCTTTGATGGAACCAAAGATTCGCAAGGAAGATGGAGAAGAATGATTATTCTACTTTAAATGTTAGAGATTTCAGTTTATGCGTATTGAGCAGAAGATCTACTTTATATGAACCGACCGGCAAAACCTTTCCTTCCGGCATAGAAAGCGAAACGCTCCCCCATCCATCTTTTCTCGGCACAACAAATTCGTAGTCAAGGATATGTATATCATCAGTAACGAAATACCAAGTAGCGGTAATTTTCGTGTCAACCTGGGCGCCTTTCCATTGAAACCAGCAGAAGACCGCTTTGGTGCTCGACGGGAATATGTCTTTTACTTCGATGGGCATAAGTTTCTCATCGATACCAGTAGCGATCTTGGCATCGGTCATTGTGATTGGGATATTCATACAGCCAGGCAATACTAAAATTACAAATAAGAAAACGCATATGACAACTTTACTGAAACCGGCACTCATTCCACACCTCCAATTTTATACAAACAACAGTCTATCATGCTGGTTTTAAAAAGAAAACAATTTTCTTGCTTATTAAGGGTAATGTCAATATTGCTAATATAAATAACGCATAATTCCATATATATCCACGTAAGAGAAAGATATAGCTTAAGGCAAGGAATGATATAATCTCGATAAGGATCAGTACGGCCGTCTTCCAAAAACTTAAAACCGTCATAAAAAAAGCTGTTAGTGTTACTCCAATAACCAAAACTATGTATTCGCAAAGTCTCGGAGCATTCTTAAGAAAATCGCGAGTATATAACGTAAGGAAGGCGTTTGCGTTAAGGGCAATCCCCGGCGTCCAGCCTATGGAGGTATGCTGCATGTCTTGAAGGAGCGCTGAGGCGACGCCTATCATAACAATCTTATTTTTTACCATCCAGGGGTCGAAGTCACCTTTCAATACCCGGTAAAACGATATTCTTTTGAAATCACGGGTCCGCGCGCGGAAATGAATTAAAAATGATTTTGTATCCGCGTCCACCGGTATTACCCAAGCTTTACCGGCTTGATTTCGAAATTTAAGAGTCGAGGCTTCAGAGGAGAAAGATTTTAGATCTATCCCTTTGGCCGCACTTAGAATTTGCATCTCCCAGGAAAGAAAAGCCCTGTTAGGATCGTTCTTATTGCCGCTTGCCATATAGGTAAGGCAGCGGCGGATTATTTCATCCTGATCCTGAAGTTTTGTTATAATTCCAGCCGCAGTTTCCTTGGTGGCTAAAGTATTTGAGAAATCCAATTCGCCATGTTGGTTAATAGCTATCGCAGTCACTATTCGAGGATCGGATTTGAGCGTGTTTTGAAGCAGGACGTTTTCCGGATCGTCCGATTTCCCGTAAAAAGCAAAGTCAAAAGCAATGACCCGCGGGTCGTATTTTTTTAGGTTTTCGATAACCGTCACGAAATCGGAACGGGAATAAGGCCACTTATACGGCATTCTTTCAAGCGTTTCGTTGTCGATAGTGACAAGAAGGATATCGTTGATAGCTCGGGGAGGCCTCCTTAGGGCATATTCCGCATTCAGGAGCGCGCCATAAAATGAGGAGTCTATGTTCTTAGCGAGAGGCAGGAAGTCGGAAATAGATAAAAAAATAATAGCTAAGAATAGAGATGCAACGATAACAAATATCTTTTTTTTTAGTAATTCAACAGCGCTTTCTTCTATAACATATATATAGTCGCGTTGTTTTACAACGGCGGCAACAACATCTTTTTCGGTTACAAAACCATTTTTTAGCAATATCTCGCCAATAAGACCGCCTTCCTTCTTTTGGATCTCTAAGGCGCTATTAAGGAGGTCTTCAGTAAGAACTCCGTTTTCAATAAGGATTTCCCCAAGCTTTTTAGATTGTTTTCCCATATAACGTGTTTTAAAATTTATCAACAGCGCAAACCGTTTTTACCCCTCTTAATGAGAATCGTTTATTAATATTATATCTCACCATTATTATTATAACAAATATTATCGTTATCGTCTAAATCAGCCGGCGGCAGCATAAGAGCTTCTTTCGGGACATCCTGATGCTTCTCTTGGGCTAATTGCCAGGGGCTTTTGTTCTCTTTGTGTATTAGGCCTTTCAAGATTAAAGAATAATTGATAGGTATATACGGAAGGCCTCTTTGCTGACCAAGGGCCGACGTATTCAGAGTCATTGTCGGTCTGGCGGATGCCTTTCTCAACGATAAGGTCACATTTTGCAAGTTTTCTTGAACTAATCCCTCTTCTGATGTATAATTATACAAAATCACCCTTCGATTTACTCAAGGATGGTCCCGCGATCGAAGCGAGCGAAACCAAAATAAGCCTCTGCGATTATGATACTCTTTTGTTGGCAAAAAGGCGATTTTGGGCGTTGCAAAATCGCCTTTTTGCCTGTAGCTTTGGTAGGTGGCTCGGTTCATCCGCCGTCTCTAGAGGTATTTTGCGGCAGGCGGGATGTGGACTAGCCCGTAGTCTGGGATACATATATTTATGTTTCATATTATAGGGCGAGGACACGATAGCGCCTCGAGTGGCTGTTTACTCTACCTTGATTAACATTAGCATATCGGTGGTACTAGGGATGTGTTGCCTTCGGCAACATTGGAAAATAGGTTTTGTGAGAATAGAACAAAGAAGATATTTAAGGATAATGATCGTTATTGCTGTGCTTGCCGGTTTAGCGGGATGCGCGGCGCAGGGTCCTTATTTAAGGCTTGATTCATCGCTCGTCAGGGAGATCGGGACATTCAGCGGCACGGAATATATCCCGTTGATAAGGCTGTGCGATTTCTACAGCCTTGACTGCAAGTGGGATAGTTTCATCAAGGCCGCCAGTCTCCATAGAGGGGCCAACCGTGTCGTCCTGATGGTTGGAAGCGACCGGGCTTTGGTCAATGGAGTCGAGAGGAAGATGGACAGGCCCGTTATCTTAGAGGGAGGAGTTGTGATGGTGCCCGTGTCGTTCGCGAAAAATAATATGGGCCAGCTTGTGGGCATGGTCACGGCCGAAAGGCCGCCCGAAGTCACGGTGTCGAAGAAGTTCACCATTAAGACTATAGTATTGGATGCCGGGCATGGAGGCAAGGATCCGGGCGCATTGAGCAGAAGATCGCGTCTGAGAGAAAAGGACATGAATCTCACGATCGCAAAGAAGCTTAAAAGCATACTCGAGGACAACGGGATAAAGGTCGTAATGACCAGGAGTAACGATACATTCATCCCTTTGCCGAAAAGGTCGAAGATAGCCAACCAGAGCGGCGCCGATCTTTTTGTGAGTATACATATCAATGCCTCCAGATCCAGATCGATGCGCGGCTTTGAATGCTACTATCTTTCAAGCGCCACCGATGATAACGCCAGGGCCCTTGAGGCCATAGAAAATTCATCGTTGAAGCTGAGCGATGAGGCCGACGCGGAACACTCCAGGGCGCTGGATAAGACTCTATGGGATATGGTCTTAACCGAGAACAGGATGGAGTCGGCTGAACTTGCAGGCCAGATATGCGATTCCGCCCAGAGAAATCTGAATATAAATAACCGCGGCATTCGCACCGCCAGGTTTTACGTGCTTAAGCATACGAACATACCTTCGGTCCTTGTCGAGGTGGGCTATATCAGCAATAAGCATGATGAATTGGAGATGAGGGGACAGGGGCGGCTGGAGAAGATAGCGGAAGCCCTGGCGAAAGGCATCCTGAGGTATAAGCTGAGATACGAGGAGACGGAAGGTTTTACAAAGTCGTGAGGTTTTAAATGAGCGACACAAGGCCTATTGGCATATTCGATTCCGGCGTAGGGGGGCTCACCGTAGTGGATCAGGTCAGGCGCCTTTTGCCGGGGGAGGACATAGTATATTTTGGCGATACCGCGCGGGTCCCGTACGGGACGAAATCCAGGGAGACGGTCACGAAGTTTTCCGTTGAGAACGTGGAATTTCTCATGGAGAACGATGTGAAGCTGGTCGTCGTTGCCTGTAATACCGCTTCGTCCTTGAGCCTCGAATTCCTAAAAAGATGTTTCAGAGTGCCGATAGTCGGGGTTATAGAGCCGGGAGCCAAATGCGCGATCAGCGTCACGCGGACCAACCGTATCGGCGTCATAGGTACCAATGCTACGATATCCTCCGGCGCTTATGAAAAAGCCGTAAATAAGATAAGCCCGAAGTACAAGGTTTTTGTCCAGAGTTGCGCCCTGTTTGTCCCTCTGGTTGAGGAGGGGTGGACGGATAAAAAAGTGTCGCTCGATATAGCCTCGATATATCTTGAGCCCTTGAAGAAAAAACGGATAGACGCCCTTATATTGGGTTGCACGCATTATCCTTTACTCAAGAAGGTTATAAACAAGGTAATGGGATCCGGTGTCATTCTTATCGATTCCGCTAAAGAAGTCGCCAAAGAGGCCAAAGAGATACTGGACGCGAGCGGGATTCTCAGCAGGGCAAAGGCCGGTGGTAAGGAGCGGTTTTTTGTAAGCGATGAACCGGGCCGTTTTATCAGGATGGGTGAAAAATTCCTTGGGCGTAAGATAGATTGCGTAATGAGGAAGGACTGATATATGTTCGAGATAAAGGTGAAGACGACTTTTAGCGCGGCGCACAACCTGAAGAACTATCGCGGGAAATGCGAACGCTTGCATGGGCATAATTGGGTGGTCGAAGCGGTGTTTCAATACACACACCTCGACAAGGAAGGGCTGGCTGTCGATTTCAAGATCGCCAAAGAGATATTAATAGAGTCTATCGAACCGCTGGATCACGCCTACCTGAACGACCTCGAGCCCCTGAAGAAGATCAATCCCACGTCCGAGAATATAGCAAAATTCATATACGACAGCGTAAAGGCAAGGAATAAGGATCTGAGCGCCGTTTCCGTATGGGAGAACGATACATCCTGCGCTACGTATACGGAGGGCTGATCCATCTTGAGATCTAAGGCCGTAGTGCTTCTATCCGGCGGACTCGATTCGGCCGTAACCCTTTATATGGCAAGAGCCGGCGGGTATGAATGTTACGGCATTACGTTCGATTACGGCCAGCGCCATAAAATAGAGATCGGTTCTGCGCGAAAGATTGCCGCCGCGGCGGGAATAAAGCTTTCCGTGGTCAGGCTCGAAATGCCATGGAAGGGATCGACCCTTTTTAGCGGAAGCGGCAAAGTGCCGGTAAAGAGAAGCATGCGCCGCATATCGAACGGTATCCCCTCGACGTATGTACCGGCCAGGAATACGGTCTTTTTGAGCATAGCCGTATCTTATGCCGAGGCGATAAGCGCGGATGCGGTATTCATAGGAGCTCATTCGGAGGATTCCAGTGGATATCCGGATTGCAGGGTGGAATACCTGCGAGCATTCGATTATACGGTCGGGCTCGGTACCGAGCGCGGCATAAAGGGTAAGCTAAGGATAATCTCTCCGATAATTTCCATGAAAAAAAAGGAGATCGTCAAGATAGGCGTGTCTCTCGGAGTGCCGTTTGACCGCACCTGGTCGTGTTATAACGGCCTGAAGGCGCCCTGCCGTGTATGCGATTCGTGTATATTGAGGGCGAAGGGTTTTAAAGAGGCCGGTGTGAAGGACCCTTTATTGGAAAGATATGGATAATCTTAAAGCCGAGATCATCGAGATATTCTCTTCTATTCAGGGAGAAGGCATATTCATCGGAGCGCGCCAGATATTCGTGAGGTTCAAGGAATGCAATCTCTCGTGCCTTTTTTGCGATGAAGACCTTAACGCGGGATCCGAAGCCTATTCTCACGCCGATTTATTGGGACAGATAAAGTTCCTTGAATTATCGAAGGGGCCGCACCATTCGGTCTCCCTAACCGGAGGAGAACCGTTGTTATATGCCGGTTTCTTAAAAAGATTACTGCCTATGCTGAGGAATGAGGGGCTCAAAAGCTATCTTGAGACCAACGGCACTCTCCCCGGAGAGCTCGGCGAGGTGATCGATTTCGTAGATGTGATAGCGATGGATATCAAATTGCCCTCTTCTACCGGAGATAAGGCATTCTGGGATGAACATATATTGTTCATAAAAAAAGCCGTCGGAAAGAAAGTTTTTATAAAAGTGGTAGTCACTTCCGGCACTACTCTTAAAGATATGGAGCGGGCCGTATGTATTGTAAAGGATATAAATCCCGATATACCATTTATAATACAACCCGCGTCTTTGACCGGTAAAGGCGGCGAAAAGATCAAGGCGGACGCCCTCATGAAGTTTATGGAACTGGCGGCGAAGAATAACCTTAAGAACGTAAGGGTGATCCCCCAGATACATAAGATCATCAATGTAAAATAATTTCAGGAGCGATAAACATATGAAGAAGTCGGTATATGAAGGATTGCAGGGCAATATCAGGAACCTGAAAACGCCTATAATAGAGACCTGGAAAAACCAGTATCCGGACAGGGATTATACGATAAAGATAGATGTCCCTGAATTTACCTGTATATGTCCCAAGACAGGTTTGCCGGATTTCGCCGATATAACGATAAGGTATGTTCCCGATGAATTATGTCTCGAACTGAAGAGCCTGAAATACTACACGATATATTACAGGGATATCGGTATATTTAACGAACATGTGATAAATAGGATGCTGGATGATTGCGTCAGGGCCTGCAGGCCGAGATGGATGGAGATAATCGGCGAGTTCAACGCGCGCGGGGGCATCAAGACTACCGTGGCGGCGGAGTTTAACAAAACCCATAGACCATAGGCCATAAATGAGAGAGATAGACGTATCGATAGTAAAAGAAACAATAAGCGCCCTTTGCCTGAAGGCGAATTTCGTCCTGAGAAACGATATCCTGAAGGCCATCAGGCATGCTATAACTATCGAGACGGATCAACGGGCAAAAAATATCCTTAGATCGATAGTTGAAAATGCCCGGATAGCCAGACGGAAGGGTCTTGCGATATGCCAGGATACGGGAATAGCGGTCGTACATATGGGGATAGGCCAGGGTGTTTTGGTGACGGGCGGCAGCCTCGCAGAAGCCGTCAATGAAGGGGTAAGAGAAGCCTACCGTAAAGGATGCCTTAGAAGTTCCGTAGTCGGAGACCCAATGATCAGGGAAAATACCGGGACAAATACACCGGCATCGATATTGACGGATATAGTTGCAGGAGACAGGATCAGAATAGAGGTCTCGCCGAAGGGTTTTGGGAGCGAGAACAAGAGCATGATAAGGATGTTCAGACCCACTGCCGGTCAGAAAGAGATCAGGGATTTTATCGTCGATGTCGCAAGACACGCCGGCCCGGATGCATGTCCCCCGCTGGTCCTTGGTATAGGGATAGGCGGCACATTTGAAGGGTGCGCCGGCCTCGCGAAGCGGGCGCTATTCAGACGGATCGACCGCCGCAATCCCAAGAAACATATAGCAAGGCTCGAAAGAGATCTCGTGAAAGAGATAAACGCGCTTGGTATGGGCCCGATGGGTCTTGGCGGAAAGACGACCGTATTTGGCGTCAATATACTGGAGGCGCCTACGCATATAGCCGGGTTTCCGGTCGCGGTGAATGTAAGTTGTCATGCCACAAGAAGCGCTGAGGCGATAATATGACGCCTGTTAAGATCACAGCTCCCTTTACTAAAGAAGCCGTTAAGGGCCTTAAGGCAGGGCAGGAGGTCTTATTGAGCGGTGTGATATTTACCGCGCGAGACGCCGCCCACAAGAAGATGTCCGATATGGTAAAGAAGGGCAGGCGAATTCCCCTTAATCTTAGGGATGCCGTTATATATTATGCCGGCCCTGCGCCTGCGCCCGGGAAAATGGCCATAGGGTCCTGCGGGCCTACAACGAGCTCAAGAATGGACCCGTTTACGCCGGAACTTATCAAGCTTGGAATTGGCGGGATGATCGGTAAAGGCGGCAGGTCCGAAGAAGTGAGGAAGGCCATAAAGAAGTCGGGGTGCGTATACTTTCTCGCTTACGGCGGGCTGGGAGCTCTGGCGGCGACTAAGGTCAAATCGGCCAGGGCCATACTCTTTAGAGAGCTGGGTCCGGAGGCGGTGTATAGGCTTGAAGTCAAAGATTTCCCGCTTATAGTGGGGATAGATCCGAAAGGGAAAGACGTATATGAAAAGGCAGGATGGAAGAAAGAGTAGCGAGCTGAGAAAAGTCAGGATAACTACTGATTGCATGAAATTCGCCGAGGGCTCGTGTATGATAGAAATAGGCGATACGAAGGTCATAACCACGGCGACGATAGAAGACGGGGTTCCGCCTTTTTTACGGGGAAAGGGCAGCGGGTGGATAACGGCGGAATACGGGATGCTTCCGAGATCATGCAGTTCAAGGGTGCAGAGGGAGGCGTCAAAAGGGAAGCTTGGCGGAAGGACGCATGAGATACAGCGCCTTATCGGCAGATCGATGAGGGCGGTGGCCGATACGTCAAAATTGGGGGAAAGAACCGTCTGGATCGATTGCGACGTACTGCAGGCCGACGGCGGCACAAGATGCGCGAGCATTACCGGAAGTTATGTGTCTCTGGTCCTCGCGCTCGGCAAACTTAAACGCGACGGCATTATAGACGCTCCGGCGGTGTCGGATCATGTGGCGGCGGTCAGCGTTGGCATAGTCGGCGGGAAACCGGTCCTCGACTTAAACTACGAGGAAGATTCCAGGGCCGAGGTCGATATGAACGTGATAATGACCGGCGACGGCCGGTTTGTAGAGATACAGGGAACGGCCGAAAAAGAACCCTTCCGCAAAGACCAGATGGATAGATTGATATCGCTTGCCCGCACAGGGATAGTTGAGCTTGTAGCGGAGCAGAAAAAGGCGTTGAAGGGCGTAAGGTGAAGGATGGCGCCCATGCGTGACCTCGTCATAGCCACAAAGAACGAGAAGAAGCTTCATGAGCTCAAGCGCTACCTAAAGGGCGTAAAGGCCAATGTCATCTCCTTGAACCGTTTCGAAGGCGTGCCGAGGGTGGTGGAGAATGGGGATACTTTTAAAGAGAATGCCGTTAAGAAGGCCGTTAAGATATCCAAATTCGTGAGCGGACTGGCGATCGCGGACGATTCCGGTCTTGCGGTAGACGCTCTCGGCGGGCTACCCGGAGTGCGGTCTTCAAGGTTTGCCGGCCCAGGCAAGAGCGACTTGCAGAATAACCGGATGATCCTGAAGCGGCTTGAGGGCTTACCGATGAAAAAACGGCGGGCAAGGTTTGTCTGCGCCGTGGCGATATGCGATAACGGTAAGATAATCAAGGTTTTGGAAGAGGATTGCAGGGGGTTGATAGCTTTTTCTTCTAAGGGCAGACATGGATTCGGCTATGACCCGCTATTCCTTATTCCGAAGTACAAAAAGACGTTCGGAGAGCTAGGATTAAAGGTCAAGGACAGGATGAGCCACCGCTCAAAGGCGCTCAAGAGGGTGCGCGAGTTCCTGAGAAAATATCTTTAGCCTGTTACAAGAATGGCGTCCCTGGCCTGATTCGAACAGGCGACCCTCTGCTTAGAAGGCAGATGCTCTATCCAACTGAGCTACAGGGACGAAAAGATGGTCGGGGCGCTCGGATTTGAACCGAGGACCTCTTGGTCCCAAACCAAGCGCGCTAGCCAGCTGCGCTACGCCCCGCCAGAACTGTTAAATTATACCATATCAATATCACTGGTCGATGAAAAAAATCGCGATAACCCTGACATCTATAGCGCTATTTATTTGTTTTGCGCTAGTCTACGTCAACTGGGTCCTCCTTCCTACAAAGATAAGCTCGCTCATCGTAAAGAGCCTTGAGGATTACACCGGTAAAAAGGTGATACTCGGTTCCGTAAGCCTGAACCCATTCAAAGGGCTCGTCCTCCGTGATCTCATAATATACGACCATAATACCGCTATCCTTAACTCAAAAGAGGCCTCTTTCCTCTTTCTGGTCCAGCCTGTATTCAAGAAGCAGATAATAATACCGTCTATCACGATCGAATCGCCGCATCTTTTCGTAGAGAGGTCCTCGGACAATACAGTCAATATTATCGAGACTTTTTTCGGTAAGCCGGCGCCTGTCCTGAAGAGCGGGTTTAGTGTCCTCTTGAATAAGGTCGTTGTTCACAATGCCCGTGTCAGTTTTCACGACAATGCCGTCTCCGGATCATTCTCCAAAGAATTCACATCGCTCGATCTTGATCTGGCCCTGAGGCTTCCATACAGGATCAGGTTCGATATGAAGTGCAAGATACCATCGGGAATGCCGACAACGATAAAGTCCTCAGGCGAGTATGATATGAGCAGTAAGGAACTGATAGCCGATATCAAGGCCGTAGATCTGGAGCCAGTCCAATTCTCGGCATATTATTCTTCTTCCGGGTTTTCCTTCCCGGATGGGACCGTGGATGGGATAGCTGGCCTGCATTACAAGGAAGGCATGCTGGAGGTTTCTTTCACATCCGAGACCCAGGCGCTATCGGTCATAAAGGGTGCTGTATCGGCTAAGCTGAACTCGGAGATAAGGGGGGAGATAAAATATTCTACAACGGAGAGACAGTTGACGTATTCCGGAGCGATCGATCTGTCAAGCGCCGCGATATCCGGAGTGCCTTTCATAGATAAGGCCGATGAGATAAAAGGCAAGATAGAATTTTCGCAAAAAGGCTTTTCCTCCGGAACGATGAGCGGAGTGATCTTCGGCGCTCCCGCAAACTGGAAGATCGGCGTCGCAGATTATGAAAATCCTTCTTTTGATATAAGCGTCTCATCCCGGATGAAACTCGGGACATTGCGCTCGTTATTGATCGATAAATTCAACGTCAGTGTCCCTTTTGATATTGAGGGCGATGGAGATCTGGCATTAACGGCCATTTACGACTTTTCCGCTAAAAGTTTCTCGAAGCTGAATGGTTCCGTAGAGATGGCAGACACTGTTATAAAGGCCGCGGGACCTGCAGGGTCGATAGAATCCATCAACGGCAGGTTTCATTATTCGCTCGACCGGTTATCCTGGAAGGACGTCCGGTTCAAGCGAAATGGCGTCGAATTTACGGCTACCGGCGAGCTTGTCAATTTCAGTTCGCCGGGCGTTCAGCTGGACCTGAGGTCGAAGGACATCGAGGCGGATTGCATCTTTTCAGTGGATGGCAAGACGCTCAGATTTTCAAGGCTTAAGGGCAGATATTTCAATACCGGCTATGTAGTGACCGGGTCAGCTGAATTTACGACTCCCTCAGGGGCGCTATGCCGGATGAACGGCGTTTTGAATGCGGATCTCGAAGATATTAAGAAGGCATTCAGGGGCGCAAAGGACAGTTTCGACCGAGCGAAGGTCGAAGGCAAGGTCCGCGCAGATTTCAGCATAGCAGGGAATATCGGCGATCTCAAGGCTTGCTTTATAGACGCAAAGATCTTCAGCTCATCGCTTGTCCTGTACGGCATAAGGCCTGTCAGCACCATAATAGAGTACAACCAATCCGGCGGCATAGGGGAGATCAGACGTCTTCATTCTTTTCTGTACGGGGGGACGTTGGATGCTACAGGGAGGATGATGTTAAGCCAGGCCCATCCGTCTTATACGTTTAATCTTGCTTTGCACGGTATAAGGATAGAGAAGCTGAGGGCCGATACAATGTATAAGGACGCGGATATCCGGGGTACTATGCATCTGAGGACGAGGATCTCCGGTTACTTGGACGACATTTCGAGGCTTACCGGGACCGGGAAATTGAGCATAGTCGATGGCAAATTATGGCAGCTGAACCTCCTGAAAGGGCTTGGGGCGCTTATATTCACGAGCGGTTTCAGCAACGTCGTATTTAAAGACGGTTATTGCGACTTCTTCATTAAGGACAGGGCTGTTTATACCGATAACCTGAGGCTTACGAGCGATCTTATAGATATGCAGGGCGGCGTGAGGATCAGATTCGATAGTTCCGTAGACGCGGCCCTTAAGACAGAGATGAAGGGCTCGGCGATGGCCTATAGCTCAAGAAAGGACCTTGCCGAAACGGTGCAGAAGTATAGTACGATAGAGATAAAGGGCACGCTCAAAGAACCTAGATTCAGGATAAAACCGAATGTTGTGGATTTCCTTCTCGATTTCAAAGACCGGTATTTCAATCAATAGCGAAGAAAAAGGATTATCTTGATAGAAACGCCGGTAACGGATATAATGTTTTATATAATATATTAACGTTATTATGGTGGGCGTAGCTCAGCCTGGCTAGAGCACTTGACTGTGGCTCAAGACGTCGCGGGTTCAAATCCCGTCGCCTACCCCAATAATAAAACTCTCATAAGTTAGAGTGAGAGGTTAAATGCCATGATTAGGAAAGCTGATCATGGCATTTTTTATGTTGCGATGTGTCAAAGAGTTAGGGTGTTATTATAGAATCGGTTTCCGTAGGAAGAGCAACCTGCGTAGTTAGACCGCCCGTTTAATAATAATTTATACGCGTGAAAACGTCCGCTGTCTGACATATTTGCCTTCTGCGACTGCATGGATTCAAAATCAGAAGACGCAACGCTTCCCCATAAAAATTGCTTGACAATATACAGGTAGCATAGTAAACTAGTTTCGCAATACATAAACTACTAAAACATCAGCAAGGGGGAATAACAATGGATAAGAATATGGAAGAGCGGATGTTTCAAATGCATGCCGAGGTTTGTAAAAGCATGGCTAACCCAACACGGTTAAAGATCATGAATCTGTTACGTGAAGGAGAAAAAAGCGTTGAAGAATTAAGAAAAAGGCTCAAATTGCCCAAAGCGAATCTTTCTCAACATTTAAGCATACTACGCCAACGCAGGATCGTTGCCGCAAGAAGAGAGGGCCTTAATGTTTACTACAAGTGCGCAAATTCGAAAATGTTAAAAGCCTGTGAAATTCTACGGGAAGTGTTGATGGAGCAGCTCGCAGATGGGGGCCGTCTGGGTAAATGGATCAATAAGGGGGAGAAATGAAACTCGAACGTTTAACACAAAGCGTTTTAGACCGCCCCAAGCTTATTATTGGGCTTGTGCTTGCCATTAGTCTTTTCTTCATGGCGCAGTTTCCAAAAATTACAATCGATACCGATCCCAAGCATATGCTCCCCAAGGATTCTCCCGTTCGCCAGTATAACGATAAGGTAGAAAAAGACTTTGTCCTTCATCCCGATGTGATTGTATTAGGAATAGTCAATACGGATGGAATTTTTAACCCGCAGACACTTATCTATATTAAGGATCTGACGAATACCGTTCGGCAGATCCCCGGCGTAATTGTACGGGATGTGGATAGTCTGTCAACAGTAGAGAACGTATTTTCTAATGAGGGTGAACTCGTTGTCAGGCCTGCTTTAGGCGATATTCCACAGACTGAAGAAGGGCTATCAGCTTTACGCAAAAGCATTTTGGATAACTCACTATTTGCGGGACGCTTTATTTCTTCGGATGGGAAAGCCGTAGCAATCTTCATTCCTATAGAGCCGACTGCCAACGGTAAGGAGATCGCAGACAAGATTCGTACGATACTGCCAAAAAATGCAGGGCAGAACCATTTTTATCTTGCAGGAGATCCTGTTGCCCGCGATACATTCGGAACAGAGATGTTTCGCCAGATGGCGCTTTTTTCTCCTATAGCAGGTTTTGTGATGTGTGTCGCGCTATGGTTTATGTTTCGTAATGTTACCGTGATTATCGCTAATATGGCTGTTGCAATGATCAGTATCATCTGGAGCATGGGAGGAATGATCGGCTTAGGGCTTCCTGTTCACATTATGAGTTCTATGAGCCCGGTTTTTTTAATGGCGATCGCAACCGATGCGGTCCATATTTTTAATGAGTTCGCGTTCCGGCTGGGCGAAGGGCATGATAAACGCAAGGCCATTCTAGAAACAATGAAAGTCGTTGCTCATCCGGTATTTTATTCGGATGTTACCACAGCCGTGGGTTTTGCTGCGCTTGCAACAGTTACAATCGTTCCGGTCAAGATTTTCGGGCTCGTTGTCGCGTTCGGGACGCTGGTTATCCTTCTCATGAGTTATACCTTTGTTCCAGCTCTTCTCATGCTTATTCCTGAAAAGCATATTTTAAAGCTTGCATCGCATGGAAAGGGGGAAAAGCTCCCCCTTTCACTTTTACGTCTGGGGCGCTTTTGTGTAGAAAAGGCCAAACCAATTATACTTGTGGGTATAGTGCTGTTTATAGTGGCGATGGCAGGCCTCGCGCGCATTCATGTTAATAATAATATGGTCCATTGGTTCAAATTCAATAGCGATGTCAGGTCCGCAGACCGTGTCATGAATAAATATCTTGGTGGAACTTCCACAGCCTATTTGGTCGTTCAGGCTAAAGATGATGGTGCTGTAGGAGATCCAGCGTTTTTACGTCAGATCGAAGGCCTCCAACGCGAATTGGAAAAAGACCCACTTGTCGGGAAGACATTTTCATTGGCAGACTATATTAAACGCGCGAATTTGGTTATGCATGATAATGCGCCTCTATTCAATCGCATACCGGATTCTAAACAAGAGGTAGGGCAATACCTATTTCTTCTGCAATCAGCGGCAAAGCCTCGGCATCTTGATAATGTTGCCGACTTTTCCCTTAAAACCGCCAATATCATTATTCAGCTGAAGAGCTGGGATGCTGACACGATGAAGTCAGTAATCAGCCGGGCAGATAGTTTCTTCGCTTTGCATCCACTGACGGAAGGAGCGAATTTCAAACCAGCTGGGATCGCGTATTTTAATATGGTATGGAACCATGAGGTGCTCTGGGGGATGGTTAATAGTTTCCTCTGGGGGCTGGTTCTGGTATTGATAATCCTTCTCTTACAGACTCGTTCGTTTCTATGGGGGATTTTGAGTTTTCTGCCGCTTCTTTTCACAATAGCATTGATTTATGGTGTCGTGGGATTAATCGGGAAAGACTTTGATATGCCGGTCGCCGTGTTATCCACGCTTTCCTTGGGTATGGCGATTGATTTTGCCATCCATTTCGTAGGCCGGTTCCATCAGCGGTACAAAGAAGACCCGCGCTTGAAAGAGGCGCTTATTTGGACGGTAGCCCGACCCGGCAAGGGGATATTTCTTAATGCCATTCTTTTTGCCACAGGGTTTGCAGTAATGGCTTTTGCGGCTTTGACCCCGTATATCACAGTTGGAGTTTTTATGGCGGCAATTATGGTTCTTTCATCGGTAATGAGCGTTATTTATCTGCCAGCCCTTATTCAATTAGGGCGTAGAAAACTAATTAAGGAAGGTGGCGTATGAAAAAAATACTCTATGTTTCAGCCGTTGTTTTTATGTTATTTGTGAGCGGATTTTGGGCTAAAAATGTCTATGCCGAAGATACGCAAAGCGGCAAGACGGCTATGAGTGACATGCTTTTAGCTTATTATTATCCCCAGACAGATGCCAAAAGCGAGATATCCATGCGCATCGTGAACCGTCAGGGTCAAGTCCGTGAACGGCGCTTAACCATGCTTCGTCTTAATGAAGCTCCCGGAGGCGATCAGTCATATTACATCTATTTTCACGAGCCTGTCGATGTTAAAGGGATGAGTTTTCTAGTCTTAAAGCATCTTGGCCGCGATGATGATCGCTGGATGTATTTACCCGCGATTGATCTGGTAAAGCGCATTGCTTCAAGTGACAAGCGTACGAGCTTTGCGGGATCAGACTTTACTTATGAGGACGTTTCCGGGCGCGCTCTTCTAGAGGACGCTAATGAGCTGATAGGTGAAGAAAGTCTAGGTACGCAACCTTGCCTTGTAGTTAAAAACACGCCGAAACGTCCGGACGAAGCAGGGTTTAGCTATCGGAAATTCTGGATTGATAAAGTGACGCATCTGCCGCTTAAAGTAGAGCACTATGATCTTAAAGGGAAACTTTACAAGGTTTATGAAACCCAGGATATTCAAACTATTCAAGGTTCACCGACAATCATGAAAGCAGTGATGAAGGATCTTGAGGGTGAACGGTATACTGAGATTACTATGAAAGAGGTCTCCTATAATGTGGGAGTTACTTCGGATGTCTTCCAGGAGAGATTATTGCGCAGACCTCCCAGACAATGGATTGGAGATTAATCTGATAGGTTGATTATTATGGCAATAACGAATACTAATAAGATATTGATAATTCTGGCGGCAATAACGGTGATAAGTATGTGCGCGTCCATTGCAGTGCCTGCCGCTGACATGCCCAAATTGCACGGCTTTGTCGAGACCGACATCGGGTTGAAAGTTAATGATGATAAACTGGCGTCGAAGAATGGCTACAACATGGCCGAGCAGCGGGCTGAATTCAAACTGCGGTATTTTCCCGACGAGCTCGCCATCCTTAAAGAGTGGAACACCGAGGTCTTCTTTAAGACCGATGTCCTCATGGATGAGTATACGGAACAGCCAAAGTGGTGGATGCCGCGGGAACTCTACATAGCTTTTACGCCCCTCAGTTTCGCGGATGTCAAGATCGGCGAGCAGATACTGACTTGGGGCACGGGGGACTACGTATTCATAAACGACCAGTTCCCGAAAGACTACACATCGTTCATTATGGGAAGGGACGACGAGTATCTCAAGCTGCCGTCGTATGCGGGACGTCTTACGCTCTCAAGTTCGTTCGCGTCTGGCGACCTTGTAGCTATACCGGTATTTACGCCTAACAATGTGCCGGATGGAAGCAGGATCTCATACTATGACCCGCTATTTGGCCGTGTTGTTGGAACCCAGGGGGACCGTTACTTTCTTGAGCCTCCCATGCAGATCGACAATACCGAGGTAGCGGCGCGGCTCTACGGGACAGTTAAAAGTTACGAATGGGCCCTCTACTATAACCACGGTTACTATAAGAGCCCCGTAGGTTACAAGAACCAGCAGACAGGAGAGCTCTATTATCCTGAACTCGATGTATATGGCGCGAGCATCCAGGGGCCTGTTCCGGTCGCTGGCGGTATAGCTAACTTTGAAACAGGCCTCCTAGATTCAAAGAAAGACGATTACGCTAAAAATCGCTTGGTGCAAGATTCGACCATGCAGTATCTTGTCGGATATAAGCGCGGCTTCAAGAACGACTTTGAAGTGGGCCTCCAATACTACATTACCCAGATGATGCATTATACTGCCTACAAGAACAGCCTTATGCCTGGGGATTCACAAGATGACAAGGTATATCAGCAGTTCACGTTGCGGCTCACGAAACTTTTCGCGAATCAGACGGTCAATGCTTCTCTCTTTGTCTTCTATAGCCCCGTAGATAAGGATACATACCTCAGGCCTTCACTTTCATGGAAGGCTACAGACGCGTGGAGTCTTGTCATTGGCGGTAATATATTTCTCGGAAACCAGGATAATGCGGATTGGGGACAGTTTAAGGGCGATTCTAATATTTACACCCGTTTACGTTACAGCTATTAAGGAGGTGCGTCGTGGTGGATAGTTTGAAAAAGTGTGGAGTGAAATAAGACAAAAATATGAGGTTTGATACGAAACATCATAATCTGTATGGGCTGCTAATAATTATACTAATTTTGACCTCAGCGGTTTTCATATTAAGACAGGAACAAGCCGGGGCTGAAGGTAGTCCCGAATTCATTCCTGAAGCTGGAAATCAAGTTCCTGATTTTGCCCTGAATGATTTTAACGGCGAAAAATTCATGCTTTCGGAGCCTAAAAAAGATACCAGTGACATCCTTTTGTGGTTTACCAATCTCTGTGGCGGTTGTCAAATGAAACTTCTCGAAATAGAAAAAGTTAGCAATCTCTATAAAGAAAAGGGAGTCGAGGTAGTCGCTGTAAGTGTCCTTGGAGAAGATAGAAAAACTGTTGAAAATATAATTCGTGAAAAGGGAATAACATTTAGATTTCTATACGACCCAAAGGGTAAAGTGACAGGACTGTTTAGCGGAGAATATTATCCCGGCGCCTGCCCTTTAAAGAATATTTTCCTGATAGATAAAAACAGAAAAATCATATATGTAAGTCATTACCCCGGAATAGAAGAATCAGAACTGATTGGACAGTTAGAAAAAATAAAGGAAAAATAAAACATTGTATACTATCCGTATCATTCAAAAGGTGATAAAAATGAATAAAAGAATAATTGAGATCTCAATATTGTTAGTGTTAGTAGCATTTTCAAGGAAGGTATGGGCATACCCACCTGCTGTGGGGATACTTGGGGAGGCGAAAAATTGTCTTTCCTGTCACGTGAATAACGGACCCTGGAGAGACGATGGATTGACTATTATTGATGTTCTGGACAAGGGGACAAAAAAATCGTTAAAACAGATTGATGGGAGCTTTCTCATTGATGTCAAGAGGGGCGAGAAAAAGACAATCCTCACAGTAATCGGTCGCTCAAAAGAAGACAAAGAGGAATCTCCTTACAGAAATGCTTGGCTTTATGTGGATCCCAGAACCATCGGAACAACTTCTTTGTCAAAGTTCGCGCCCGGATGGAATGTGAATTTACCGATGTCATGCAGAATTGTCGGGGATACATTAGAAGGATATGAAGGAACAAAAATTTCTGTTCTTCCAATGACAATTCAACCTTCTGATGCTGCCCAAGATGCAGAATTGACGTTCCAGATTATGCTTACAAAAGGCGAGTCTGTCAAAGGCAAACCCAAAGAAGGAATGGTAGGTAACTATTTTGAACGGATAGTTAAGTTAAAGGTAACGGATTGACAAATAAAGCGGGGTCTGTTCAAATGATTGTTAGCACATCTACGCCAATGTGCTTATTACCTCGTTTAGTCTAAAGCTCTAATATTTACACCCGTTTACGTTACAGCTATTAAGGAGGTGCGTCGTGGTGGATAGAATGTTACGTGGTATCGCGGGCTCATTCATACTTATAAGTCTCGTGCTGGCTCATTACGTAAGTCCAATGTGGCTATGGTTTACCGCATTCGTAGGGCTTAATCTATCGCAGTCCGCATTTACGAACTGGTGTCCGATGATGTGGGTACTAAGAAAGTTTAAAATAACATAAGCGAAAGGTGGTTCGATGGAAGCCCTTTATAGCGTACTTAAGTTCCTTCACGTTATGAGTTTTGTGTTTATGTCTGTTCCGCTATTTAACTTGATCGTCGTAAACGAGCGGGCGCTATTAGGCCCCTCGTTCAATTATCATGCTGACCGTTATATGGAAAATATTATCACACACGGAGCGTACAGGTGCTTTGTTTTCCAGGCCGCGGCGCTCATAACTGGCGTCCTGTTGTTGGTTTTTAGCCCGTTGGGGCTTGCGGCATTATGGACAAGTTGGGTTATTTTAGTAAAGACAATCCTTCTCTTTAGTCTCATGGGGCTACTTTCTTATGTCCATTTCTTTGTGCAGCCGAAAATCGAAGCCATTCTGGCGGGCCTTCGTCCTGATTCTCCCGCGCCAGAAGGGCTGATGGATGAGCTTAAGCCGTATCGGGTAAAAAGAAAGATGCTCGCGACATTTTGTTTATTTTTGGTTGTGACGACAATTATCCTTGGGCTGCAAGTATATGGTACTTTTCATCCAATTTTAAATATTACTCTTATTGTGTTTGCAGGACTTTTCGCATTAAGGGCCAATAAAACACTGGTCCGTTTCGGATGGTTATGAGGAAAAAGCCCATATATCTCGATTATAATGCAACAACACCGCACGATCCCGAAGTAATTGCTGCCATGCAGCCTTATTTAGGAGAATACTTTGGTAATCCGTCCAGCTCACATTGGTACGGTATTCAAGCAAAGGAAGCTGTAGAAAACGCAAGGAACCAGGTGGCCCTTTTATTGGGCGCTCAGCCCAATGAGGTAGTTTTTACCAGTGGCGGCACAGAATCGAATAATTACGCGATCAAAGGCGCTGCCTTCGCTAATAGGGACAAGGGGAACCATATTATCGCTTCTTCGATCGAGCATCCTGCGGTAACGGAAGTGTGCAAGTTTTTGGAGGAACATAATTTTAGGGTCAGCTATCTGCCGGTGGACGAATACGGATCAGTAAAAGTATCCGATATAGAGAAAGCGATAACGCCGCAAACAATTCTTATTACAATTATGCATGCGAATAATGAAGTTGGCACGATTCAGCCGATCGAACAGATATCAAAACTAGCGAGAGACCATAAAATTGTTTTTCATACGGATGCCGCGCAATCGGTTGGCAAGATTCCCGCGGATGTTAATAGCCTGGGCATTGATCTCTTATCCATCGCGGGCCATAAATTATATGCTCCAAAAGGTATCGGAGCCCTATATATAAGAAATGGCGTTAACTTGAATAAATTTATGCATGGCGCAGGACATGAGCAAGGGAGGAGGGCCGGAACAGAGAATGTTCTTGAGATAGTCGGGCTGGGGAAAGCCTGTGAGATCGCCAAACGGGATATGAACAGGAATATGGCGTGTATGAAGGGGATGAGGGATAGGCTGCACGATGGTTTGAAGGATCAATTAAAGGGTATGAGGGTTAACGGGCATCCGGAAAACCGGTTGCCAAATACCCTCAGCATAAGTTTTAAGGATATGGATGTAAACGCGCTCCTTGATGAAATCAAAGATTCCGTAGCGGCATCGGCAGGCGCCGCTTGTCATGCAGGCGGAGTAAAAATATCTCATGTTCTCAAAGCTATGAACGTTCCTCCTGAGTGGGCGGGAGGAACGGTAAGATTTTCTACGGGACGAATGACGACAAAAAACGATATCGATGATGTTGTAAGAGTTATTTCTAGCATAATAAGCAAAATGCCAAAAAGGGGGTAACAATGAAGATGGGTGTTATAATCTCAAGTAATGATGTAGAAACGTGCTGGAATGCGCTGCGCTACGCCAATTTCTGCCTTGGGCAGAAAGATGAAGTAAAAGTGTTTTTGACCGGCAAGGGTGTTGAGTATCAGAAGATAAGCGATGAGAAATTTAATACGATTGAGCAGGCGGAGAAACTTTTAAAGTCAGGAGGTAAGATGCTTGCATGCGGTACATGCATAAAATCCCGGAATCAGGAAGGCACCGAGATGTGCCCGATCAATACGATGAAAGACATGTATGAGATTATCAAAGAGAGCGATAAAGTAGTTACATTCTGATCTATGCCCGGATCGAGAGAGGTGGACATTCTTAGACTCATGCCATTTAGACAGAATATTGACAAAATTCATATATGTGATAAAATTAATTACATGAAAAGCACTAAGGCAATACTTCTTTTACTTACATGCGTATTTTCCCTTTCCGTTGTTGGCTTATGCGATACCGCATGCTCAACAGATGATGCCGGCCATCATTGTGTTAGTAGCTGCAGCGCGGGTTGCCATGCCGCGCTTTTATCATTAGAGCAGATTTCTGCAGCGCTATTGGTTTCCACGTCTATTATTCAGTCTAATGCCGCGCTCCACCAGGAGCTATTCATAAGCGGCATAAAATATCCTCCTAAAAGCATTATCTAAGAGACAGAAGTAAGCACAAGTAGTCTTGTCTTGCAATGTGCTTATCCATGTCTTTTTTATTTTCTGTCACGTTATTGCACAGTTTTTTAAAAAAAGGATTAATAAGTGAATAAAAAAATACTAATCATTATAGCCATGATAACGCACCTTGTAAGCGTTATTCCTAAAACACATGCCGAGGAGTCGCTGTCCTTGGAAAGAGCCTTATCGCTTGCTTATGAAAATAACCCCAGCATGATTGAAGCCAGACGAAGCGTTGATGCGTCCAAAGGGGACCTGATAACCGCGCGCAGTTTCCCTAATCCGGAATTTGAGTTTGAAATCGGCGGTTTAAAAAAGGACGAAGAAGGAGAGCGCAATCCTAATCTCGACAGCTTCGAGGTGCGGCAGGGTTTTGAACCGCTGGGTGTCCGCGGATTAAAGAGCAAGATCTCAAAACATCAAGTTTCCGCGCAAGAAGAATCTCTCAAGGCTGTCTGGTCACAGATTTACGCGGAGATAAGAAAGGCATACTCTCATATCATTTTGGATAAGAAGGGACAGGAATTGGCGAATGAAAAACTTAATATTATGAGGCAGTTTTATGGTCGTGTACAACAGCAATTTCAATCAGGCAAAGCGCTCAAAAATGACTTGCAGCGCGCAAAGCTGGAATTATTGAATGCGGAAAATGAATTCTTAGCCAGGGGAAAAGAAATAAAAACCGATAAAGCTAAGCTCAATCTTCTTTTGGGTCGTCCTATAGAAACTCCCTTTGAGATAGAGGAAGAACTTAAAGAAGAGGAGTTGGTTCTTGACCTGAACGAATTGACTCAAGCCGCGCTTTCGAAGAACCCTGTAATTAAAATGCAAGGGCTTGTTCTCGCGTCCAAGGAAAATAATCTGTCAAAGGAACAGCTTAACCGTCTGCCGTCTCCATTTTTCGGGTTTAAAAGGACAAATGAAGATTATGACAATGATTATGCGGCTGTCGTGGGTTTTAGTGTTCCGTTATGGAACCTGAATCAAGGTGAGGTAAAGAAGGCAAAGGCTGAAAAAGAGGCTCAAGCCACAAAGGTTGAAGCTGTAAGAAGAGAGATCGCTTTCGGTGTTTTTGAAGCGTATCTCAACGCGGAATTAGCGCATAGACAGTTTGAATTGCAAAAAAAATCACTTGAGGAAGCAAACGAGCTTCTTCACCTGGCAAATCTGCGATACAGCGAAGGCGAGATCAATTTCTTGAGTTTTCTCGACCAGGTAAAAGCGGCTACTGAAACAAGGGTCCGATATTACGAAGGGCTCTTTAATCTCACGAAAGCCATTACTGAACTTGAAAAGGCGGTTTACATGTCGGTTCGACAGGAGGGGTATTTAAAATGAAAATTTTGAAACTATTGTTAATTATTTTTATTTCTTTCGGTTTAGGGATAGCAGTATCCCGGAGTATTTCCAGCAAAGTTGCGGCTAAGCCAGGGGGCGATGGTGCGGCTTCAGATAGCCGCAGCCATAAAACGGAAAAAGGCGAGGAGCAGCACGAAGAGGCGGGAGAACTCAAGCTGAGCGAAAAATCCCAGGAGCTTATCGCGTTAAAGACGGAAAAAGCACAGTTGGTTACGTTTAAGAAGAAGATTTCTGTTATAGGGCAGATTGCGCAGGATGCTGAAACGTCGGTTCATGTGGTTTCTCCGGTAAGCGGCGAAATTATAGAAACGAAAGCGCAGATCGGCTCGTTGGTTAATAAAGGCGATGTCCTGTGCACCGTATCCAAAATAAACGGTGAGGTACTCATTCAGGAAGTGAGAGCCCCTATGGCAGGCACGGTTATCGGGGCCTTCGCCAAAGTTAAAGACAGGGTCGACACGGTATCCTCTGTATATACCATTGCTGACCTTACTAAGCTATTGGCAACGTTTGATCTTTACGAAAAGGATATTGCCGAAATTAAGTTAGCGCAGAAGGTAACGATCTATTCTGTCGCATACCCCGGAAAGGTTTTTGAGGGAGCGATCACGTTTATTTCTCCGAGGGTCGATGAAGACGCGAATACAATAAAGGTGCGCGCGTTCATACAGAATCCCGGTAATTATCTGAAGCTGGGAATGTTCATTAATGCCGACATTGTCATTGAGTCAGAAGGCAAATCCATCGTTTTACCTCAGGAAGCCGTGTATACCATAAACGCCAAGAAGGTTGTTTGCGTCAAGACAGCCGCGGATAAATTTGTGGCAAGGGAAGTTAAAATCCAAGATGAAAACAAGGAAGAGGTAGCTCTTGCCGCGGGAGTCAGCGTGGGTGAGGAAGTTGTCGTTCAGAATGGCTTTCTTCTGAAATCGGAATTATTGAAATCAAAAATGGGCGAAGGTTGCGCTGAATAGCCAGTCAGAAGGAGAAGTAACCAATGAATAAATTTTTGTCATTTATATTACGTCAGAGATTAATGGTCATCTTTGTTACGCTGGTGATCATTGCCGCTGGCGTTGCCGCATGGGTAAGTATTCCTATTGACGCATATCCCGATGTTACCAACGAACAGGTAATGATACTTACGCAGGCACCGGGCCTTGCTCCGGTAGAGGTGGAGCGTCTCATCAGTACCCCTCTTGAGAAAGAGATGAACGGCCTTCCGAAGGTGACTATGGTACGATCGCTTTCAAAGGCAGGGCTTTCACAGGTTGTCGTTGTGTTTGACGATTCAACCGACATCTATTTTGCCCGCCAGATAGTCTTCGAGCGAATTCAGACGGCCAAGGAGAAACTGCCTCAAGGGTTTGAACCTGAACTGGGACCTATCAGCACCGGACTTGGCGAGATATACCAGTACACTCTCGAAGGTAAAAACGCGGACTTAACCGAACTGCGAACGGTGCAGGATTGGGTAATCCGCCCGCAGCTGCGTTCTATTCCCGGTGTTACGGAGATAAACTCATTCGGCGGCTTTGCCAAACAGTATCAGGTAATTGTTGATCCTGATCGTCTCATGAAGTACGGGCTTACTCTGCAAAGCATTACCGAATCCTTAAGTAGGAATAACTCTACGGCTCCCGCCAACTATATCGTTAAGGGGCAAGAACAGATTGTCGTGCGCGGCAACGGGATGATCAAGTCGTTGGACGATATAGGCAGTATCGTGCTTGCCAGCATCAAAGGGACGCCGGTCTATGTGCGTGATATCGCCGACATTCAGATAGGCCATGAGATCCGCTGGGGCGCGGCAACACGAGACGGAAAAGGCGAAACAGTGATAGGCATGGCAATCATGCTAAAAGACGCCAATTCCAAAATAGTGGTTGATAGGGTAAAACAGGAGATAAAAAGGATCGAAGAGCGCCTGCCAAATGGGATCAAGATAATGCCGTTTTACGACCGGACCGAACTTATCAAGGCGTGCATAGACACGGTTGTTAAGGCTCTCCTTGAGGGTGGCGTGCTTGTCATTCTTATTCTCTTTCTGTTTCTGGGAGATTTTCGTACCGCAACGGTTGTTTGCTTGTCGCTGCCTTTGTCCGCGCTCATTACTTTTATCATGATGAAATGCTTCGGTCTTTCCGCCAATTTGATGTCTCTGGGCGGTCTTGTTATCGCCATGGGAATGATCGTTGACGCAAGTATCGTGGTAGCGGAGAATATATTCAGGCATCTATCCGAGAAGAAAGGCGTTTTAACCAAGGAAAAGGTAGGGGTCTGTCTCAATGCGACAACAGAGGTAGCGCGCCCTGTTTTCTTCGCGATTCTCATAACAATCATTACCAAGGTGCCATTGTTTACCTTGCAGGCGGTAGAAGGCAAGATGTTCAAGCCAATGGCCTGCACCCTCATCTTCGCCATGGCAGGGTCGTTGTTGATATCGCTTACTATTGTGCCGGTGATAGCGTCTTACTTCATCAAAGGCAGCTCAAAAGATGAGGACAACGCTATTATCCGATGGATAAAAAAGTTCTATATGCCCCTCCTGCACAAGGCGATGCAGTTTAGGAAAGCAACGGCACTTTTCGCGCTTTCCATGTTTCTTATATCCGTTGTGCTGTTCAGGTTTGTCGGTACCGAGTTCCTGCCGTACATGGATGAAGGTTCTATCGCGCTCAACATCGTGAAGTTCCCAACCGTTTCGCTGGAAGAGTCCAAGCGTATCGGCGACCGGATAGAGAAAATACTGCTTGAGTTTTCTGAAGTGGCAACGGTTGTCACGAAGACAGGCCGTGCGGAAATCGCGGAAGACCCGATGGGGCCCGAACAGAATGATGTGTTCGTTATGCTTAAGCCTAAGAAACTTTGGAAAGCAAAATCAAAAATGGAGCTTATCACTCGGATAGATGTAATGCTGAGCAAGATTCCGGGCATTAAGTTGACCTTTTCTCAGCCGATTGCCTTGCGAGTGAATGAACTAATATCGGGTATTAAGTCTGATGTGGCGATAAAGATCTTCGGTTACGACCTCGATCTCTTGGCTGAAAAAGCCGAAGAGATAGAGCATATCATTGGTGGTATACCCGGCGCGAAAGACATAAAAGTAGAACAAACTGCGGGGTTTTTGCAGCTTGACATCGAAATTGACCGCGCAGCTATTGCCCGTTACGGCATAAACGTGAGTGACGTAAATGAAATTATAGAAACTGCGATAGGCGGTAAAACGGCTACTACGATCTATGAGGAAGATCGCCGGTTCAACCTAGTGGTGCGCTTCCCTGGAAACCGGCGTAACAGCGAGCAGGCGATAGGGAATATACTCGTAGCGTCGCCGCACGGTCAACGCGTGCCGCTGGAGCAGTTGGCAAAGATAAAACTGGTAGAGGCGCCGAACCAGATAAGTCGTGAGAACGGCATGCGGCGCGTTGTCGTAGAGGCAAATGTTCGAGGAAGAGATATCGGCAGTTTCGTTTCCGAGGCACAGGATAAGATCGGCACGATAGAGAAGTCGCTTCCTTCAGGATACTTCATCGATTGGGGCGGTCAGTTCGAGAACCAGCAACGTGCGATGAAAACGCTTGCGGTAGTCGTGCCGATCGTCATATTGATCATTTTTATCCTGCTCTTTTCCACATTCGGCTCTTTTAAACCTGCCGCCTTGGTAATTATGAATCTGCCGTTTTCGTTGGTCGGCGGCATATTTACCGTTTTGTTGTTCAAAATAACACTGAGTGTATCGGCTGTAGTTGGATTTATCACATTGTTTGGTATAGCGGTGGCTAATGGGACGGTGCTGGTGGCATTCTTTATACAACTGCGACGCGAAGGCATGGGGCTGAAAGAAGCGATAGTTAAAGGTTGTGAAGTGCGTCTTCGGCCGCTCCTGATGACCAGCCTTACTGCTACGCTGGGGCTGATTCCTGTGCTTCTGGCAAGCGGTCCCGGTTCCGAGATCCAAAAGCCGCTTGCCGCAGTGGTGATGGGAGGGCTTGTTTCATCATTCGTCCTTACCATGGTTGTTTTACCTGCATTGTACGGATGGTTTGAAAAAGAAGAGGTTGAATTTTAACGGATAAAAAAATGGGGGTAAAGATGAAGAAGATTGAAGCGTACGTTCAGCCGTTTATGTTGAATAAGGTCGAGGATGCTTTAAGGGCAATACATATTCATGGAATGTCGATAATGGATACTAAGGGATTCGGCCGCGAAAAAGATGAAAGTTATCCGCATCATACCGCTGATTACGCAGTGAACTTTACCCCCAAGACTAAAATCGAGATAATTTGTCCCGATGCCGATTGCGATAAAATAGTTGAAACGCTTCGTAAAGCGGCTCATACCGGCAGGAAGGGCGACGGCAAGGTCTTTGTTTATGAAGTATCGAAAGCGATGAGTATTTTAACCGGTAAGCAAGGAGACGAAGCGATTTAACGGCAAATCAATAATTGCCGTATGCACTACTGGGTTTAAAATTCACCATTGCAAGGATTGTATTTTCATTTGCCGGAGCCATAATCTTGGGCAAGGCCGAATTTCATTGATAATGAAGGTATTTCGTCTATAATAGACACTTGAGGACTGATATAGGTCCGTCCCCGGGCGAGAAGGAGGGCGACCCCAATTCCCAGAAGATCATGAAGCGCATATTAAGTTGGCAGGTTATTCTTGGGCTTATTCTCATGGCATTATCAGCCATGGTCTACTATGTCCATTACCTTGTGTTCCGGGACGCTCGCCATATTTTCATATATCTGATCGGGGATATAGCCTTCGTATTCATTGAAGTCATGCTGGTGACGCTTGTTTTGCATAGCCTGTTAGCGTACAGGGAGAAGAAGGCCCTGCTTAAGAAATTGAACATGGTTATAGGCGCTTTTTTCAGCGAGGTGGGAACCGACCTGATAAGGACCATATCCAAATTTGATTCTGATACGCCAAATATCGCAAAACAACTCGTCATAACCAGCGAATGGTCAGACGGGGATTTTAGAAAGACACACAAAGCGATTTTATCCCACACGCCGAGTATAGATCATAAAAAAATGAATATAAGTTTTCTCAAGGAATTCCTATCTAAAAAAAAGGATTTCCTGTTGGCTCTTTTAGGGAATCCGAATCTCCTGGAGCACGAATCGTTCACGAACCTTCTGTGGGCCGTCTTTCATATCACGGAAGAGCTCTGCCATAGGAAAAATCCGGATGAGCTGGCCGAAATAGACCGCCAGCATTTGGCAGGCGACGTGAAAAGGGCATATAATCTATTAATATCGGAATGGATCATGTACATGAATTATCTAAAAGCGGACTATCCGTATCTTTTTTCACTAGCAATGAGAACGAACCCGTTTGACATTAACGCCTCTGCAGAACTGAAATAGCATTCAAAATAGTAATTTTTGTAAGGAAAACCGTAATGTCCGAGAGCGTTACAAAAAAGCTGTCATTTCTGGACAGGTTTTTAACCCTGTGGATTTTTATAGCTATGGCCATAGGCGTATGTACCGGGTATTTCTTTTCCGGCATTGTCGGTTTCTGGAATAAGTTTCAGGTGGGGACGACCAATATCCCGATTGCCATAGGCCTTATTCTCATGATGTATCCGCCATTGGCAAAAGTCAAATACGAAGAGATGGGCAGTGTTTTTAAGAATACAAAAGTGCTGGCCCTGTCGCTTGTCCAAAACTGGATAATCGGCCCTCTCCTGATGTTTCTTTTGGCTATAGTTTTCTTGAGAGGGTATCCGGAATACATGGTCGGCCTGATCATGATCGGGCTTGCTCGCTGTATCGCTATGGTCATTGTCTGGAATGAGCTGGCAAAAGGGGATACCGAATATTGTGCAGGGCTTGTGGCCTTTAACTCATTATTTCAAGTCATATTCTTTTCGGCCTATGCGTGGTTTTTTATAACCGTCTTGCCGCCGCTTTTTGGGTTAAAAGGAATCGTGGTAAATATCAACATCGCCCAGATCGCAAATAGCGTATTTATTTATCTCGGCATTCCATTCCTGGCAGGAATCATTACGAGAATGACGTTATTAAAATTAAAGAGCAGGCAGTGGTATGAAGAAATATTCATACCCAGGATCAGCCCCATAACTTTGATATCTTTATTGTTTACGATCGTCGTTATGTTTTCGCTTAAAGGCGAATATATCGTTAAAATCCCTATGGATGTCGTACGGATCGCTGTGCCGCTTTTAATTTATTTCGTTTTGATGTTTTTAGTCTCTTTCTACATGGGCAGGAAGATAAAGGCAGGATATGCGAAAACGGCGACGCTTTCCTTTACAGCGGCAAGCAATAACTTTGAGCTTGCTATTGCCGTGGCAGTGGCAGTGTTTGGTATAAACTCAGGCGCCGCGTTTGCCGCGGTCATCGGGCCGTTAGTCGAGGTGCCGGTGCTCATTGGCCTGGTTAATGTGGCATTATACTTTCAAAGCAGGCATTTCGGTGGATAAGAAAAAAGTCAATTTAATGCGAAATCGCCCGATTTACTTAAATTCATAGAGTGGGATAATTAACAAAAAGGAGGCATGTATGGCGGAATTGAAAGAATTGTTCCAGAACGCAGATTGGAAGACGGAAAAGCACGTTCCGGTAATAGAGGTATCCGATGCCGTAAAAAAAGGCGAATTTATCAATATCACCGTCACGGTCGGCAAAGAGATCGCCCATCCAAATAAGGCCGAACATCATATCCGCTGGATATCTGTATATTTCCAGCCGGAAGGGGAGAGGTACCCTTATCAGATAGGTAGAGCGGAATTTACGGCCCACGGGGAGTCCACAAAGGGCGCGGACACGAGCACCGTATATACGCATCCTAAGGTGACGCTGAGTTTCAAGACAGAAAGGCCGGGAACGATCTATGCGTCCAGTTATTGCAATATACATGGCCTGTGGCAAAGCTCAAAAGCGATAACGGTAGCGTAGATCAGCGCCGTTAAAAAAAGGAGTGATAGGTATTTTGGCAAAAGGTCCGAATTGCTGCGCCCAGGTCAAGAAGCCTTTCTATAAGGATAAGACGATAGTTGCAGCGCTATCCTTGTCCTTAATTACGGCGGTGTCATACCTCTTTCCAATTCTGGCTCCTTTCAGGAGATCGCTCTTCATGTATTTAGGGGTAGTGTGGTGGGCTGTCCTGGCGGGATTGATATTAGGCGGGATTGTAGACTATTTTATCCCTAGAGAATACATATCAAAAGTCCTTGCCGGAAGGAAGAAAAGGACGGTATTCCATGCGGTCGTCCTCGGATTCTTTATGAGCGTATGCAGCCATGGGATCCTGGCTTTAGCTATCCAGCTTCATAAAAAGGGCGCTTCCACTTCGTCTGTAATTGCGTTTCTTTTGGCAAGCCCGTGGGCTAACCTCCCGCTCACATTAATGCTTACCGGATTTTTCGGCCTGGCCAAGGCATTATACATTGTAGTGTGCGCGGTAGTGATAGCCGTTGTAACGGGACTTATATACCAGGTATTGGAGTCGAGGAATATCGTTGAGCGAAATAAGAATAGCGTTGCCGTGGAAAAGGGGTTCTCCATCCTGGGGGATATCAAAGAGAGGGCGAAGCGCTATGATTATTCACCCGGACAGATCATGCGGGATATAAAGGGTGTTTATGACGGATCGCTCGCCCTGTCCAATATGGTGTTATGGTGGATACTTATCGGCATAGGATTGGCAAGCCTGGCGGGAGCCTACATACCACAAGGCATATTTCAACGGTACATGGGACCGACGATATTGGGAATGGCCGTTACGCTTTTCATGGCCACGATCATGGAAGTGTGTTCCGAAGGGACATCGCCGTTAGCCTTTGAGATCTTCCGGCAAACAGGCGCGTTGGGCAACAGCTTTGTCTTCCTTATGGCGGGCGTGACTACCGATTATACCGAAATAGGCCTGCTTTGGCATAATGTAGGCAGAAGGACCGCCATATGGCTTCCTATCATAACCGTCCCGCAGGTAATTTTCTGGGGGATCGTGGCAAACATGATTTTTTAAAGATAGAGATAAAACGGTAATCCCGGGGCTCTTTCTGATTTATTCTATATTTGAGATATGACCGCAGTTTGTTTAGTTAAGGCGAGATATTGATGGACATGACAGAGCGTAGACAGGTTATATATGCTGAGCAGGCGCTTACAACTCGAGTCCCTGCAAAATCTACGTTTTTTTATGAACTTTTTTATCTTGGCCATATGGTTTGATTACGAAATTGACGCAAAATGTTGAGCTTCTAATTCCAGAAGCGCTTCGCTTGCTATCCCATCCATCAGTTCCTTTACGGAGACTATACTTTTAACCCTCGAGACATTACTGCCCGCAAATATCACGGCATTATCGATATCGCCCTGCGATGCGTTACCGAGAGCCTTGGCTATGCAGTACGGCACAGTCGCCGGATTGCATGTCCTAAGGCACTTATAGTGGCATCTGGGCGAAGCCTTCCCATTGGATGCGAGCGTATCGGTGAAACGGTTCCTTATCGCCCTGGCAGGCATCCCGACAGGGCTGTCGATAATAATAACATCTTCTTCCGTGGCCGCTATATACATAGCTTTGAATTTTTCCGAGACAGAGCACTCGAAGGTTGCGACAAAACGCGTCGCCATCTGTACCCCGCCGGCGCCCATTTTAATAAAACGCGCCATGTCTTTACCGTCAAAAATACCGCCTGCCGGGATCACCGGGATGCGCGCATTGTACGCGCTTTCGTATTCATTCACCGTTTTTAAGACGGAGGCGAATGAATCCTCAAGCCGTTCTTCCGTGTGATCGCGCAGGTCCGTCAGCTTGAACCCTATGTGGCCTCCCGCCATAGGACCTTCCACCACGACGGCGTCGGGCAACCGGTCAAACCGTTTCTTCCAGGTCTTGATGATGAGATCGACCGCGCGCGCCGATGAAACTATCGGAATAAGCTTGGTGGAGGAACCTTCCGTGTATTCAGGCAATCTCAAAGGCAAACCGGCCCCCGACACGATAAAATCGGCTTTTTCCGCGACCGCTGTCCTCGCGAGATCCTCGAAATTGCTCAACGCGACCATGATGTTTATGCCGACAACTCCACGGGTCGACCGCTTTGCCGTACTTATTTCATTGGCAAGCGCTTCGTTCGAGGCCTCTACGATCTCTCTTCCCTCCTCGTCTATGCCGTATGCCAATCCCACGCTGGCGATAGTACCAGCGCCGCCGCAATCGGCTACTGCGCTGGCAAGAGACGCTGTCGATACCCGTACTCCCATACCTCCCTGGACTATCGGTATTTTTACTTCGAGATCACCTATCATAAGCGGTTTTAATCCGCCGGACATGCTCATCTATCGGCCGCTATCCTTACGCTTTGAAAAGCATTCCTTGCAGTATACCGGACGCTCTTCCCTGGGCTTAAAAGGGACTTCGCATTCCTTTTTGCATTCCGAACAAATAGCTTTGTGCATCTCTCTTGGACCACTACCAAATCCGCCACCTTGATACCCCATGACACTCCTCCTTGTTTACGCTTCACTAACCGGGTTAACCACGGTACCAACGCTTGGCACCTGGCCGGTTTCTTCATTAGACTGTTTATTTTTCTTATCCAGCTTGCGCTGCATTTTTTCTTCTTTCTTCTTTTTCTTTGCCTGTTCCCGCTTATATTTTTGATACGAATAGTTATCTCTCGCCAACGCACCCTCCCGCTATCTTATTTTATCCGAGAATGACTTAAAGTTCTTTGTAAGCCACGATAGGACAGCCATCTGCCGCTTTGTCTGAGCGATGGGCCTTGCCGGTATCCCCCATACGACCTCTCCGCTTTTTACGCTGCCTATGACGGCGCTCTTCGCCGCTATGGTCACATTATCGCCGATCGTTACGTTGTCAACGATCCCCGACTGCCCGCCCATAGTGACATTATCCCCTACGGTAGTGCTGCCCGAGATCCCGCACTGCGCGGCCATAAGCATGTTATTACCGATCCTTACATTATGCGCTATCTGGCAGAGATTATCTATCTTCGTGCCGGCTCCGATGACGGTATCGCTAAGGGAGCCCCTGTCTATGGTGGTATTAGAGCCTATCTCTACATCGTCTTCGATTATCACCCTGCCGAGCTGGGGGAATTTATATATCTTGCCCTTATCCTTTACATAGCCAAATCCGTCCGAGCCTACTACGGCGCCGCTGTGAAGGATGACGTTTCTCTGTAATTTTGTATTTTCATAAAGCGTTACATTGGGATATATGCGGCAGAATGAACCGATCTCGCAGTTCTTCTTGATCACAGAATTGGACTCTATGATTACATGGTCCCCAATTTTCGCGCCATCCTCAACCGAGACATTTGGGCCTATCCACACATTCTTACCTATCTGAGCGGAACCGGACACCGTAGCCATAGGGTGTATGAACGATTCCCTGTCCTTTGGCGTGTTGAATGTGTTATATATAATAAGGAAAGACAGCTTTGGATTAGTTACTCTGATAAGGGTCTTGGAGGACCTTCTTATGGTCCTATTTGTCAGTATGCATGAGGCATTGCTTCTTTCGGCGCCCGCAAGCTTATCCTCATCTATAGCGAAGGTGAGATCGCCCGACTTTGCTTTTTCTATGCCGCTAAGACCACTAATATCGATATCGTCATTTCCTTCTACCAGGCCTTCTATAAGGCCTGCCAACTCTCTAATCTTCATAAGATAGACATATTATATCAGAGATCTTTGCATTAAGATACATATTAATTAAAATAAATGTTTTTGATAATTATCGCGATTTTGCTTGTTAAAGGATATAATTCCGCTATAATAAGTATCTGCATAATAAGGAAATAACGATGGAAAATCAAACAAAACCGGATTTTGATGTTATAGTCGTAGGCGCCGGGCTGGCCGGCCTTACCGCGGCATACGCGCTCGCGAAAGAAGGGCTTTCCGTGGTCGTATTGGAGAGGGGCGAGTTCCCCGGCGCAAAAAATCTATTCGGAGGCGTGTTCTTTTCCACCATCCTTAATAAACTCATTCCGGATTTCTGGCAAGAGGCGCCGGTAGAAAGGCATATCGTAAAAAGGCGATTTTCCTATCTTACTCCGGACACGGAGGTGGGATTCGATTTCAGGACCGAAAAGTATAACCGCCCTCCTTATAATAATTCGTTTACCATTTTAAGGGCCCGATTCGACCGGTGGTTCGCGCAAAAAACGGAAGCCGCGGGGGCGGCTATTTATCCCAGGGTGGTAGTGGATGACCTCATCTATAAGAACGGGAAAGTGGCCGGGATCAAGGCCAGGGGCTCCAAGGAAGGCGAATATGACGAATTGACGGCAAATGTCGTTATATGCGCCGAGGGCGCAAACTCCCTGTTATCCGAAAAGGCCGGATTGCGAAGTGGCAAGAGCAAGATGTCCAGGCAGAATCGCGCTATAGGGGTCAAGGAGATAATATCCTTGCCGCAAGGGACGATCGAGGACAGGTTCAATCTATCGGGTGGGGAAGGCGTCAGCATAGAATATTTCGGGGACGCGGTAAAGAATACGCTCGGGTCCGGCTTCATATATACAAATAAGAATACGATCTCGGTAGGCGTCGGATGCACTATAGAAGACGCCGCGGATAATAAGATCGCGCTATATGATCTTCTTGATCATTTCAAGAGCCATTTTGCGATCAAAAACCTTATTAAAGGCGGTGAGGTGCTGGAGTATTCGGCGCATATGATACCCGAGGACAGCTATGGTAACATGCCGGAGCTGGTTGCAGACGGCCTGATCCTGGTGGGCGATGCCGCCGGGTTCGCAAACAGCTCTTTGTACCATGAAATAACGAATCTCGCTACGGCTTCAGGGCTCTACGCCGCCGAAACAGCCATCGCGGCTGACAAGTCAAAAGACTTCTCAAAGAGATCCCTGGGGTTGTATGTGGATAAACTTAAAGAAAGTTTCGTCCTGAAAGACATGAAACAGTTCAGGAATTTTGTAGGTTTTGTACACGGCCACAGGCAATTCCTGACCACGTACCCGACGCTTTTCTGCGATTCTATAGTCGATTATTTCGCGGTTTCCGAAACGCCCAAATCGCTGGTAAAGAAAAGCGTAATAAATAAAGCGATGAAAAAGATCAACATAATAAAGGCCGGCGTTGACGTGCTGGGAGCCATAAGGAACATGACATGAAGGATGATCCTAAGAACATATCGTTGGACACCCGCCTTGCGCTCGTCACAAGGAAATTCGATAAGGTATCGCACATCGAGGTGGACCAGGAGAAATTCAAGAAGTGCGAAGAGAAGGCTGTGCTATTCTTATGTCCGGCCAAAGTATATGTGCTTAACGAGGATAACGGCGAATGCATCATAAATTTCGATAACTGTGTTGAATGCGGCACATGCCAGGTCGCATGCCCCGAATATATAAAATGGAAGAACCCGCACGGGGTTTTCGGGCTTTCATATAAATACGGCTAATCCTGCACTAAGTAGGGGACAGCGCCCTATTTCTATTAAAGAATTGAAGAAATAGGGCGCTGTCCCCTACTTAGTCCTATTTTTGAATAATCATTGACAGAAGACACGAAAACTGATATTATTGAAAACACATTTCAATAGTAACCGGGAAATCAATACAGGCGCCAACATGAGAAAAGAGATCGAAATACTCGAAGATTTTATCAAACAGAAGGCCCTGCGGTATACTCCGCAAAGGGAGGAGATCTTAAAGGCGTTCTTATCCGTAGAGAAGCATCTATCCGCGGACGAATTATATAAGATCGCGAGAAAGAAGAACCCTAATATCGGATACGTCACCGTTTACAGGACGATGAAGCTTCTGGGAGAAGCGGGCCTTTGCAACGAAATCGATTTCGGGGACGGCATATCAAGGTATGAGCATAAATTCAAGCACGGCCATCATGATCATCTAATATGTATTAAATGCGCCAGTTATATGGAGGTCATGGATCCGGAGATAGAGAAACTCCAGGGTGAGCTGGCAAGGAAGAATCGTTTTACGCCTTTAAAACATAAACTGCAGATATTCGGAATATGCGGCAGGTGCGCGAAAGGCAAGTGAGATATTTTTTTAGTTTGTAATTGAAAACTATTTTCAATAATAATATGTAGCGTGGAACGAAAGGAGGATAGGATTGAAAGCGGCAGTTTTGGTATTCGCGATGCTCTTGTTCGGCTGTATGGCCGAGACAGTACACGTCTATGCCCAAACGCGAGATCCGGATCAATTGTATCGCGCCAAATGTACGGCGTGTCATAGATTATATCAGTCCAAGAAGCATACTTATAATAAATTGCAGACATATGTTACCAGGTATGGCAAGGGGCTTAGCGACGAAGAGCGCCGGAGGCTTCTGGAATATTTAAAGGAGAATGCAAAAGACGAGCCTAAAGGAGGAGGTGAAATGGGTAATTAGCGCCGATGAAGGAGAAAAAGGTTTTTTTTAGGAGGTAATTGAAAATGGATTTCAATAAAAGGAGATGAATATGTTTAAGAAAATAGCGACGATGGTTACTATCGGCATAATAAGCGCCGCATGCTTATCGGAAAATGCTTTCGCCGACAGGCGGAGCTACGTATGGACCTATGAATACCAGACGATGCCGAAGGGGATGGCAGAGATCGAATACTATCTTACGGAGGAGCAGAGGAACATAGAAAAGGCCAAGCCCAATACCTGGAAACATTGGGTTGAGCTGGAGTATGGCGTAACGGACCATTTTGACATAAGCATGTATCAACAGTTCAAGCAATCTAATACGACCACAACCAATACGTTTGAATATGACGGCTTTAAAATAAGGGGAAGGTATAGGATCCTGGAAAAGGAAAAACTGCCTGTAGATACCATGCTTTACCTCGAATATATAAGGAACGACAATCTGGAAAACGCGAATGTCATGGAGGGGAAGATAATATTCGCGAAAGACATCTCGAATTTCAACCTAGCCTATAACCAGATATTGAAGCAGGAATTGGTGTCGGGTGGCAAGACCGAGCACGAATTCGCCGCGGGCATAAGTTATGAAATAACGCCATCACTTAAGATCGGGGTCGAATCGAAAGGTAATTACGGGGACAGGAAGTACTATGTAGGCCCGACCATATCATGGGCTTCGCCTAAATTCTGGGTTGCCGCGGGCGTTGTAGGCGGGCTTAACAAGCGCAGTGATGACCTGCAAGCCAGGGCGATAGCAGGGTTTATGTTCTAGGGGGCGCTCGCTCGGATAGCTTTACCGTCTTCTGCCGGGTCCTGCCGCGACTAAGCCTTTTTTTCTAAAGGGGCTCGTATGGGGTTCACTATTGGACGTGTGAATGGACGCGTGTCTGTATGCCCACCAGGATTACCCCCATATCCGACCCCATATTAGGTGTCGTTCTGACAGTGGTAATCCTATACGGTGGGCACCCCCATCCCATATGTCGCCCCTTCTATAAAAAAGGCTTTAGTCGCGTCACCCACTCACCATATGACCCATGAGCTATGACCTCACTCGCTACCACAGACATCCCACGCCCCTCATTCTTCATCCCTGATAGACTCACATCCCATATCCCCAATGTATATAATTTGCGTCTTTAGAGGAGGAGGTATATAATATTGAGATAATATTAGCCGGCAGGTAATTCGGAGAGCTCGGTATATGCCTAAAAAGAACGATTATTCAGCGGTAATCCTGGCGGGTGGAGAGAATAAAAGGATGAGCGGGGTCGATAAGGCCGGATTGATAGTCAACGGCATACCGATAATACAAAGAAGCATCCGGATCTTAAAAGAATCTTTTTCCGAGGTACTGATCGTAACTAATGAAAAACGTGATTATTCTTTCGAGGGGGTCGTCGTAGTAAAAGACATGATCAGGGGCGTTGGACCGTTAGGCGGCATATATACAGGGTTGTCCCATATTAAGAATGAAGCGGGATTTTTTGTGGCATGCGATATGCCTTTCCTGCACAGCGAGTTGATCGCGCGGTTATTGGACCAGTTCGATCGGGAGGATTGCGACGCTATTGTGCCCCGGCATGGCGGCGATATCGAACCGCTTCACGCTATATATAGAAAAGGCCTAAAAGACAGCATCTTACGTTCTTTGAACAATGACAGTGGAGATCGCTCAATAAGAAATTTCTTAAAAAAAATTAATGTCCATTATTTGGATCCGGGAGATGATCCCGAATTCCAAAATGTTTTCAAAAATATCAATACCCCTGAAGATATTGGGAGGCTGTATGGATCTTGCCGCCAGGACGCAGAAAATAATTAATAAGTATACCGCAGAGAAGGACGCCGTTATGGCGATCCTGCAGGATGTGCAGGATGAGTTTGGTTATGTTCCAGAGGAAGCCGTGCGGCATATTTCCCGGGTTCTCCGGGTGAACCAAAGCCGGCTATTCGGCATCCTTACGTTCTATTCCCAGTTCTATTTAACCCCGCGCGGGAAAAATATCCTGAAAGTGTGCTGCGGCACCGCCTGCCATGTAAAAGGCGGTGAACGCAATTTGACGAAATTAGAAGAGATATTACATGTCAAGGAAGGCCAGACCACCGCCGATAAAATGTATAGCCTGGAAAAGATCGCCTGTATGGGGGCGTGCGGCCTGGCGCCGGTGATCACGGTTAATCGCGATGTATATGGGCATGTAACTCCGGATAAAATAGATAAAATCCTTAAGAAAAAATAATTCGAAAAAAGGAATGCCATGAGCGGTGAAAGGATAAAAATACTCGTTGGAATGGCTACTTGCGGACGCGCGGCCGGAGGGTCTGCGGTACTGGACGCGGTCAAACAGGAAATAGCCGAGAGAAAGTTAAGCGTCGAAATAATAGAGACCGGTTGCATCGGCATGTGCTCTAAAGAGGTGCTTTTGGATGTGGTCTTGCCGGGGAGGAGCCGGGTTACTTACGGTAATGTCACTCCCGCGGATGTCGCCGTTATATTTTCCGAGCACGTGCAGAACGGGAAAATAGTAAAAAATTTAGTCGTTGGACAATTGCCGGTTGATGGCGGCGCGCCGTATGAAGGTGTGAGCCATTATGATGACCTATCTTTTTTATCCAAGCAGAAAAGAAATGTCATTAAACGCTGCGGATCGATAAATCCCGAACGGATAGAAGATTATCTGGCGACAGGCGGTTACGAGGCCCTGGCTAAAGCCTTGAAGATGGGCCCCGAACGGATCATTGCCGAGGTTAAGGATTCCGGTTTGCGGGGCCGGGGCGGCGCCGGGTTCCTCACCGGACTAAAATGGGAATTCTGCCTGTCCTCCGATAGCGACGTGAAATATATGATCTGCAACGCCGATGAAGGCGATCCCGGCGCCTTTATGGACAGGAGTTTATTGGAAAGCGATCCGCACGCGGTGCTTGAAGGCGTGATCATCGGCTCATTCGCCGTAGACGCGCGCGAGGCTTATATTTATGTACGCAGTGAATATCCTTTGGCCGTCGAGCGTCTTCAAACAGCCATCCGGCAGGCGGAGGAGCATGGTTTTTTGGGCGAAAATATCCAGGGAAGCGGATTTAATTGCCGTATTAAGATCAAAAAAGGGTCCGGCGCGTTCGTCTGCGGTGAAGAGACCGCCTTAATAGCTTCGATCGAGGGCGAGCGCGGGATGCCCCGTCCCCGTCCGCCGTTCCCCGCAGAAAAAGGTTTGTGGGGTAAACCGACCAATATTAATAATGTCGAGACTTTCGCCAATATCCCGCTCATCATGCTCGAGGGCGGGAAAAACTATTCCAAGACCGGAACCGAAAAAAGCAAGGGTACAAAAATATTCGCGCTGACAGGGAAGGTAAAAAATACCGGCCTTATAGAAGTCCCCATGGGTATTACCATTAAAGAGATCGTTTATGACATAGGCGGGGGGATAATAGCGGATAAGAAATATAAAGCCGTTCAGATGGGCGGCCCCTCCGGAGGCTGCCTGGATACCTCCAATCTGAATACGCCCATAGATTACGATTCGCTGACCAACGCCGGCGCCATTATGGGTTCCGGCGGCTGTGTGGTGATGGATGAAGACACCTGCATGGTCGATATTGCCCGTTATTTTATGAATTTTATCCAGGATGAATCCTGCGGTAAGTGCGTCCCCTGCCGCGTCGGGACGAAAAGGATGCTGGAGATCCTTAACCGGATCTGCGGCGGGGAGGGGGAAGAAAAGGACCTGGCGTCTTTGGAAGAATTGGCTAACAGCGTAAAACTTACGTCTCTTTGCGGGTTAGGCAAGACATCGGCTAACCCGGTCTTGAGCACCTTGCGTTATTTCAAAGACGAATATCTTGCCCATATTAAGGAAAGGCGCTGTCCCGCCAAGGTGTGCAAGGACCTTATTCAATACCGTGTGGTTATAGAAAAGTGCAAGTTTTGTTCTCTATGCGTAAAGGCCTGTCCCACCCATGCTATTGATGGCGGAGCAAAAGGTGCGGCGGCCTCCATCCGGGACCCGAGATGTGTGCGCTGCGGCGCCTGTTTAGAAAAATGCCCCCATAAAGCCATTATTATCGTCGATACCGGCGATAAGGAGGTAAGATAATGGATGAGATAACCGTTTACATCAATGGAAAACCGGTAAAGGGGTCTAGAGGAAAAACGATCCTTGAGACAGCAAAACAGGCCGGTTTTCATATTCCTCATCTGTGCCATGACCCCAGACTTGAACCATACGGCGCCTGTCGTTTGTGTATTGTGGAGATAAAGGGCGCAAATGGCCTGGTACCTGCCTGCCATACCAAGATCAAAGAAGGCATGGAGATCACTACCGAATCGGAAAGCTTGCGTAAACACCGCAAGCTGATCCTGGAGCTTCTCTTAAGCGACCACCCTACCGATTGCATTACATGTGACGCCAACGCCGCATGTAAATTACAGCGCTATGCCTATGAACACGGGGTGGAATTGGGCAGGTTCAAGGGCGCGTTTCATTCGTTCAGGAAGATCGATGATATCAACAAATTAGTGTATCGCGATCCCGCTAAATGTATTCTATGCGGCCGCTGCGTGCGTATCTGCGATGAAGTCGTAAATGCCGAAGCGATAGGTTTTTGCAGCCGCGGATTCAATACCCAGATAGATACTCCTTACGACGTTTCTTTATTGGACACTACTTGCGTGCTCTGCGGGCAGTGCATCTCTTCCTGTCCTACCGGGGCCTTGACGGAGAAGATGGCCATAGGCAAGGGCAGGATCTATGACTTGAAAAAAATACGGACGACCTGTCCCTATTGCGGGGTAGGATGCGTATTTGACCTGAACGTTAATGATAAAGGGGAGATAGCCAAGATCACTTCGGATGTAAATTCCGTTCCCAACAGGGGCAATCTTTGCAGCAAGGGCCGTTTTGCCTATGAATTCATCCAGCATCCGGATCGCTTAAAGAAGCCTTTGATGAAAAAGAACGGTAAATTGGTCGAAGTGGAATGGGATGAAGCCATTAGCTTTACGGCAAAAAAATTGCTGGAGATAAAAGATAAATACGGTCCGGAGAGCCTGGGATTCATCTCTTCTTGCCGCTGCACTAATGAGGAAAACTATCTGATGCAGAAATTGGCCAGGGCCGTTTTTGGCTCGCCGCATATAGATCAGTGCGCCCGCACCTGCCACGCGCCGACAGTAGCCGGCCTTGCCATGTCTTTTGGCAGCGGGGCAATGACCAATTCTATAAGCGAGATCGCCGATATGGACCTGCTCTTTATTATAGGCGCAAACCCAACCGAGGCCCATCCGATCATCGGTCTGGAGATGCAGAGGGCCCTCAGGAAAGGGGCCGGGCTGATAGTCGTCGATCCCAGAAAAACCTGGATGGCGGAACGGGCCGATATCTTCCTGCCGATCCGTCCGGGGACGGACGTTCCGTTGATGAACGCTATGATGCATACGATTATTTCAGAAGACCTTTACGACAAGCGATTTGTGGAGAAGCGTACGGAGGATTTCGACAAACTCAAGGAGATGATTCTTGCCTGGCCGCCCGAAAGGGCCGCTCGTATCTGCCAGGTTCCGGCGGAAGATATTAAAAAGGCCGCGCGGATGTATGCCAAAGCGGATAAGGCCGGGATTTTTTATACCCTTGGCTTGACCGAACACATCTGCGGTACCGACAATGTCCGCTCCACAGCTAATTTAGCCATGTTGACCGGGCATATCGGGCGGGAAAGTACCGGCGTCAATCCGTTGCGCGGGCAGAACAATGTCCAGGGCGGGTGCGATATGGGCGCCTTGCCCAATGTATTCCCGGGATATCAGAAAGTGGACGATCCGGTGATAAATGAAAAGTTCTCCAAGGCTTACGGGGTTAAGCTGCCGGAGAAGATCGGGTATACCTGCACCGACATGATCGAGAAAGCCGCCGAAGGCAAGATCAAGGCAATGTATATCATGGGCGAGGACCAGATGAGGAGCGAGCCGAACATAAATCTTGTCGGAAAGGCCTTCAAAAACCTTGAATTCCTGGTCGTGCAGGACATCTTCCTGTGCGAAACCGCCAAATTAGCGGATGTAGTTTTTGCCGCTTCCAGTTTTGCCGAGAAAGACGGGACGTTCACCAATACCGAACGCCGTGTACAGCGCGTTAGGAAGGCCATACGGCCGGTCGCCGATTCCCGTCCCGACTGGGAGATCGTATGTTCCGTTGCAAGGCAGGCCGGGTATGATAAAATGAATTATAAGGACCCTTCCGAAGTCTGGGATGAAATGGCTTCACTTACCCCGGTCTTCGGCGGGGTGAATTACGAGCGGCTGGATAAGATCGGCCTGCAGTGGCCATGTTTCGATTTTAATCACTGCGGCACGAAATTTTTACATGAAGGTAATTTTACCCGAGGCAAAGGGAAGTTTTTTGCACTGGATTACCGTCCTCCGGCGGAAGAACCGGATAAAGACTATCCTTTTTACCTGTCTACCGGGCGTATCCTGTATCATTACAATGTCGGGACTATGACATTGCGCGCTGGAGGAAGCATGCAGAAGGCGCCTGAGAATTTCTGTGAAGTTAATGCGAGCGACGCGGCGAAGATCGGCGTGAGGGACGGCGAAAAAATCAAGGTTATGACGCGCAGGGGTGAGCTGGTGGTGAAGGCGCATGTAGGCGACAAGGTAAAGCCGGGGAGGTTATGGATGCCTTTCCATTATCCGGATTCTCCTACAAATATATTGACCAACAGCGCCTTTGACAATATTACGCGGACGGCCGAATACAAGGTATGCGCCGCTAAGATCGTCAAGCCCTAGATCAAAGGCAGGGGTATGTTTATAATCACGGTATCGGGTACGCATAGCGGCGTAGGCAAGACTTCGTTTATCGAGGGATTGCTCAAGCAGTTAAAGGGATGGTCCTGCCTTAAGGTAACGGTTATGCATAAAGGCGCGAACTGCCCTATACGCAGGAACTGCGGCGCCTGCGATAAATTGGATTCAAAATTTTGTATCGTAACCGATGAGAAGATATTATCCGAGAAGGGGAAGGATACGCATCGTTATAAAAAGGCGGGGGCGAAACAGGTGTTTTGGCTCAAGGCTCAAACAAAAGACGGGCTAAAGCAAGGACTAAAAAAAGCCATGACTATGTTCACCAAATCAAATGGCCTTATCGTCGAAGGCACCAGCGTTCTTAAATATCTCGATCCGGATCTGGCGGTATTGATCGTAAGGAAGGGCCTGCCATGGAAAGACTCCGCTAAGGAGATCTTTGCCGGAGGCAGATGTAAGGTATTTACAAATGAGCGCTATAAAGCGATTCTTCACAAATAGTAAGATTAGATTTGACCGCAATGAGTTCTCCGGCAGCCTTGGAGACATGGGAACCTGCCTGCCCTTGATCGTAGGAATGATACTTACATGCAAGCTGGATAGCGCAAGCGTCATGATAGTATATGGGTTAATGCAGATCTTGACAGGGGTGATCTACGGTCTCCCTATGCCAGTTCAACCGCTAAAGGCAATGGCCGTTATTATGATCTCTAATAAATTAAACGGTAACTTGCTGTATGGCGCGGGGCTTAGTATCGGCATGATCATGCTATTCTTAGGTTTGACAGGGCTTCTAAATCGTGTCGTGAAAATTATCCCAAAAAGCGTTACCAGGGGTATCCAATTTGGCCTGGGACTTTCGTTGGCCAACCTGGCCCTAAGGGATTATATGAGGTCCGACGCAATGACAGGACATCTTTTCGCTATCTGCGGTTTTATCCTGGTATTAGTTTTTCTTAATAACAAAAAGTATCCTCCCGCCCTGTTTGTAATGCTGCTCGGGTTAGCGTACTCTTTTGTATATAAAATTAATTTCAAAGAGATCGGCTATGGGATGGGATTTGCGCTGCCCCAGATGCGCCCTCCCGCCCTGCAGGATATGTTCTTAGGCTTCTTTATCCTTGCCTTGCCTCAGCTGCCCTTATCTATCGCCAATTCAATTGTCGCTACCGAGCAAACGATAAAAGATCTCTACCCCGAAAAGACGGCCGGCGTAAAAAAGATCGGCCTGACCTATTCCTTTATAAATATTGTGAGCCCTTTTTTCGGAGGTATTCCGATCTGCCACGGCGCCGGCGGGCTCGCCGGCCACTATAACTTCGGGGCAAGGACGGGTGGTTCGGTAGTGATCATAGGCTCCCTCTATCTGGCCATAGGGCTTTTTTTTAGCGGAAGCTTTGCCGAGGTGATCAAGGTCTTCCCGCTTCCCCTGTTGGGAGTCATTTTATTATTTGAAGGCATGGCTCTAATGTTATTCATTAAAGATGTTGCCGGGAAAAAGAGCGGCCTTTTGGTATCTTTATCGGTAGGTCTCATGGCGATATTTTTACCGTACGGTTACGTAATAGGTTTAATATTGGGCACGGTCGCGGCGTATCTGGCCAATAAGGGAGTTACGATCAAATTAGCGCAAAAGATAGAGAGCCAAGCATAATGATAACATATGAACAGGCCCTGGAAAAGATCCTTAAAAATACGCATAAGATGCCCAAGGAAAAAATATTGATAGAAGGATCTGTCGGTAGAATTTTGGAAGAAGATATCGTTTCGTGTATTGAAATGCCTCCTTTCAACCGGTCGGCAATGGATGGTTACGCATTAAACCATTTGGATGTTAAAAAGGTACCTGCGAGATTAAAATGTATAGGTTTGATCCAGGCAGGCGGCATTTTTACAAAAAAGTTAAAAAGAGGCGAATGCGTCAAGATAATGACGGGCGCATCACTGCCTAATGATGCGGATTGTGTAGTGATGGTAGAATTTACCCGGACCTCGGCGGAAGATGTGGAGATACTAAAGATCGCCCAAAAGGGAGAAAATATATTCTTTCAGGGGGAAGATTTCGGCCGGGGGCAGAAAGTCCTTGAAAAAGGGACAAGGATCTCGGTTTCGCATGTTGCCATACTTGCGGCGCTGGGCAGGAAATATGTAAAGGCGGCCGGTAAACCAAGGGTTGCCGTTTTAAGTACCGGTAGCGAGATCGTACAGCCGGGTAATAAATTGGGCAGGAATAAGATATACAACAGCAATGGGCCGATATTGCGCTCACTCCTTGAGTCTGACGGGATCCGGGCAGTTTCATTGGGGATCGCGAAAGATGACCCGGGAGAGCTGAAAAAGGCGATGAAAAAGGGGCTCGATGCCGATATGGTTTTGATTTCCGGCGGCGTATCGATGGGTGACTATGATCTTGTCCCGGACGTTCTGATGGAGCTGGGGGTAAAAAAGATATTTCATAAGGTAAATATCAAGCCCGGAAAGCCGATTTTCTTCGGAGTTAAGAAGAAGACCGTTATATTCGGGATACCCGGCAACCCTGTTTCCAATTTTGCGGCCTATCTCGTATTTATACGTCCGGCTATACAAAAAATGATGGGTCTCCGCGATCCCGGGCACGGATTCAGGGATGGGATCGCCGGAACGGAATTTCATAAAAAGGCCGGACGTCTATATTTCGCTTTGGCGAAGATCTCGATAGAGGAGGGCCGGTATTACCTGCGTCCGGTGCCCGGCCACGGATCGGCGGACACGCTATCCTTATCCAGGGCAGATAGCCTTGTGATGCTGGACGCGGCCGCGGCGGTTGTTAAAAACAGATCAAGAATAAAATTCATAACATGGAAAACAATATAGACTATTTGAGGCTTTCTTTGACGGATAAATGCAATTTGAATTGCATGTATTGCACGCCTTTGGAAAAAAACCAATTTCTGGACCGTAACGAAGTTCTAACTTATGAAGAGATGACAAGGATCGTAATTTTGTTCGCGCAACTGGGCATTCGCAAACTGCGTCTTACGGGAGGCGAGCCGTTGATAAAAAGGGATATTATTGATTTTGTCGGGATGTTAAGGGATACGGGAGCCTTAGAAGAGATAACCATGACTACGAACGGTGTTTATTTACAGGACCGCGCGGATAAGCTTAAGCGCTCCGGCCTTGACAGGATAAACATAAGTATAGACACATTGAAAAGGGAGAGATTCGAGGCTATCACAGGTTTTGATTTCTTTGACGATGTCTGGAAAGGCGTCGAAAAAGCGCTTGAAGCCGGACTCGACCCTGTAAAATTAAATGTTGTCTTGATGAAAGGCATAAATGACGATGAGATAGCGGATTTTGCGCAATTAACGCTTGATCGTCCTCTTATAGTCCGGTTTATCGAGTTTTTCCCTACCAATAAACGATCCATGAAATATGCCGGCTCTTCACTTAAGAGCGATGAGGTAAAGAAGAGGATAACCGGACATTTTGGGATGCTTGAAAGCGTTTCCGGGGTTAAAGGGAACGGCCCTTCCGATTATTATAAACTTGCGGGTTCAAAAGGATTGGTAGGCCTCATAAGCAGTTACACCGAGAATTTTTGCAATAATTGCAACAGGGTAAGGATCGATTGCGCGGGCAGGATCTCCCCATGTTTATTTTCCGGCCATACCCACGATATGCGTCCTATACTAAGAAGCGGGCGGTTTGATGATGAGGCGCTCGTTCGAATGATGCGGGACGCGTTGAAAATTAAGTCGAGATACAGGAAAGACAAATTGCGGAACGGACAATTAGAGATGAGCAGTATCGGAGGATGACCATGAAGGCAAGAGGTATGATAGATATCGGGAATAAAAATATTACCAGGAGAACGGCGGGGGCCCAGGCGATAGTACGGTTAAATAAAGAGATCGTGGAAAAGATAAGGGCCGGTGACATGCCAAAAGGTAATGTCCTGGAGTACGCCCGCATTGCCGGTATCCTGGCCTGCAAGAAGACGGATGAACTTATACCGTTATGTCACACGATCGGGGTGGAGCATGCCGATATCCGTTTTACGCTTTCGGATGGTAGCGTTATTATCGAATCTACGGTAAAGTCTACCGGAAAGACGGGTGTTGAGATGGAGGCGATGATCTCGGCCGCTGTAGCCGCGCTCACCATTTACGATATGAGTAAGATGTTTTCCAGGGGGATAGAGATAGAGAAGGTGTGTCTTTTGGAAAAGAGGGGCGGTAAGAGCGGCCGCTATGTTAGAAGATGAACGCAAAGATCTATTCCATTAATATAAGCGCAAAGAAAAAGATACCCAAGGCGTCTATAGATAGCGCTGAGGTAATAGAAAACTTCGGCCTGAAAGGCGACGCGCATGCCGGCGATGCGACAAGGCAGGTGAGTCTGCTTGCTATCGAGAGCATAAATAGACAGGCGGAGAGTGTGAAGGTACCCGGCGGCGCCCATGAATTAAAGGCCGGGGATTTCGCCGAAAATATCACCACTATGGGCATAGAACTTTCAAAACTGAAGATAGGGGATAGGCTCAAGCTCGGAGGATCGGTCATATTGGAGATATCCCGGATAGGAAAAGAGTGCCACGAGCGCTGTGAGGTCTATTATAGAACAGGCGCATGTATCATGCCGCGCGAAGGGATGTTCGCGAAGGTCTTAAAAGGCGGCAGGATCGTAACAGGCGACCCGATAGGGGTAGAGTAAATATGTTCAAAGCGGCGGTATTGACAGTTAGCGACCGGTGCTCGAGAGGGGAATATGCGGACCAGAGCGGCAAGGTCATTATCGAAATCATTAAAGGATCAGGAGGCGAGGTAGTCAGGTATGACATAGTTCCCGATGAAGAGGATGCGATCAAGGAGAAACTTATTAGTTATTGCGATGAGCTGAAAGTCGATCTTGTCCTGACTACCGGCGGCACGGGGCTCGGGCCCCGCGATGTTACCCCTGAGGCTACGGGAAAAGTGGCGGAAAGGATCGTCCCCGGGATATCGGAGTTTATGAGGATGGAAGGGTTAAAGAAGACTAAGAATTCGATCCTTTCTAGAGGGATAAGCGCTGTAAGGAAGAATACCCTGATCATCAATCTGCCGGGCAGCCCAAAAGGCGCCGCGGAATCATTGATGTCCATAGTAGATGTCATCCCGCATGCCCTTCTTATGATCCGAGGCGAAGGGCATGGGTCATAGTCAGGTTATTTTTTACATAGGAAGCAATGGAACGTAGTATAATAATGCTAGGGGTTAAGGGGTAGCGATGGAAAGATCTCCGCAAGAGCGCCTGATAATCAGATTCGCGGCTATTTCGGATATAGCCGGCATTTTAATATTTTTTACGGGCCTGACGGTACTATTCGGCTGGGTATTTAATATATCTATCTTGAAGAGCGTCCTGCCCGGATTTGTTTCGATGAAGGTGAATACCGCATTATTATTTATTCTCCTAGGCCTTTCATTGCGGTTAGTCCAGGAAAAACGTGTAAATAAAAATACGCGCATAATTGCCATGGTCTGCGGTATTATCATTATCCTGGTAGCGGCCCTCACGCTTTACGAGTACGCTAAAGGCGTAAATATAGGCATAGACGAGATATTTTTGAAAGATGACCCTGGCGCGGCGTTTACCACCCACCCCGGCCGTATGGCTGTAACAACGGCGGTCTCATTTATCCTGATCTCGGCCGCATTACTTTTATTGGATGTGAAGGTAAGGCGTAAATATTATCCCGCTCAATATCTGGCTATAATTGTCTTTCTATTATCTCTCTTATCCATGATAGGGTATCTGCACGGCATAAAGTTACTTTATTTTGGCATAATAGGATTTACAGCTATGGCGTTACATACAGCGCCCCTATTCTTCGTGATCAGCCTTGGTATCCTATTTGCGCGGCCAGATAAAGGAGTAGCTCGTGTTTTTACAAGCGATACTATAGGGGGGATGATCGCGCGGCGCTTGATCCCCATAGCAGCTGCCATCCCGCCATGTATAGGATTACTGAATATCTGGGCTATAAAGACGGGAATTATCAGGGAGAGGTTTGGCTGTGTTCTTGAGGAAACGGCTAGTATAGTCATAATAAATGGCTGTATCATATGGCTGGTTATCATCATAAACAGGGCTGATATCAAACGCAAAAATATCGAGGCGGTTTTAATAGAATCGGAGGCTAAGTTCAGGGCAGTCTTCGATAACGCGGGCGGGGCTATATTCATAGCGGATACGGCTTCTGAGAAGATCATTGAGTGCAATCCTGCCGCAGAAAGACTTATTGGCCGGAGGCGAAGCGAAATAATAGGGATGCGCCAATCCGAATTACATCCTAAAGAAGAGTCGGAAAAATACCGTAAATTATTCCTAGATCATATGACTAAAGGCCATCCGGGCGATTTTGAGGGTGAAGTCCAACGTTCGGACGGGAAGAGGGTTAACGTCTGGGTAAGTTCGCAGACTCTATATCTACAACGTTCGGAGGTCTCCATAGGGATTTTCGTGGATATCACCGAGCAAAAAAAGGCGCAGGAAGCGATACGCACGAGCGAAGCCCGGTTAAAGGCTATCCTCGATAACTCTCATGCCGTAGTTTTCTTAAAAGACCTCGAAGGCCGCTACATGCTTATCAACCGGCGCTTCGAGGAGTTATTCCGTGTCGGACGGGAGGATATGAAGAGGAAGACCGATTATGACATATTCCCCGCGGAATTCGCAAAAGCATTCCAGGACACTGACCGCCATGTGCTGGAGACCGGCCATTCTATCGAGGTCGAGGAAGCGGTGCCCCAGGACGACGGGAATCACTATTACATTACCATAAAGTTCCCGCTATTCGGCCAGGACGGCAAACCTTACGCGGTATGCGGGATCGCTACCGATATTACCGAACGAAAGAAGATAGAGAGTGAATTGAAAAGAAATCTGCATAATTTGGAAGTTTTCTATAAGGCAAGCGCCGGTCGCGAGGAGAGGATCTTGGAACTGAAGAAGAGGGTCAGGGAACTGGAAGAGGAGAAAGGGAATTAGGGACAGACACCTATTTTCTTTTGAAATGGCTACGTGAAAATAAATGAAAATATAATTAAAATAGGTGTCTGTCCCCTATTTTGGAATTTATGAAGATAGCCAATAGGATAAGCGGCCTTTTTCTTGCCATCAGTCTTGTTATAACAGGCATAGCCACCTTCTTTCTCTACGAGACCTCTAAGGCTATTTTACGCAGGTCCATAGAAAGAGGCTTGTCCACGGCGGTAGCCTCAAGGGCCATGCACATCGTGACCTACCTTAATATGCTCGAGAGTTCGGTTGCCCAGCTTTCAAAAAACGCGGTGATCGAGAACTATATGAAAATATCCGGCGAGGAAGGGCCCGAGCGTGATAGGGCCTTCGTTTTGGCGATGGAGCGGATCAAGATGGCAAAAGACGCCAATCCCTCCATAGCCGAATATTTGCTGATGGATAACACAGGCATTGTAGCGGCCTCAAGCAGGCCGGAAAGTTTGTGGCAAAATGTCTCTACGGACGCGTTATTTCTCGGAGCTAAGAAAAAATTTTACATCAAGGATGTTTACCGTTCTAAGACGGACAAGGAGCTTTTGATCGCCGTATCTATGCCATTATTAGACAGCAAGACAGATCAATTGTTGGGCGTGGTTTCGGCGAAGGTAAGATTGGCAGAATTATATAATATCGTAACGCAGAAAACAGGCGTGGGAGAACGGGGCGAGATTTATATCATAAATAAATATGGTTATATGATAACACCCTCAATATACAAAAAGGACGTGGCCCTAAGGCAAATGGTGGATACCGACATTGTAAAGAGGGCCAGGTTATATAAGGGCGAAGGGCCGATAGGCCCGACTTCGGAAACGGCTATGATCCTGATTAATTATTGCGGCTTTGAAGTCCTTGGCTCATACCAGTGCATACCGCTTTTGAGGTGGATAATCATAGCCGAAATAGATATAAAGGAAGCATTTAAGCCTCTGGCCAATCTACACAAGATTTTTTTACTGATACTGATCATTGTGCCGGTCTTCTCCGGGATATTAGGAAGATATTTAGCCCGGGTCATCGCAAGGCCGATCGAGATATTGACGAAAGAGGCTGAAGTGATCGGTAGGGGCGATTTCGATCATTTAATGACAGTGAAGGTTGACACAAAAGATGAGGTCGGCCGGCTTTCCCGGGCTTTTCAAAAGATGGTCATGGATCTAAAGGATACGACGGTCTCCCGCGATTTACTGATGAAAGAGATGGTGAATAGAGTGAATGCACAGAAAGAAGCGTCGGCGGCGAGGAGGGATTGGGAGGATTCATTTAACGCGATAGGGGACATGATCACCATCCATGACGCGGATTTCAACATAATACGCGCAAATAAGGCCGCGGAAAGCGTTCTAGGACTTACCATCAGCGAGATCCTTAAGCAAAAATGCTTTAAGTCCTATCACGGAAAGGATTCTCCTCCCGACGCATGCCCGAGCTGTAAAGTCTTTAAGACCGGAAAAAACGCCGTAGCCGAGATCTTCGAACCGCATCTTAACAGATTTATTGAGATCAAGGCGATGCCGCGTTTAGACGCCGATGGTAAGGTCATCGGGCTTGTGCATATCGTGCGCGATATTACCGATCGCAAGAAGGCGGAGGAAAAATTGCATAATGCCTTAAAAGACGAAATAAGAGCGCGTGAGATAATGACCAGCATGCTCGATGATAACAACCAGATAAGGCAGGAACTTGAGAAGAAACTAAGCGAGTTAAAACAGGTCCAGTCCATGCTGGTGCAGTCCGAAAAGCTTGCCTCTTTGGGAAGGCTCGTCTCTGACATGGCACACGAAGTGAATAACCCTCTTATGGTCATTTCAGGCAATGCCCAGCTTTCCCTGCTCGACGGATCCCTCAAAGGGGAACTTAAAAACTATATTGAAATAATACACTCCGAATGCAACAGGGCAAAGAGTATCATAGAGAGGCTCCTCATGTTCTCCCGTCCGGGTAAGGGCGAGCAGAAACTCGTGGATATAAATGCCAGTATTGAGTCTATTATAAAACTCCTTGACCATTCGTTCGGCCTCAGCAATGTGAAGATAATTACGCATTTTACCCCGGGTCTTCCATTTGTGCTCGTGGATGACAAGCACCTTCAGGAAGTGTTTATGAACCTCCTGAATAACGCGAGGGATGCCATGCCCAAAGGAGGGAAGGTCGTTATCAGCACATCTTTAGACGAGAAGCGCGTAAAGATCGAGGTGCGGGATTCCGGGGTCGGCATGGATGAGGCGACATTATCAAGACTGTTTGAGCCGTTCTTTACCACCAAAGAAAAAGGGACAGGTCTGGGACTTTCCGTATGTTACGGTATAATTAAAGCCCATAACGGGGAATTGAAGTTTACAAGCCAGCCAGGTAAGGGCAGTACGGCGTATGTATTTTTGCCCATAACGGGCCGGGGGTAGAATGAAAAAGATCCTTGTAGTAGACGACGAAGAGATGATAGTCAATATCATGGAGAAGTTCTTAACTATGAGCGGCTTCGGGGTTGTGAGGGCCGTAGGAGGCGAGGCCGCGATGAAGGTCCTGGATTCCGACGAGCGGATAGACCTGATGATCGTAGATATGAGGATGCCGGATATAAGCGGCATAGATGTGGTAAAGAAAAAGATAGAATTAAAGAAAAAATTCCCCGTATTATTTCTTACGGGCGCGGTCGATGCCGGAAGCTCGCTTGATGAGATCGAAAAAGAAGACATTACAGAAAATGACATCCTCTTGAAACCGGTAGACCTTTCCGTCCTGCTTGGAAAAATAAAGGATAAATTAAAGATAAGCTAAAGGAAGAGGGGTTTTTGAGCAAACCATTTCGTGATGGCGCGGTATTATCCATTATTTTGTTCACATTGCTCTCGGCCCTCTGTATTGTATCAGCCGGTCATGACCGGACGTTACTTTACGCCAAACTTATATGGTCGTTTACGGTATCTGTCCTGGGTTTTTTCATATTCTATAGCGGGAATATTTCAAGATATCGCTCGATCCTTTTTATCCTGATAGCGTTCTTCTTCTTTCTGGAATTTAAATTTTTTCGTTTCATCTCTCTCTCCGATACAATAGCCCCTTATTGCCATATAGCCCAGGCGCCAACGCTTCTTAATTTCATCTACAGCCAGTATCTCGCGCTTGTAAGCGGCGATTGGAAGGTGTGGGGTGTTCTCACGTTGGGATTTCTGTGGCTTTCAATGATATTCACTATAGGACCCGGCATCTGCTCCTGGGTATGTTTTTACGGCGGCATTGATGAGATGTTCTCTAAAGCCCTGAAGAAGCCGTTTTATAAAATAAAGATATCGAAGCCGTGGCGAGATTTTCCTATGGCATTTTTGATATTCCTTCTCGTTGTTTCTTTTTTGCAGGGGCTCCCATTTTTCTGTAACTGGTTCTGCCCTTTTAAGATGACGGAGGCTTTTTGGGACAGCCATTCCGCGACGAGGGCCGTTCAGGCGGCGCTATTCTGGTCGGCGCTGGCCGGATTTGTGATAATATTGCCGGTATTGACGAAGAAAAGGACATTCTGTTCCATGGTGTGCCCTTTTGGAGCGCTTGCGAGCGTCTGCGGTACTATGAGCGCATACAGGGCCATCATAGACGGCGCTAAATGCATAAGGTGCGGAAGGTGCCAGGACGTGTGTCCAGTCTTCGCTGTCGAGGATAAGGACCGTAAAGAGTATAAGATATCAAATTTTTGCAACAGATGCGGAACGTGCATCGATATTTGCCCCGTATCGGCTATTAACATATTCACTAAACACGGAAGCCGCCGGATACCCACAAGGAACATATTTATTTTTATGGCCTTACTTATAACCGGGGCCCTGTCGGGCTCTTTCGTCCCGCGTGTATTATTGCAACTGGCGGGTGTTCGATGATCCGGATAATGATCGAAGGGTTCGCCCTCGGCCTTTCCGCAGGTATATACTGCCTTGGCGCATGTCTTGTCTTCTTTGTGCCGTATCTTTTTGTGGAGGCAAAAGAAAAGGTATTTGAGAACGCAAAGAGGGTGTCCTCATTCATGGCGGGGCGCCTTATAGCGTATATTGCGTTCGCCCTCATTGTCGGCTTTGCGGGCTCTTCATATAAGAATATATTTACCGCCAGGTTCTCTCATATATCGTTAGTTATCGCGTCATTAATGATGCTCGCGTATTCGCTCGTCCATAATTTTAGAGATACCAAGTTTTGTTCGAGGTACGTGGACCGTTTTAGCCTTATGCGCATGCCGTTTTTCCTCGGGCTATTTACGGGTCTTAACCCATGCCCTCCGTTCCTTGTAGGAGCGACGAGGCTCTGGACGCTTGGCGATATCATCGGCGGGGTGGTATTATTCGCCGCGTTCTTCGCCGGCACGTCGGTTTACATAATACCGCTTGTCTTCGTCTCCGGGCTGAATAAGACGGAAAGGATCAGGCGGATAGGGGCCATGGTGGCGCTATTATCCAGCATCTGGTTTTTATGCGTGGGGATATCGGGCTTGATCGGTGTATAACATCCTGTTTCTTTATTATGGCATATTGACGATACTGACCCAGCTCATCGTATTCAGGGAGCTGTCGGTACTATTTTTGGGCAATGAGCTTTTTCTAGGGACATTTTTGTCATCATGGCTTTTTTGGGTCGGCCTCGGCAGCTTTTCGGCAGGGCGCTTACTAAAGAAAGGTCATTCCCCTGAGGCATATTTTTCTTACGCGTTCCTGTCCGCCTCATTCCTGTTCCCGACGCTCATACTGCTTATAAGGGCAACTAGGGGCATCCTGCCGTTCGGGGAATTTATAGGTCCTTTCGGAACGGTCTTCTATACATTCGGTATAATGAGCGCGCTTTGTTTTGTGATCGGCGTCCAGTTTAGCATAGCGTGCCTGATCTTACCCGGACAAGAAAAGACGGGGGCCAGACTGGGGCGCGTGTATATGTATGAGGCCCTCGGCGCGGTGATCGGAGGAGCGATATTCACATACGCGCTTATCGGCAAGGTGCCTACATTTATAATGACTTTAGCGTTATCCATAGGGTGCGTCGCGTCGGGCATCGTTCTATTGGTTAGAGAGATATCCTTAAAGAAGATGTCGTTGATCTTTTTGGCGTTAGTCCTTTTATCGATCGCCTATATGGTTGAGCCGGCGGTGAATAGGGTTGAATGGAAAGGATACACCCTGCGCGCCCAGAAAGAGGCGCGTAACGGCACTTTGTCTTTTGTAAGCATGGGAAGTATAAAGAGCGTATTTATAGACGGGATCCTTTCGGCGAGCTTTCCCGATCCGGAAGGTTATGAACCCCCAGCCCATTGGCCGATGCTTGCGTCACCGGATCCTGAAAGGATATTGATATTAGGAGACGCCTCTTTAGGTGAGATCAAGGAGGTTTTAAAGCACAGGCCAGGGTCGATCGATTATGTGGCCCTTGACGAATCATTTCTCGAGATGGTCAAGCCTTATCTGGACAGAGAAGATATTTCCGCAATAAACCATCCTATCACGCATATCCATTATGCCGACCCACGGTCATTTGTAAGGAGAAATAAAGGCAGTTACGATGTCGTGATAATCAATATTTCGGAGGTCCCGAACCTCAAGACCAACAGGTTCTTTACAGAAGAGTTTTATGCCGAGGTCAATTCCATATTAAAGCCTGACGGTATATTGGCATCAAGCGTCGCTTCTTCCGAAAATTACCTGTCTCCGCAAACAAGGGCATTCAACGCCTCTGTATATTTTACGTTAAGATCCGTATTCAAAACGGTCGAAGTGATCCCCGGGGATACCGTCACCTTCCTATCCAGCCAATCGCCGGTAGATATGCAGAAAACTACCATACTCCGTCGTTTTGAGGCAAGGGGGCTGGCCAATCATTATGTCATCCCTTCGTATATAGAATATAAACTTGAAACGAAACGCCGAACGGAACTAAAAGCGGCGTTGGAGGGATCGGGTGGCGTAGAGATTAATAAGGATTTCAGGCCTACAACCTGTTATTATTTCGCGAATTTCTGGCTCAATAAATTCGCTTCTAGCCTTGGATACCTTGCGATAAGCGTCGTATTTATCGCGATATCCGCCGTTATCTATAGGAAAAGAGGATCTCTATTCTCCATCCTCGAACGAAAAGAAGCTATCATTGTATTCGTCCTGGGGTTTGTCGGTATATTGCTTGAATTGACGCTGCTATTGGCTTATCAGGTGATCTCCGGATACGTATATTGGCAGATGGGCGTACTCTTTGCCTCGTTCATGTCGGGGCTATTCCTTGGTTCATATTCAGGCAATCAATTCAGGCGCTCTTCCAGAAATAGCTTATTCTTAGCGCTCATAATATTATCTCTGGCTGTAGCGGGGCTATCGGCAGGAGCGGCCTATATATTGCCTCGCCTGACCTATCTATCGATATTTCAGAATATGGCGGCCTTCACGTCGGCTTTGGCCGTTATCGGAGCGATTACCGGGGCCGCTTTTGTAATAGCAGGGTTCTTTATGAAACAAAGGGAAGTAGCGGCGGGCTCAGGCGGTCTTTATGCCGCGGATCTCTGGGGAGCCGCATTGGGGGCTATCCTTTCGACGAATTTCATCGTGCCGGTCTTTGGTATATCAGGAGCTTTAAAAGCGTCTTTTATTATCGCGCTGGCGGGATTGGCCGCGTTCCTTGTCCTATCCGCAAAGGATAACTTATGATCGGAAAGATGCGTCCGTATCTGTCCTTATTTTTAAATGTCATCCTTTGCCTGATAGCCGCTTCTATAATCGCGATATACCCGCCTCCGGATACAATAGGGAGCATCATCCCTATAGATGGGGCGAGGTTCAGGCAGGCCGATTGGGAGAAGCGGGATTGCCTGGGGGTGCAGTGCGAATTGTGCCCTTTCCGCTGTTTTCTACCCGAAGGCAGCCGCGGCATATGCAGGGTGAGGATGAATGTGGCAGGCAGGCTCAAGACCCTTGTCTACGCCCAACCGGTAAGCGTGCATATCGACCCTATAGAGAAGAAGCCGGTTTATCATATGCTCCCCGGGAGCAGGATATTCTCCCTGGCCACCGTCGGGTGTAATCTAAGGTGCAGTTTCTGCCAGAACTGGGAGATATCACAGTGTAATCCCGAGGAGGCAAAGCCTGCCGGCCAGATGATGACCCCGGAGCAGGTGGTGGCCGAGGCGATCCGAACCAATTGCAATTCCATAGCTTATACATATTCGGAACCGATAGTCTTTTACGAATATGTGATCGACATCGCGAAACTTGCCAGACAGAAGGGGCTTAAGAATGTCCTTGTGAGCGGGGGTTATATAAACAAGGAGCCGCTAAAAAAACTTGCCCCTTATTTTGACATGATAAAGATCGACCTGAAGGGTTTTAACGAACGGTTTTACAGGAAGGTGGTTGGGGGAGACCTAAGATATGTTCTCGAGACATTGAAGGAACTGCATGAGCTCAGGATTTTGACAGAGGTAGTGAACCTTGTCGTTCCCGGCCTGAACGACGATATGGAAGAGATAGCGCTTATGTCCAGGTGGATATATGATAATATGGGCGCCGATACGCCGCTATTCTTCTCGAGGTTCACCCCTCAGTACAGGCTCGGCAACCTGCCGGCGACCCCGATAGAGACCTTGGAGAAGGCAAGAAAGACAGCGATGGACGCGGGATTAAGATACGTGTATATAGGCAATATGCCGGGCCATCCCGGAGAGAATACCTATTGCCCGGCGTGCCAAAAGGTATTGATACGCCGGTACGGATACGCGATACTGGAAAATAATATAAAAAATGGACGGTGCGTTTTTTGCGCGCGAAAGATACCCGGGATATGGGAATAAAATGAAGTTAGAATCGGGAAGAAGTGATCCAGCCGAGGAAGAGGGAGGGGTATAAGCCCGCGATCAACACGCCTGCCATCACTATCATCATGGCTATCTGAATAGGAACGGACCGTTCGGCGAAAACGACGGCCTTCGGTTCATCAAGGTACATATATTTTATTATCCGCATGTAATAGTATGCCGCCACTACGCTATTTACGGCTCCCGCTACCGCGAGGACGATGAATTTTGCCTGGACCGCGGCGGCAAATACGAGAAATTTCCCTACGAAACCGGCTAACGGCGGGATCCCCGCGAGCGACAATAAGAAGACGCTAAGCATGAATGCCGGTACAGGGTCGTTCTTGTAAAGCCCCGAGTAATCCTCGATCGAGTCGCTTTTTATGGAATTCGAGATGAGAACGACGCAGCCGAATGCCCCCAGGTTCATCAGGGCATAAGCGAATATGTAGTATAAGAGGCCTTCCGTCCCGGAAGCTGTCCCTACGACAAAACCTATCAGCATATATCCGGCCTGCGCGATCGACGAATATGCGAGCATCCTCTTTATATTCGTCTGCGAGATGGCGATGACATTGCCGATAGTCATAGTAAATATCGATATGAGCATGACCAGGGTCGGCCAATCGGCGTAAAGGCCTGAAAAATTATTTGTGAATACCCGCAGCAGCACCGCAAAGCCGATAGCCTTGGGGCCCGCGGATATGAACGCGGTGATAGCGGTAGGCGCGCCTTCGTAGGCGTCGGGCGCCCACATATGGAACGGGACGAGCGCGCACTTAAAGCACAGGCCCGCCAGTATCAATACGAGGATAATAGACCCGGACAGGGGATTTACGTTGCCTGAGCTTATTATCTGTGAGATGGAAGACAGGTCCAGGGTGCCGAATATGCCATAGGCCAAAGAGATGCCGTAAAGCATTATGCCGGTCGACAAGGCTCCGAACAGAAAATACTTCAGGGCGCCTTCGCTTGACATGGGATCGTGTTTTAAGAACGCTACCAGTATGTATGAGACTAAAGAGAGCATTTCAAGAGATATGTATATCATAAGCAGGTTGTCGGACGACGCGGCCAATAGCATAGCGATGGCGGCATTGAGAAGGAGAAAATAATACTCCCCGATGCTTTCTTCCTTTAAGGCCTTATAACCCATCGAGACCAGTATAGCGATGCCCGTTATGAATAGGCATATCTCCTTGAAGAAAAGGCCGAATGGGTCCGGGCTCAGCATATTGAAGAATAGGCCCGCGCCGCTATTACCGGCCCGCGGAAGGCATAGCGATGCGGTCACGACCGCGGCAAGCGCTATCGCGCCCATCGCAAACTTATTCCTGATGAATAGTGAAAGGACGAGGATGCCAAGCGCGAAGCCGAAGAGCGTTATCTCCGGCATTACAAAGTTTATATTATCTATGATGCTCAAAATGACATTCCCCCGATTTTCTGGATCAGCGCCTCGATCGAAGATATCTGGTACTTAAGCGCCGATAAAGGATATATGCCGATCACTATTACGAGTATCATTATAGGTATAAGCGTGAATAGCTCGCGTTTATTTATATCGAGGATACCGGCCCATTTTACGTTGAGCGGGCCGAGGAGCACGCGCTGGAGCATATACAGGAAATATCCGGCCGTTACGATCAATCCGGTTACGGAGACGATAGTTATCGTCCTGAATACCGGATACGTTCCCAAGAGCGACATAAATTCGCTTATGAACCCGCTCAGGCCCGGGAGGCCTAAAGAAGCGAGCGTAAATACGGTAAGTATCCCGGCGTAAACAGGCATCTTTACGCCAAGACCGCCGAATTTATCAAGCTCTCTGGTATGGGCGCGGTCATACAGGACCCCGACGAGAAAGAACATCCCTCCGGTGATCATTCCGTGGTTGATCATCTCCAGGAGGGCGCCGTTAAATCCCGTTACGGTCATGCTCGCGAGGCCGAGCATGACAAAGCCCATATGGCTTACGGATGAATAGGCGACCATCTTCTTAAAATCGGTCTGCGCCATCGCTACCAGGGCGCCGTAAACTATATTGATCATGCCGAGAATGGCGAAAGGCAGGGCAAAATAGTGCGCCGCGTCCTTTAAGAGAGGAAAGCTTATCCTGAAAAAGCCGTATCCTCCCATCTTAAGAAGGACGCCGGCAAGGAGCACGCTTATCGGCGTAGGGGCCTCGACGTGAGCGTCGGGAAGCCATGTATGGAACGGGAAGACGGGTACCTTTACGGCAAATCCGAGGTAGAACGCGATAAATATAAGGATCTGCGAACCGAGCGCTAAGGCGCCCGCGGTCTTGCCGAGATCGAGTATATTGAACGTATGAGGATTGGATGTGAAGTAAAGCGCCAGTATACCTAAAAGCATAAAGACCGAGCCTGCGAGAGTATATATGAAGAACTTGATGGCCGCATACTCTTTTCTCGGTCCTCCCCAGATCCCTATCAAGAAATACATCGGAACCAGCACTATCTCCCACAGTACATAGAAAAGTACAAGGTCGAGCGCGGCGAAGGTGCCTAACATGCCTGTGGATAAGAGGAGATACAGGAAGAAGTATTCTTTTTGTCTCGTTGCTATCCCGAATGATCCTATGCATGCCAGGAAGCTCAGGAAGGTCGTCAACACGATTAGCCCGACGCTTAAACCGTCGATGCCCAGATGGTACGAAACGTTTATCGACGGTATCCAGCTTGCCATCTCCTCAAACTGGATCGCGCTATTTGAATAGTCGAACTTTAACAGCAGCAGTATCGATAGGGCAAGGCCCGCGGCGGTGACCGCCGTAGCGATCCCCTTTATCAATGCCGTATTTTTCTTCGGGGTGAATAAAATGAGTAAGCCTCCCGCCAGCGGCAGGAATACGATATAAGACAATATCGGGAAATGCATCAATAGCCTCCTATGAGTTTGACAAAGATAATAAATACAAGGCCGATGAACGCGACCAATAGGTAAGTCTGGATGTAACCGGTCTGTGTCCTGCGAAGCACTGAAGAAAAGAACCCGACTGTGTTCGCGGTCAGATTTACCGCGCCGTCCACTATACAGCGGTCTATCCATGATTTTATATTGCTCAGCACGACAGTGGCGCGGGCGCATCCATTGACGGCGCCGTCTATTATCCCATTGTCGAACCTTGCCGCGAACCTGGAAAAGCGCATGAGGGGTTGTATGAGTACGGCGTCATATAATTCATCGATATAATATTTGTTATATAACAGGTTGTAGAGAGGCGTAAATCTGGCGCGGACCCCTGCGGGAAGTATCTTGTTCCCCAATATGTAGAATAGATAGGCCAACCCGATGCCCAGGCACGCGATCACGGTAGAGAGTCCCATGACAGCGTAGTCGGGCGCATGGTGAGCGGTACCTTCGGCATGCCCAAAATGTATAAAAGACTGGAAGACGTTATGCATGAATGGGGAGCCCAGGAACCCTACAAATATAGCGAATACGGCCAGGATCGCCAGGGGTACCGTCATCACCCCGGGTGATTCGTGCGGATGGAGCTTTGAGCGCGCTCCTCCGAAGAGGACCATGAATATCAGCCTGAACATATAGAAAGCGGTCAGGAAGCTTGTCACTACCGCTATAGCGAACAAGACCGGATGACCGCTATGCAAGGTCTCGGAGAGTATCTCGTCTTTTGACCAGAAACCGGCCAGCGGAGGGATGCCGGAGATGGCGAGGCTCGCTATTACGAATGTCGCGCCGGTCACCTTCATATTCTTATATATCCCGCCCATTTCGCGGATATCCTGCGTATGGATCGAATGGATGACGCTTCCGGCGCATAGGAAGAGAAGGGCCTTAAAGAACGCGTGGGTCATCAGGTGAAATACGCCGGCGGAATAGCCGCCCACGCCGAGCGCCAGCATCATGAATCCGAGCTGGCTTAAGGTGGAATACGCCAGTATACGTTTTATATCGTTATTTACCGTAGCGATCGATGCGGCGAAGATCGCGGTGAATGCCCCTATGTAACCGACCCATATCAGAGCCGGTTGATGAGCGAAGAATAATCCAAAGCACCTCGTGACTAAATATACGCCGGCCGCGACCATCGTTGCCGCATGGATGAGGGCCGATACGGGCGTAGGCCCTTCCATCGCGTCAGGCAGCCATACATGAAGCGGGAATTGGGCCGATTTGCCTATAGCGCCGCAGAATATGAGAAGCGCGGCTATCATGAATATGGGTTCGGAGCTCTGCAGGGCCGCAAGGTCCCTGAAGTGGACCGTGTGTGCCGAAAAGAATAGCGTGAATACTCCGATGAGGAGGCCCGTATCTCCTATTCTCGTTGTCACAAAAGCCTTCATGCCCGCCTTAGCCGCGGCTGGCTTTTCAAACCAGAAGGAGATCAAAAGATACGAGCAAAGGCCTACGCCTTCCCAGAATAGCAAGAGGATGATAAAATTATCCGCGAGTAATAGCCCCAGCATCGAGCACATGAATAATGACATGTATGCGAAGAACCTGGAGAATCGTTTGTCGCCGTGCATATACCCTATAGAATAGACCTGGATGAGCGTGCCTATTATCAGTACGACAAAGAGCATCATGCATGTCAGGGGGTCGACGATGACCCCGACATCCAATGAGGTAATCCCAAAAACGAGCCACTTGAAGAGGGTGTATGAGCCCTGGCCCTTTAAGAGCGATAAGAATGTGTAGGCGGCAAGGCCGAGTGACACAATGGAAGCCCCGATAGAAACCAAGGCGCTCGCCTTATTAAGCTTTCTGCCGAAGAATATATTCGTCAAGAAAGCCAGGAAAGGGAAGAGCGGGATAAAGTGCGCCAGTGTCACCATTTCATCAAGTCCATTTTATTTACTAGTATTGTCTTTCGGTTCCTGTATATGGCTATGACCAGTCCGAGCCCGACCACTGCCGAGGCCGCGGCGATCGCTATTACGAAGAGGGCGAATATCTGGCCCAGGCCGTCCGCCGGCTTTCCGGAAAATCTGTTAAATGTTATCAGGTTTATGTTCGCCGCGTTAAGTATGAGCTCAATGGACATCAGGATCCCGATCGCGTTCTTCCGGGTCAGGATGCCGAATACCCCTATTGAGAATAGCGCGGCGGACAATATCAGGTAATGGCTTTGAGGTATCATTTCTTCCGGGCCTTTCCGATGACGATGGCCCCGACAAGCGCCGCAAGCGATATAAGCGATATAACTTCGAACGGAAGCACATATTTTGTCATAAGGCTCCTTCCGAGTTCAGGCAGACCTAAAGAAGGCGCGCCGGCTCCGGCGGCCTGCCATGTTGTTTTAGAGACGACCTTGATAAGTATAAAAAATATTCCAATGGCCGCGATCGCGGAAAGAAGAGTCCGCCGCATTATTCCTCCGAAAGGTACGGTGCTTATATCGGCGGTCAGCATTATGGTGAATATGAAGAGCGTCACTATTGCGCCTACGTATATAAGGATCTGGACGATGGCAAGGAATTCCGCGTCTAGATACAGGTAGACACAGGCTACGCCTATCAATGTAAGGGCCAGATAGAGGGCGCTATGGAATATATTCCGGCTCGTCACCACAGAAATGGCGAATAAGAGCGTAAGGCACGCTATCGGATAGAATATCATCTTCGCCGCGATCTCATGCGAAACGCCGGTATTATTTAACAGTTGGATTAGCCCACTGGGCATATTTCTCCCTGTTTAGAAGGTCAATATCGAATTTTTTCCGGTCGTAGACGCTTATCTCATAGATCTTATTCATGATTATGGCGCTTGTAGGGCATACCTGCGCGCATAGTCCGCAGAAACAGCAGAGCTCCATGTTGTATTTGAAGGTATCGAGAGTCTTCTTCTTATCGACTTCCTTATGGGTTATGGCCAGGCATGCTGTTGGGCATGTCTTGACGCACTGATAGCATGTGATGCATTTTTCGGGAATTAGATCGACCAGTCCCCTGTATCTTTCGGCCATAGGCATCTTCTGGGTAGGATATTGCATCGTGACCGAATGTCTCAGGCAATATTTCATGGTTACGGCCAGCCCCTTTAAAAGGCTGAAAGCGCCGACGGTCATATCTTTCAGAAGCTTTGTCATTTTAATAGTATCCATCCGACTATCGCCAGGTTGACGAGCGCGGCAGGCGTCAATATCTTCCATGCGAATTCCATCAGCTGGTCCACCCTTACCCTGGGGAATGTCCACCTGACCCACATCCATACGAATATAAGGCCGTATGTCTTGATCAGGAACCAGACTACAGGCGGCAGGAACGGGCCGTGCCAGCCTCCGAAGAATAATGTGGCAGCTATGGCCGCCACTATAAAGAGGTTCGTATATTCACCGAGAAAGAACATGGCGAACTTCATCCCGGAATATTCGGTATGGAATCCGGCCACAAGTTCCGATTCCGCCTCAGGTATGTCGAACGGAGCGCGGTTCACCTCGGCTGTAGCGGCTATCAAATATATAATGCAGGCAACGGCCATATCGGGGTGCAGGATATTCCAGCAGCCGGCCTGAGACTCGACTATTCTTTGCATTGAGAGTGAACCTGCGCGCATCGCCACCATGATAAGCGAGAGTATGAGCGGGAGTTCGTAGCTTATCATCTGCGCCGCGGACCTCATCCCGCCAAGGAGGGAATATTTATTGTTCGATCCCCAGCCGGCCATGAATATCCCTATGACACAGACCGAAGATATCGACGCTATATAAAGGATGCCTACATTCAGGTCCTTGATGATAAGGTTGCCGCCGAACGGTATGACCACGAACGCCATGACCGAAGGCACTACAGCGAAGAACGGGGCAAGCCACCACACAAGTATATCGACTTCGGCCGGCCTGATATCTTCCTTTAGAAGGAGTTTCAACACATCCGCTACCGATTGCAATGCGCCGTGCCAGCCAACACGCATCGGGCCAAGCCTTGACTGTATATGGGCGGATACTTTTCTCTCCCACCAGATAAGGAACATGGCTGAAACGGCTATAAAGCCCAGTATAAGGGCGCCCATTGCCAGCATAAAGATGAACGTGAGGATGGTAACCATTACCGGTCTATCTCTCCCATTACTATATCCAGGCTTCCCAACACACAGATAATATCGGCCACTTTTAATCCCCGAACCAGTTCCGGCAGTATAGCCAGGTTCGAAAATGACGGGGAACGTATCTTGAGCCTGTACGGATATGCGGAACCGTCGCTTACAAGATAAAATCCAAGTTCGCCCCTCGGGTTCTCCGCCCTGAAATAGGCCTCGCCCGGCGCGGGTTTATGTATGCGGCCGGCCTTTGAAAGCGCTTCGCCTTCAGGAAGGCCTCCTATGGCCTGCTCAATGATCCGTAAACTTTGGCGCATCTCCTCTACCCTGACCTTATACCTGTCCCATGCGTCCCCGTTCGCGCCCACTGGGATGTCAAAATCGAATTTATCGTAAACAAGGTATGGTTCGTCTTTGCGCAGGTCCCATTTGACCCCCGATCCGCGCAGATTGGGGCCTGTGAGGCTGTAACTTATAGCCATTTCTTTCGATATCGTACCTATGTGCTTGGAACGGGCAAGGAATATTGTGTTATAGGTAAGGAGCTGGTCATAATCATCGACCTTGGGCCTCATATATTTAATGAATTCTCCGATCTTAAGGTCAATTCCCTCCGGAAGGTCGTATTGGACGCCCCCTATACGTATGTAGTTATATGTAAGGCGGTTTCCGCATATCTCATTGAATATGTCCATTATCTTTTCACGTTCGCGCAGGCAGTATAATAGGGGCGTACCGAAGGCCCCAAGGTCCTGGGCAAAAGTCCCTATCGCCAATAGATGGCTTGCTATCCTGTTCAACTCGGCAACTATGACGCGGATATATTTCGCGCGCGCAGGGACATCCATCCGCATCAATTTTTCTACGGCCATCACATATGCCAGATTATTGTTCATGGAAGCCATGTAATCCAGCCTGTCGGTGAAGGGGATGAACTGTGTATATGTGCGGTTCTCCGCAATTTTTTCCATGGAACGGTGGAGATAACCTATGTGTATGGCGCAATCCCTGATCATCTCGCCGTCCAGTTTCAATTCCAGGGAGAGGACGCCATGGGTGGAAGGATGTTGAGGCCCCATATTGATCAGGAACTCTTCGGTATACATATCCTTCAATTGTTCTGTAGCCATAATTTTTGAGTTAAAGCCTGGGCTTTGCCTTGAATTCGGGATTAGAATAATCCTTGCGAAGAGGATATCCTTTCCAGTCATAAGGATTTAATATCCTGCGAAGGTCCGGATGCCCCATGAAGTTTACACCCATCAAGTCGTATGTCTCGCGTTCAAGCCAGTTTGCCGATCTCCATATATCTGTAAGGCTCGCGATATTCGGATCATCGTAAGTCAGATGGACCTTGAGGGTCAAGCCATGGCGCTCGCATATAGAATAGAATATATATACCACCTCGATCTTATCCTTACGGTCGATAGCGGTTATGCAATGAAGATTATCAAGAGAAAGAGGCTGTCCTGTCAAATAGCGGGCTATCTTTGTCAGCGACTCTTTGGGGATAATGATAGAGCCTGTCCCGGACTCTTCCTTAACTTCCGGGAATTTACTTATGATGGCCGTATATATCTCACCTTGCCGCATTCTTTTCGTTCCTTATCTTCTCCTGCAGTTTCATGACGCCGAATAGCAGGTTTTCGGGGCGGGGGGGACAACCGGGGATATAAACGTCTACAGGAATGCCGAGAGAATCGGTTCCCCTGGTGACCGAATACGTGTCATAATAGAATATGCCTCCCGAAATGGCGCAATTTCCCATGGCGATCACATATTTAGGTTCGGGCATCTGCGCGTAGAGGCGCTTGATGCAGTCATTCATCTTTACGCATATCGTTCCCGCGACTATCATGACATCACACTGCCTTGGAGTCGCCCGGAATACGCCCGCGCCGAACCTGTCGATATCGAAACGCGCCGCGCCCGTAGCTATCATCTCAATCGCGCAGCAGGCAAGCCCGAATGTCATGGGCCATAGGCTCGATGCCTTGCTCCATTTTAGTACGCTCTCACTGGTAGCCAGAAAAAAGTTGCCGCCAGGGACCCTGGAGATAAGCTTATCGCCCGGTATACGCTCCATTACTGCCATTCGAAAACTCCTTTTTTCCATGCGTAGACGAGGCCAAAGACGAGTATGGCGATAAAGATCATCATCTCGACATATGGCACTACACCCAGTTCGCGGACTGTCGTTGCCCATGGTACTAAAAATAGGACTTCTATGTCAAAGATTACGAATAAAAGGGCTACGAGGTAGTAACTGACATTAAATTGCACCTTTGAAGAGCCTTTTACTATCTCACCGCACTCGTAAGTTGCTGTCTTGGCGGGGGTTGGGTCGCGCGGCCTCAATAGCCATGATACGATGAATGCCCCCGCGACAAGGACGATCCCGAAGATGAAAAACAGGCCTACAATGCCATAATCATTGATTATCATGCGAATAACCCGGTTATATAGGTATACAGGTATATTAGCTACCCGAAAACTCCGCTGATTATATCATTAATGCTAATAAAAGCAAAGATAAAATGTGGCGGCGTAAAATATTATGTCAAACCATACATGGCAGCTACCGGCAGGCGCCCTTTCGGCGGATTTTGCCATAGAGGATTATTAGGTAATAGTCAGTATTGGTGCATGTATGTTGCTATGGGAACAAAGCTTATATATGCTTATAGGTAATGCTGCCTTGGCAAAATCTATCGCCTCAAGGGCATCCTGCCAGTAGCTGCCTGCTGCAGAAACATAATATTTTACTTTTTGCAGGCTGGTACGACATTCGCTCCAGGCAACCCCCGAAAGTTCCGCCTTCCTTAGGTATTTTTGCCAGTGGGTGAACGAAGGATCCTGCCGGAGCCAAGCGCTGTATGGCCACGAGGCCATGATCATAAACGTATGGTGAAACTATTGGGGATCTACCCGGAGCGACTCTCAAAATTTATGATACCTTAAGGCGATATAGATACCACTGCCGTAATTTTATCAGGCTACATCATAAATTTTGCGACAGCGAACGAGGATGCCTAATCCGAGTGAGCGGCAAGCGAAGGGTAGTCCCCAATAGTAAACGCTATAGGATGTGTATATCATGGCCGAGATGGCCATATGAACAGGGGCCCTGGCATGGGAGTGAGCGAATGTAGTTGCGGAGGTATAGGCAGTATAATATAATCAATGGGGAGCGAGGTATCGTTATGTACAAAGACACGGTAGCTAGAGGCCGGCAGGAGCAGATAGCGGACGATGAGAACCTTTTCTGCGCCGATCTGCCTACACGTTTTCAGCCATCCATAGGCAGTATCCTCGTAACAGGGGCATCCGGCTATATAGGTGGTAGGCTTGTGCCCGAACTGGTGGCGAGGGGGTATAAAGTACGCGTCATGGTGCGTTCGCCCGGGTATGATACACGCTGGCCCGGCGTTGAGGCGGTCATGGCCGATGCCCTTGATGCCGGCCAGCTTAAGACCGCGCTTAAAGATATAGATATCGCTTATTACCTTATCCATTCCCTTCATCTCGGCCCCAGAAAATTCGCGGCGGCGGATATTAAGGCCGCCAGGAACTTTGCCAGGATCGCCGCTGAAATGGGCCTTAAACGGATAATATACTTAGGGGGCCTCGGCGACATAAGAAGTTCGCTTTCTTCCCATCTGCGCAGCCGCGCTGAAGTGGCGGTGGAGCTTTCCCGGGGGAGCGTTCCGGTCACTATTCTTCGCGCAGCTATTATAGTGGGAAGCGGAAGCGCTTCGTATGAGATAATACAGCACCTTGCCATGAGACTGCAGGTAGTGCTCATTCCGTGGTGGGCGACGAATAGATGCCAGCCTATAGCGGTGCGCGATGTGATAAAGTATCTGGTAGGCGTTCTTGAGACGCCTGAAACCAAGGGGCGGTCGTTCGATATCGGCGGCAAAGACATACTTACTTACGAAACTATGCTTAAGACCCTTGCAAGGCGGCTACGCAAGAAGTCGATATTCATTCCCGTTCCATTTTCTAATATAAAGTTCTATGCCTATCTTGCCAGCCTCCTTACGCCGGTGCCTATATCGCTCACAGAATGTCTTATGGAGAGCCTGAAAAATGAGGTAGTCTGCCAGGATGACACCATAAAGACCCTCATACCCTTTGAGCCTCTATCATATAAGGAAGCGGTTATAAGGGCGATGTCGCGCGAGAAGCAGGATAGCATTTATACCAGATGGTCGGATGCCCATTTTCCCACTTATGAGGCCGCGGTAAAGCTTGGCGAACTGCAGAAGAGACCCGCATATAAGGTAAGCTACTCTATAGTTACGGAGAAAGGGGCTTCCGGGCTATTCACATCCATATGCAGGGTTGGCGGCAGGAGGGGATGGTTTCATTCAAACTGGTTGTGGCGGCTAAGAGGGCTTATCGACAGGGTACTCCTGGGCGTAGGGTCGGCAAGGGGCAGGAGGTCTTATTCGACGCTGAAGATAAATGACGTTATAGATTTTTGGCGAATAGAAGATATACAGGAGAATAAGAGATTGTTACTGCGTTCGGAGATGAGATTACCCGGCAATGCATGGCTGGAGTTCAATATTATGGAGGAAAAAGATCACAGGCATCTTAGCGTATCCGCTTATTATGATACCGAATCGATATTTGGCAAGATCTATTGGTATATATGTCTTCCCCTGCACCATTTTGTCTTCTACAATCTGCTAAAGGCGATAGAAAAGAAGAGTTAAGCGAGTAAATAGCAAAATCGGTAAAAATAGGGACTGTCTGAGCCCCTATTAAAAGACATTAAAAGCGATATTAAGGACATGAAAAATAAGGTCGACGAAAACCTCTCTAATCATGTAATCATGAAAAACGCATCACTAAGCTCGAAGAGAAAGTCCTGGTTTAGCATCAATTCCGCATTTCCTTCCTAAATAATCCCTCAAAATAGTACCTTTTGAAAAACGTCACAAAATAAAGGGGATCTCCTATTATCAATAGGAGCTTTTTTATGCCCAGATCCGGCCGTATCTATATCGAAGAAGGCATCTTCCATGCAATGGCAAGAGGGAAGAATAAACAGCCCGTCTTCCATGATGAGCGGGATTTCATCATATATAAGGATACGCTTTCGCGCTTAAGGGATGAGCAGCCGTTCAAGCTTTACCACTACTGCTTCATGACCAACCACGTACACATGATCATCGAAACGAATAAAAACACAGAGCTTTCAAAGCTAATGAAGAGGATAAACCTCTCATACTACCCCAGTAAAAAAAAGAGGTTTTTGAAGGCGATCTGCCTCAAGTGAGGGCCGATGTGATTCTTACGGAAGAGAACGTGCATCTAGACCTGATGAAATAATACGACCTGATTTTATAAAAATAGCCTTTAAATCCCGGAAATGATGTAGTATTATATATGAACATTATGAAGCTTAAGATATGGTTAAAAGCGATAAGGGTACCTTTTTTTACAGCGACTGTGATCCCGGTCGTTTTCGGGTATCTACTGTCATGGCATGATACATCGAACTTTATCTGGCATCGTTTCCTTTTGGCCCTCATCGGGGCGGTATGTTTTCATGCCGGAACGAACCTGGCAAATGATTATTTCGACCATCTGACCGGATGCGACGAATCGAACCCGACGCCCACGCCGTTCAGCGGAGGAAGCAGGGTGATACAGGATGGGCAGATCGCCGCGAAGAATGTCCTTTTCGCGTCCATAATATTTTTTGCCATCGGGTCTGTCATAGGTCTATATCTTAATTACGTATGCGGCGGGAATGTGATCCTTGTGTTGGGCATCATGGGTCTCCTTCTCGGATTTCTATACAGCATCAAGCCGCTCAAGATCGGATACGGAAGCTTCGGCGAACTTGCGACAGGGATAGGGTTCGGCCCGCTCATGGTAATGGGGGCCTATTATGTGGGAGCGGAAGCCATGTCTTTAAGGATATTTCTTGTTTCCATACCTATAGGGATCCTGATAGCTCTCGTCCTTTTTATCAATGAATTTCCGGATTACACCGGAGATAAGGCGGTGGGGAAGAGGACCCTTGTAGTGGTCCTGGGAAAGAAGAATGCCATAGCGCTATATTATGCGCTTGTAGCGGCCACTTACATCGTAATAATAGGGTTGGTATTTGCAAGATACCTGCCATATGCGTGCCTTATCGCTTTACTTAGTCTGCCGATAGCTTTAAAGGCGTTTGGCATAGCAAAGGAAAATTACGAGAAGGTTCGCGAATTGTTGCCGGTGAACGCGGCTACTATAGGGCTTCATTCTATAATAGGGATCCTCTTATGCGGCGGGTTGGCGCTTAATAAGGCCTTTATGCTCTGGAGGCAATAGATGCAGATTAAGGAAATATACCGGCCTATAAGCAAGGAGATGGCCGAGGTCGAGGCCCTGATAGGCGCCAGGCTGAAGAATAGCGGGAATGATTCCGTATTGATGCTTGGGAACTATCTCTTGCATTCAGGAGGCAAAAGACTTAGGCCGGCCCTGGTGACTTTATCGGCAAGAGCGGCTATAGGTAATGGGATCGCTGAAACGTTCGACCCGGTGATAAAGGTCGCTTCCGCGATCGAGCTTATCCATATGGCCTCATTGATACATGACGATGTGGTGGACCATTCCGCGATGCGCCATAACAAGCCCACGATAAACGCGAAGTGGGGAGAGGATGTATCGCTTATCCTCGGCGATTATCTATATTCTATAGGATTCGACCTTATCTCATCGTGCAACAATCCGGATGTCCTTGAGTGCATAAGCCAGGCGGCGCGGATGATGTGCGAGGGCGAGCTTATACAGGTATGCGAGAGGGACAACCTGCACCTTTTGGAGAAGGGATACATCACCATAGTCAAGAATAAGACGGCCAATCTTTTTGCGGCTTCCTGCCAGGCAGGGATCCTGGCGATCGGCCGTGATACGAAAGTGAAGGATATGTTCAAAGATTACGGCCTTAATTTCGGGATAGCCTTCCAGATAGCCGATGACTCCATGGACCTTATAGGAAACCGGGAGGAGCTTGGGAAAGAACCGGGCGCGGATTTCAAGATGGGCGAATTGACCATGCCGTTCCTGAACCTCATTTCAATATATAAGGACAAGGATAAGAAAAAGCTGTATAAATTGATATCCCAAAAAAACAGTAAAAAGGCGTTTAAAGAGTTAAGGCGCATGTTCATCGACTCCGGCGCGATGGAGAAGACCAAAAGCGATATAGCCTTTTATGCCGATAAAGCCAAGGAGAGCTTGAAAGGGCTGGAAGATTCGCCGTTCAAAGAGAGCCTTTTTGCGCTGGCGGATTTCATGGTCGACAGGATAAAGGCGCGGTAGCCGCAAAATATGATAAATTACTATCCAATTAATCTGGTATTGAAAGGCAAAAGGTGCCTCGTTATAGGCGCAGGCGCCGTTGCCGAACGCAAGGCGCGGCGTCTTGTCGAATGCGGCGCGCGCGTCATGGTAGTAAGCCCCTCGATAACACCGGGCCTTATGGCCATGGCGGGAAAAAAGAAGATATCGTTCAAGCATAAGAAGTTCAGTTTAAGAGATCTTTCCGGCGCGTATATGGTGATAGCGGCCACGACCGACAGATCCGTCAACGCCTCGGTATCATCCTATTGCCTGAAGAGGGGCATACTGGTAAATATCGTCGATTCACCCAAAGAATGCAATTTCATACTTCCTTCGATAATAAGGAGGGGCGCTTTAACCATAACGATATCCACTCAAGGGATAAGCCCCGCATTATCGAAGAAGATCCGTAAGGACATCGAGAATACTTTCGGAGCCGAATATGCCGCGTTACTCGGCATGGTAAAGAAGATCCGGCCTTACGTTATAAAAAAAATAAAAAATATGTCCTCAAGAAGGGTTTTTTTTAATAAGATGTTCCGGCCCGAGATATTGGACCTGGCTAGGCGCGGTAAAGGCGCTCAGGCTATGCGAAAACTAAAAAAGTATTTAGACAATGCTAGAATCTAACCTCAATATACCTATCCATGAAATATTATTAAAGATCCATAGCATAACCATACATATTAGTTATATAGCTTTTCTTGCCTCCTCCATAGCCGCGGTACTGTACCTGGTCCAGGATCACGCGTTGAAGGCAAAATTATCGGGCGTGATCTTCAACAGGCTGCCCAGCCTTTCCTTCCTGGATAAATTGAACTACAGAGCGATCGGTCTTGGTTTCCCGCTCTTGACGCTTTCGGTATTAAGCGGGATCATATGGGCAAAGAGTATCCATGGCATTTATTGGTGGGGGTATAATTCACGCCAGTTTTATTCCATGATACTCTGGCTCGTCTATGCGGTCATCCTGCATGTAAGATTATCCGCGAAATTACGCGGAAGGAAGGTCGCCTTATTATCCATCGCGGCTTTTTTTATCATCATACTCACATTGTTCGGCACCTGCCCTTAAGTATGTTTATTTGCGGAGACAGGCCAATGGATCTAGCGGTCATAGGTATCAATCATAAGACAGCGCCGGTCGAGATAAGGGAGAAACTCTCATTCTCTTCTAAAGAGACGGTGGAAGCTAATCGTCTGCTCAAAGAGAGCGTTTCACTGGAGGAGAACCTGATCTTATCTACCTGCAATCGCATGGAGATATACGCTGTTATTAACGGAAAGAAGGATTACCTGTCCGGCATAAAAGATTTCTTAAACAAGTATCATAGCCTGGATCCTTCGGAGTATGAGGACAGGATTTATGTCCGTACGGATAAAGAGGCTGTGGAGCATCTCTTCGGGGTGGCCTCGGGGCTCGATTCCATGGTCATCGGTGAAATGGAGATATCGGGGCAGGTCAAGAAGGCTTATCAGGATGCCAGGGAAGGCCTTGCTACAGGGAAGGTGTTGAATCGTTTATTTGAAAAGGCGCTCAATACATCCAAGAAGATAAGGACGAAGACATTGATCTGCCAGGGCGCGGTTTCGGTGAGTTCTGTGGCGGTAAGGCTCGCGGAAAAGATCCTGGGGGAGCTTACGGATAAAACGGCGCTCATAATAGGCGCGGGCACCATCGGCGAACAGCTGCTCATCTATCTGAAGGAAAATAACGTTAAATCGATTCTCGTAGCGAATCGCACCCTGGACAAGGCGCGGGAATTATGCGGGAAATTTTCCGCGACCGCGGTATCGTTCGATGAGTACAAGGAAAGGCTCCTGGACGTCGATATCGTCATCGCCTCGACGGGCGCTCCACACAAGATTATCCATAGCCGCGATATCGAATCCATTATGCCCGGGAGGGGACAGCGGCCGTTATTTATTATAGACCTTGCGGTGCCGCGCGATGTGGATGAAGAGGCGGGAAGGATAGACAATGTTTATCTCTATAATATAGACGACCTTGAAAAGATCGTGGGTGAGAACATAGGCTCCAGGAAGAGAGAGATGGACAGCTGTCTTAAGATAATTGGCTCCGCCGCGGAAGGGTTCATGAATTGGATGGTTAACGAAAAGATAAGAAATGAAAACTGACCGGCTTGTGATCGGATCGCGCGCGAGCCCCCTTGCGATGGTCCAGGCTGTATATGTACAGGACGCGTTAATGAGGTCGAACCCCGGGCTCGACGTAGAGATAAAAAAAATAAAAACCTCGGGAGACAAGATACTGGATGTGCCCCTGAGCAGGATCGGAGGCAAGGGGCTCTTCACCAAAGAGATCGAAGAGGCCCTGCTCGGGGGCAGGATCGATCTTGCGGTGCACAGCATGAAAGATCTGCCTACAGAATTGCCGAAAGGACTGACAATAGGAGCGGTGACAAAAAGGGAAGACCCCCGAGACGTGTTGGTATCGGACCGGGCCCATACGTTACGTTCACTGCCCAGGGGTTCCAGGGTCGGGACGAGCAGCCTTCGACGGCGCTCCCAGTTATTGCGCGTAAGGAAGGATCTGGAGATCGTCGATCTGCGCGGGAACCTTGATACGCGCGTTTTGAAGTTAAGGCGGGGCTCGTATGATGCCATTGTGCTTGCCTACGCCGGCATAAAGCGGCTTGGTTTGGATCTGAATTTATCGGTCATGTCTGTAGACGATATCCTGCCTCAGGCAGGGCAGGGGGCATTGGGTATAGAAGTGCGCGAAGACGGCGATGACGCGGGCGGGTTCGTGAGCGCGCTCGACGATGCCGATAGCCGCGTCTCTATCGAGGCGGAAAGGACCGTTCTCGCGGCTCTTGAAGGCGGTTGTCAGGTCCCTATCGGGATATATGCCGAGATAACAAAAGATGACATTTTGATAAAGGCTGGTGTCTTTTCGTTGGATGGGAGGCATGCGGTCAAGGCCGAGACCGCCGGGAAGAAAGAAGACGCCAAACGGCTCGCTCAGGCATTGGCCGAAAGCCTGCTTAAGAAAAAGGCCGTATGCCGGATACTGGACGAGGTAAATAAATTGAGGCGCGACATATGACGAGATCTACCGTATATTTAGTGGGAGCGGGACCGGGTGACAGTAAATTGATCACCTTGAAAGGGTTCGAGCTCGTAAAGAAGGCCGATTGCATTATCTATGATTATCTGGTTAATAAAGAACTCCTGAAGCACAGGAGTTCCGATTGTAAGCTCATATACGCGGGAAAGCAGGCAGGCCGGCATACCATGTCGCAAGATGAGATTAACCGGCTTTTGGCGATCGAGGCCAGGACGCACCATACCGTCGTCCGGCTTAAGGGCGGGGATCCCTTCATATTCGGCAGAGGCGCCGAAGAGATAGCCTACCTGAAAAAGAAAGGCGTAAGTTTCGAGATCGTACCCGGTGTTACGAGCGCGATCGCCGTCCCGGCCTATGCCGGCATTCCTCTCACCGAGAGGACGAGCACATCTACAGTGGGTTTTATAACGGGACATGAGGACCCGGGCAAGCCTGGTTCCGATATCGATTGGGCGGCGCTGTCAAAGGCTCTTGGCACAATGGTATTCTTGATGGGGGTGGGTAACCTGGAATCGATAGTAGAGAAGCTGTTAGCCTGCGGCAGGCCCAAAGATACCCCGATAGCCCTGATAAGATGGGGAACTACGGCAAGGCAAAAGACCGTTACGGGAACTTTGGGAAATATCGTAACACTCTCAAAAAATAATAATATGAAGCCTCCCGCGATAATCGTGGTAGGCGAGACGGTCAGGCTCAGGAAAGAGTTCAACTGGTTCGAGAAGAAACCTCTTTTTGGAAAGAGGGTCATCGTTACCCGTACCAGGGAACAGGCGAGCGCGCTTTCGGACAGACTCTCGGCGCTGGGAGCGGAAGCGATCGAGATCCCTACCATCGAGATCGTCTCATTGAAGGCTGATACGGAGATCTCACGGGCTTTCTCAAAAGGTCCTTATGATTGGATATTCTTTACCAGCCAGAACGGGGTGGGAGAATTCGTTTCATTCCTCGACAGGTCCGGGAATGACAGCCGTATCTTCCGCCAGGCGAAGGTATGCGCCATCGGCCCGGAGACGGCAAAGTCATTACGCGCCATAGGGATCAGGCCGGATTATGTGCCGGAGAAATTTATCGCTGAAGCTATAATAGGGGACAGACACCTATTTCCTACGCGGAAGAGAATGGACGGAAATAGGTGTCTGTCCCCTATTAAGAAGGCCTTTATACTGCGCGCAGAAAAAGCGCGCAATATCCTTCCTAAAGGGTTGAAACGTCGGGGGTATGAAGTGACTGTCGTTGATCTCTACGATACAGTAATTCCGAAGGCAAGCAAGGGACCTCTTAAGGAGGCGCTGGAAGACGGGGTCGATATCGTGACCTTTACGAGCTCATCAACGGTTGAAAACTTTATGAATCTTATCGGAAGAGATCACAAGCGCAAGCTTTCCGGGATAAAGCTCGCTTCTATAGGTCCGGTCACCTCAGGCAAGCTTAGAGAATATGGCCTAAGGCCTGACATAGAGGCGAAAGTATATACCATTGAAGGATTGGTGGATGCTATAGTGCGAAATAGTACAAATAGGGCAAATAGAATAGGGTAAATAGGGGACAGACACCTATTTCCTACGCGGAAGAGAATGGACGGAAATAGGTGTCTGTCCCCTATTTACTGGAGCGAAGTCGAAGGATAAAAGGAAATAAGAGATGATAAACTGTTCTAGACTGCTTCTGGCAAAAAAAGGTTTTTACGATGAGATCAGGTATGTGAAGGGGAAGCCCGCCGACACAAACCGTCCCATAGTCGTGTGGAACTCCACAAAAAGCTGTAATCTCCGGTGTGTGCACTGTTATTTCGACGCGCGCGCGAAGAAAGATGAGGGTGAACTTACGACCGAAGAGGCGAAGGCGATGATAGACGATATCGCCTCTTTCGGCGCCCCGGTATTATTGTTCTCCGGCGGCGAACCGTTCATGAGACCGGACCTTTTCAGTTTAGGCAAATATGCCCTGTCGAAGGGCCTGCGCACGGTGATATCGACTAACGGTACGCTTATCACGAAGGATACGGCCGAGAAGATAAGGCAGACCGGGTTTTCCTATGTGGGTATAAGCCTCGACGGCCTGGAAAGAGTGAATGACGAATTTCGCAAGGAGAAGGGCGCTTTCAGGAAGACACTGGAGGGGATAAGGAACTGCCATGCGAGCGGCGTGCGCGCGGGGTTACGCTTTACTATCAATAAGCATAATTTCCGCGATATCCCCGGGATATTCGATCTGCTCGAAGATGAAGGCATCAAGCGGGCCTGCTTTTACCATCTGGTCTATGCCGGAAGAGGTAGCTCGATGATAAAAGAGGACCTGGGTAAAGAGGAATCGCGGGATACGATGGACATCATATTCGACAGGACCATACAGTTATGCGGGAAGGATACGGATACTGAGATCCTTACGGTTGATAATCATGCGGATGGTGTATACCTGTATCTGCGTCTTAAGAAAGAGGACAAGAAGAAGGCGGAAGAGGCGTTGACGCTGCTTAAGATCAACGGAGGCAATAAATCCGGGATAGGTATAGCGGATATCGATAATCTGGGGTTTGTCCATCCGGACCAGTTCTGGAGGTATTATTCGCTGGGGAATGTAAAGACGAAGAGATTCAGCGAGATATGGTCCAACGGGAAAGAACCATTGCTCCGTGACCTGAGAAACAGGCTTCCTTTATTGAAGGGGAAATGCGGCCGCTGCCATTTCCAGGATATATGCGCCGGGAATTTCAGGGTGAGGGCCGAAGCATTTTACGGCGATGTCTGGCAGGAAGACCCTGCGTGTTACTTAAGCGAAGAAGAGATTTTGACAGTTAGGGAGGATAAGGATGGGCTTTCCTGAGACATGGAGTATGCGAGGAAATAGGTGTCTGTCCCCTATTTCGACCGTGCGAGAGGGTTAGGATGGGATTTCCGAAAATAAGGATGCGGGACAGAAGGAAGGATGAAGTAACGCGCATGCGGTACCAAGAGACACCCATCGTATCGCCGAAGGATCTTATCATGCCCTTATTCATAAAAGAAGGCCTATCGGCAAAAAAAGAGATCAGGTCTATGCCCGGGATCTTTCAGTTTCCTATAAATAAGATAGCGGAAGAAGCCCGGAAGATATATGGATCAGGCATTCCGGCTGTTCTACTATTTGGGATACCAAGGCATAAGGATACGACCGGCTCTTCCAGTTACGATGAAAAAGGCATTGTCCAGCAAGCGATCGGTATCATCAAGAAGAAGGTGCCGGGACTATTGGTAATAGCGGATGTCTGTATGTGCGAATATACTTCGCATGGGCATTGCGGGATAGTAAAGAAAAGTCCACAGTCCACAGTCCACAGTCGACAGACAAACCGTGGACTGTTGACCATAGACAGTGGACTAATTGATAATGACGCCACCATCGAAATATTAGCAAAGATAGCGCTTTCATATGCGAGGGCGGGGGCCGACATAGTCGCGCCGAGCGCTATGATGGACGGACAGGTCAAGGCGATCAAAGAGGCGCTCTTGCGGAATGCTTTTACCGCCGTCAAAATAATGTCCTATTCCGCCAAGTATGCCTCCGGTTTCTACGGACCGTTCAGGGATGCGGCCGAATCCCCTCCGAAATTCGGAGACAGGAAGACGTACCAGATGGATTATCATAATTCCGATGAGGCGGTCCTTGAATCGAGGCTCGACATAGAGGAAGGGGCCGATATCCTTATGGTGAAACCGGCCATGGGTTACGAGGACATAATCTACAGAATCAAGAAGGAATTGCGATATCCGCTTTCCTGTTATTCGGTAAGCGGCGAATATTCCATGATCAAGGCCGCGGCCCAAAAAGGTTATATAGATGAGAAAAAGGTGGTATTGGAGATCTTGACCGGGTTTAAACGCGCCGGCGCGGATACTATAATCAGTTATTATTCAAAAGAGGCGGCAGGATGGCTGAAAAGCAAAAAGTAGACTTAAAGCTCGTTGCATGGGAATTGACGCGCAGCTGCAACCTGGCCTGCAGCCATTGCAGGGCATCGAGTAAGTTCGGGCCGTATAATAATGAGCTTACTACGGAAGAATGTTTCAAGCTCATAGACGATATCGCCTCATTCGCAAGGCCGGTTATCATCATGACCGGCGGAGAACCGTTATTAAGGAAAGATATCTTTGAGATAGCGGAATACGGCCATAAGAAAGGTCTTATCATGGTTATGGCTCCCAATGGGACGCTTCTTAGCGATGAGAATATAAAGAAGATCATCGCCTCCGGCATAAAGAGGATATCCGTAAGCCTTGACGGGCCCGATGCCGCCTCGCATGATGATCTAAGGCAGGTTAAGGGCGCGTTCGATAAGGCCGTTGCGGGTATAGATAGGGCCAGAAAGGCGGGCCTTGAATTTCAGATAAATACTACCGTTACAAAAAGAAATATAGGCCTCCTTCCAAATATTCTGGACCTTGTTAGGAGGCTCGGGGCAAGGGCCCATCATATATTCCTTCTCGTTCCGACCGGCCGCGCCAAAGAGATGACTGCCGAGGAATTATCCGCGGAAGAATATGAGGAGGCGCTTAAATTATTGGCGCGGGAAAAGAAGGATTCGCCTCTTGAAATAAAGATCACCTGCGCTCCCCATTTTAATCGTGTTCTTCTACAGGACCATGCCTGCGAAGCGGCTGGTCTCGTGGGCAGAGGATGTATGGGAGGAGTGGGGTTCTGCTTTGTATCGCATGTGGGCGATGTCCAGCCATGCGGATATCTGGAGCTTAACTGCGGCAATATACGCAAAGAGGGCTTTAAGAAGATATGGCTGGAGTCCGAGATATTCAATAATATAAGGGATTGGGATAAATATCATGGGAAGTGCGGTATATGCGAATTTAAGTCGGTCTGCGGGGGTTGCCGCGCCCGGGCATATGTAAAATATAACGATTATTTAAGGGAAGAGCCTTACTGTACTTATGAGCCGAAGATCAAGCGATAATATCAGGCTTAGTCCGCTCGACAGGCGGATCTTGAACCGTCTGCAGGAAGATATTCCTTTTAAAAGAAGACCATGGAAGGCCGTAGCCGTAGAACTCGGCATAAAGGAAGAAGAGCTTCTTAAGAAAATCGCTTTTTTTAAGAAGACCGGCGTCATCCGCAGGATAAGCGCGGTATTTTCTCCGCGAAAGATAAACTTTCAATCTACCTTGGTCGGTGCGAAGGTTTCCCCGGACAGTATAGAAGACGCGGTAAAGAAGATCAACGGCTATCCGGAGGTGACCCATAATTACAGAAGGGAAGACGAATATAATATCTGGTTTACCCTGGTCGCGAGGAACAGGAAGCGCATAGATCATATATTGCGCCGGATAAAAAAGATCAAGGGTATCGAGAGGCTGTCGGAATTCCCTACTGTAAAATTATTCAAGATCAGCGTAAAGTTCCCATTATGAAGGCGGTAGAGGATGCTGAAAAAAATAGATAAAGACGTAATAAGCCGTATTTCCCGGGATATCCCTTTGACTAAAGAACCCTTTACGGATATGGCGGCCAGTCTTGGATTGGAAGTGGGGGTTCTTCTTGAGCGGATACGGTCATATAAAAAAGATGGGCTCATGCGGAAATTTACCGCCATTCTTAATCATAAGAAGATCGGATTCGAGCATAATGCCATGGTCGTTTGGAATGTCCCGGAACAAAAGATCGATAAGTCAGGAAATATTATGGCTTCATTTGGACAAGTAAGTCATTGTTACCAGAGAGTAAAAAGGCCGGGCTGGGATTATAATCTTTATTCGATGGTCCATGGCAGGACTAAAGAAGAGTGCCTTAGTGTGATTAAGAAAATATCCAGCAAGATAGGCCCTAACATCGCCCACAGGGCTCTATTTTCTTCTAAGGAATACAAGAAGGCCGGAGCCAAGTATTAGAAAAATAGGGACAGTCCCTATTTTTTCCTATTATTTATATTCCTCCGCCCTGGCGAAAGACAGAATCCGGAGGGCTTGAAGTTAGCGCCGCGTTTAGAAGCTCAAAATGAAATTTACTGCCTATGCCGATCTTGCTTTCAGCGCGGATTTTTCCTCCGTGAAGCTCGATGATGCTCTTGCTTATAGCCAGTCCAAGCCCGCACCCCCCATACCTGCGTTTTTCGGAAGAGTCGACCTGATAAAATTTATCAAAGATCATATCTATCTTATCCTCAGGTATGCCTATCCCGGTATCGGAAATAGAAAATATAACCTTTTCATTTAACAGGTCAGAGGCTGTGATATCAACTTTACCGCCCTTACGATTGAACTTAATGGCATTTCCAAGGAGGTTGACCATCACCTGCAGAATCCTTTCCGAATCGGCCCAGACGGATGGTGGATCTTTAGGTAAGTTATTCTCCATTATGACTTCCTGCTGAGCCGCGAATAATCTAAGAGACAAGATGGCCTTATGTACGATCTCCGACATGTCCACGCGGGCCAGATGGACCCTGAACTCACCCCGTTCTATTTTTGATAGGTCCAATAACTCTTCAATCAGGTGGTTGAGAAGGTCGGCGCTCTCGCCGCTGACTTTCAGGCATTCTCTTTGTGTCTGGTTTATGGCCCCGGGTTTCTCTGTAAAGAGAAAAGAGATATATCCCTGGATGGCCGTCAGGGGGGTCCGTAATTCGTGAGAAACCATCGATAAAAAGCTTGACTTGATCCTGTCCGATTCTTGTAACCTTTTATTGATATGCTCCAATTCTTCATTTTTATCGATCAAACTCTTTTCAAATTCTTCTATTTTCCGCTGTTTATTATGCCTCACCGTTCCCATGGCCCCAAAAACAATTCCAAAGAATATAGGATGCAGAAGGAAGAGGGCGTGGAACGGGTGAGCATGCGCGATGCGGATAATATTAGGTAAGGTGGCCAGGAGGCGCGAGGAGTAAAGATCGATCCCTATCGTGACAATGGGTATGGGAATCCCCCACAGGATCCCGAATAAACAATACCCGTTCTTTAAAAAATTATAGGTGCGTTTTTGCCCCAGAGCCCTTAAGAATTCTTTTGTGATCTGCGCGAAAGAGTTAACGTCTATTAATAATTTGGTCACGATTTTTCAATAAAGAGATGCGCAGTGACTTTTTTTACCAATTCTTCGCTTTTGAAGGGCTTGGATATGCAGTCCGCGATACCCGCGGAAAACATCTCCTGGATCTCTTTTTCGTCTTTCAGGACCGTCACGGCGATAATAGGGATGTCTTTTGTCCTCTCATCAGCTTTTAAGCGCCGGCTTATTTCTAAACCTCCTATCTCCGGCATCAGAAGATCGAGGAGGATAATATCAGGCAGCCAGTGAGAGATCAAAATTCCTGCCTGGAATCCGCTATCCGCGGTGGTGACCTCAAACCCTTCCTGAGACAGTATCATCTTTATCATCGTGAGTATCTTTGGGTCATCATCTATTACGAGCACTCTATTCTTATCCCCCCTGGATAGTTCTTCGGGAATCGGCATATTATTTTTTTTAATAAGATTCAGGAGGTCATCTTTTTTAACACGGCGGTGGCCGCCGGGCGTCGTATACGCGGGTAGCAGTCCTTCCTTGATCCAGTTGATGACTGTGGTGGGATAGACATTGCAAAATCTGCTGACCTCATGTGTTGTGTAGAAATTTTTAATCATTTTCTGTCTCCTGTTAACAGTCTAACTTAGCAGGTAAATTTTGTCAATAGTGTAAAATTTTAAAGAATAGCTTGACAACAAAAAAACAAGGTTATAAACTATAACTAATAGTAAAAGTAGTAAAAGTAATATAAATAAGACTCCGGATAAAAAGACTAATTTTTTTCATAGCAAGTTATGATAATAGTATAAGAGGGGGAATATGAGAAACCGTAAGGCATGTATTTTTATTTTTTGCGCGGCAGTAGTCTGCGCTATTTTTGTTTTTGGGTCGGCCAAGTTGCTCAGGGCGGCCGAAGATAAGGTGGCGGATCTTAAAGCCTCCGGCGCTTCATATGTTGGTATGGATACCTGCGCCGCATGCCATGAGAAAGAAGCAAAGGCTTTTAAGAAATCCGCGCATGCGCGTCTAATCGCCAAGACTAAGAACGCGGAGGCTCAAGGATGCGAGACCTGTCACGGTCCCGGCAGCCTCCATGCGGATGCCGAGACGAAGGCCGATAAGCACGCTACGGTAATAAACCCGGAGAAGAACCCCGAGACATGCTATAAGTGCCATCTGGATAAGAAGGCCTCATTCAGTCTGCAGTACCATCACCCTGTTCCAGAGGGAAAGATGGGGTGCGCGGATTGCCATGATCCTCACGGGGAAGATGCCATTAAGCCGAATACGGTTAAGTCTGTCGCGCGCAAGAATCAGGTATGCGCCAAATGCCATAAGGACCAGACGGGGGCCTTTGTCTACGAACATGAGGCCTTGAGAGAAGGCTGTACGGTATGCCATGAGGTGCACGGATCGATAAACGACAAGATGCTCATTGAGAGGGATTCCAATCTCTGTCTCAAATGCCATTTCCAATCGGGCTTTATTTCGGATCAGAGGATTGGCGATAACGCTCATACGGGCCGTATTGCCCAGGGTCCCTGCTGGAGCGGCGGCTGTCATGCGGCTCCGCACGGTTCGAATTATAACGACCATGTCAGATTATAACCGATTTGAAGAACGCCACTTTATGGAGGTATTTCTTAAATGGGAGTGACTAATGTGAAGAAGAGAATAATAGCGATCGTTAGCCTGGGTTTTGCCTTACCTTTATTATTGGGCGGCTCTTTTGTCTATGCGGGCGTTTCAGAGATGATCGGTGACGGCGATATCGCCTCCGCGGTCCGGACCCCAATACACATAACAGGAGACGGGCAAAAATTCGAAGAGGACTATTGGACCCGGAAGAGCGTTACCGGAGGCATTTCCGATTTTAACCTTATTAAAGAATATAAGGGCGGCACATCCATCGAGCTTGAGGGAAGGGCGCTTTTTGGTACCGACGATTATCTCTTTGATTGTAAAGTAGAAAAAGAGGGGTTGGGAGAAATTAACTTTGAATTCAAGCAGTTCAGGAAATATTATGACGGCACAGGAGGATTTTACGCGCCTTTTCGCCAGATGGGCGCGGCATATCCGTCCACTTATGTAGAAATAAACAGGGATCTTTCTATGAATATAGGAGAATTCAAGATAGAAGGAGTCCTGGCGAAAGAAAATCAGCCGAAGATCACCACTTCATACATGCGGGAATACAAGAAGGGGGAGAAGTCTCTCATCAGCTGGGGGCCTGTAGTCGGCGCCAATTTACGCGGTCAGGTCCTGACCAGGTATATAAACCCCACCTTCATGGAAGTCGACGAGATCGTTGATAAGATCAATATGAAGGTCGAACATACGATAAAAGGCATGGATGTGTCCGCCGAGCAGACATGGGAGAAGATAAAGGGCTCGATCCAGAAGGTCAATAACCGCTCCCTTAATCTGGGGACCGGTAGATTCACGAACATCAGGTATAAATACGAGGATCTCGACGCCGATATTTATACTACGGTTCTCCGCATCGCCAAGGAAGTGAACGAAAAAATAAACTATTCCACAACCTTCCTCTTCAATCATTACCGGGGCCATACCATAGAGACTATCACAGATACGAGCACCGCGACTACCAACGAAAACAATCCCAATAGCCCTGCCAACATCCATCAGAATATGTTCACCATCCTCCCTAAGGTCTCTATTTTACTTACCGAAGATTGGACCATGAATGGGGGGGTGAAGTGGGAGTTTGTGAATAAGCAGGGTGAGGCGGAGTATAATAGGGACAGGACCGTTCCGCCGGATGGCATCATAGATGAGATCATGCTTATTAAGACAGAAAATAATGAAAATAAGTTCGGAGAGTCGATAGATCTAAAATATGACGGTATAGAAAATGTAATAATTTATACAGGGGCCGATTTTGAACAGCAGGGCAGGAGCCAGGATGAAAAACAGAACGATTCAGGCAATCTGCAGAGCAACAGTAATAATTTCGGAAGGGACGCGGATATAATTTCTTATAATTATGACGCCAACATGGGTTTTAAGTGGTATCCCGTATCGGGGGTCGATATTACGACGGACTTAAAGTATAGCTACGCCCTGCGTGATTTTGACAACGGCTCTAAGATAAATCAGGAAATCGATGTGCGGAATGGGTACAGAGGATATCTCGATAATATGGCGTTTACCACATACAAACCTACCGTTACGGCTAACTTCAAGCCTTTCAAGTGGTTTACGAGCACGTTCCGATATATGTATACATATACCTCATATGCTATATCGACACGGCGCGCTGAAGAGCCCGAGTGGAATCAGTATAGGTCCCATATCTATTCCACCAGTATTACGCTTTCGCCCTATGAGCCGCTGTACACCACATTCGCTTTCCAGAAGAAGACCGCTCTTACTCATACGCAGGCCGCCAATAATGGTGCGCCGCGCGGCGTTATTAACCTGCCTGCATATAACGGGAACGTAAATACGCTAAGTACTTCATTCGGCTATACGCCGATAAAGAAAGTTACCCTTAAAGGCAGTTATTCCATATCTTTGACCCATAATTTTAACGATTACTCGAATATAGGCATACCGCTCGGGCTGGACAATTACCTGCAGAATGCCTCTATCGGTGTCGATACCAAAATAAACGCCGACAGCTTATTAGGGCTTAGATATGACCTCATGCAATACGATGAAACCTCTAACGGCGGTATAGATAATTATATAGCCCACGTGATATACGCGGACTTAAAAGTAAAATTTTAGTGGATAATGTTTTTAAAGGTAAAAGGTCATTCCTAAAGTCTTCAGCATCGTTTAAGCTCGCCAGAAAGTTCATACCGGGCGGAGTCAATAGTCCGGTTCGCGCCTTCAAGGCCGTTGGCAGAGATCCTCTCTTTATATCAAAAGGCAAAGGCGCCTATCTCTATGACATAGACGGAAATAAATATATCGACTATGTCATGTCATGGGGGCCTATGATATTGGGCCATGCCGATCCAATGGTAACGCGCTCTGTAGTAAGGGCATTAAAGCGCGGCACGAGCTTCGGCGCCCCAACGCAAAAAGAGACGGAACTGGCGCGGATAGTGACGGATATCTATCCCTCCATCAAGAAGATCCGCCTTACCTCTTCCGGCACTGAAGCGGCGATGAGCGCCATAAGGCTTGCGCGCGGTTTTACAGGCCGTGAAAAGATAATAAAATTTGAAGGCTGTTATCATGGCCATGCCGACAGCCTGCTGGTCAAGGCAGGATCGGGCGCGGCTACATTCGGAGTCCCTTCCTCGTCCGGTGTTAACAAAAATGTCGCAAGAAATACTATCGCATTGCCATTTAACGATATAGAAAGATTCGAGTACGCTGTAGCCAAAGAGAAGGACAACCTCGCCTGCGTCATCGTTGAGCCGATACCGGCGAATATGGGAGTTGTCCTGCCGAAGCCCGGATTCTTGAATAGGTTAAGACGGGTCACGAGAGATAACGGGATCGTATTGATATTCGATGAAGTGATAACAGGTTTTCGTGTGGCATTAGGCGGGGCCCAGGAACTATGTGGGATAACTCCGGACCTTACGGTGCTGGGAAAAATACTGGGGGGCGGCCTTCCTGTAGGCGCTTTCGGCGGCCGGGCCGATATCATGGGGCTTCTATCCCCGGATGGACCGGTATATCAGGCCGGCACTCTATCGGGGAACCCTGTGGCGGTGGAGGCGGGTATCGCCACTTTACGGATATTGATGAAAAATGATATTTATGGTAAGATACAAAAATCAGGGGACGCCTTGGAGTCGGGGTTAAGGCGCGTTATCGGGCGCCTGGATCGCAAGATAGCGCTACAGAGATGTGGCTCTTTATTTACGCTATTCTTTACGGACAAAAAAGAGATACTTGATTATAATGATGCGTCGACGTGCGATACCGGAGCATTTGCGGAGTTTTTCCGAAAGATGCTCGGGCAGGGTATATATCTTGCCCCTTCGCAGTTCGAGGCGAATTTTGTTTCCGCAAGACATACCGGTAAGGACATTAAAAAGACTATAGAATGCGCGGAGCGCGCTTTAACAAAACTAAATATGAAAAATTGATACAAGAGAGATGCTTCTAGGAAAATAAGGAAAATAGGGACAGGCACCTATTTTCCATAGAGGTTTTACAGAGTGGAAAATGGGTGTCTGTCCCTATTTTCATGCTCGTGCATAGACCTGTCCCCTAATATAACGAAAGGAGAAATGTATCATGAAGACACGCGGGATATTTCTTGTGACGGCAATGGCTGTGGTCATGGCGGTAGCGGCATATTCAATAGCTTTAGCAGAGGGCAATCATAAATTCGTAGGGGTGAAGAAGTGTTCGATGTGCCATAAGTCCGAGGCCAAGGGTAACCAGCATGGAAAATGGCTTGGCACAAGCCACGCCAAGGCTTATGAAAGGCTCGCCAGTCCGGAGGCGCAGGAAACGGCGAAAAAGGCCGGTGTTTCAGGGGATCCGCAAAAGGAGCCCAAGTGTCTCAAGTGCCATGTTACCGCTTATGGTGTTGACAGCAGTCTATTGACGGAGAGCTTTGTGCAGGCTGATGGTGTTCAGTGCGAAGCTTGTCATGGCGCCGGAAGCGATTATCTCAGTTTAAGCGTAATGAAGGACACAGCGAAGTCTGTCGCCGCAGGACTTATTATCCCTACGAAAGAGGTTTGCGTCCAGTGTCATAATCCGGAAAGCCCGAATTACAAAGAGTTTAATTACGAAGAATCCTTAAAGAAAGTAGCTCATCCACGGCCGAAAGAGTAAAGAGTAATCATTCTAACCAGGTTAGATTCTAACCTGGTTAGAATGCACAAGTAGAGAGCAAACAAGAACGTGTCTATAAAGAAGACGAAAGCCTGGAGGTTCCTTTCCTCTGTTAAGCTGGCTATATGGCTCCTGGCCATCATCGCAGTCCTTTCCTTGGTAGGGACATTTATACCGCAGAATGAAGCGCCGGAGTTCTATATAGCCAAATTCGGGCAGGTAGGCCAAGGCGCTTTATCGAAGACAGGGCTGGATAATATTTACGCTTCCTGGTGGTTTATCCTTTCCCTGGCGCTATTCTCCTTAAACCTGACAGTATGTCTCCTGAACAGGTTCCCTATTCGAAAGCATTCCATGGGGACGATCATGACGCACTTAAGCGTTCTGGTAATATTTATAGGAGCGTTCATCGGCATGATCTTTGGAGAGAAGGGGCTTGTAAAGATACCTGAGGGCGAAGAAATTAGCTATTTTATCTCGAAAGGTAAGAAGATAGATCTCGGTTTTTCTATAAGGCTGAATGACTTTATCTATACCGAATATATAGATAAAAAAGAGAAGCTATTAGTATATCCTGTCAAGGAAGGTTCAGCTCACGATGCGCATGACTTTTCCATGGCAGCCACAGGCGAGACGCCTTTAGCCGAGGTTAATGCCGAGGTCGGCAGTGAATCGGGTATAGCCGGCACCGGCAGTAAAGTCAAGATACTGCGGTATCTTCCGGATTTTGTTATGGATATGTCCACAAAGTCCGTGATGTCCAGGTCCAATACGCCGAATAATCCCGCGATAGAAGTGGAGTTAAAGGGTAAAGGCGGCGATACCAGGACGTTCTGGGTATTCGCGCGTTTTCCCGATGTGCATAAGGGGCCGGGGGCGGATTATAAATTCATATATGAATGGGTGGGCCGCCGGCCTAAGGATTTTATCAGTAAGGTCGCTATAATAAAAGAAGGCAAAGAAGCGCTTAAGAAGGATATCCGTGTAAATGAGCCCCTTAGTTTCGGCGGATTCAGGATATTCCAATCTACCTATGATTCGGAAAACCTGGGCTGGTCCGGGTTGCAGATAGTCAAGGATCCCGGCGTTCCGGTGGTATATGCCGGATTCGTCTTATTGATAACCGGTTTTATCATCATCTTCTATGTCAATCCCATAATTCAAAGGAGATAAGAAGGATGCCTTCCCTATACCTGAACCTGAGTTTCGGCTTATATTTCCTGGCCATGATTCTATATACGGCAGGGTTATTCTTCTCAATAAAGACCCTGCCTTTTATTGCAAGGATATTCCTGGCTCTCGGCATCATCGGCCTTTCATATTATTTGCACATGCGTTGGCAGGTGGCCGGCAGGCCTCCGTTCAGCAACATGTTTGAATCGCTCGTCGTGCTAAGCTGGTCGATCGCGATAGTATCCCTATATATCGATATCAAATATAAGATAAAGAGTATAGCGGCCTGGACTACGCTCGTAAGTCTTCTGGCGTTAGGATATGCGTCGATGCTCGATAAAGAAGTGGCCCCGCTCTTGCCTGCCCTGAAGAGCAATTGGCTGACGATCCACGTATTGACCTGTTTTGTCGGGTACGCGGCGCTGACCGTATCTTTTGTATCAAGCGCTATTCTTTTGTGCAAAAAGAAAGAGGATAAAGGTTTGGACGCCATAAGCCATAAGATGATAGCGTTCGGCTTTCTATTTCTCACCCTCGGTATAGTAAGCGGGTCGGTGTGGGCAAATTCGGCCTGGGGGACGTATTGGAGCTGGGACCCTAAAGAGACCTGGTCCTTGATCACTTGGTTTGTATATGCTATCTACCTGCACGCAAGGTTCAGGAAGGGATGGAAGGGGAGGGCCGCGGCCTGGATATCGGTCATTGGTTTTCTGGCAATGGTATTCACTTATTTCGGCGTCAATTATCTATTAACGGGTTTACATAGTTATACCGGATAATTTTTATGGAACAAACGAAAATAACCAGGCGTGAGTTTCTAAATTATGTATTAGGCGGCGGTATCCTGGCGCTTCTGGGTTCTGCCGGATACCCGATTGTCCGCTATATAACGCCTCCTAAAGGCGTTGAAACGCAGGCCTCAAGCGTAGTAGCGGCTAAAGTCGGGGAGCTTGCGCCGGATGCGGGCAAGATATTCAAATTCGGAGACAAGCCGGGCATCCTGATAAATAGTCCGACCGGTGAGCTAGTCGCCTTTAACGCTGTCTGTACCCACCTAAACTGTACCGTTCAGTATGATTCGCGCGCAAAGTCCATATTATGCGCATGCCATAACGGCCGCTTTGACCTGAACGGCAAGGTCATTTCCGGGCCTCCGCCGCGTCCTCTTGAAAAGTATGACGTTAATATAAGGGGAGAAGATGTAGTGGTTTCGAAGACCGCCTAAAGACGTGATCGTAGGGCACCTTTAAAGGCGCCCTACGACGGGAGTTCTTCTGATGACTGAACTGTTAATAAAGAAAATATATAACTGGGTCGACGAGAGATACCAGGTGACGGATCTCACAGGATTTTTCACCAAAAAGACCGTGCCGGTGCATAAGCATTTCGTCTGGTATTATCTCGGCGGGATCACGCTGTTTCTATTCATCGTACAGGTGGCAACAGGGATCTTACTACTTTTCTATTACAAGCCTACGGCGGCCGAGGCTTATGAGTCCGTTAAATTCATAACTACCAAGGTCGAATTCGGATGGCTCGTTCGGTCGGTCCATTCCTGGAGCGCCAACCTGATGGTATTCTCGGCATTCGTGCATCTTTTTTCGACATTTTTCCTGAAGGCGTACAGGCCTCCGCGCGAATTGACGTGGGTGACGGGCTCGGGGCTGTTATTTATAGTGATGGGATTGGGATTTACCGGGTATCTATTGCCGTGGAACGAGCTTTCATTCTTCGCCACCAAGGTAGGAACCCAGATGGCCGGAGCGGTACCTGTGGCAGGGGAATACCTGCGCACTATCCTAAGAGGAGGCGACGAGATCTCCGATGCGACCATAACAAGGTTCTTCGCATTGCATGTTATGGTGCTTCCGATCGCGGCTGTTTCGCTATTGGGGTTACACCTTATCATGGTCCAGTTTCAGGGTATGAGCGAGCCGCTTTCAAGCGCTAAGGATCCCGTTAAAAAGACCATGAAATTTTTCCCTAACTTTTTATTGCGCGATCTGGTCGTGTGGCTATTGATACTTGCCGGTCTAATGGTCTTAAGTATTATGTTCCCGTGGGAGCTTGGCAAGAAGGCAGATCCTTTTGCCCCAACGCCGTTCGGGATAAAGCCGGAATGGTATTTCTTATGGATGTTTCAGACATTGAAGTATATACCGGCTAAGATATTTATGTTTGACGGTGAGGTGTTGGGTATATTGGGATTCGGCGCGGCCGGAGTTGGGCTGGTTTTACTCCCCTTTATCGATATATGGGCAAGGAGAGAGAAGCGAAATCCCGTCTTTTCGATTTTAGGCGTTTTTACAATAATCTATATGTTATTCATGACATATCTCGCTTACTTCGGTCCGCAGAAATGAAAAAGGTACAGATGCATAAGAAGGTATCGATATCCATATTAGTCCTATTGGCCTTATCGGCTCCATGCTGTATGGCCCAGGAGAAGGACTATTGCGTAGAATGCCATAAGACGCTCGACGGCAGCGCAAAAGAGCCGGTGGATAAGATAAGCCATGATGTCCATTCGAAGAGAGGCCTTTCATGCGCCGACTGTCATGGCGGCGATCGCACTAAAGAGGATTTCGATGAAGCGAAGGATCCCGCCAAGGGGTTTATCGGAAGGCCGAAGAGAAACGAGATACCCGGTTTCTGCGGAAAATGCCACAGCGACCCGGCGTACATGCGCAGGTACAACCCCAACATCCAGACAGATCAGCTTGCGAAATATATGGAGAGCCAGCATGGCAAGCTGAACGCACAGGGAGATCAGAAGGTCGCTGTCTGCATAAGCTGTCATGATGTTCACGGGATCAGGGAGAAGGCGGATCCCCGGGCGCCCATATTTATAACGAACGCGCCTATGCGCTGCGCGTCCTGTCACGCCGACAAGGAATATATGAAGGATTACTCGATACCAACGGATCAGATGGAGGAATACAGCCATGGCGTCCATGGCGAGGCCCTGCTAAAAAAGGGAGATCGGGGCGCCCCCGCCTGCCATAGCTGTCACGGCTCTCACGATGCCGCTCTGCCGAGGGCGATCGCCGTAGGCAATGTCTGCGCCCAGTGCCATTCGCTGACACGGGACCTGTTCGCGAAGAGTCCGCATAAGGCCGCTCACGACAGGATGGGGATACCGGAGTGCGAAGCGTGCCACGGGAACCATAAGATCGCGCGCACCTCCGACGAGATGCTCGGAACGGGACCCGGAAGCGTTTGCGAAAAGTGCCATAAAGAGGGTTCGAGCCCTTATATTGCGGCAACCTCGATGAAGACCTCGATAGAGACCTTAAAGGGCGATATAAAGGATACGGAGTCTATGGTCAAAGACGCCGAAAGAATGGGTATCGAAGTTTCGGAAACAAAATATTTCCTGGATGAGGCGAATAATTCACTGACCAAATCGCGGACCTACGTCCATACATTTTCCAAAGAGACGGTAGCCGGGATCGCCAAAGAGGGCATCGATCTGGCGCTTAAGGCGAAGGATAAAGCGAGAAAGGCCATAGGCGAGTTCAATTTCAGGCGCAAGTGGCTTGCAGCCGTGATCGGCATCATATTATTGCTTGCAGCCGTGTTATATCTAAAGATAAGGAATATGGAGAAGACTTAAAGAATGAAAAGAAAGATCCTTATCGCGATGGCAGCGCTTGCGATATTGTTCCTCGGCGCCGCTATTTTTTTCTTCGAATTTTCGACGAGCCCACAATTCTGCAGGTCCTGCCATATAATGGAACCGTATTATCAATCATGGAAAGCATCCAAGCATAACAAAACGGCATGCGTTGATTGTCATTATCCCCCTGCGGGGCCGCGTACTCTCATGTGGAAAAAATTCCAGGCGATGTCGCAGATCGTCAAATACGTAACCCGGACATATTCGTCCAAGCCTTTCGCGGAGGTCGATGACGCGGCCTGTTTGAGAGAAGGCTGTCACACAAAACGGCTTGTGGAAGGGAAGCTTACATTCGGCAGGGGCGTGAAATTCGACCACAGGCCGCACCTTACCGAGCCGCGCCGCGGAAGGCAGCTTCGCTGCGTATCCTGTCATTCGCAGGTCATGATAGGAAGGCACCTTGAGGTGACTCTCGATACGTGTTATCTGTGCCACTTCAAAGGTATGAAAGACTCGCGTAAACTTGAGCCTATCGGCGGGTGCACCTCCTGCCATACTCTCCCGGAAAAAGAGTTTACACTGGGAAATATCAAATATAAACATAAAGATTTTGTGACTAAACACGGCATAGAATGCCAGAGCTGCCATATGGACGTAATACAGGGTGATGGCGCCGCGCCTAAAGAGAGGTGCTACTCATGCCATAACCAGCCCGACAGGCTTGACAGGTACGGCGAGATACCTTTTATCCATGAAAAGCACATAACAAAACACAGCATTGCCTGTTACCATTGTCATACGGAGATGACGCATTCTGTAAAGACGGTTTCCGGCACTCTTAAGCTTGATTGCGGAAAATGCCATGTTGATAAGCACGCCGGACAGAAAGATATGTACGAAGGAAGAGGCGGTAGGGGCGTACCTGAAATGCCGTCTCCTATGAGCCTTGCGCGCGTCGATTGCCTTGGGTGCCACATCGTAGAAGAGCAGGCCCAGGGACAGGAGCGGAAGTTTACCGGTAAGACGTTCAAGGCGTCCGAGGCCGGATGTATAAAATGCCATGGAGAGAAATATTCCGGCCTTGTCGACGGCTGGAAGGCGGAGCTTGCCGCCGCGGTCGGCGCGATCGACCCGCGCCTGAAGGAAGCCGGAAATGTATTATCGCAGACATCGGCGGACGCGCCGGACTACGCTTTCTTAAAGAACCTTTACGACGGAGCGTTGTATAATTATGATTTCGTCCGTTTTTCGACCGGCATACATAATATTTACTACTCGGCGAAGTTGTTGGAGAGCGTAAATGAGGACCTTGAGAAGTTTCGGAAGGAATCGAAAAAACCGTTACCGGAGCTTGCCAGGGCGAGCCTTTTGGACGGAAGCTATTGCGCTACGCTCTGCCATGCGAAACTGGACGTAAAGATTCCGGATCGGGTAAAATATAAAGATAAGGTCATGCCGCACAGCGACCATGTCGAAACGGTCGGAGCTTGCAGGAATTGTCATGAGATAGGCCGCCATAAGGATATTCCGCTTAGATCCGATCTGTCTGTATGCGCGTCTTGCCACGAGAACGGCATCTGATAAATTTTCTACCATTATATATGCGAATAAAAAGCGGTTTTATTCTATATTCTTTTCTGGCCGTTATGATTTTCGCGGCGGAGGCGGCGGCCGTCGAAAACTCCGATTGCCTGACATGCCATGAAGATAAGGTTTACATAAAAGAATTCGACGCATCGGTTCACGGCGCCGTTAAATGCGTTTCCTGCCACATAGAACTAGGCAATAGCGAATTTCCCCATAATACGCCTTTAGCGCCCGTGAATTGCGGATCATGCCATTCGACCCAGGAGGCGCAGTTCTCGGAGAGCCTGCATGGCAAGGCCCTGGGGCGCGGCGATGACCTCGCTCCGCGTTGCCGAAATTGCCATGGCACACATGACATCCTTCCTATTAAAGATCCCGGCTCAAAGATATCCGCCCTCCGAATACCATTTGTGTGCGGATCATGCCATAGCGAAGGTACCAAGGTGACTACCCAGCGCGAGATCCACCAGGACCATATCCTGGAGAACTATTCCGAGAGTATCCACGGGGAAGGGTTATTCAAAAAGGGATTAATCGTTAGTGCCACCTGTGTTTCATGCCATAGCTCCCACCAGATACTCCATCCGTCCGACCCGCGATCTACGATCGCGAAAGAGAATGTCGTAAAGACATGCCTGAAATGTCATGCCCAGATAGAGAGCGTACATCGGAAAGTCATAAACGGAGAATTATGGGAGAAGAAGCCCCAGAGCATCCCTATATGCGTCGATTGCCACCAGCCCCATAAGGCGCGTAAGGTCTTCTACGATCAGGGAGTGGCCGACATGGATTGCCTTGTATGCCACACAGGGACGGATATCAGGTCATCTGCCGACGGGAGATCTTTGCATGTGGATGCAGGCGAACTAAAAAGATCGATGCATTCGAAGACCGCCTGCGCTAAATGCCACAGCGATGTAACGCCCTCCAAGGTGCGATCCTGTGAAACTATTAAAAATAAAGTAGATTGCGCGGTATGTCACGGGGACCAGGTCGTTCAGTACAAACAGAGCACGCACGGCAAGTTACATTCTCAAAAAGACACCAACGCTCCATATTGTAAAGATTGCCATGGAAAGCACCTTATGATGGGCCGGCAGGACCCGGCATCGCCGACATATCCGACTAATGTGCCTGTTCTATGCGGTTCCTGCCATAGGGAGAATAATAAAGCGGCGGTGCGATATACCGGCAAAGAGCATGAAATACCTGAGCGGTATGTGGAGAGCATACATGGCAAGGGATTGCTGAAGAGCGGGCTTGTGGTAACGGCCATGTGTACAAGCTGCCATACGGCGCACAAGGAGCTTCCTGCCGCGGATCCAGAGTCGAGCGTCAACAAGAAAAATATCGCCGCGACATGCGCAAAGTGCCATAAGGGCGTTTATGAAAAATACCAGCGCAGTATCCATGCCCCGGGCAAAGGCAGGGACCCGGACAAGCTGCCGGCATGCGACGGCTGCCATTCCGCGCATTCAATAAAGCGGACCGACATGGCATCGTTCAGGTTTGAGATCATGAATGTCTGCGGCAAGTGCCATCAGGATATCGCCAAAACTTATTTTGAGACGTTTCATGGCAAGGTCACGAATCTGGGATATAACAAGACGGCAAAATGCCACGATTGCCACGGTGCGCATGATATCCTGCCGGTTTCCGATCCGGAGTCCAGCTTGAGCCGCGGCAAGATCATTTCAACCTGCCAGAAATGCCATCCGGGCGCGACCAGGCGTTTTGCCGGATACCTTACGCACGCCACTCATCATGACCCGAAAAAGTATCCGTGGATATTTTTGACATTCTGGTCCATGACCGCGCTCCTTGTGGGAACCTTCGCCGCGAGCGGGATACATACTCTTATGTGGCTGCCGCGTTCGCTCGAGATGAGGCGCGAGCATCCTCCCAGGCCGCCGAGGCCCGGTGAGAAGCAATATATAAGGTTCAGCCTTCTCGACAGGATCCTGCACGGGACGATGATAGTTTGTTTCCTGACGCTGGCCACTACCGGGATGACGCTCAAGTTCTCATATACTTCCTGGGCGATGTTCGTGTCGCGCATTATCGGCGGAGTCGAGGTTTCGGGATTCCTGCACCGTCTTGCCGCTGTTATCCTGGCGGGGATTTTCTCGGTACACGTGTGGGACCTTCTGCGGCGTAAGAGGAAAGAGATGGGCGGATGGAAAAAGATGTTCGTAGGGCCGGATACGATACTATTCACTTTAAACGATATGCGGCAGATAATAGCGACCCTCAAATGGTATGTTGGTAAAGGCCAGAGGCCGCAATACGGCAAGTGGACATACTGGGAGAAGTTCGATTATTTTGCCGTATTCTGGGGCATTACGATAATAGGTTCCTCCGGCCTGATGTTGTGGTTCCCGGAATTATTCACGCATATCCTGCCGGGATGGCTTGTCAATGTCGCTACGATTATACATAGCGACGAGGCATTGCTCGCGGTAGGGTTCATATTTACGGTCCATTTCTTCAATACTCACTTCAGGCCGGAAAAATTCCCGATGGATACCGTAATATTCACGGGCCGCGTATCCCTGGAGGATATGAAGAAAGAGAGGCCGGCCGAATACGAAGCCCTAATGGCCAGCGGTGAGCTTGAAAAGCGGCTCGTCGAACCGATGCCGCCAAGAACTGTCCGAACTATAAAGGTCTTTGCCTGGATGGCCCTTTCGATAGGGCTGGGCTTGACGGTATGCATTATTTATACTATGATATTCTCCTATAAATGATCGAACATGCAAGGCTGGACATGATCCGCAGGCAAAGGGCTGTATATCCGGCTATTCTGGCCAGTTTTTTATTTCTATCGATATTCCTTTCCTCTGCGCCGTCATATTGCGCGGAAGAGATATCGAATGCCGATTGTCTGGCCTGCCACGACGGTATAAATGCCGGGAAATATACCGGGTCCGTACACGGCTCCAACCTGTGCGCTTCCTGCCATATAGACGTACGCGAGATACCCCATCCCGAAAAACTGGCGAAAGTAAATTGCTCGAATTGCCATAATACCGAGTCGCAGATCTACACGGCCTCCGACCATGGCCGGGCCGTAAAGGCCGGTGTTTCGGCGGCCGGCTGTCTTGATTGCCATGGAAAGCCTCACGAGCTCCTTGATACGCGTAACAGCGAATCTCCCGTATACCGCCTCAACATCCCTGGGACATGCGCCAAATGCCATGACGATGAAAAGAAGATGGCGGAATATAATCTGCTGGAAAAAAAGCCTTATAAGACATATTCGGAATCGGTGCACGGCAAGGCTATCCTGGAGAAAGGCCTTGCCTCATCCGCCGTATGTACGGAGTGTCATGGTTCGCATAACCTGTCGTCTCCGATCAACCCAAAGTCGAAGATATATAGGGGCAATGTGCCTTCCACCTGCGGAAAGTGCCATGAGAATGTGCTTAATACATATCTGCGTAGTGTCCATGGAAAGGCCGCGTCGGCCGGCGTCAGGGACACGCCTATCTGCACCGATTGCCACGGCGAGCATACCATAAGAAGCCACAAAGACCCGGAATCATCGGTCTACGCGACGTCTATTGCGAAGAAGACCTGCGGGCAGTGCCATGCCGCTGAAAAGATAGTCACAAAGTACCGGCTGCCGAGGTTCCGCGTGGAGACTTATTTGCAGAGCTATCATGGCCTTGCCGGGAAATTCGGCGTTACTACAGTGGCGAATTGCGCGAGTTGTCACGGTATCCATAATATCCTTCCCGCTTCGGATCCGGAGTCCGACGTCAATAAGAAAAATCTCCCGAAGACCTGCGGAAAGTGCCATCCGAATGCGGGGGAGAAGCTTGCCAAAGGTTCCGTGCATCTTGAGCCCTCGACGGAACAGGATAAGGCCGTATTCTATGTCAGTTTCATATATATAGTCCTTATCGTCTTGACCATAGGCGGTATGCTGGGCCATAACCTGCTGGACTTCATGTCCGAGCTTAAGGAATTTTACCGCGAACACGAAAAGGAGTCGGTTTATATCCGTTTCACATTAGGCGAACGCATACAACATCTTGGCCTGGTGATAACATTTATCCTTCTGGCATATACCGGTTTTGCGCTAAGATACCATGACGCCTGGTGGGCATTGCCGTTCACGATATGGAATCCCGGATTCGACTGGCGCGGGATCGTCCATAGGGTAGTAGCCGCAATATTCATAGCCCTGGTGATCTATCACGCCTACTACCTGTTATTTACGCCTCGCGGCAGGGAACAGCTTAAGGCTATGATGATAAGGTGGAGGGATTTTACCGATTTCTTCGGGACGATGGCGTACTATTTCGGATTCAATAAAGAAAAGCCGAAATACCCCAGATATAACTATATCGAAAAGTCCGAATACTGGGCCCTGGTCTGGGGAACCGTCATAATGATAATCACCGGATCGATACTAACGTTCGAGGATTTTTTCCTGCAACATTTCCCCAAATGGATATTCGATGTCATAAGGACGATCCATTACTTTGAAGCCGTGCTTGCGGTCCTGGCCATTATCGTATGGCATCTGTATTTTAACGTATTTCATCCCAGGCATTACCCTATCAATTTTGCGATGATGACCGGAAAGGTTTCCGAAGAGGAGCATCGCGAAGACGGAGATATAGAGATCCCGCCGCCAAAAGACAAGTCCAGTCCGTAGGCGGGGTGCGAAAATACCGGAGAATGGCAGGCGACAAATACAGCGGAGGTGCAAGATGGAAAAGGTGCTGATCATTGACGATGATCCTGATATGGTCGAGGCGATGAAGGTCGTCCTCGAGTCGAAGAATTACGAGGTCCACATCGCCAAGTCGGGCGAAGAAGGCCTGCGGGAGATGAGGCGGGACAAGCCGGCATTGATCATTCTGGATGTGATGATGGAGACGACCGACAAGGGTTTCGACGTCGCAAGAGAGATAAAATGGGACCCTCAATATAAGGATATCCCCATCCTTATGCTTACGGCCATAAAGGAGAGGACGGGCCTCGATTTTGGCAAGGAAGCGGGAGACGAGAACTGGCTTCCGGTGGACGATTATTGCGATAAGCCGCTCCATCCCGAGGACCTGATCGCCAAGGTGGATCATCTCTTAAAGAAGCACAACCCCTGACAGGCGCATTAAGCCGCGAGGCATATAATATGATGAGCGTTAAGGAGCTCGAGGGACTCGTCGAGAGGCTTTATTGGCTGATAAGGCTAAGGTGCATAGCCGTGATCGCGGTATCCCTGACCATTTTTCTCACCGGCCATGTCCTGGATTTTTCCCTGGCGATACTGCCTCTGTATTCAATAGCAATAACGCTCGGGGTATATAATCTTCTTTTTTTTATATTACTGAAACTTGTCAAAGGCAGAGAGACGGCTTCAGTGATAAACAGGATAGCCAATGCCCAGATATCGCTTGACCTCCTTAGCCTTGCGGTGCTTGTCCATTTTTCCGGAGGGATAGAAAATCCGTTCCTGTTCTTTTTTATATTCCACATGATAATTGCAAGCATCCTCCTGAAGAGGCTGGCGTCTTTTCTGCAGGCTACATTCGCCATAACGCTCTTCTTTGCCGTGGTTGTGCTGGAATATAACGGCATATTGTCTCATTATTGTCTGAAAGAGTTCATTGTGCACGACCAGCGGCATAATCCGATCTACATTACGGGCATCTCATTCGTATTTGTCAGCACATTATACATAGCGGTTTATCTCGCGACCTCGATCACAAGGAGATTGAGGCAGCGTGAGAGGGCGCTTGAGGCTACAAATATCCAGCTCGAAGAAAAGGACGACGTAAAAAATGAGTATGTATTGCGCGTTACCCATGGCATAAAGGAGCACCTTTCGGCGATACAGGGCTGTCTGGAGCCGGTGGCCGGAGGCATTACCGGAGAGCTTAATCCGAGGCAGTTCGACCTGGTCCAGCGCGCCGCCCACAGGACGGCAAAGCTCATGTTCTTCGTAAAGGCGCTCCTGCAGATCACGCGCATAAGGCTGTCCAGAGAGATCAAGATGGAATATTTCTTATTAAAGGACCTGGTCTCCGAGCTTATAGGTTACGCGTCATCAAAAGCGGTAGATAAAAATATATCGGTAAGTTTTACGATAGAGTCCAGCATCGATAAGATCAGGGCGGCCAAGGAATATATTCAGGAGACGCTGACCAACTTGATCGTCAATTCCATAAAATATACACCCCGTAACGGAAAGATCGAAATAAATATATGGGATAAGGGAAGCCTGATCCTCATAGAGATAAAAGATACCGGTATAGGGATACCAAAGGATGAGATCCCTAAAATATTTGACGAATTCTACAGGGCTTCCAACGCCAAAGAAGTGGAGAGGGATGGGACAGGCCTGGGCCTGTCAATAGCAAAACATGTGATCGAGATGCATAATGGCAGGATATGGGCTGAATCGGAACTGGGGAAGGGAAGTAAATTCAGCGTAGAACTGCCGAAGCGAGGCTATCGTGAAGAGTAAAGTGTATTTTGTCCCGGTAAAGGATGCCGACGATATAAATACCGTCAATGACCGGCTTCGGCGCCTACTTAAAGAAAGCAAGGTCCTGGATCTTATCGGAAAAGGGGTCAGAGTCGCCGTCAAGGTACATTTCGGCGAAGCGGGTAATACCGGTTTTGTGAGGCCCGCTCATGTGCGCGTAGTTTGCGACAGCATAAAGGAAAGAGGCTCCGCGGCCATACTGTCAGACACGAACACCCTTTACAGGGGGAGGCGGGTAAATTCCGAAGATCATATGGCGCTTGCCCATGAACACGGTTTTACCAAAGAGGCCGTAGGCGCGGATATATTCATCCCCGACGATAATAATGCGAAGGATAAGGCGGATGTGCCGGTCGATATGCGGCGTATCAAGACGGCGAAGGTAGCGCGGTTTTTTATCGATGCGGACGCCATCGTAGCGATAAATCATTTCAAAGGGCATATATTGACGGGTTTCGGCGGGGCCATCAAAAATATCGGCATGGGATGCGCTTCCCGTGAAGGTAAGCTCGCCCAGCATTGCGACGTCTCTCCGGTCGTCTATGACGAGAAATGCATCGGCTGCGGAGAGTGCGAGATAGTCTGTCCCGTGAAGGCTATAAAGATCGAAAGGAAAAAGTCGGTGATCGACACATCGAAATGCATCGGCTGCGCAAGCTGTATGGCGGCATGCCCTACCATGGCCATGTTCCTCGACATGGATGCGGGCGATGAGATGCAGGAGAAGATGGCTGAGTATGCTTACGCGGTCTTAGGCGGTGGAAATAAGAGATCGGCGTTCATCAATTTTGCGATCAGGATAAACAAGGAATGCGACTGCTGGTCGAGCGAAAACCCGAGAATAGCTCCCGATGTCGGTATACTTGCCTCGAGGGACCCTGTGAGCATTGATAAGGCGAGTTTCGACCTCGTCGGCAGGGCCTGCCATAAAGATATCTTCAGAGAATCCCACCCCGAAAGGAATGCCCTGGTGCAGCTAGAGTATGCCGCCGGTCTGGGCCTCGGGAATCTCGATTACGAGCTTATTGAGTTATAATATTCTCTCGTATCCTGCCATAGCCTTAGCCTCATATCGGCTATGAGACCAGGGGGCTTCGCCTAATTTTGATTGTGCGTATATTCGTTATGTAATTATTATATAGTTTTAGCGTTTTTGCCGTAATATGCCGCTCTAAGTATGTAAGTACTATCATAACCTAATCAAAATTTATACGGCTTTAACCCCCATGGTCTCATAGCCTGTAACGCCATAGCTATAGGCAGGATCCTTCGTTCATCCACTAACAAAGATAGCCTCAGAAGGCGGAACTTTTGGGGGTTGCCTGGAGCGAATGTCGTAAAATTTTGATACCTCTTGGCGATTTAGCACGGCCGGACAAACTGATCCATAGATACCGTATATTCAGGTTGGGCGGCCATCAAAATTTTACCACAGTGAGCGAGGATGCCTAATCCGAGCGAACGACGAGCGGAAGGCACCCCCAAAAGTAAACGCCTTCTGGCGGGTACAGACCATGGCCGGGATGGCCTTATGAGGTGATAGCTATGGCATGATCCGAAATGAGTTTGCCAAAAGCCGATCTTTAGGATATAATTATAGGGATTAAGTAATAATAACTATAGGAACTACAAGGGATCATAGATGACCGGGCGCATCAAAAAAAGATTTATCTTTTCCTTCCCGATATTAACATTCCTGTCATTTGTCGTTATCAGCATAATATTCGCGTCGTTAAACCTTTATGGCCAGGTCGATAAGCCCGAAGGCGGAGTTCCTAAGCTGGCCGGTCTGGAGGCTTCTTTAGCCAGAGCGGAGAACCAGGAACCTTCGACATCGGAAGATATGAACCAGATCAAAAGGGAGAAGGATGATCTCACCATAGAGATCGAGAATCTAAAAAAATATACCAGTGATCTGGAATCCAGTATAGATACAATGAGGCAGGGGATCCAGAAGGCCCAAAAGATGGCCGAATCCTCCGAAGATACCGGCTCAATGAAAGATGATAGTCCGGCAGGTGCCGGAGAATATAAGCGCGATATGGGGTCAGTCAGCCAGCCTGTGAGATCGACCCAAACGAGCTCTGCCACAGGCGATCTTATCAGCGATATAAATCAGCTTAAGGCTTATGTGCGTGATCTGGAAGCCAATATCTCGAGGGCGAAGAGGGCAGGGTTTAAATTCGACGGGAAAGAGACCGATTTTGACAGGGTATTGAAAGAGAATGATAACCTTAGAGGCGAGGTGATCTCTCTTAGAGAGCAGGTTCGCGGCCTTGAATCTAAAATGTCCCTGATGAAAGAGACCAATATAAAGCTTGAGGCCAGGATGGATGATTATTATAAGCTCGTTTCCCAGCGGGATGATCTTCTGGCCGATACGGCAAAGTTAAAAAGAGAGATACAATCGGCGGTAAGCGCCGTGGATTTCGAAAGACTTAAATCGGAAAGGGACATCCTGGCGTCTGAAAATGCGAACTTGAGACAGATGAACGAGAAACTGGATACCAGCATATCTTTAAAGCTCAAAGAGGCGAGCCTGAGGTTTGATTCTATCCTAAGAGAGCATGAAGCGGCTCTTGTGGACATCAAGAAAGAAAGGGCCTACAAAGAGGACCTTGCCAGGCAACTTGAAGGGCTGAAGAAAGCCAATAGTGAGCTTGAGATAGCCTCGCGCGATACGATCGACTTAAGGCTCAGGCTCGACACCAAGACCAGAGAGATGGAGGATGTCAAGAGGCAGAAGGACGAGCTGACCTCAGACGTCGCAAGGCTTAGATTGCAGGCCGAATCTTTAGTTAAGAAAGAAGATCTGGAGAGGCTGAGGATCGAAAAAGACGCGCTCGACCGGGACATATTCAACCTCAAAAGGCGTCTGAACGAACAGGAGTCGAAGGTCGCGGAGTTTACGGATGAAAATTCCAGGCTTAAGGTGAAATTGAATTCAATGGAAGGTGTTTCCAGGGAAAGGGAAGGCCTTCTCGATCAGTTGAATTCGGTCAAGCGGCGTTCCGGAGATCTCGAGACGGAGATATCGACGCTTAGAGATTCAAACTTGAAGCTCGAAGCCAAGACCGTAGATACCGATAAATTCGCCAAAGAACGTTCCAGCCTTTATCAGGAGATAAACGGCCTTAGAAGCGAGCTTAATGAGAGCCGCAAGGAAAAAGAAGCCGTTGAGAAAGAGATGCAGGATCTAAGGAATTACACAAGCAAGGTAGAGGCGAGCCTGGCGGCGCTCAGAGGCGATAGCCATTAATAGATAAGTACCGGAATTAACCTCTCCGTATCATTTGCAAGGGGAGGTTTTTTGTCGGAAACGTTCCCCGTATTGAGTAGCCCTGTAAAGCGTAATATGCTAGAATGACCCATATGACAAATAATGGAGTACCGAAGATAGCGATCGTTGGAAGGCCGAATGTCGGAAAATCATCCCTTTTTAACAGGATAATAGGGTACCGCAAGGCTATAGTTGAGGCTGCCCGCGGCACCACACGCGACAGGTTGTATGCGTCTATCAAGTGGAAGGGGAAGTCCTTTACAATAGTCGATACCGGAGGTTTTGAGGCTGCCGCAGGAAATGAGATATCGGCTCTGGTGTTGAAACAGCTTAAGTCGGCCATCGAAGAGGCCGATATCCTGTTATTTGTCACCGATTGTACGGCAGGCGTTTTGCCGCAGGATCAGGAACTCTCCGCATTTCTCAGAAAGACCTCGAAAAGGATATATCTTGTGGTAAATAAGGCGGATGACAGATCGAAGATCGATAGAGCGGTCGATTTTTTTGAGCTCGGCCTCGGGGAGCCTTATGCGGTCTCCGCGTCCCTTGGCACCGGGATAAAGGAATTATTAGACGATGTCGCGCTCCGGCTCGACGGATCGGCCGTTGTCGAAAGGGCCGATGCGGTCAAGATCGCGATTGTCGGGCGGCCTAATGTAGGCAAGTCATCATTCCTGAATTCGATATTGAAGGAAGAGAGAGCCATAGTACACCATGTCGCGGGGACGACGAGAGACGCGCTGGATACAGATTTTAGTTACAATGGAAGAAATTATATTCTTATCGATACCGCCGGGATGAGGCACAATCCAAAGATAAAAGAGCCCGTAGATTATTTCGGCGGCGTGCGGTCCAGGGAAACGGTGTCCCGTGCCGATGTTGCGATAGTGTTGATAGACGGTTATGACGGCATGAGAGAAGATGACGCGCGAATAATAGACCTGGTCATCAGCCAGGGTAAAGGGCTCATAATAGCCATAAATAAATGGGATCTAGTAAAAGGCGTCGAGATGTCGAAATACCGGGGCATGCTTCAGGAGAAGCTCAAGCTGGTAAGGGATTATCCGGTTATATTCATTTCAAGCAAGACAGGAAAGAACGTCATCTCTAGCCTTGATCTGGCCTGGTCGGTGAACGAAAAAATGAAGGTCATGCTTCCTACGGATCGCCTGCGAGGCATTCTCGAAACGCTGAATAATTCTATCGAAGTTAGAGGTAAAGGGGTAAGATTTGCGTATCTGGTGCAAAAGAACGCGACGCCTCCCACTTTTAATATTGGTATAAAGAGCGCCAGACCGGTAAACGATAGCCTTAAAAAATACGCGGAGAGGGCCCTGAAGGCATCGTGCGATCTTGAAGGAGTGCCGGTCAAGGTAGTTTTTGTGAAGATGCAGAAAACATTGAAAGACAAGTAAATAACTTTACGAAGATGACTGTCGGTTGCATGGAGGTCGGAAAAATGCCGCGGATACTGGTCGTAGACGATGAGTCGAATATAAGAGAATTGATCCGTAAGACGCTTAACATGGAGGGGTATGAAGTTACCACGGTCCCTACCCCGAGTCAGGCGCTTGACGCCGTCGAGCATAACAGTTTTGACCTGGTGGTGCTTGATATTGTGATGCGCGAAGAGTCCGGCATAGCTACGCTAAAGAAGATGAGGGAAAGCGGTAAAACGATGCCGATAGTGATATTTTCCGGATACATCACTATCGAGCTTGAGGAGGAGGCGAGGTTGGCCGGCGCGAACGAGGTTCTTAGGAAGGACTTCGGGATCTTCCAGTTGGTCGAAAGGATCGGCAGGATACTCAAGGCAAAGGAGCAGATATTCGAAAGATCGCTAAGATGGAAAGAGAAGGGCGTGCTGATCGTAGACGATGACGGAGGCATACGCAAATTGCTCAGAGGATTCCTGGAGATGAAAGGGTGCAGGGTGCTTGAAGCCGAAAGCGGAGAAAGGGCGTTAGAATTGGCCGCCTCAGATAATATTTCGGCGGTACTTCTGGACATCCAGATGCCCGGGATGGACGGCATCGCTACCCTAAAAAGGCTTCTCGAGATCGACCCAAAGCTTGGTGTGGTGATGGTAACGGCGGTATTGGACGATGAAAGAGTTGAGGCGGCTATGAAGCTTGGCGCCTACAGCTATATTTTAAAACCATTCGATTTTCTTTATCTCGAACTTGTTGTGATGTCAAAGTTGATAATAGCCGAAGGCAGTTAATGTTTCTGCCGGTCGATAATATGGGATTGGAACGATTTCCCGTTTTTCAGCCAGTCGACATATCACAAAACGCCTTGTTTGCCAGAGCGTTCAAAGAAGATCCCCCGCTAATATCGGAATTTACATTCACAAATATTTTTTCATGGAGGCAGGCGTATAAGACGAGCGTCTCGTCTCTCGACGGGTTTATTATACTTAGATTGGGATCTTCGGATAGGCCGAGTTATTTCCCTCCGATAGGTCCGGGCGACCCTTCCATGATAATGGAAAAAGTGCTTAGATATGAGGGCGATAAGTTCATCCGTATCCCCGAAAGCGTCAAAGAATTATTGGAAAAAAGCGGCAGCCGTTTTACCGTGGCGCCCGATCGCGATAATTACGATTACCTGTTCCGGACAAGCGACCTCGTGTCATTGGCGGGTCATGCATATGACGGCAAGAGGAACCTACTCAGGAAGTTCAGGGCATCTTACGAATACGAATATGTAAAGCTGGATGCTTCCAATGTCCATGACTGCCTCATCTTCGAGGAGAAGTGGTGTTCGATAAAAGATTGTGACGGCGTAAAAAGTCTTGACGATGAACGGCGCGCGATAAAAGAGATGGTCGATAATTATGAGCGTTTTTCTCTAATAGGCGGCGCTATAAGGGTGGACGGCGAGATCCGCGCGGTGGCCATCGCCCAGCGCCTTAACCGGGATACGATGGTGCTGCATGTCCTTAAGGCCGAACAGTCCATGACGGGCCTGTACCAGGTGATGAATAATGAATTCCTGTCCCGCGAAGCGGGGCAATTCCGTTTTGTAAACATGGAACAGGATCTTGGGGTGGAAGGGCTGAGGACTTCAAAGCTTTCTTATCATCCATTTAAGCTCATTAACAAATATTCGGTCGGCATAATAGGAGGATGATCTATCATTAGAGATACTCATTATAATAAGATCAAGAAGCTCCTATCCGATAGCTGGGCGTTAAGCTGGCCGATCACCGTTATAATGTTCTTCGAGTTTATCATCGGATTGTCGGATGTCTATATAGCCGGCATATTCGGTAAAGATGTCCAGGCCGCTTACGGGCTTGCGTTCCAGATGTATTTCGTTTTTATCCTTATCGCCCTGGCGCTCAGCACTGGAACGGTATCGGTGGTCTCGAGGCTTTTTTCGCAGGCCGACAAAGATGAGTTCGGCCTCGCGGTCGGCTCCTCTGTAATCCTGTTCGCGGTTGCGGGCATTTTGAGCAGCCTCGCGGGCTTTATATTCGCGGGATCCATAATAGGGAGTTTTAACATCCCCGAGAGGTTAAAGGACGTGGCTATATTGTTATTACGCATATATTCGCTCGGCTTTTTATTCGACTATATGCTCCTTGGAATAAATTCCATTCTGAGGTCCTGCGGGCTTGTTAAGAGGTCCCTTACCGCGATGGCGGTAGCCAGCATATTGAACGTTTTCCTGAACTTCGTATTGGCCTTTTGCACACCGCTCGGTTTTTTCGGAGTAGCGGTTGCGACTGTCATAAGCCTCCTTGCCGGAAGTATTATAGCGGCGGGATATCTTACCCGAATCGTTGACAGATATTACGGTCTCTCCATATCCGTTGTGAAGAAAGTGATATCGATCAGCTGGCCGTCAGGGATGTTGCAGGTGGTATGGCAGGTCGGCTCGGCAGTCCTCTTCCTTATATTGGGCGCCCTGCCCAGATATAATGTTGAGACGATGGCGGCATTCACTAACGGGATGAAGATCGAATCGGCCATCTTTTTACCGGCATTTGCTTTTAGCATGGCGAATGCCGTAGTGGTAGGCAATGTACTCGGAAGGAAAGAAAGGAAGGAGGCTTTTCGGGCAGGGATCGTTACTGCTGTGCTCGGCGTCGGTGTGGTAACGGCTTTGACGGTAGTAATAATGCTTAACGCAAGGCATATCGCGTCATTTCTATCAAGCGACCCGATAGTGGTAGAGGAATGCGTCAAATATATCTATATCGCGTTATTATCAGAGCCGATAATGGCATGGGCGGTAATACTGGGCGGCGGCCTGAACGGAGCCGGCGATACAATAGGGGTCATGACGATCGTGGCATTAAGCGTATGGATAGTCCGTATACCGCTCAGTTATATCTTAGGGATCTATTGCGGTATCGGGGCGGTGGCGATATGGTGGTCTATGAATTTATCCATCCTGACGCATGCCATATTCGTAACCAGGCGTTATTTTGCCGGGAAGTGGGCAGTCGCCTGAAACGGATGAGACGGCAAGCCTCTACCCGGGCTAGATAAGGCTTGCATTTCAGGTGCCGTTATCTTAAAATCGTTACAAAGAAAGAAGGGGTGATATGAATATATTCGGTATCGGGATACAGGAACTCCTGGTAATCCTCTTGATATGCCTGTTGATATTTGGGGCCGGGAAACTCCCCGAAATAGGCAAGGCCTTAGGGAATACGATCAAGGAGTTCAAAAAATCATTAAAGGGCTCCGACTCGGATGACCAGGAAGATAGCAAGCCGGATTCGCACCACCCAAAGTCTTGATATTGCCCGGGTATGGAGCGTAACCTTTCTGTCCTAGAGCATTTGAAGGAATTGAGGGGCCGGATAATAGCGTCTCTTGTTGCCCTTGGTCTTGCCACATTGATAAGCCTGCCTTTCAGCCAGCATATATTAAAAGCCTTGAAATACCCCGCCGGAGACGCTATCGGGAAATTGGCATTCTTCAGCCCGGAAGAAGCTTTCATGATATATATGAAGGTCGCGTTTACGGCAGGCCTTATGATATCGTGCCCCGTAATAGCGTATCAGATATGGGCTTTCATATCGCCTGCTGTAAGCGATGACCTGAAAAAGAACGCTTCCTATTTTATCGTATTCGTCTCGGCCGCATTTGCTTCAGGGTGTTTATTCGCGTATTTTATATTACTGCCAAGCGCGTTAAGATTCCTGCTCTCTTTGGGAAATGCCGACCTTGTGGCCGTGATATCGGCAATGAAATACATCTCGTTCGTTACGACTATCATAATCATATGCGGAGCTATTTTCGAGATGCCCGTTCTAAGCTATCTTCTGACCCGGCTTGGGATCGTGAATGCCGCAGAGATGAGGAAGAGGATGGGGTATGCGATCGTGATCATAGCCGCTATATCGGCCGTAATAACACCTACAGGCGACGCCTTTAATATGATGCTTCTGGCCCTTCCGATGGTCATCCTTTATGAATTCAGCATATGGGTATCCTGGACGGCGGGCTTATTGAAAAAGAAGAAGGGTATATATGGATAACGAAAGAGCGCCGATGGGATCCGCTTTAAATAGGAAGATGTCGCGTAAAGGGTTTCTTAAATTCGCGCTAACCGCCCTTGCTTTATTGCAGGCGGCCGGAATCCCGAAAAGGGCCGAGGGTTCATCAAAAGAAGTTTATAATGGCAGGCCAAAGAGGTCCGCAAAGGGCGATCACGACATTGTCATAGCTAAAGGCGAAGACCCTTATAATCTGACGATGAAAGCGGTAGCGTCCATGGGCGGCATGGAGCGCTTTGTCGGTAAGGGAGACATCGTAGTCGTGAAGCCCAACATAGGATGGGACCGTTCGCCGGAACAGGCGGGAAACACGAATCCCCATGTTATAGCGGCCCTGGTCGCGATGTCATTCAATGCCGGAGCGAAGAAGGTGAAGGTCTTCGACCTTACATGCAATGACCCAAGGAGATGTTACGCGAATAGCGGTATCGAAAAGGCGGCCCGGGAGAAAGGCGCCGAAATCTTCTTTACCGACGAATGGGATACTGTCAAGGCAAAGTTCCGTTACGACAGTCCCATGAACGGCTGGCCGGTATTACGCGATGCGCTCGAATGCGATGTTTTTATCAATGTTCCGGTAGTGAAACATCACGGCCTGGCCGGCTTGACGCTTTCCATGAAGAACCTTATGGGTGTCTGCGCCGGCAATCGCGGCCTTATCCATCAGGATATAGGCGCGAAACTGGTGGACCTGACCGATTTTGTAAATCCCGACCTGACCATAATGGACGCTTACAGGGTGCTTGTGAGAAATGGCCCTACCGGAGGGGACCTTAAAGATGTGGAATATCCGAAGACCGTCGTGGCCGCTACGGACCCCACCCTTGCGGACACTTATGCGTCTATCCTTATGAAGGTCGACCCTCTGTCTATCCCCAATATACGCATCGCGAAAGAGCGCGGGTTTGGATCGACCGACATAGAAAACGCGGATAAATTATTTATCAACGTCTAGGCTGTCAGGCTGATATGAAAAGACTCGTGGTCCTTAGAAGGATTTCGCAGACATTATTTCTTGCGCTCTTCGTCTATATACTTTGGTCGACGACGCATCCGCTAAAAGGGGCCCTGCCTCCCGGTACATTCTTCAAAATAGATCCTTTGGTCATGATCGTTACGGCGGTAAGCGAAAGAGTCATACTCGGAGGGATGCTCGTTTCGTTTTTGATGCTTATTGTCACTGCTGTAATAGGTAGGTTCTTCTGCGGCTGGATCTGCCCTTTGGGCGCTACGATGGACCTGATCAGATCGTCATGGAAGAAAAGGGCCATGGAAAATGATATTATTAATAATAAGAGAAAATCCATAAAATTCTTTTTGCTCGGCATGATCATCTTTGCCTCTTTTTTCGGAGTTCAAACGGCCTGGGCCCTCGATCCCATGGTTCTTATGGCGAGGTTTGTATCGCTTAATCTCATACCGGCGGTTACTTCAGCGCTAAATCTGCTATTCATGTTACTTGTCAGGGACCTTGGTATGTACGGCCCTGTTCAGGATGTCTACAGGGCCTTAAAAGGGTCGATCCTTGGAATAAATGTCTACTATTTCGCGCATTCCTGGGTGATCCTGGCATTCTTTTTAGGGGTATGCGCGCTTACTTTATTATCCAGCCGGTTCTGGTGCCGCTCGATATGCCCTCTCGGCGCGATCTATGCGCTCGCCGGACGGTATTCGTCATTACGCAGGACGGTAAAAGATTGCAACCGGTGCGGAAGGTGCAGGAATTCCTGCAGGATGGGCGCGATCAGGGGAGATAACAGCTATTCACAGGGCGAGTGCATCCTTTGCATGGATTGCGTATACGACTGCCATCTTCATAGCACGGCCTTCAGGTGGGGCGGGCGATCCGGATGCAAATTGCCGGACGGGCGGCAGGTGAGTACTAATTCAGGCATTACCAGGCGCCAGTTTATCATGCTTACAGCTTCATCCGCGGGCCTGCTGGGTTTTAAGTTTCCCTGGGATAAGACCGCGCCGCGATCTGCCATCATAAGGCCTCCCGCGGCTCTCAAGGAAGGAGAGTTTATAAATCGCTGTATCAGGTGCGGCAACTGCATGAAGGTATGCGTGACAAACGGCCTTCAACCTGTTATGCTGGAAGCAGGTATCGATGGAATATGGACGCCGCAGCTCGTACCCGAGATCGGTTACTGCGAGTACCAGTGCACGCTATGCGGTAATACGTGCCCTACCGGGGCTATACCGCCACTTTCCATAGAGAGAAAGAAAAAGGTTAAGCTGGGGCTTGCGGTGATCGATCGCGAGACGTGTTTGCCGTATATCAAGGGTACGGAGTGCATTGTATGCGAAGAACATTGCCCCGTTCCTAATAAAGCGATAAAGCTTGTGATGGAAGCCGGCGCGGGGGGTGCTTTCGTTGCAAAACCGGTGATCGATAAGGAGCTTTGCGTAGGATGCGCGATATGCCAGACGAAGTGTCCGGTTCGTCCGCGAGCGGTCCGGGTGGTGGATACGGGTAGTGACAGAACTTAAGAGAATCCGGTAAATGACAAAGAAGATAGGGGGACGCATGAAGAATGGAGCAATGGCGGCATTTTTATTTTTAATGATTACCTGTATTGCTGTGAATGCCTCGGCTTTCGATTTTTCGGCGGATATGATCAGTAGCGGCCCGGAGGGGACAGTTAGCGGTAAGATCTTCTCTTCAAAAAATAAAGTCAGGATGGAGATGGCCGGGACTATAGCAATAACGAGGATGGATAAAAATGTTGCCTGGATGCTCATGCCTTCCGAAAGTATGTATATCGAACAACCGATCGATATGCGCAATGTAGTTGCTACGGAGGACAAGATGCCCGGCGAGATAGAAAGGACCTTCCTCGGGGATGAGGGCATAGACGGGAAGAATGCAAAAAAATACCGCATAGTATACGAATCCGGTGGCAACAAAGAGACGGTATTGCAATGGATAGATCAGGAGACATCCATACCGGTCAGGACCCAGGCCGAAAATGGCGGCTGGATCGTTGAGTATAAGAACTTGAATACCGGCGCACAGCCCGATTCGCTATTTGAAGTGCCCGCAGGGTATAATAAGATGAGCATGGATATACCCGCGATGGCGGGGATGTCGTTAGATCAGTAGGGGTGAGCGCAAGATGCTGAAAAGGTTGCTGATATAGGCTGTTTATAGTATCATTAATATGTCGAGTCATTTAGTGCCTGTAGCTTCCCGCCTGGAGTTGAGCAGGGGGCGGGACCCCGCAACATACCTTTTAAAATGCAGCTATAGACATAAAAGCTATGTTGCGGGAGAACCATACAGAAATTGCGCCCGTAGCTCAATTGGATAGAGTGGCTGGCTTCGAACCAGTAGGTTGGGTGTTCGATTCACCCCGGGCGCGCCAATAGTGGAAAAACCAATACAGTTTTAAACAGTAATGCGGACGTGGTGGAACTGGCAGACACGTACGGCTTAGGACCGTATGCCGCAAGGCTTGAGAGTTCAACTCTCTCCGTCCGCACCATGTATATAATTGTCTGTGCGTGTCTTAGATCATTGAAGCCGGAGAGCGAAGATAATGCATCCTTTTTTTCAGGAGATAATCGAAAAGTGTTCAAGATTAAATATTATCGATAAAAGGAATATTTCCGAGGATTCCTGCGATCTGGTCTTTTCGATCGAGGATAGGGATGAGCTTAGAAAAATATTCGGCTCATATTTTGGAGAGCCGTTAAAGCATACGGACGATCATCCATCGTGGCATCATAAGTGGCTGGCCAGGAAATTCGGAGGTATCAGGACTTCGCAGAAGTTATATGCGGTTAAGGTCGGCGATCTAACTGTAATAGCGCTCTTTATGCCATGGCTCAGAGGTATAAATATGACCGTTAGGCTCGGTATCGTAAAAGATGATGTTATCAAGAGCAGGACGCATTATATATTGTGCATCATGAAAGAATTCCTGATATCCCTCTATCGCAGTATTGCGGGAAGAAACTAGCAGATTTACCCTTGATTTAAGAGGCCAGGTTTGATATAATTAGCATTCCTTAAAAATTCAACGCCTGCCTTCGCACAAAAATAGGCTACAGGGGAATAGATCGTTTTCCCTATGGAATTCGATAAACTGCGAAGGAAATGGAACAGCGTCTTGGGCATATAACTGTATAAGCGTTAGGGGAAAACCATTGGGCTTCCCCTAAGGAGCAATGGCGTAAAACTGTATTTGCGACGCCCGCATAGCTCAATTGGCAGAGCAGGACACTCTTAATGTCAAGGTTCCAAGTTCGATTCTTGGTGCGGGCACCATTAGGTTTCACGAAATAACGCGGCGGTAATTCAGTGGTAGAATGCGACCTTGCCAAGGTCGATGTCGTGGGTTCGAACCCCATCCGCCGCTCCAATTTTTGCTAAGCAAAAATTGATCCTGAGGAAACGACCAACGGGAGTTTCCGAAGGACCTAAATCAGGCGAAGCTAAGGACCCGGTCAGGACGAAGGATCATAGCAGGCAAGGTCTAGCTACGAAACAATTGCATTAAGATATCCACTTTTAACAGGAGGATCGTTACTGATGAAGATAATGGATTTTTTGAACAAAAAGGCCATCACCGCGAATGTAAAAGCCATGGATAAAGAAGGCGTTGTCAGAGAGCTGGTTGACCTTTTAGCTAAAGCGGATGAGATAAAGAACAAGGAAGAACTGGTCAGGGCTCTAATGACAAGAGAATCGCTCGGTTCGACCGGTATAGGGCAGGGCATCGGCATACCGCACGCCAAGTCGCAGAATGTCAAGAATCTCGTTGCGGCGTTCGGGTTATCGCAAAAAGGGGTCAATTTTGACTCCCTGGACGGCGAACCGGTTTATATCTTCTTTCTTCTCATCGCTCCGGAAGAATCCGCGGGCCCCCACCTGAAGGCTCTCGCCAGGATCTCGAGAATGTTGAAGGATAAGTATTTCAGGGAGCTTCTCAGAAAAGCAAAAGACGAAAAAGAGATATTACAGATCATCCAGGAAGAAGATTCAAAGAAATATTAATTCGGGGCGTCGTTAAAGCGATAATCGAAAAGCGATATTCGCAGGACTATACATTGAAAATATTAAAAGCTTTTAAATGGTTATATCCCGGGATGTGGGTCAAGAGATGGATACTCCTGACCGTCTTCGGCGTCATAATGGTCTCGATGGGTTTCGTTATGGTGCTGCTGGAACAAGCTTCCGGGAACCGCACGTTCGCGGCGGTTATAATAATTATAGGGATATTAGGGGTAATAACAGGGATAAAGAGGATCATCAGGTCGCTTGTCGCGGTCTTCCTGCCGAAAGGCGAGGATGAGCTTGTAGATATGATCTACCAGAAGAGGGTGCTGGAAAAGGGGCCGAAGATGGTGGTGATAGGGGGAGGCACCGGCCTTTCTACTCTCCTTCACGGCATGAAAGAATATACGACGAATATCAGCGCTATAGTTACCGTTGCCGATGATGGAGGCTCTTCAGGCAGGATAAGAAAAGATTTTGGGATACTTCCGCCCGGCGATATCCGTAACTGCCTGGTCGCTCTGGCTGATGCCGAACCTCTCATGGGGAAACTCTTCCAGTTCAGGTTCGAGGAAGGCGGAGAGCTAAGCGGTCATAGTTTTGGCAACCTTTTTATCGCAGCCATGACTAGGGTTACCGGCGATTTTGACGCGGCCATAAAAGAATCCAGCAAGGTTCTTGCTATCAGGGGCAGGGTCCTTCCTTCCACACTGGATAAGGTGACTTTGGTCGCGGAGCATGCCGACGGGACCGAGACGTGCGGCGAGAGCAAAATACCGCTTGCGGGCAGCCCGATAAGGAGAATACGCTTAAATCCGGTAAATTGCAGGCCAAGCACAGAAGCCATCGATGCAATAAGGAAGGCGGATGCTATCGTTCTTGGCCCCGGAAGCCTCTATACCAGCATCATGCCGAACCTCCTCATCGGGAGGGTCTATCAGGAGATAGCGGCATCTAAAGCCATAAAGATATACGTATGCAATGTGATGACGCAAAAGGGAGAGACCGACGATTATAAGGCGAGCGACCATCTGAGAGCGATAATCGAGCATACTTCGCCCGGCATAATAGATTATTGTATAATCAATACGGCAAAGATACCGGAGGAGATGTTGATAAAATACCGTAGCCAGGAATCTCATCCGGTAATCCCGGATTCCGATAATATCAAGAAACTGAAGTGTAAGGTAATAGAGGCCCATATTATCAATGCGAAAGATTATGTCAGGCATGAGCCTTCGAAGCTTGCAAAACTGATAATAGATCTGGTGATAAGTCTCAAAAAAGAAAAAGGATGAGGGGTGCCGTGACGGTTGAAAGGTCGATAGTCATAAAGAACAAGCAGGGGCTTCACGCAAGGCCGGCCGCCCTCTTTGTGCAGATCGCGAATAAATTCTCCAGCGATATCACTATCTCGAAGGGGAAGCAGAAGGTTAACGGAAAATCGATAATGGGAATAATGATGCTTGAGGCCGGTTGCGGATCGAAGGTTACCATAGCGGCAAACGGCGACGACGCGGAATTTGCCGTAAAAGAACTTGAAGGATTGCTTTCCAGCGATATTGAAGAGTTTACATTGTGATCACGGCGTCCCTAAATCCGAGGAGATCTCCATGATGGTGAAGAAGAAAGAATTGGTGCTGAAGGGCATACCCGCCTCCCCGGGTATTTTTATCGGCAAGGCCTTCCTGTATGGCAGAGAGCAGTATTCCATTCCAAGGAGAGCCATAAGGGAAGATCAGGTGCTGCTGGAGATAAAGCGTTTTAAAGACGCCCTGGTCCAGACGAAGAACGAGATCCTGGAGATAAAAAAACGGATATCCGAAGAGATAGGCACCGAACACGGGCAGATATTCAGCGCCCATCTTCTGGTAATAGACGATAGTATGCTGATAGAGGAAGTCGTAGCAAAACTTAAGAAGGAGAAGCTTTCCATAGAGTACGTTTTCCAGGACGTCCTGAAGAGATACATAAAAGTGTTTTCCGAAATGGACGATGAGTATCTTAAGGAGCGCATAAGCGACATAAATGACGTTGGCAGGAGGATATTGACGAATCTTATCGGAGCGAAAGAAGACATCTTGAGTAATCTTAAGGAAAAGGTGGCTGTTATCGCGTACGATCTCTCTCCTTCGGATACCGCTACTATGCACAAGAGAAACGTCAGGGGGTTCGCTACCGACATAGGAGGGAGGACCTCGCATACCGCCATCATGGCAAAGTCGCTTGAGATACCGGCTGTCGTTGGGATGGAGGTGCTTACCAGGAAGGTCGAATCAGGCGACTTCATAATAGTGGACGGTACTCATGGTATTGTCGTTGTAAATCCATCCGCAAAAACGCTCAAAAAATATGAGACAGACAGAGAACGGTTTGCGGCATTTGAAAAACATCTCCTGGAGCTCAAGGATCTGCAGGGAGTGACTCTCGATGGGAAGAAGATAGGGCTTGTGGCGAATATAGAAGTCCCTGAAGACGTTCCATCGGTCCTTGCCCATGGCGCGGAGGGCATAGGGCTTTACAGGACAGAATATTTTTATATGAACAGGAAAGACCTTCCCACAGAAGAAGAGCAGTATAAAGCTTATTCGGCGGTCGCCAAGAGGATGAAGCCTCGGCCGGTCATTTTGAGGACACTGGATATAGGAGGAGACAAATTCCTGTCCCAGCTGGATGTCCCTCAACAGATGAACCCCTTTCTTGGATGGCGCGCCATCCGGTTTTGCCTGGCGAGGCCGGATATTTTCAAGACGCAATTAAGGGCGATAGTAAGGGCTTCCGCTCACGGAAAATTAAAGGTTATGTATCCCATGATATCCGGGCTGGAGGAACTGCGCCAGGCGAACGTTTTTCTCGAGGATGTAAAAAAGGAGCTCAGGAAAGAGTCCGTCCAGTTCGATGAGGATATGGAGGTTGGGGCGATGATAGAAGTGCCGTCCGCCGCTTTGATCAGCGATATCCTTGCCAAAGAGGTCGACTTTTTCTCGATCGGGACCAACGACCTTATACAATATTCCCTTGCCGTTGACAGGGTAAATGAGAAGATAGCCTATCTGTATGAGCCTACGCATCCTGCGGTATTAAGGTTTATCAAGAGCATCATTGAAAATGGCCATAATGCCGGCATCTGGGTGGGTATGTGCGGCGAGATGGCGGGTGACATTATAATGACTGTGATACTTCTTGGGCTGGGCCTTGATGAATTCAGCACTTCCCCGATCGCGATCCCGGAGATCAAGCGGATCATTAGGAGCGTTACCTTAAGACAGGCCAAGGAGATAGCCCTTGAAGCGGCGACATTGTTAACCGGCAAAGAGGTTGAAGAATTCGCTCGTAAGAAACTTAGAGAGATCGTCCCTGACATGGCGACCGAGGTGGGTTAAAGGATGTCCAAGCCATCAGCCTTAGACAAACTTGGGAGGCTGGAAAGATACGACTATTCGGGCATGCTTGAGCTTATAGAATCTCTTCCCGAGCAATGCGAGCGGGCTGTTTTACAGGCGCTTAAGTTCGAGTTGCCGGATAGATTAAGAGCAAGATACGATAATATCCTTTGCTCCGGGATGGGCGGTTCCGCCATAGGAGCCGATTTTTTAAAATCGATCCTATTCGGCGGTTCTTCGATCCCGGTGATTGTTAACAGGGACTATACTCTCCCCGACTTTGTGGATAAAGGTACTCTGGTGCTGGTATCGAGTTATTCCGGTAACACGGAAGAGACTTTGAGCGCTTTCAGCGATGCCGTGGCCAGAAAGGCTGATATTATAGCCATTACCTCCGGAGGGGAGCTTGCCAGACGCGCCGTTAAAAGAGGGGTGAGCGTGATGCGCATACCGGCAGGTATGCCTCCGAGGTGCGCGATCGGCTATTCATTTTACACGTTACTCATTCTTGTATCCAGGCTTGGATTGACAAAAGACAGGACCGCAGAGATCAAGGGATCGATCAAGGCGCTGAAGGCGTTAAGAGAAGGCAGTATAGGGCCTGGGGTGCGCCTAAAGGATAATATCGCCAAATCGATCGCATCCGGTATTTACAAAAAACTGCCTTTTATATATGGAGCCTCAGGGTGCGCGGAGGCGGCAGCTACGAGATGGAAGGGTCAGCTTGCGGAGAACTCGAAAGTATTATCCTCCACAGGCCTTTTCCCTGAAATGAACCATAATGAGATCGTCGGCTGGAGGTTTACCGCTGGTATGGTTAAGAATCTGGCGGCTATCTTCCTGCGCGACAGGAGCGAACATCCAAAAGTATCGAGACGTATGGATTTGACCAGGAAGATCATAGAGAAGTCAGGGGCCAGCGTATATGAGGTAAGTTGCGAAGGGTATAGTCTCTTATCAAGGATGGTCTGTCTGTCTTATATCGGCGATTTTGTAAGTTATTATCTGGCCGCTTTAAACGGGGTAGATCCTACGCCGGTAAAGGATATAGAGTTTCTTAAGAAAGCGCTGCAAAATATATGAAGATAGTGATATTGGCCGCAGGTTACGCGGTCAGGCTCCACCCTCTTACCCTGAATATGCCGAAACCGCTGCTAAAAATAGGTAAAAAGTCAATAATAGACAGGATCATCGATAAAGTCGTCGAGTTGGACGACGTAGATGAGATAGACGTGGTTTCTAACGGCAGATTTTTTTCGAAATTTGAAGATTGGCTCAAATCGGCGAAGCATAAAGAATTGATATGTCTGGTCAACGACGGTACCACGACGAACGATACCAGGCTCGGCGCTATAAATGACCTGGATCTTGTGATCAGGGAAAGGGCCGTATCCGATGATCTTTTGATAGTGGCCGGAGATAATGTTTTTGAGCTTGATATGGAAGATTTTATCGGGTTCGCCCGCAAGAATCAGGATGGCATATCTATAGCCGTTCACGATATAAAAGAGATCGATGCGGCGAAAAATTTTGGGGTTATCACTATAGATTCCGGCAATCGTGTAGTGGATTTTGACGAAAAACCGCAATTTCCGAGATCCACGCTCGTATCTACCGGGATATACTATTTTCCGAAAAAAAAGCTTTCATTTATCAAAGATTATGTTAAAATGGCGAACAAGTTGGACGCCCCAGGCTACTATATCAGCTGGCTTAGCAAGGTGGAAAAGGTGTATGGGTATAAGTTTCTTGAGGATTGGTGCGATATAGGAAATATCGAATCTTACGAGAAAGCTGACAAAAAATATACAGAAAAGGAGAACAGAGCAAATGGCAAAGCATAAGTACCTGTTTACATCGGAGAGTGTTACGGAAGGGCACCCGGATAAGGTATGCGACCAGGTTTCCGACTCGGTCCTCGATGAAGTGCTGAGGCAGGATCCGGCAGGCCGCGTAGCATGCGAGACGTATGTTACCATGGGACTACTTATCATAGGCGGTGAAATAACCACCAACGCCTATGTCGATATACACAAGCTGTGCAGGAACCTGTTGAAGGATATAGGGTATACGCATCCCAAATACGGGTTTGACTATCATACCTGCGCCATACTTAATGCCATACATACGCAGTCGCCTGACATAGCATTGGGTGTCGATAAAGGAGGCGCAGGCGATCAGGGCATGATGATGGGTTACGCGTGCAATGAGACTCCTGAGCTCATGCCTCTTCCTATCATGCTTGCTCATAAACTGTCAAAAAAGCTTTCCGAGGTGCGTAAGAACAACGTACTAAAATATCTAGGACCTGATGGAAAATCCCAGGTTACGGTCGAATATCATGATAACAAGCCCGTCAGGGTTACTTCCGTAGTGCTTGCATCGCAGCATACGGAGGATGTGGTGGATAAAAAGACCGACATGCTTTCGGATGACGCCAGGCAGGAGATAATCGATAAAGTGGCAAAGCCGATACTTAAGAATTACATAGACAAAGAAACGAAATATTACATCAACCAGACCGGCAAGTTCGTTGTAGGCGGACCCCAGTCGGATACCGGCATGACCGGCCGTAAGATAATAGTGGATACCTACGGCGGGACGGTTCCGCACGGTGGAGGGGCATTCTCCGGTAAAGATTCGACCAAGGTTGACCGGTCGGCTGCATACATGGGTAGATACGTAGCTAAGAACCTTGTGGCTGCCGGAATAGCCGATAGGCTGATGATCCAGCTTGCGTATGTCATTGGCCGGGCCGAGCCGGTTTCAATGATGGTGAATACTTACGGAACGGGTAAACTGAGCGACGAGAAGATAGTCAAGATAATAGAGGACAATTTTGAGCTTACGCCGCATGGGATAATCGCGGAACTCAAACTTCGCGAGTCGGATGGGAACAGGTTCAAGCAAACGGCGGCGTACGGCCATTTTGGCAGGGAAGGCGACGCCTTTACATGGGAAAGAACGGATATGGCCAAGGCGCTTTCGAAGTACTTGAAATAGATTTGTCGCTATGAGTTATGAGTTCAAATAGGAGAATCAGATGAAATACGATGTAAAAGACCTGGGTTTAGCGCACAAAGGAAAATTGCGTATCGAGTGGGCAAATGAATATATGAATGTCCTGACCCTTATCAGGAAGCATTTCAAGAAAGAGAGACCGCTCAAAGGGCTTAGGGTCGGCTGCTGTCTCCATGTGACTACGGAAACGGCCAATCTGGCTATAACATTAAAAGAGGGCGGTGCGGATGTCTCTTTATGCGCCTCCAATCCTTTGAGCACCCAGGATGACGTAGCGGCATCGCTTGTAAAGGACTTCGGCATACCGACATACGCGATCAAGGGAGAGGATAACAAGACATATTACAGCCATATCCATAAGGTTCTAGACCTTGATCCGAACATAACAATGGACGACGGAGCCGACCTGGTATCGATAATCCATAAGACGAAGAAGAACCTTGTAAAGAACATACTGGGCGGTACCGAAGAGACTACGACCGGCGTTATAAGATTGAGGAGCCTGGAGAAGAAAAAACTGCTTATGTACCCGATCATTGCCGTGAACGACGCGGATACAAAACACCTTTTTGATAACAGGTACGGTACGGGGCAGTCGACCATAGACGGGATAATACGCGCTACGAATGTGCTTATGGCCGGATCCGTAGTGGTGGTGTGCGGTTACGGCTGGTGCGGCAGGGGTGTGGCTATGCGCGCAAGAGGATTGGGCGCTCATGTGATAATTACCGAGGTGGACCCTGTAAAGTCGCTCGAGGCGGTTATGGACGGCTATATCGTAATGCCGCTTCTGGAAGCATGCCTGAAGGCGGATGTATTTGTAACCCTTACAGGTAATATAAACGTCATAAGAAAAGAACATTTTGAGGCAATGAAGAATGGCGCAATAGTCGCGAATTCCGGGCATTTTAACGTTGAGATAGATATCCCTGCGCTCGAGAAGATGGCGGTGAAGAAGCGTCATATAAGGGATTTTGTGGACGAATACACCCTTAAGGGCGGGAGAAGGATAAACCTGCTGGGAGAAGGAAGGCTTATAAACCTGGCAGCCGCCGAAGGCCATCCTGCCAGCGTAATGGATATGAGTTTCGCCAATCAGGCGCTTTGCTGTGAATATATGGCCAAGAACCACAAGAAGCTCGAAAATAAGGTGTATAAGGTACCGGAGTTTATCGATCGAAATATAGCGAAACTGAAGCTGGAATCTCTCGGGATCAAGGTAGATACTCTTACTAAAGAGCAGGTGAAGTATCTGGAGAGTTGGGAGCTGGGAACGTAAGTCGGTCTAGTTATATATTGCCGGAAAGGAGAAGTGATCTTAGGTGGGGAAAAGGATAGACATAGACAATCTGGTGATGGAATTGGTAATGAACGACAACGTGGTAGAGAAGAAGAAGATAGCGAAGAAGATATCGGATATCGCCTATAAGAAGGGCATATATCCCTCCAGTATACATGAGTTTTATATGGCAAGAGGTAAGGGTGAGTTGTCCCCGAACTTTACCGTCCCCGCGATCAATCTGAGGGTCTTGACCTACGATCTGGCGAGGGCCATATTCAGGGTAGCGAAGAAGAAAGACACCGGCGCCTTCATATTCGAAATAGCTAAATCCGAGATGGCTTATACCAACCAGCCGGCTGTTGAGTATACGGCTGTGTGCCTGGCGGCCGCGATCAAAGAGGGGTGGAGCGGCCCGATCTTCGTCCAGGGCGATCACTTTCAGGTAAATCCGAAGAATTTTAACTCGAACCCGGACAAGGAGATCGAGTCGATCAAGGATCTGATAGTCCATGCCATAGAGGCCGGTTTTTACAATATCGATATCGACTCTTCCACTCTTGTGGATCTATCGAAACCGAGCGTGAAAAAACAGCAGGAACTTAATTATCGGGTATGCGCTCGGCTTACCAATTTCATACGTCAGATACAGCCGCGCGGCATAGAGGTATCGGTGGGCGGCGAGATCGGTGAGGTAGGGCATCAGAATTCTACTATAGAGGATCTTAAGGCCTTCATGGATGGTTATAAAGACAGGCTGCGCAAGGGAAGGCAGGGGATAAGCAAGATAAGCGTACAAACGGGTACGTCGCATGGCGGGGTCGTTCTACCCGATGGTACCATAGCAAAGGTAAAGCTTGATTTTGATACTCTGAAAGGGCTTTCAAAGGCCGCCCGCGAAGATTACTCTCTTGCCGGCGCTGTCCAGCATGGGGCGTCAACGCTTCCATCGGAGGCTTTTGGAAAATTTCCCGAAGTGGGTACCGCCGAGGTGCATCTGGCGACCGAGTTCCAGAATATGGTATATGAGTCGAAGCATTTCCCCGCAGAGCTTAAGAGCAGAATATATAAGTGGCTGAAGGATACTCAAGGCGCCGAGAGGAAGCCCGATCAGACCGAAGAGCAATTTTTGTACAGCACCCGTAAGAAGGCGCTCGGTCCGTTCAAAAAGGATATAATGGGCCTTCCTGCCGAGACGAGGGGAGCCATCGCCAAAGAGATCGAAGCGAGGTTTGAGTTCCTCTTCGATAAATTGAATACCGGTAATACCAGGCAAGCGGTATCCAAATATGTAACCTTGAAAAGAGTGATCTCGAGGAAGTCCGCGTCGAAAGAGATAGAGATAGACGAAGAAGGCGCGGATTAGGCGCGTTTGTTGATAAGGTATATCCCCAGGAATAAAAAGACTATATTCCCAAGCCATGCCGCCATAAAAGGCGGCAGCATGCCCGCCTTGCCGAATGCCAGGCTGATAGCTATGAAGGCATAGTACAATAACCCGATAGCGATCGACATTCCTATACCTATAAGGACTCCGCCCCTGGTGGTGATGAGCGCAAATGGAGCTCCGATCAGTATGATTATTACGCTTATGAGCGGGAATGACATCTTATAATCAAGGTCCACCATAAGGCCCTTGATTATCCTGGCGCCGGAACCCTTGAAGTTGTTGATATAACTCTTGAGTTCTTTGTAACTCATATAATCGGCCTTCCATTCCCTGTTAGCGAAATCGCTCGGCTTTTCTTTTAAAGGTATTATCTTCTCTTCGTAGAATTCCGGCTCTGCCAGTATCCTGCCGGCATTATCTATCCTGAACATGATGACTTTATAGAATTTCCAGTCCCTACCCGTCCAAACGCCGCTCTGGGCGGTTATCTTTGACCTGAGGGCCGATCTCGCGTCATGCTCGTGCATTATTATGTCTTCGAGCGTTTTTCGGTCGATATCGTAGTTCCTGGCGAAGACTATCCTGTTGCCGGTACCGTATACGGCGACATTCCTGATTATTTTAGTGTCCTGATTCTTCTTTTTTTCTTTTTCCAGCTCCTCGCGCCGTATGATGTTTGAAACCTTGGCGCTGACAGGCAGGATCATGTCGTTGACTATGAAGACGGAAGCGCTTATGAGCAGGCTCAACACCAGTATCGGCGCAAGGATCCGCCATAAACTGATGCCGCTGGACTTCATTGCGGTTATTTCGTTGTGTTTATTGAGGTTTGACAGAAAGAAAATGGTGGATAATAATACCGCCATCGGGGTAACCTGTATGAATATAGTCGGCGTGTAATATACATAAAAAGCCATTATCGAGGAGATTGGTATCCGGAATTTTACGATATCGTCGATAAAAGAGAATATATCTATTATCACCGTCATAACTATGAAGAGGAGCAGGCACCATAAGAACGGTCCTAGAAAACCCTTCACCATATATCTGTCTATTATCTTCATAGGCGTTACGCGCCTTTTGCGAGTGTGAAGCACCTTGTTTCATTTGCGCCGGAAGCTGTCAGGACCCGCGAGCATTCATCCAGGGTGGATCCGGTTGTCAGGACATCATCGACCAGCAGGACCTTCGAGCCGGCAATGTTGACTCCGCTCTTTATGGTGAAGGCGCCTATAAGGTTCGTAAGTCTTTCATCCCTTGTAAGTTCGTTCTGGTATTTTGTGAACAGGCGCTTATCGAGCGTATCCTCCAGCCGCACGCCGAACTGTCTGGAAAGCCCGTCAGCCAGGGCCCTTGACTGGTTGAAAGATCTCTGTCTTTGACGTTTTGAGTGGAGTGGTACGAATGTCACCAGACTTATGCCCTCAAATATCTCCGGTGTCTTCCTGGCAAACTCCACCATTATGTCCGAACATATCCTGGAGAGCCCGAGCCTATTTTTATACTTAAGTTGATGTACGATGTCCTTAATTACCCCTTCATAGAGGGTTGCGGAGTAAGTCTTTGTGAAAGACGCTCCGGCGGGACCTTTTTGCGGAAATATCCGACCAGGCTTTATTTTTTCAATGCATATTGAACATACCCCGTATATGTTTTTAGTATCAAGCGGCGTCCTGCAGGAAGCACAATGAATCGGAAAAAGGACATTCATGAAACTTTTTGCGGCAGAAACGACGGCCCTATTCATGCGGGTATGATAGCATGACCGTCGAATGTTTGTCAAATGGGGCGTTACCAGATAATTTGGACAAAAAAAGGCCGAGATGCAATATCCCGGCCTTTATTCGTGCTTCTAGGTTATATCTTCACTACGTTAGTAGCCTGTTCTCCTTTGGGGCCCTGCTTTATTTCAAATTCTACTTCCTGGCCTTCCTCCAAAGTTTTATAGCCCTCACCCTGAATTGCGGTGTGATGCACAAATACATCCTTCCCTGACTCAGGTGTGATAAACCCATAACCCTTCTGATTCGAGAACCACTTTACTTTTCCTCTTGCCATTACTGAAAATCCTCCTTTCAACAAGATTATAGCGAATAACAAAAAAGCCGCTAGGTCAGTTATCCCTACCTTGCGGCCCAAGACATCCATCCCTTATTCACTACGATGTAAAATATATCACATTAGTGTCTTTTTGTCAAATATATTTTTAAAATATTTATTTGTATTGCTTTTAATCCAGCCATTTAATATCATATATTATATGCGATAGTTTACACATATTAAGGAGGGCCGCGTGGCGAAAAAAGATGATGATGAACTGAATAAATCTATCCTGGTAAGAAGGGCCGGCATACTTGTACCTCTTTTTTCGGTTTACTCTAAAGAAAGCCTTGGCATAGGGGATTTTGACGATCTTAAACTTCTTGTAGACTGGTGCTGCAAGACCGGATGCTCGATCCTCCAGCTTCTTCCAATGAACGAGATAGGGCCTACATTTTGTCCGTATGACGCCGTAAGTTCTTTTGCTCTCGAACCTTCGTATATATCGATAAGGTCTGTTCCGGGTTCAGCTGAGAGAAGCGTGCAGGCAGATGTCCAGAAGATAAGAGAAAGGATACCGGCAGGTAAGAGGCATGTCGATTATGACGTTAGAAAAGAGAAACTTGAGGTCCTTTTAGGGATATTCGAAAAGTCAAACAGTAACGGCGCGGCAGATTATAAGAAATTCATAAAGGATAACCAATATTGGCTGGATGATTTTGCGTTATACAAAGCGCTGAAAAAACACCATAAAGGAAGCCCGTGGTATGAGTGGGAGAAGGGATACAGGGACCGCAACGAAAAGAAGCTGGATGCCTTTCGGCGCAAGCATGAGAATGATTTAGTCTTTGAGAAATGGGTGCAATGGATCGCCAACCGGCAGTTCAGGGTCGCAAAGGAATATGCGGCATCGAAGGGTGTTTTTATAAAAGGGGACCTGCCCATACTCGTATCCAGGGACAGTGCGGATGTATGGTCCAATCCCGGATATTTTAAACTGGGTTTTTCGGCCGGCGCTCCGCCTGATCTATATTGCGCGAAGGGTCAGAGGTGGGGGATGCCGATATATGACTGGGGCAGGCTGTCGGAAGATGGGTATGGTTATATCAAGGAAAAGTTAAAATATGCGGAAAATTTTTATGATATGCTTAGGGTGGACCATGTAGTCGGCCTCTTTCGGATATGGAGCATACCTAATGATGAACCCATGGAGAACGAGGGCCTGAACGGATCTTTCGATCCTCCAGACGAAGGCGTCTGGAGGGATCATGGCAGGGGTGTCCTGCAGATCATGAAGGAGAGTACCAGGATGCTTCTTTGCGCCGAAGATCTCGGCATGATACCCAGTTCGTGCCCCGAAACATTGAGGGAGCTGGGGATACCGGGAAACGACGTACAGAGATGGGTAAAAGATTGGGCCCAAAGGCATGATTTCCTTGAGCCGGGAGAATATCGTTTCTTATCGGTCGCAATGCTATCCACGCACGATACCACCAACTGGGCGGCCTGGTGGGAAGATGAAGCCGGTACCATTGATGAAGCCCTGTTCATAAGAAAATGCCGCGAGAAAGGTATAGATTACGATTCGGTCCGCGAGAGATTATTTGATGCCGAGCTGTCCGGACACGGAAGGCTTAGATGGCTGGACAACATAGATTCATCGGATGAAGTGGCCGGCATACTTGGCAGGGATAGGGGCCAGATAGGCGATATTATCGATATGTACGATAATACGTATGACGAGAAAGTGAAGCTTTGGAAGCATTTGAAGTTGAAGGGCGTGGCAAAAGAGAGATGCGGAGCGGATGTTGTGAAGGCGGCGCTCGAGATCACCCTTCGTTCGAATTCGGTATTCTCGATAGAGCTGTTTATGGACTATCTTTTTATGGCGAATATATTCAAAGGGGACCCGTATCAGTATCGCATAAATCGTCCCGGGACGGTGAGCCCGGAGAACTGGTCCCTGGTCATGCCTATTTCGTTGGAAGATATGCTGAAGCATAAGGTATGCGGCGAGATAAGGCAGATGGTAGAGGATTCCGGAAGGCGCGCGTAGATGAAGAGCTTTACGGTATTCATCGATTTTGACAACACGATCACGACATACGATGTGCTCGATGATATCATGGCGCGCTATTCGATAGATGACCGCTGGGCCGCCCTCGAAGAGAAGTGGAAGCGCGGCGATATAGGTTCCAGAGATTGCCTTGAAGGGCAGATAAGGGGCATATCGATCACAAAGGAAGAGTTGGATAAATATCTCTCCGGCGTTTCGATAGACCCATATTTTAAGAAGCTTATAGAACATTTCAAGACCAACGGTATAGAGCATATGATATTGAGCGATAACTTTGACTACATGCTGGTGCATATACTCGAAAATGCCGGGATAGGCGGCCTTAAGATATTCTCCAACAGTGTAAAGATCGACGGGAACAGGTTGATCCCGGAATTCGGGTTATCGAACCCGGATTGCGGAAGATGCGCCCACTGCAAGAAGACCAGTCTGGTCAAGAATCTTAAGGAGGGCTCAAGGTCCGTCTATATAGGCGACGGGTTGTCAGACCTCGAGGCGGCTATGCACGCCGATATAGTCTTTGCCAAGGACCGGCTCCGGCAATGTTTTAAGGAGAAGGGATTGGATCATGTGCCGTTTCACGGCATGAAAGACGTGTATGATCATTTTAAGGAGAAATTGATATGAGCCGTAAGAGTTCGAATAGCGATATCAGCTCAAAGCACCTGGCGAGTGATGAGCTATTAAGGTTGGAGGGCAAATACTGTTCATGGGGCGATACCGTACATTACGTCGATAAACCGAATATAATGAAGCGTTGCGAGGGGTGCTATCTATACGATAAGGATGGGGTGGAGTACCTTGACCTGCAGATGCTGTATTCCGGAGCGAACTTCGGATATAAGAACGAGCGTTTGAACGGCGCCTTAAAAAAGCAGCTGGATACCCTTCCTCAACTGGCCTGCCAGTATCTCCATGAGGAGAAGATACTTCTTGCCGCAAAACTTGCGGAGCGGACCAGTAGGGTTTTTGAGGAGAAGGGAAGGGTCCATTTCAATGTCGGCGGATCGTCGGCCGTGGAGGATTCCCTGAAACTGGTGCGCAACCACACCGGCAGGAACCTGGTATTCTCATTCATGGGGGGCTACCATGGCAGGACCCTGGGCGCTTCCGCCATAACATCGAGTTTTCGCTACAGGGAACGCTTCGGGCATTTCGCCGATAGGGCGATGTTCGTGCCGTTCCCTTATTGTTTCAGATGTTTTTATGGAAAAGCTAAGGATACATGCGGTCTGTACTGCCTTAAACAGTTTGAAAAGATGTTTGAGACCGAATACTACGGCATAGTGAACAATAAGACAGGGAAGTGCGAATACTCCGCTTTTTATATAGAGCCGCTCCAGGGTACGGGAGGATATGTGGTTCCGCCGAAAGAGTATTTTCCCGGCCTTAAAAAGATACTGGACAGGTACGGTATCCTGTTGGTCGACGATGAGATACAGATGGGTTTTTTCAGGACCGGGAAGTTCTGGGCCGTGGAACATTTTGACATCACCCCCGATATAATAGTCTACGGCAAGTCTCTCACCAACGGATTGAACCCATTATCCGGTGTTTGGGCAAAAGAGAAGTTGATATCTCCCACAGTGTTTCCCCCTGGGTCCACGCACTCCACATTTTCCTCAAATCCTCTTGGAACGGCCGTTGGGTTGGAAGTGATGAAGCTTATCGAGGAGTCTGATCTGGCCTCGGAAGTTACGGTGAAGGGCCGGTATTTTATTTCGCGGCTTAAGCGCCTTAAGGGTAAATATACCCAGATAGGCGATGTGGACGGGCTTGGGCTGGCCTTAAGGATAGAGATGTGCCAGAAGGACTCATTTACTCCGAATAAGCAGTTGACGGATGATATTGAGACCATAGGATTAAGCGGAAAACTTTCCGCCGGCGGAAAGAAGCGCGGGCTTGTCCTGGATGTCGGAGGATACTATAAGAACGTATTCACCCTCGCCCCGTCATTCTATATTACGGAAAAAGAGATCGATCTCGGCGTAGAGCTGTTCGAAGAAGCCCTTGTCAAGGCTCTGAAGAAATAACACCTATGTTCACAGGCATCATAAATAAGGCCATCAACTCGATACCTCCAGGTGCGATCGCCGGGATCGTCAAGGCCGCGCCTCCCGCTGTCTTGCGCTGGAAACAGCAAGGGTCATTCAGGGAGGTTGTAAGGTATGCGTATAAGAAATCGAAATTTTACAGGGAGCGTTTTGACAGTTTCGGCATAGATCCGAATAAGATAAGATTTCCACCCGACCTAAAAGATTTTTATACCACGCCTATCGACATAATAGAGCATGCCGAAGATTTTTTGTGCCAAAGACCTCATACGGTTTTTGAATCTTCCGGGACCACCGGCAGGAACAAGCGCGTATATTATACCCAGGATGAGCTTGACGCTATTGGTAAGCAAAACGCCATGGGTTTTTCCTTTTGGGGGATAGGGAAAAACGACAGGCTTGTGAATGCTTTCGATTTTTGCATATGGATACCCGGGATGGTCACGCAGAAAGGGATAGAGAAATCCCTGGTATTTGGCATGGGGGCCGGCAAGGTCGATCCTATGGAGGTATACAAAAGGATAAAGACGTTCGGATTTAATGTTGTGCTCGGTGAGCCTACATGGCTGATAAAGCTTACCGAGATAGCCGAAAAGAACGGCCCGTATCCGCTCAAGCTTATAATAGGGGGCGCGGAGGAGATGCCGGACGCCGCCAGGCCGTGGATGGAAAAGGTATGGCTCGGCGCGAAGATCATGATGGTGTACGCATCGGTAGAATCCGGCGGAGCGCTGGCGGCGGAGCTTGGTACGGATTGCCGCAGTTATCATATCAATGAGAATGATTTTCTTGTGGAGATCGCCGATAAGGGCGAAGATGGGTACGGCGAAGTGGCGTTCACGACTCTATCCAGAAAGACGATGCCTCTTATCAGGTACAGGAATAGGGATATCAGCAGGATAATAGAGGAAAGGTGCCCATGCGGCATCCCGTTCCGAAGGCTTGCCAGGATGCGCGGAAGGTCGGATGAAATGGTGGTGGCCTCCGGGGGCAACCTATACCCGCTGATGTTCGAAGATGTGCTGAAAGACGTCGACGGTATTACCAGCGATTGGCAGATAGTATTCAAGCTGAACGGAATAAAAGAGATAATGGAATTTAATCTGGAGCAGAGGCCGGACAAACCGCAGGACGCGATAAAGAAGCAGGTATATCTGAATATACAGGACCGTTATCCGGACCTATGGAAGAACCTTTCCATCAATATATTTGAAACGGAATTTGTATACCATGAACCGGGCGCTATCCGGGCGGATAAGCGGAAGTTGCTTCGGCTGGTAGACAAAAGATATGCAAAATAAGAAGATCAGGATCCTGGACCTTGACGGAAGCGTCACTGCACAAAAGAAGGTCCTGGGCGAATATCCCCATGAGATAGTAGACCTTAGGGATATCGGTCCGCGCGTAAGATTTTGGATAAGCCCGGACGACGAGAAACTCATGAGGGGGAGAATAGCCGGGCGGGATAGCCCGGCAGTTACGCTATTTGGTTCCGGCGACTTTCATCATCTGTCCTGTCTTCTGCTTAAAGGATACGACAAGCCCCTTACGGTAATAAACTTTGACTTCCATCCCGACTGGTCATTGGTGGGGCCGGCGCTTAATTGCGGATCCTGGGTGAAGGAGACGCTAAGGCGTTACGGGAACGTCCTTAAATTTATCCTTGTCGGCGTTTCCTCCGATGATCTTAGCGTGCGGTCGATCATTACCGGGGATCTCGCGGCGCTGAAATATGACAGGTTGGAGATCTATCCGTATTCGCATTACCCTACGAAGGTCCCTTTAAGGAGGGTCCCGGATAATATATCGATTAATACGAAGCGGGGCCCGTTCATGACCACGGTATTCTGGAACGACCTGAAGGGAAAGAACGTGAAGGAGCTGTTCCTCCATATCCTTAACCGTTTGCCTTCGAAAAATGTATATATATCGATCGATAAGGATTGCCTGAAGAAAGAGCATGCCTTGACCAACTGGGAGGAGGGGAGGATGGGGCTTGACGATCTCTTGTCGATAATAAGGCTGGTAAGAGAAAGATGCGACCTGGCGGGAGCCGACATAACCGGTGAATATTCGCCGATCCGTATAAATGGAGCCATAAAGAGGGCCGTATCTTTTCTTGACCACCCGAAGGATTTTTCGGCGAGGGGCGCGCCCGGTGACCGCGTGAACAGCGTTAACGAAGAAACGAACCTCAGGATCCTGAAGTGCCTTATAGGATAAGCGCCTTCCTCATCGCCGGTTTCAGTTCAGGGCGACCAGAGCAATGCCGCAGATTATGAGAAGGGTTCCCATGACCTTATACTTATTGAACTTCTCTCCAAGGAGATAGTGCCCCGCGAGAAGCGCCATGATGTATTGCATGCTATCCACAGGAAAAGCAAAACTTAAGTCCACATGGGCGAGCGCTACCAGCCATGTAGCGAGACCCACGCCGATAAGAGCCATGCCGGCCCATATGGCAGGCATGCATACTATCTTCCGTAAGAAGCCCGCAAAGGAGCTGAGGTTGCGCAGGTCAGGCGTATCAACGTTATTGGCGCTCTTCTTGTAGAGGATCTGTCCTCCGGTACCCCAGAGTTCGGCAAGGATGATAAGTAAAAATACCTTTATCATGCGTTATGCCTCTCTCTTTTTCAGTCTGGCGCTCATCGATACGAAATGTATCCCCGCCACTATCAGCGCTATCCCGGCCCATCTTGCCGGGTTGATCGTCTCGTTCAGGAAGAATAGCGATAGGACAGGGACGAATATGTAGCTTGTGCTTCCTACCGGAAAGGCGATGCTCAAGTCTATTCGCGTCAGGATCGTTATCCATAGGAAGAAATTTATTATATATACAAATATTCCGAGCCAGATGTATGCGTTAGAAACATTCGCCTGGAAGAACATCTGGAGATTGGCGAATGTGACGGAGTCCATGCCCGTCTGGTTCAGGCCGGTTTTCATGAATAACTGCGCTATCGACTCGCCTATGTCGGTCAGCACTATCAAAAGGAACATATTGAGCGTAAGACTGTTCTTCCGCATTTTTCTAAAGCCTCAATAGTTTCGCGAGGTATCTTAGTATGAAGTTGTATGCGACATTGCGGTGTCTGGCGTAAGCATAAAGGCTTACCGGTTTTCCGCCAAGCTTTATCTTCGGGTCATAATCGGTTTGGCCGACCTGGTAATACCTCATGCCGTTTTTTAAGGCCCATTCTATATTATTATACCAGCTCACAAAGTACAGATTATGCTCATACGAGATGTCGTAATCAAACCCTATGAACTTGTCTATGAACAGGTCCTCATGGATAAAACAAAGATTGAACGCGCCAAGCCTGCCGTTCACATAATAAAGGAAAAATTTTGCCCTGCCGTTCATATTCCGGGAGATATTGAGGAAGAAGTCTTTCGTAAGCTTTTCGAATTTTACCGCTCCGGCGTTATATGTATTGAGATACAGTCTGTATATATCCTCAATTATATTTTTCACGTCTTCGGCAACTTCGATTCTTATATCGGCCCGGTGAGCCTTTTTCAGTTTCCTCCTGAAATCCTTCCTCCTGGAAGGCTTAAGGCTCCCCATGTATTCGTCCATCGACTTGAAATCAAGGTCCATTATTACGGAAGGGAGGCTTTCCAATTTGAAGAATAGCCGGCTCTTCAACGGGTCGAGATTTGCCGTATCCTTTGCCAGGAAATCCTTAAATACCAAAAATGGGATACCCCTTGTCCTGCAGAGAGAATCCATGGCTTTGGCAAGCTTAAATATTATCAGGCGGTTTTCTTTATGCCGTAATCCGGTCTTCAGTCCCAGATTTCCGCTTTCACCGAAAGGGGAACCGCAGAAGAGGGTCTTCACTACCATGAAACCGGGCAAGTGCCTGCGAACGCGCTGGATCGCGGTTTGTATCCTGCCGCCTATGGGAATGTCGAGGTTGAGATCGGCCGTGAATAGCGGGGCTATCATGAGCACTTTCTTGCCCCTATGAATGACCGCGTAATGAAATGAGAATTCTTTAAGGCCCGACTCTTCCATGGTCTTGTAAAAGTGATATCCCTCAGGGATATCCTCCATGACCGAGTCCCAATCGGGCTTATGGATATCATTTATTGAATCGGCTATCCTGCAGGTGACTTTTTCCGCCATAACATTATAATTTTACCATATAAGAGAGGATGTCGTAAAATATTCTGTTTTAATAGCGTGCCAGCTGCCGGCAGGAGCCCTTTCGGCTGGACAAATATTTTAGGGTCCTCCTCCTCGGTCGCCTTTCGGTGCTCGGATGGGGTTTACTATATCGTGAATTCAAGACGCGTATCTGTACTGCCCCATCCCATCCTGCGCCCCTCAAGGCTGGACCTCGGCCACCCTAAAATATTTCGCCCGGTAGGGCATAGCTGCTAATAGCTGCCTATTACAGAAACAGAATATTTTACTTCTTGTGGGCTGGTGATGATGCATATGAGGCGAAGAACGCTCAGGAACATACGCTTGCAAATAAAGCGCTTCTTAACTATAATGAATAGAAAAGAGAGGGTTTCTTATGGCGAAGGTCCGACAGACATGGGGGACAAGGATCGGTATCATTATGGCTGTTGCAGGCAGCGCTATAGGGTTGGGGAATTTTTTGAGATTCCCTGTCCAGGCGGCATCCAATGGCGGCGGGGCATTTCTCATACCTTATTTTGTTTCCCTTTTCCTGCTCGGCATACCGCTTATGTGGGTAGAATGGACGATCGGCCGGTATGGCGGAGGGTTCGGGCATGGAACCGCGCCAGGCATCTTCCATACCATGTGGCGGAAGAACAGGTTCATAAAATATTTCGGGGTTATAGGCATTTTCGGCCCCCTGGTGATATTGATATATTATACATATATAGAATCATGGACCCTGGCGTACGGCTTTTTCGCTATCACGGGAAAATATGCCGGCGCTACCACTGAGGCTTCCATGCAGTCGTTCCTGAGGGGGTTCCAGGGGCTTGAGACCAATAGTTATTTCTCCGGGATGGGCCCGGCATACGCATTCTTTATCATAACCTTCATAATGAATATGGCCGTGATGTACTATGGAATAAAAGGAGGCATTGAAAAGCTGTGCAACATAGCGCTGCCGCTTCTTTTCGTATTCGGCCTGGTGATAGTGATAAGGGTGTTGACCCTGGGGGCGCCGGATCCTTTAAAGCCGTCATGGAACGCCGTTAACGGGCTGGGGTTTTTATGGAACCCGGACTTCTCCGCGCTCAAAAGCGCAAAGGTATGGCTTGCCGCGGCGGGGCAGATATTCTTTACCTTGAGCGTGGGGATAGGGGTGATATTGACCTATGCCAGCTATCTGTCTAAAGGAGACGATGTCGTCCTTTCCGGCCTATCGGCCGTAAGCATGAATGAATTCGCCGAGGTGATAATCGGCGGAAGCCTTATCATACCGGCGGCATTCATGTTCTTCGGCCCCGAGAACATTCGATCGATAGCAAATAGCGGCGCATTCAATCTTGGTTTTGTGACAATGCCCCTTATATTTGAAAAATTGGCCTATGGCCGGTTTTTCGGATGCATATGGTTCCTTCTGCTTTTTCTTGCGGGGATAACATCGTCCGTTTCGCTTGCTCAACCCGCGGTCGCATTTCTTGAGGACGAATTTGATATTACCAGGGGTAAGGCAGTAACCATATTTGGAGTTGCAGCGTTCATCCTTTGCCAGCCGGCAATATTTTTTCTGGGCAGGGGTGTTGTGAATGAGCTCGATTTTTGGGGAGGGACATTCTGCCTGGTATTATTTGCCACAGTAGAGATCATTTTATTCGGCTGGGTTTTCGGCATGAAGAATGCGTGGGAAGAGATACACCATGGAGCGGATATGAAAGTGCCCGGCATATACAAATTCATCATAAAATATGTCACTCCGGCATTCCTCTTATTAATACTGGGCTTCTGGCTATTCCAGGAAGTGGTGCCGGTGACGGTACTTAAAGGCGTACCCGACGCGGATAAACCGTTCATCCTCGCTACCAGGGGATTTCTTCTGGCAATATTCATTACGCTTGCGATAATGGTGAGGGTCGCCTGGCGAAGAAAGAGAAAGGCGCACAAGAGATGAGGATAACCGGCTGGGCCTTCCTGATCGTTTCCTGGGCTCTTATTACGGGTCTTGTCATATTCTGTTTCTATAAGATGTTCGGTAAGAAGCGTGTTGATTGAGATTTGAGACATGGGATGTGCTGGAAAAATGACCAGGATAGATATAAAGAGTCTTTCGAAGGCCGCTCTTCAGGATGAGCTCGGGAAGATGGGCGAGCCTTCTTACAGGGCGCGGCAGATATTCAAATGGCTGTACCGCGCGGGCGTAAGGCATTTCGACGATATGACCGATATATCCGTGGACTTGCGCCATGCCATCAAGGAAAGGTTCCACATAACGCGCCTTGTCGTATCCGATACCAAGCGGTCCGCGCTGGACGGGACCACTAAATATCTTTTCAGGCTCGAGGACGGAAATACGATAGAGACCGTTTTTCTCCCTGAGAAGGACAGGAGCACCATATGCCTGTCATCGCAGGTAGGATGCAAATTCGCCTGTAGTTTTTGCGCAAGCGCTCCATTCGGTTTTATGCGCAATCTGAAGCAATCCGAGATCCTGGATGAGGTCCTATGGGCGGCCGAAGGATCGCGGCATGCCCCCATAACTAACCTGGTCTTCATGGGCATAGGAGAGCCGTTTGATAATTACGAAAATGTGCTTGGGGCCATAAGGATTTTTAACGATAAAGACGCCTTTATGATCGGCGCAAGAAAGATTACCATCTCGACCTGCGGCATAATACCGGGAATAGAGAAACTTAAGAAGGAAGGATTACAGGTTGAGCTTTCGGTCTCTCTCCATGCCGCCGATGACGGCATAAGATCGAAACTTTTACCTATAAATAAGAGGTATCCGATAAGAGAGGTCATCCGGTCGTGCAGGGAATATACCAGCGATACGAACAGGGTAGTGACATTCGAATACATCCTTTTAAAAGGCGTGAATAGTTCGAAGGAAGACGCCGTAAAGCTGGCCGATATCTTAAAGGGGATGAAGTGCAAAGTGAACGTGATATATTATAACAGGATCGCCCTTAAAAAATACCAGCCGCCTTCTAATGAAGATGCGGTATTATTCATAAATACGCTGGAAGGCCGCGGTATAAATGTTACCTTGCGGAAATCAAAAGGCGAGGATATAGACGCCGGCTGCGGGCAACTGAGGATAACAAAGATGGCGGACCGGGATGGAAGATAAGATAAATAAGAGCCTCAGGTATTCATTTTGGGACGGGGTGTTTGCCAGTATAATGGCCGGTTTCAGCGAAGGCTTTATATCGCCTTACGCGCTGGCCATGAACGCCAGCACAAGACTTATAGGATTGATCGCTTCGGTCCCGAATCTTATAGGATCGATACTGCAGGTAAGAAGTGCCTGGCTTGTCGAGCGTCTCGGATCGAGGAGGACCCTGATAAACTACGCCGTCTTCATTCACGCGATGCTCTGGATGCCGCTTATACTCATACCGTATATCTTTAAGGAAAGCCGCGCCGTATACGTACTCATATTCTACGCGTCTTTTGTCGCTTTAGGGCAGATAGCCTTTCCGCCATGGGCCAGCCTGATGGCGGACCATGTCTCAGAGACCAGGAGGGGTAAGTTTTTCGGCGCCAGGAACAGGATCATGGGGGCGATAAATCTTTCTTGTATGTTCATAGCCGGGTATATTTTGAACGCATATAAGAAACATCATCCTGAAAACATATTCTTTGGGTTCACGGTAATATTTTCGATCGCGTTCATTTCCAGGATCGTATCATGGTATTTCCTGACAAGAATGCATGATCCGAAGATAACGGCTGACCACGGCGACAGATTCAGCTTGATCGATTTTATGAAGAGGATCACAAGGTCCAATTTCGGAAGGTTCGTCATATTTGTGGCCGCTATTAATTTTGGAGCGAACGTGGCCGGCCCGTACTTTGCCGTATATATGCTTAAGGATCTGAATATGAGCTATATGAATTATGCGATGATCCTTATAGCGTCCAATGTCGCGGGTTTTTTTTCGATGAATATGTGGGGAACGCGTTCCGACCATGTCGGGAACAGGAGAGTGTTAAGGTTTACATCCCTATTCCTGCCCGTTATGCCGATATTATGGTTATTTTCCCATAATTTCTATTATCTGCTCCTTATAAATGCGTTTGGCGGATTTTTTTGGGCAGGGTTTAACCTGAGCGCATTCAACTTTATCAATGACGCCGCCTCTCCAGGCAAGAGGACCAGATGCATAGCCTATTTCAATGTCATTAATGGAATAGCGATATTTTCCGGAGCTTCCATCGGAGGTTATCTCATAAGGTTCCTGCCGCCGCTATTAGGATACAGCATGCTTTCGCTGTGCGTTATATCTGCCTGCTTAAGGTTGTTGGCGGCGCCGCTGTGCTCATTTTTCAAGGAAGTCAGGCAGGTCAGAAAGGTATCCAATTTAGAATTATTCTACAGCGTGGTAGGGATAAGCCCGGGCGCATAGGCAAAATATGAAGAATAGTGATAAAGTTAAGAGGGCCGCGGCTTTTTATGTTTCTGTGACGGTTTTTATAATCCTGCTTCCGATTGTGCTTTCGTATTCTCTCGGTTACCGCATCGATTATATGGCGTCCAGGATATACAAGACCGGCATAATATTCATAGACAGCAATCCTGCCGGCGCGGCGGTCTATGTCAACGGCAAAGAACACCCGAACCTTACACCCGCCCGGATTGAAGAATTAAAGCCCGGGACGTATAAGATAGAAGTAAGGCGGGAAGGTTTTTATCCCTGGGAAAAAGACCTTGTCGTTCGTCCGAATATGGTCACTAAGGCCGATAGAATAGTGCTGTTTCCCCTGACTCAGGATATGAAAAAAGTGAACGATCTGGAGGTGTCCGATTTTGCCATGTCCGATAAGGGATTTATATTTTATCTTACGCCATCGGGTCTTTTCAGGTCCAGCCCTGACGGTTCAGTGCTGAGAAGGTTGAGTAAATATTCGTCCTGGCCCAAGCGCCTTATTGCCAAGAAGTTCTCGCCCGATTATCAAAAGCTGCTATTCTTCAATGACAGGACCATAGGAGTGATCAATCTAACGTCGGAAGGTCCGCGTTCTCCTATTATTGACGAGGCGCGAGTGGATGAGATACTCACCAGCCAGGATCCCGTAGTCGACGCCTTCTGGCACTCCGCTTCCAATTATATAATTGTAGTGACGAAGAGGGATATCAAGGTCGTTGAGTTGAGGGGAGGGGGTACGCGTAATATAGTATCTTTATATAAATTCAGGGTGGAGCCGGAGAGCGTCTTCTACGACAGTTCGAGCGATTTGCTGTACTTTACCGATATGAAGCGCGGACCTGACCAGAGGGAATCGAGGCAGCTTTACAGGCTAGACCTGCGGCAGAAATTCTTTGAATCCCTCATGAAACTGATATTGAGGAAGGAGATCGAATCCGGGGATGAAAGACAATAGGCTTTACAGGCGTATATTCGAGATCATACCGGGTTTGTTGACCTGGGCCACTCTTATAGGGTTATTCGTCCTCGCGTTCATAAAACCCGTTTGGGTTGCGGTCTTTGTCATCACATTCGACCTGTATTGGGCTATCAGGATGACATACCTTACACTGCTCCTCGTATTTGCGTATAGAAGGCTTGAAAAAGAAAAGAATATAGATTGGATCAGGCGGAGCGAAGAGGCGGGCGAAGTGGACGGTCTCAGGTTCGGCGATATTTATCATGCCGTGTTGTTCCCTGTATATAAGGAAGGCTTGGAGATAGTAGAGCCCTCTATCATGGCGCTCAGGGATTCCGCTTATCCCAAAGATAAGATGATGGTGATACTCAGCGTCGAAGAGCGCGCGGGAGAAAATGTATGGAACAATGCCCGGATGCTGGAGAAAAAGTACCGATCCGATTTTTCGGCTTTCCTGATAACGCGCCATCCGGATGATATACCCGGGGAAATAAAGGTAAAAGGCGCAAACGCCTCGTGGGGAGCGCGGGCGCTGAAGGAACAGATCGATTCTATGGGTATAGATTATGAGCGGGTCGTCATATCATGCTTCGACGCCGATACCTGCGCCGACAGGCAATACTTTGCCTGCCTTAGTTATCACTATTTAACGAACCCGAAAAGGACGCATTCGAGTTATCAGCCCATACCTGTATATAATAACAATATCTGGTATGCCCGCTCTGTGGCAAGGATACTAGAGCTGGGATCGAGTTTCATGCAGATGATCGAGACGATGCGTCTTGAAAAATTCGTCACTTTCTCGAGCCACAGCATGAGTTTCAAGACCCTTGTGGATGCCGGCTACTGGCCCGTCGATATGATATCCGACGATTCCGCCATCTACTGGAAATGCTTCCTCCATTATGACGGAGATTATTCGGTAATCCCGATGTACGTTACGGTGTCGATGGATGTGGCTACCGAGCGGGGGGTGCTGCAAACGATAGTAAAGCAATATAAACAAAAGAGAAGGTGGGCCTGGGGGGTGGAAAATTTTCCTTTTGTCATGATGGGATTCCTGGATAATGACAGGATACCGGTCAAGACGAAGATAAGAAGGGCATTCCATCTCCTGGAAGGCCATTATACATGGGCGGTCTGGGCCATCATCATAACTTTTGTAGCGCCCCTGCCGATAATCTTCGGCGGCTGGATATTCAGACAGACCTCCATAGGGTATAATCTGCCAAGCGTTTCCGCCGCTCTTTTCAGGATATCGATAATAACTTTGGTGATATGCGTATTCATTACGATAAAACTGCTTCCTCCGAGGCCGAAGGACGTAAAGCCTCAGAAGATGCTTATAATAATAGCGCAGTGGCTGTTCGCTCCGGTCGTGGCCGCCCTTTTGGGGTCGACTCCGGCTGTAGACGCCCAGACGCGCCTTATGTTCGGCAGGTACATGAAGTTCCACGTCACCGAAAAATCCCGCAAGTCCGTGGAGCCGCGCGCATGATGCACAGCCTCGCCTCCAGGATGCTTTTTTTGTTGTACAGAAAACGCGTTTGTGATATACTTACTCAGAATTAATTCAGAGTAACATAATTTATGAAAGGGGTGAGATGATGGGAAAATATCTTAGTGTTATAATAGGAGCCATCGTTACACTTCTTGGGCTCCTCGGTCTGGTAAGATGGTTTGGCGCTTTTATTTTTCTCGTCAAGGCTTCGATCCCGGCCATGCTGATCTTCGGTGGTTTTATTGCGGTGATCGCCGGTATAAGCGAGATCAGAGACGAGGCCGCCTCGAAGAAGGAAGAGAAGAAATAGAATTACAATGAAGAGCATCCCCCGGAATACAAAATAGATGGTCATTAAGTATTAGACGGGGGATTTTTTTTGTCCCGCTATCCTATGCTACCCACAACTAATAGTAGTTTTCTCCGACGAATACACAATATATGGTGTTATGTCCTTGACACCCCATTAAAAGTATGGTATATTTTTTTATCGAAAAATGGAGGATAATAAGATGCGGAGTAAAGACGATGTGAATAGCGCGTTGTCGGATAACGCCAGAAAGGTGCTTCGGAAGCGCTATCTGAAGAAGGACGATGACGGCAAGGTGACGGAGACGCCGGCCGACATGTTCCGCAGGGTAGCAAAAAATATTGCCTCAGCGGACAAGCATTACGGCGCGAGCAAGAAGGAGATGCAGGGCACGGAAGAAGAGTTTTACGAGATGATGACGGAGCTCGAATTCCTGCCGAATTCTCCTACTCTAATGAATGCCGGCAGAGAGCTTCAGCAGTTGTCGGCATGTTTCGTGTTGTCGATAGACGATTCGATGGAGTCGATATTCGAGACTATCAAGGATACGGCACTTATACATAAAAGCGGAGGGGGAACGGGTTTTAGTTTTTCAAGATTGAGGGCGAAGAACTCACCGGTCCGTTCGACCGGAGGCATATCGAGCGGTCCTGTTTCATTCATGAAGGTCTTTAACGCGGCGACTCAGGCGGTTAAGCAGGGAGGTACCCGCCGAGGGGCGAATATGGGTATGCTGAGGGTGGACCACCCGGATGTCCTTGAATTCATTACATGCAAGGAGAGCGATAAGGAGATAACCAACTTCAACATATCCATAGCCATTACCGAAGATTTTATGAGGAAGGCCGTAAAGAATGAGGAGTATGAGCTGGTAGATCCCCGGACGAAGAAGTGCGTACAGAAATTGAACGCGAAGGACGTCTTTGATCTCATAATAAAGATGGCCTGGAAGAACGGTGAACCGGGCATAGTATTTATAGACAGGATAAACAGGGACAATCCTACCCCAAAGGCCGGAGAGATAGAATCTACCAATCCATGCGGCGAACAGCCGCTTTTGCCTTATGAGAGCTGTAACCTGGGGTCTATTAATCTTGCCAGGATGGTGACGGATAACGAGATAAACTGGAACAAGTTGAGCGAAACCGTGGAAAAGGCGGTCCATTTCCTGGATAATGTCATCGATATGAATGCCTATCCGCTTAAGAGGATAGAGGATACCACTAAAGCGAACAGGAAGATCGGCCTCGGGGTCATGGGGTTTGCCGATATGCTTCTTATGCTGGGCGTCAGGTATGATTCGGAGGACGCGATAAAGCTTGCTGAGAAGGTCATGAGGGTCATCCTCGATAGGGCCCGTACGGCGTCCGAAGCCCTTGCAAAAGATAGGGGGGCTTTCCCTAACTTTAAGGATAGCGTATATTCCAGCTCCAAGCCGTTGAGGAACGCCACCTTGACGACGATCGCTCCTACCGGGACCCTTTCGATAATAGCAAATTGCTCAAGCGGGATCGAGCCGGTATATGCCCTCTCCTACGTAAGGAACATCATGGATAACACCAAGTTCGTAGAGGTTCATCCGTACTTCAGGGAGGTTGCTGAGAAGATGGGTTTCTATTCCAACGACCTTATGGACCTTATAGCCAAGAAGGGCACCATAAGGGGCCTTGATGAGATACCGGATGATATACAGAAGTTATTCGTTTCGGCCCATGACATAGCTCCTGTGGGACACATCATGATGCAGGCGGCGTTTCAGAAGCATACCAATAACGCGGTATCCAAGACGGTAAACCTTCCTGAGGACGCTTCCGCCGAAGACGTGAAGACGATATATATGATGGCTTACGATAGCGGATGTAAAGGCGTTACCATCTATCGCGATAATTCAAGGGAAGAACAGGTCCTGCAAAAGGCGCCTGTCCCCGAAAACGAAAAGAAAACGGCTGCGGCCAGCAAGGTGATGCCCCGGCCCAGGCCTAATGTTACCTATGGCACTACGACGAAGATCGCTACCGGATGCGGTAACCTTTATGTTACGATAAATGAAGATGAGCAGGGCCTTCCATTCGAGGTGTTTATGTCTATGGGCAAGGCTGGCGGATGCGCCATGAGTCAGCTGGAAGCTATCGGCAGGCTCGTATCTCTTGCTCTAAGGAGCGGCATAGATACTAAGTCTATCATAGAACAGTTGCGCGGAATAAGGTGCCCATCGCCTAGTTGGGAGAAAGGCGGCAGGATATTCTCTTGCAGCGACGCGATAGCGCGCGTTATAGAGAGAAGGATGCAGGATCCGAAGCCCAAGGCATCTCACACACGAGCGGCTGTGGGGCAGAAGGCCCAGGAACAGCTTATTGCGGCGCATGCGGAGGCTACCACTACTACAACTAAGGTTGTAAAACAGCAAGTTGGAAATATAGTAGGCGTGTGCGCGGATTGCGGCAGCGTCCTTTGGCATATAGAAGGCTGTATGGTATGTAAATCATGCGGCTATTCGAAGTGCGGATAATAGGGGCTTGCTAAAGAATTTTTCATTGAGGGCTTGTAAAAACGTAATTATGTGGTAAACTCTTTTATAATAATATCTTCCGCTAAAATTTATGATCCGATGAGCAGGAGATATTCAACAAAAGAGGAGGTGTCGTATGGAATGGTTGACATTTGTAGTAGTCGACCCGGTTAAGGCTATGCTTGTAAAGATATGGAGCTATATTCCCTCTATGGTAGGGGCGATAGTCGTTCTTATCGTAGGCTGGATGCTTGCTAAGCTTGTCGAAGGGGTATTTGTAAGGGTACTTAAGACCCTTAAGCTTGACCTCGTAAGCGATAAGACAGGTATCTCTAATGTCCTGGCACAGGGTGATATCAAAGCTACATTATCGGAATTAATAGGCGGTATTGTATACTGGCTTATTATCCTGGTAGTCCTGGCCACGGCTCTAAACGCGTTAAACCTTAGCATTGCGGCGGACCTTATATCCCGCATGGTCAGCTACATACCGAGCATAATAGGGGCAATATTTATCCTTGTCCTCGGGTCTATGCTTGCTAATTTTGTTGGGACGATAGTCCATACTTCGGCGAAGAACGCGGGAATGAAGAATGCCAATGCCCTGAGCCAATTGACCCAGACATTGGTAGTGATCTTTGCGGTAATAATAGCCATTGAGCAGCTCAAAGTGGCCTCCGCGCTTATCATTCTGTCGGTAAACGTGATATTGATGTCGCTTGGATTGGGTATAGCGCTTGCATTTGGTCTTGGCTGTAAAGACATAGCGGGTAAGTTCGTACAGGAAACTTTAAATAATCTGAAGAAATAGTTAGTAGATATACATGGGCATATAAAAAGGGCGCTTGTAAAGCGCCCTTTTTATATTACAATAGTATTATGGATAACGCGTTATATATACACATACCATTCTGCAGGAGAAAGTGCGTCTACTGCGACTTTTACAGCATGATCAATGATGAAGGGCTTGCCTCGGAGTATATCGACGCGGTTTCTGAGCAAATAGCACGCTTGCCTTACGACAAATTCCATACTATCTATATAGGAGGCGGTACTCCTACCGTTCTCAATATCTCTTCCTGGCGGATACTATTAACATCACTTGGTAGATTTTCTAACAATGCAATGGAATTCACTGTAGAGGCGAACCCGGAGAGCTTAGACGATGTTAAGGTTAGAATGCTCCTTGATCATGGGGTCAATAGGTTGAGTATCGGTATCCAATCGCTTGATGGACAAAAACTTAAGAAGCTTGGGAGGATCCACAATGCCGGCAAGTCCGAGGAATCGGTGATGATCGCTTCTAAAATGGGTTTTAAGAATATAAGCGTCGACATGATCTTCGGCGTCTGGGGTGAGACATCCGAAAAATGGGCCAGAGAGCTTGATCTTGTCGTGAGATTGCCGGTCAACCACATATCTTGCTATTCGCTCTCCTATGAGAAGGGAACGCCTCTATTTGAAGCTGTGAAGAATAAGAGCGTTGTGCCGCTTGAGGATGACGCCGTAGCCGCGATGTACGGATCTGCGATTGAAAGGCTTTCCGTGCGCGGATTCAAGCAGTATGAAGTATCTAATTTTTCGATGGAAGGGTATGAATGTAAGCATAACCTGAATTACTGGGGGAATAATGCTTATTTAGGTATAGGCCCTTCCGCGGTTTCTTATATAGACGGCGTAAGGAGTAAGAACGTTCCCGATGTCGGTGAGTACTTAAAAAGGGTTAAGGATGGGAAGCCGCTAACTGTATCCAGCGAGAGACTGTCGCCCGTAAGAAGGGCCAAGGAAACCGCCGCTGTAAAGATAAGGACGCGGGAGGGGATAGATTTTGACTGGTTCAGGGAGAGGACGGGGTTTGATTTTCCTGAGCTCGAAAAGAAGGCCCTGCGAGATCTTCTCGAAAAGGACCTTATCAAGTATAAAAAGTCCGGAGAAGTTATAGCCGGCATCTGCCTTAAACGCAAGGGCTTCCTTTTCTGCGATACTGTCTCGAGCGCACTGCTGTAAGGTCGCCACATATTCTTTCAGCTCCATATGGCCATCCCGGCCATGATATGCTCATCCTATAGCATTTACTATTGGGGACTACCCTTCGCTTGCCGCTCGCTCGGATTAGGCATCCTCGCTCGCTGTCGCAAAATTTATGATGTAGCCTGACCGGACACTTTAACATCGTGATGAAGAAAGGCAGTGGTGTTTGGATCGCCAATAGGTATCATAAATTTTGAGAGTCGCTCCGGGTAGTTCCCCAATAGTTCTGCAATACGTATCAACATCATGGCCTCGTGGCTATACGAAACATGCCGATGATAGATGTAGCTCCTTATAGCTTAGCGACACTATACAGTATCTTGATTGCGGACTATATTTGGGTGCTTGGATATAAGGTGTGGGATGTGAGGGTGGGTTGTGTGTTATGGGTAGGATTGTGGGTAATGGGTAGTGAGTGAGGTGATGGCTTGTAGGTCATATAGGCTATTGCTATATATGGAAGGCGAAACTTTTGGGTGATTGCTGGAGCGAATGTCGTAAAATCTTGATACCTCTTGGCGATTTAGCACGGCCGGACAAACTGATCCATAGATACCGTATATTCAGGTTGGACGGCCATCAAGATTTTACCACAGCGAATTTGGATGCCTAATCCAAATTCGCGACGAGCGGAAGCAATACCCAAAAGTAAACGCCTTCTGGGGGAAGCCGCTCGTTGCGAATAGCGGACTTTTGTGATACAATACAGACTCTAATTCAGGGGAGAATGATAGATGAAGAAGATAGTGCTGTTGCGACATGGCGAGAGCGTCTGGAACAGGGAGAACAGGTTCACCGGATGGACCGATGTGGACTTGTCCGAAAAGGGCGTCCAGGAGGCTAACAAGGCGGGGGAGGTCCTTAAAAAGGAAGGTTTTGTATTCGACACAGCATTCACCTCGGTACTTAAGAGGGCTATACGCACACTCTGGATCACGCTCGACCGGATGGACCTCATGTATATACCGGTAAATAATTCATGGAGGCTGAATGAGAGGCATTACGGCGCATTGCAGGGGCTGAATAAATCCGAGATGGCATCGAAATATGGCGAAGAGCAGGTCCTCATATGGAGGAGGAGTTACGACATACGCCCACCGGCGCTTGAAAAGAAGGACGAAAGATACCCAGGCAATGATCCCAGATATAAGGATATGGACAAGAAGGATATACCACTTACGGAGTGCCTTAAGGATACGGTGGCGAGGTTCCTGCCTTATTGGCATGACTCGATAGCCCCGGTTGTGAGGTCCGGCAATAGAGTTATTATCGCCGCGCATGGCAATAGTCTTCGCGCGCTTGTAAAATATCTGGATAATATACCGGATGATAAGATAGTGAGCCTGAACATCCCGACAGGGTTGCCGCTTGTTTATGAACTGGACGACAGCCTGAAACCCCTGAAGAACTATTACCTTGGCGATCCGGAGGAAGTCAGGAAAGCCATGGAGGCTGTGGCAAACCAGGGAAAGGCGAAGAAGGAGATGAACGGGTGAAGATAAAAAGGGCGCTCATAAGTGTGTCGGATAAAACCGGGCTCGAAGATATCGCGAAGACGCTGGGCAAATTCGGCGTCGAGATCCTTTCTACCGGAGGTACGGCAAAGGCCATACGCTCGCTAGGGCTCGCCGTAAAAGATGTATCCGAACATACCGGTTTTCCGGAGATGCTGGATGGCAGGGTCAAGACCCTGCACCCCAAGATCCACGGCGGGCTTCTGGCGCTCCGGGACAATAAAGAGCACATGGAGACGGTAAGGCTGCACGATATAGGCTTGATAGATATGGTAGTGGTGAACCTTTACCCATTTGAGAAGACGGTGGCGAAACCGGGCGTAAAACTTGAGGAAGCCATAGAGAATATCGATATAGGCGGGCCCTCCATGCTAAGGAGTGCGGCAAAAAACTCCAGAAGCGTATGCGTGATATGCGATCCTGCCGATTATAAAAGGGTGACCGAAGAGATGGAGAAGTCGGGAGGTTCGATATCCGAAGAGCTTATGGTGGAGCTGGGCATTAAAGTATTCCAGAAGACATCGGCGTATGATGGGGCGATATACGATTATCTGAAGTGTCAAGGTGTCAAGGTGTCAAAGTGTAAGGATGAGGGGTTTGGCGAGGTACTTTGTATCGATTATAAAAAGATCCAGGACTTGAGATACGGCGAGAATCCTCATCAGAAAGCGGCATTTTACAAAGACGCTTCCTGCGATGAGGCCAGCGTATCGAATGCCGTACAACTGCATGGCAAAGAACTTTCATTTAATAACATAATAGACCTGAACGCGGCCATTGAGATAGTGAAAGAGTTTGATGAGCCGGCGGCAACGATCATAAAACACACCAACCCATGCGGTACCGCTAATGCGAAGACCTTGAGGCAGGCCTACATCGATGCCCTCGATTGCGACCGGATAAGCGCTTTCGGCAGTATAGTCGGTTTTAACAGGCCGGTCGATATCGAAGTCGCGAAGACAATATTGGAAGAGGCGGACTTTGTTGAGTGTATAATAGCGCCATCGTACGAAAGAGAAGCCCTCGAGGCCCTGAAGGCGAAGAAAAACTTGAGGCTCCTTGAGGTGAAAAATTTTGGTTCTAAGCCGGGCATTCCCGATAAAGATATAAAGAAAGTCGTAGGAGGAATACTTGTGCAGGACAGGGATATCACAAGGCTCAAGGAGTCCGATCTGAAGTTTGTCACCAAGGCCAAGCCGACCAAAGAGGAACTTAGATCTCTCTTGTTCGGATGGGTGGTAGCCAAACATGTTAAATCTAACGCTATCGTGCTATGCCAGGGCCGAAAGACAGTAGGCGTCGGGGCGGGGCAGATGTCCCGGGTCGATTCCGTGACTATCGCATGTAATAAGGCCGGAGCCAGGGCCAAGGGGTCAACGCTTGCAAGCGACGCTTTCTTTCCCAAAGAAGACGGCATTGAGCAGGCGGCCAAAGGCGGGGTTTCTGCAATAATCCAGCCCGGCGGCTCCATAAGAGACGAAGAGATAATAAAGACTGCCGATAAACTCGGGCTCGCTATGGTATTGACCGGAATAAGACACTTTAAACATTAAGAATGACTTATCGACAGGCGCTTTTATATCTCAACTCCCTCATAAACTACGAAAAACAGAATAGCTACGATTACAATAGATCCTTTAGCCTCGACAGGATGATAAGGCTCTGCAGGAAGCTGGGCGATCCTCAGGACGGCATAAAATCTATCCATGTTGCCGGCTCTAAAGGTAAAGGGTCCACTTCCGTCTTTATATATTCTATCCTGAAGAGCGCGGGTTATAAGGTGGGACTTTACACGTCGCCGCATCTGGTATCGTTTAGGGAGCGTATCAGGATAAACGACATATTGATAAGCGAAGAAAGCTTCGCCGGGATTTTAGGGGATGTAAAGAAGGCTATAGAGAGTATCCCCGAAGAAGAATACTCGTTCTTCGAAGCTTTTACCGCCCTCTGTTATCTTTATTTTAATAAAAAGAGGCTTGATTTTGCGGTATACGAGGTCGGCCTCGGCGGGAGGCTTGACGCGACCAATTTGGTAATGCCCCTGGTCTCGGTAATAACGCCTATAAGTTATGAGCATACGGATAAGCTGGGGAACACCCTCGGCCGGATAGCTTTGGAAAAATCCGGCATAATAAAAGATAATGGTATTTGTGTATCCGCACCACAACAGGAAGAGGCATACAGGGCAATCGAAGAGATATGCAAAAAAAGACGGGCAAGGCTGATCAGCATCGGGACCGATATAACCATCGGATCGGATAAGGCGACCGTCAAAGGCGGTGAATTTGATCTTTCCGGGATATTCGGCACCTGTTTACGCCTGAAGACGCGCTTACTTGGTTCTCATCAAATTGTTAATGCCGCAACCGCGGCGGCGGCTATAGGGTGTCTTAAATATGCCGGCATCGGGATATCCGGGGAAGCGATAAGATCGGGTCTATTGAATGCAAGCTGGCCCGGCCGCCTTGAAGTGATAAGCGCAAGTCCGAAAATAATCCTCGATGGCGCCCAGAACAGGGCCAGCGCAAAGGCCCTCGCCGATTCGATAAGAAATATATTTGGCTTAAGAAAGTTGATATTGGTCCTTGGTGTCTCCAGAGATAAAGATATCTCCGGGATATTGGATGAATTACTGCCGATCGCCGGCAAGGTGATCCTTACAAAAGCCAGGGTGACTGAACGGGCCACGGAGCCGGCGGAGATAATGGCAAGGATCGGAGATCATTCTATGGAGACCGTGTTAACTTCCGGGGTGGAAGAAGCGGTGCTTAAAGCGCGCCGGAATGCCGGCGCGAAAGACGCCATATTGATAACAGGGTCACTCTTTATCGTAGGCGAAGCAAGGAAATTACTGGTAGATGGGTATAAAGATAAATAGCATGGATGATACGATAGCGGCTATCTCGACACCGATAGGAGAAGGCGGGATAGGGATCGTAAGGATGAGCGGGCCATTGTCGCTAAGAATAGCGGATGCCGTTTTTGTACCGGGCGATAATAAGAAGGCGTCTTCTTTTAAGAGTTATACGACGCATTATGGGCATGTTTTCGAGAAAGGCGCGGTTATTGACGAAGTTATACTTACGGTGATGAGGGCGCCGAAAAGTTATACAAAGGAAGACGTGGTTGAGATAAATTGCCACGGGGGGGCACAGGCGGTCAGGAAGGTCCTTCGACTTGTGCTTAAACACGGAGCGAGAATGGCGGATCCCGGTGAATTCACCAAGAGGGCGTTCCTGAACGGCAGGATAGACCTTGCAAAGGCCGAGGCAGTCATGGATGTTATCAGGGCCAAGACGGAGGCGTCTCTTAAGGTGGCTATGGATCAGCTTGGCGGCGTTTTGTCCGGCGAAATAGAAGACATAAGGAATGAGCTTGTCGATATAGCCGCCGAGTTGGAGGCGTCCATAGATTTTCCGGATGAAGGATTGGAACCGCAGGATCGCAAGGCGCTTATCGAAAGAGTGGCGGCTGTTTCCGAACGTATAAAGGAATTGTCGGATTCCTATAATGAAGGCATGATATACAGGGAAGGCGTACTTGCCACTATATGCGGCAAACCGAATGTCGGTAAATCGAGCCTGATGAACCTGCTTCTAAAGCGCGACAGGGTGATTGTCTCCCCGGTTCCCGGTACGACCAGAGACGCGGTTGAGGAGATGATAAATCTGGGAGGTATCCCGGTAAGGCTTGTAGATACCGCCGGGATATCCGAAACCGAAGACGCGCTTGAATCCGAAGGCATAAAGAAGAGCAAGAAGTATCTGGACCTGGCGGACATGATCATAGTGATGCTTGACGCCTCCGCGAATATCGACAAGGCCGATATGGACATACTAAGGCTTACCAGCGGCAGAAAAAGAGTGATAGTGATAAATAAATGCGATCTGAAGCATAAGCTCGATAGAAAAAAAGTGATCAAGCTGTCCGGACGGGATAAGGTTCTGAATGTATCTGTAGGGAAGGTGGAGAAGATAAAAGAACTCGAGAAGGCTATTGCGGATATGATAGTAGAAGGCGGTATCATTAGAGGAGATAGTGCAATAGTTACCAACGCCCGTCATAAAGAGCTTCTTGACAAGGCGCTCGCCGATGTGCTATCTGTTAAGAAACACTTGACGGAGCCTTTGCCTCTTGAACTGGTTTTGGTGGATCTTAACGGGGCGCTCTATAGCCTCGGGCTCGTGGTAGGGAAATCCGTTTCGGACGACATATTGGAGAGGATATTCGAGAAGTTTTGCGTCGGGAAGTAGGGTAGGCATAAGGAGAATAGATGGATAAGAAACGCATAGAGAAGGCTGTGAAGGAGATCCTTACGGCTATAGGGGAAGATGTCAGAAGGCATGATATCAAAGATACCCCAAGGCGGGTGGCCGATATGTACGAAGAAATATTAAGCGGTACGGGTAAAAGTCCCGACAAGGAACTTGAGGTGGTATTCGAGAAAGACCATGATGAGATCGTCCTTCTGAAAGGCATACCCCTTTATTCTGTATGCGAGCATCACATGCTGCCCTTTATAGGGAAGGCTCACGTAGCTTATATACCGAGCAATAACCGGGTCACGGGTTTAAGCAAACTTGCCAGGGTGGTTGATGTGCTGTCGAAGAGACTACAGGTCCAGGAACGCCTGACCACGGATATAGCCGAGATAATAATGAGAAAACTCAAACCAAAGGGCGTTCTGGTCGTTATAGAGGCCGAGCACCTGTGCATGAGTATGCGCGGGGTTAAGAAGCCTGGGGTATTGACGATAACAAGCGCCGTGCGCGGCGTCTTCAGGCGCAATGAGAAGACGAGGGCCGAGGCGATGTCTTTAATCCGCGGTTAGCTATTTCTTCTTACCGAATGATTTCCATAGGAACGTCCGGCTCAATTTATCGAATACAAGCGGGATGCTTTCCGCGGGGGTCATTACCTTCTTTATGTAGGTATTGATCGTATCCTGCCATAGTACCTGGCCGGCCTTAGTGTCCGTGATAATAAATTCGGTTTCCATCTCCGCGTAATTATGTGTGGCGGTTGCCGCCATCTCCAGAAGCATTGTCCCTGCGCCAGGGTTTATCTTGACGGGCCCTCTTTCAAGGTACTGGTATTTCTTTATAACTCCGGATATCTGGACATCGCTTGCTTCCGGGGTATTGACTATCTCGAACTTGACCGACTTTCTATTCAGTATGGAGCTTTCCAGTACCTTTCTGAATTCTTCGGGGGATATATGCCCCTGGCCGGAATCATTAGTGAACCCCTTCAGATAAACCTTAATGGCGTCTTTGCTATCCACAAGGCCGGCTAAACCTTCATTTCTTGCGTACGCCATAGAACATATATATGATAAGATTATGGCCCAAACAAGCGTCAATATTGTCTTCTTTCGCACCATCCAAACCCTCCTTTGTTATCGGCCTCATTCCCGACATTACTGTTGTATTAGATATCGTGATGTATTATAATACTGTACCTAGAATAAAGCGAGGAAAATCTTATGCCGAATTGTTTTGTTGAGTTCGGAAAGAACAATATTTTCTGGACCACAGCAACTGCCTGGATCATTGCTCAGATGATGAAGGTAGCCCTGGGGCTTATCAGGGAGAAGAGGTTCAATTTCAAGTGGTTCGTCGGCTCCGGAGGTATGCCCAGTTCCCATGCGGCAGGCGTATCGGCTCTTGCCACCTCCATAGGCGTTACCTATGGCTTTGACTCGGCTATTTTTGCCGTCACCCTAACATTTACAATGATAGTCCTGTTCGACGCTCAGGGAGTAAGGCTTGCGACAGGCAGGCAGGCAAAGATACTCAATAAGATGCTGGATGATATGTACTGGAAGAAGAAATTGGATGAAGATGAGCTGAAAGAGTTCATCGGTCATACCCCCATACAGGTCTGGGCGGGTATCGCGCTCGGTATCCTCGTATCGCTCTTATTCTATAAGTAATCTCAAGGCAACGTATCCTCATATGGCCATCTCGGCCATGGCCTTCACCTAATTTTGCTCTCATGGATTATTCGTTTTATATGTAGCTATATCCTTTGGTCATATACTATCCTTGTAAATGAAGGAATAAATAGTATTATCTTAGTGCGACCTTAGCAAAATCTTAACGGTTCAGGCCATTTGGCCTCGTGGCCATACAACAAGTACACGCTTTACTAGGCTCACTCATACTGGTACTAATGGAAGGCGAAACTTTTAGGGGATGCCCGGAGCGACTCTCAAAATTTAGGATACCTTATGGCGATCCAGATACCACTGCCGTTATTTTTATGACTCTGATACCAACGACAATCAGGCTACATCATAAATTTTGCGACAGCGAGCGAGGATGCCCAATCCGAGCGAGCGGCAAGCGGAGGGCACCCTTAAAAGTAAACGCCTTCTGGAAGGGATGCAGATTCTAAAAAAAATCTTGACATATTTTACGGAGCGGCAGTATAATAATCTCATAAGCAAGGTCGCTTGGCAAGAGAGAAGATGTAATGGATATATCCGTTAAAGGTTGTTTCATAGATAACTATTAAGCTCCCGGATGGATTTGGCGGGAATTTTTTACCCCGTATGAATTGTAAAATAAGAAAAAATAACTTGACAAATAACGAAATATAATATACCCTTGATATATAGAGACGAATACACCAAAATGGGAGGCGGGTATGAAAAAGTGGATCTTGGCCGTTGCGGCGGTATTGGTATGTTCTTTTTCGACTCATGCATATGCGGCGAACAGCGCGCCCGCGGTCGGCACGGTAAGCCCGTCATACGGGGCATCTTTACCCAATACGCAGGTGATATTTTCGTCCACTTACACCGATCCTGACGGATGGCAGAATATCGGCTCGGCTTATATCCTGGTAAATACTTCTTTGAGCGGGTCGAGATGTTTATACGCATACTATAACCAGAATACGAACCGCATTTACCTTATTAATGACGCGGGGACAGGCTGGGGTACAGGTTATGCTCCGGGCACTGCCAGGATCCTCCAGAACTCATATGTTTCGCTCGACTGCTCCAAGACCACCGTTACAGGCAGTGGAACCACCATGACCGTTAAATGGGCCGTTACATTCAAACAGCCGTTCGTATCGACCATGACCAAGCTCATATATATGTACGTCAGGGACGATCTTGGCGCCGGAGCCAGCTGGAAACAAGTCGGAACGCGTCTTGTAGGGCCGAATACCGCGCCACAGGCAGTATCTATCGCCCCGTCAACAGGTTCATGCGCTCCCGACCAGCAGGTATTCTTTACCACGACCTACTCTGACGCAAATGGTGCGAAGGATATTGAGCAAGCCAGATTATTGATGAATACATCTATTTCCGCGACAAAGTGCCTGTATGCATCCTATCTTCAGTCGACAAATATATTATATCTTGCCGATGATGGCGGGGTATTTCGGACAGTCGGCGCCCCAGGTTCAAGCGCAAAGGGGTCCAATAGCTATGTCACCCTTGACTGTTCGAAAACCACCGTAACCGTTTCCGGCAATAATATTATGGTCCGCTGGGCGGTGACCTTTAAGCAGGCGTTTGCAGGCGCTCAGGCGAAGAATTCATATCTACTTGCGTATGATCAGTCATCTTACTCAAGCGGTTGGGCGCAGAAAGGGACCTGGTCGGTCATCGCTCCGGTTCCTATAGCCGACTTTATCGCAAGCCCTTTAAGCGGGAATGCGCCTTTAAGCGCGCAATTCACTGATAGATCTACGGGATATATCAATAGCTACCTTTGGGATTTTGGCGACGGACAGACGAGTGCCTTGCAAAACCCGCTTCACGCATTCTCTTACGCCGGCACCGGAGAAAAGTTTTATACGGTCTCCCTTAAAGTTACCGGCCCGGGCGGGACAGCTACAGAGCTAAAGACCGATCTTATACAAGTGGTTGTTCCCCCTCCCGTTGTGACAAATGTGGCTCCCCAAAGCGGTGCGGCAGGGGATACCATGATGATAACGGGTTATAATTTTGGCCAGACTCAAGGCGCGAGTACAGTTACCTTTTTTAATGATAAAGCCGCTCAAATAGTGTCATGGAGCAGTACGTCCATTTCATGCGTTGTACCGGCTGGCGCCCAGACCGGAGACATCGTAGTCGCTACCGCAAGCGGCGCGAGCGACCCGGTCCCGTTTACGATCGTCATGCCGCTTGAGATATTGACCAAGACCCTGCCTGACGGGATAGCAGGTGAGGACTATCTGGAAAACCTGAACGCAAACGGCGGTTTACAGCCATATACATGGTCCATAGAAGCCGGGACATTGCCGGACGGGCTTGTGCTTGACGCGGCTGTCGGTAAGATATCAGGTAGGCCAACCACGGTAAATACATACGGTTTTACCGCTAAAGTAACGGACTCCGGCTCTAAGACGGCAACACAGGCTCTTTCTTTGAATATCCTGGCGGCTTACCCCAATGTTACCAATGAGCAGTTACTTGACGAAACCGAAGCGAAGGCCGCGATGTACTTTTATAATGAGGCGCTCCCAAGCGGGTTCGTTAAAGACGGAAATCATAAAGACTTCGCAAGCGTATCTGCGACAGGTTTCGGGCTGGCGTCTTTGTGCGTGATGGCGGAACGCTCAGGTTCTAACGCTAATTGGACGGTCACTCCCGAACAGGCCAGGGCGAGGGTAAACCTTATACTGGATAATTGCATAAGTTACCAGAATGCCCAATCGCCGACAGGAAATACTTATGGAGTTGCCGGATTTCTGTATCACTTTATAAAACAGGATGGCACAAGACAGGGTACCTGTGAGGTTTCTACTATAGATATGGCGCTCTTTTTATCCGGAGCTGTTACCGCCGGCGAATATTTCGGCGCTGAAGTGAAGGATAAGGTGAACCAGATATATTCTAAACTTAACTGGGGCTTTTTCTACAATGCCCAAAAACAGCAGTTCTCGCACGGCTGGTTCCCGGAAAGCGGTATTTTACCCGCTACATGGGACAGGCCCGGCGATGAATCGATACTTATGGCCCTGATGGCCTTGAGCTCGGCCCCCAACAACGCCGATTATCTAAAGACCATGTATAGCTGGCCAAGGGTAAAGAGGTCCTATGGCGGGTATGATGTGGTGAACTCTTATTTCGGATCGCTATTTACATATTTCCAGGCACATTCCTTTTTTGACTTTGAAAAGTTAGGTCTTGATAATCCGTCCGCGGCAGGCTCTGCCGCGGTACCGGTAAATTGGTGGACCAATTCCATTAGTGCCGCCAATGCCAACAGGCAATTCTGTATCGATAATGCCGCAACATACTCATCCTATGGGCCGGATAGCTGGGGGCTCACTCCTTGCGAGAATCCCAACGGCGATTATCTTGCGCTATTAGGCGCCTCTCCGGTCGAGGTGCAGGGAGGCCCGACGCATAATGGTACCATATCTCCTCATGGCGCTATAAGCTGTATGCCGCTATTAAGGACATCTGCCCAGGAGACTCTCGACGCCAATCCGGGTTTCAAAGCGCTGAAGAATTACTTCAGGAGCTATTACCACCATCTCTGGGGACCTTATGGCCCGAAAGATTCGTTTAATAATAACAGGGAGTTTTCCTCGAATTATCTCGGTATTGACGTCGGGCCGGAAGTGCTTATGATCGAAAACTACCGTTCGCGCCTTGTATGGGATAAGTTCATGAATAGCGAGCGTATCGTTGCGGCAGTTAATAAGGTCTTTGGAGATCCGGCGTTACCGGATCCGACTAATATCTACGTTAATATTGCAAATTCCGCCGATCCCAGCCAAGACGGCACCGAAGCCCACCCTTTTGATTCGATCCAGGAGGCAATAGATTCTGTGCCAGGGAATTGCGTTATTAATATAGCTCCGGGACCCTATTCCGAAAAAATAACGATAAAAGACAAGCTCTTGATAACTCTTAAAGGCGTAATTGGTAATCGGGGGAATCCAACAGATTCCTCTGCGAATACATTGATAGATGCAAAGGTGCCGTCTGCCGTAAGCATAGAAAACTCGAAACACATTATAATAGATAGCATTGCAGTAACTAACGAAATGACAAATGTATTTGGATCCGCTGGTGGCGGAATAAACATAACTCGAAGCACAAATACAGTTGTTCGCGATTGTGTTATTTTTGGTTGTTATGCGATGGGTGGTGGTGGTATTTTTGCCTATGATAGCTATGAAATAATCATAAGCAAGAACGACATTATTAACAATAAGGGCTGGACCCGCGGTGGTGGAATATATGCATATTATGCGGATGTCCTAATCGAAAATAACAATATATGCGGAAATACCGTTAGTGAATATGGAGCAGGATTATTCTTAACAGGTAAAGATATTCGATTGAAAAACAATATAATTTCGATGAATAGAACAACGGGTGGCTATTATCCAGGCCAAGGAGGTGGCGGGTTCGTATTATTATCAGACGGTAATAATAACAGTATCGAAAATAACGTTATAGTCTATAACCAAGCTGGTGGCGAAGGAGGCGGCGGTATTTATTCCTCCGGACCACTAATAATTTCGGATAATATCATAGCATTTAACACTAATAGTGGTGTTAAGTGGGTCGGGGCGCCTGGGAGTCTGACATTGACATATAATAATGCATATTTAAACGGGTGGCCAAGCGATTATAGTGGATGCGAGCCCGGTGTTGGATCTATATCAAATGACCCGATGTTTACGAGCTTCACCTATGATAACAATCCATATAATGATGATTACCATCTCCAAGCTGGGTCACCATGTATTAATGCCGGAGATCCTGCGCCCGCCTTCAATGATAATGACGGGTCAAGGAATGATATGGGGGTGTATGGCGGGCCATATGCGTTGTAAGCATCGTTTGGCGTATAGCGGTTAGCGAATAGCGGGTAGTGGCGTAGTATCAGAGTATCACAGTGTCAAGTATCAAAGTGTCATGACAAAAAATTATCGTCGAGAGAAAAAGGTGAAAGATTTTTGAAATATTATCCATATTAAAGGATTATATAATTAGAGATGGTAGTGTTAAGGAATAAAAAAGATAGTTATAGCTAGTTGACAGAAACCCGGTTTGTGATATAGTAATATTACCTCTAAAAATTTTTCGAATATTTTTAGAGGAGATTTTTTCTGTAGACAATATTAAATCTAAAATAAAGGAGGTGAATAACATGAAAAAGATCTTGATAGCAAGCATAATAATGATGCTCACTATCGGATACGGCGTATTACCGGCTCAGGCCTACGTGGAACTGAAGACACCGGTTGCGATCACTGCCACAGGTACGATCACTGGCGTGACTGAGACCTTCGCGGTCGCGGTCGTGGCCCAGGCTACCGGCACTGCCGCTTCTCTGGTGTTCGAAGTTCCGAGCGGAAAGACATCTGATTCCGGCGAAGCCCTTAAGATTACCGGCGGTACCAATGAAGTAGATAATAGAATTATTATCTACACGGAGAATAACCTTAACACGACTCCTCATAAGGTTCCGACGGTTAATCCTAATACGGGCGTAGACGGCGGAGGCATGGTAGGGCAGACTAATGCCGACTATACCATGGCCATGCTGTGGGGCGTTAAGAGCGTTGCGAACCTGGATCCCAATACGAATGAAAATTACGTATTCGACGGGAACCCGGATGACAGTATCAATGAAGTCTATATCGTAGATAAGAGACATACGATGAGCTTCACAACCGTCAGTTCAACGCTCGATAACGGTTCGCTCTACACAGAGGCTGGTGTGCTTTACGATGCCAATACGGATGGCGACGGTCTTTATCCCCAGTTATGGGATGCTGACCTGTACAATTCCGCTACGGTACGTGATACTACCACCCGCGTGAGCCCGGCACTGTATAAGACGATCGCTACACTCGCGTACGGCTGCTCAAAAGTGACGACCGACTATACGATCAACGTGCCGAAGATATCGACAGCTTCATTCCTCGATGTCGTAACTGCCAATATAGGTTTAGCTGTTCCAATCTATATATATTTGGCATGTAACGCCGATGGCAAGCCTGCTCAGGTGTATAGCACCGCTAACCTTAAGCTGGCTATAGTGAAGGGATAATATGAATTAGCTAAGCCTTCTTTTCCTTTAGCAACCGGAAAAGAATGGTTTAGCTACGGAGGAAGGTTTAGCTAAATTCATCCTAGCCTAAGGTTCGATAGTATAATCAAGCGAGGGAAACTGTCTTTAGGCCAGTATGCCCTGCGTGTAAAGAGAATGTATAGTAAGAATGTATAAATACGGATATAGTGTGTCCGGACTTAGTATTACTATAAGGTGTGGTGTGTAGATCGATAGCAAGATGCTTTTTTATGCTTAGATAAAGTGAGTGTATCCACTTTATTAAAGATATTTATTAGCATAAAATAGCTGTTAATATTTATATGATATATTACGCCTACTTTATTAAGTGTTTTTTATTAGCATATAATAAAGCGAGTTATGTGTTAAATCTGTACGAAAGGGATGAGGCAGGATGAGAAAAGGTCAACTGGTAATGCTAGCTATAGTCGCCGCGTTGAACCTGCTTTCCACCGGAGACAGGAGAACGGTCCCGCCTGTCCCTTCGCAATCATATTATAATCAAATAGCCTCACAGAATGCGCAAATATCTCCAGGTTATCCCCCGACCGGCTTTACCGCTGGTAAACAAACTCCTTTGCAAACCCAGCCGGGAAGTTCCACCCAACTGATCGGCGGTTCTTCATCGGCAGCCACAAATAGATACGAGCCGTTTTATTCACCGCCTCAAGGGCAGACGACATTTATAGAAAGTTCCGCTCCTGCCGGAGCCTCCGCTGGCAGCCCGTCAAAAGGATCGTCGGGAGGCGCGCAAGATGCGGGCCAGTCCTCATCCGCGGCTCCGATATATTATTTATTGGGCGGGACATCGGTAGGTTCCGGCACTACGGCAGGTACAAATACTACGACGCAAGGCCAGGGTAGTTCTTCGATTGCCCCGCAAGGAAGCTCCGGGAGCGGCAATGGCCCCCCGGTAATAGATTCGTTTGTGCCTACAAATACGACGCCCTCGGTCAATGAAGGGGGGTCCATAATATTCAGTGTATCCGCAAGCGACCCGGATGGCGATGCCCTATCTTACGCATGGCAACTCGATACTACCACTCAGGCAGGCATATCGAATACATGGACATACAGGCCCGATTATAACAGTTCCGGCACTCATGCTGTAACCGTGACAGTGAGCGATGGTTCTCTGACCGCGCAAAAGACATGGGCCGTTGCCGTGAACGACTTATCGCCTCCATCCGGCGAAGTGTTCATAACAGGCATACAACCGGATAACGGCATACCGGGCCAGGATGTGACTATACAGGGTTCCGGTTTTAGCGCAAATGCCCAGGAAAACGTAGTGATGTTCGGCGATACGCGATCCGGCCTTGTATCGGTTGTATCCTCGAAACAGATCCGCGCGCGTGTGCCTCAAGGGATCGCGCCGGGATTTAAAGACGTTATGGTCACCGCGGCCGGCAAGAACAGTAATTTATTCTCCTTTGACATCCTGCAGAATGGGGTGTCGCGCATATTATCCGACGAAACTCAAGTCCTGCTGCCAACAGGATTCTCTATGTCCGATTCATCGGTCTTCGCTATAGGTGATGTGGATAGAGACATGGATCTCGACATATTCGCCATTGATGGGATAACGGGCAGGTTGTATCTCTTAGTAAATAACGGGTCAGGCGTATTTAGCGATGGGTCATCCGCCAGGCTGGCGAACGTCCAGATATCGAATACTATCACCAGCGCCGCCATGGGAGATATTGATGGCGATGGTTATCCCGATATACTGCTTTCCTGTTCAGATGGACAGGCAGTAAGGCTTCTCTTAAATGACGGGCAGGGCAGATTCAGCGAGATGACGGGAGCCAATCTGCCGGCAGTCTCCGGTGTCGCCGTAAGCCTCGATATAGGCGACTCCAACGGCGATGGTTATCCCGACATTGCGATAGCGAATAAAGACTCAAAAGATGTCCTGCTCTTGAATACCCCGGCCGCTCCCGGCATATTTAGCAAAGACGCCCAATTTAACCTTCCTGATGCGATAGACGGCAGTTCCGATATAGAGTTCTGCGACATAAACGGGGACGGTAATCTGGACATTATAACGGCCAATAACCAGATAGTCTCAAATAGCAGTCTCAGACCGCGCGCCTATGTCAATAACGGCTCCGGAGGTTTTACGGATGGAACGGATACATTCCTGCCGGAAGACGATGAATATTCGGAGGCCCTCGATTCAGGGGATATTGACGGTGACATGGATATTGATATTGTCATCGCGAATCACAGACAAAATGCGCTTTTGGTATTCAATTCCCAGCGAGGTTCTTATGAAGACATGTCGACCCACATGCCGGTCAATTCCTTCGCGTCCACGAATACAAAGCTGGGTGATCTGAACGGGGATGGATCGCTCGATATTGTCATGCTGGGAGAAGAGAAGATATCGCTATTCCTGAACAATGGATTAGGCTCATTCGATGATATGTCCATCAAGCTTCCCGATTACAGGTCCTCGCCTGCGCTTGCGGGCGGAGCCAATATGGCGCTTTGTGATATTAACGGTGATGGCCACCTGGACATAATCATCGGCAATGGCTCATTAAGGGTATTTATGAGCAGGGATGAGAATAAGGCGCCTGTTTTAAATCCCATCGGCAATAGGTCAGTCGAGGTTGGAAGCCTTCTTACGTTCAATGTAGCCGCGATCGATCCCAATGGAGATGCGCTGGAATACCTTACTGAGAATCTCCCCACAGGGGCTACTATCACTTCGGGGATATTTAGATGGACTCCGGTCATTGGGGACCTGGGAGAGCATCAGGATATACGTTTTACTGCAAGAGAAAATGTCGCGGGCAGGGCAAACCCGCTACAGGCGAGCGAAACGATAAAGATAAGGGTGGCCCAGAACAGAGCCCCTGTATTGACCGTCTCTCCACCGCAGAATGACCTTACGGTTAATGGGGGTGATTCATGGGTATTCACCGCCACGGCCACGGATCCTGATAATGACCCTGTGACCATAAGTTGGAAAGTGAACGGGCAATCTATAGGGGCGACCCAGGATAATTTCTCGATGATGTCGGTTATATTTGGTACGGGTAACCATGTCGTAGAGGTTAAAGCTACAGATAGTAAGGGCGCATCATCTTCGTTCGTGTGGCAGGTGCATGTCCTTGGAGGAACAGGGACGAACAGGCCGCCTGTCATTGACGAAACTAATCCTGTGACAGCTGAAGTACCCGTTATCAATGTGAGGCCGGGAGGTTTCGCTACACAGGAGTTCAGGGTTGTCAGGTACCATGATCCGGATCCGGGTCAGTCTGTAAGTTTTTCATGGCAGAAGAAGCCTGCCGGAGGCTCCTACACAGACATACCCGGCATGACCGGCCAGGGCGGATTTATCGCGCTGACCCCGGGCGAACACTATATCAAGGTCACCCTTACTGATAATGGCTCACCTAACTGGTCTACGTCATTTGAATGGCACGTAACTATAGTCGAGAGCGCCCAGAATAGCCCGCCGGTAATAGACGCTACAAATCCGGCTGTTGCTGAAGTGCCGACAATATACGTTCGGCCGGGCGGATTTGCGTCACAGGAATTCCGGGTGACGCAGTACCATGATCCCGACTCAGGCCAGTCTGTAAGTTTTTCATGGCAGAAGAAGCCTGCCGGAGGCTCTTACGCCGACATACCCAACATGATCGGCCAGGGCGGATTTATCGCGCTTACCCCGGGCGAATATTATATCAAGGTCACCCTTACGGATAACGGGTCTCCAAATCTTTCCACATCGTTTGAATGGCACGTTACGATCGTAGAAAGCGACCAAAACCATGCCCCGGTCATAGACGCGAAGACTCCGGCTAATGCGGAGATCGGTACGGTATACGTGGCTCCGGGCGCATCCACAACACAGAGCTTTTCTATTACACAATATCATGACCCTGATTCCGGAGATACGGTAAGTTTCAATTGGGAAAAGAAGGTCTCCGGGGGCAGTTACGAGCAGATACCGGGTGTACAGGGCCAGACTGCAAATGTTACGCTTTCGGCGGGGGATCACTTCATAAAAATTACGCTTACCGATGACGGCAACCCGAATATGTCGACGTCTTTTGAATGGCATATCATAGTTTCCGAGTCTACCCAGAACCACGCGCCGGTAATAGACGCTAAGGCCCCTGCCAATGCAGAGATACCTGCGGTCTACGTGGCTCCGGGCGCCTCCGCTACACAGAATTTTGCCGTTACCCAATATCATGATCCGGATACGGGGGACTTAGTAAGTTTCTCATGGTTTAGAAAGACATCAGGCGGCAGTTATGAACAGATAGCAGGCGCGACGAGCCAGAGCGTGTCCGCGGAGTTCGGCGCGGGAGAGTATTATGTCAAAGTTGTGCTGACCGACAATGCGGCTTCCCCGATGTCGACGTCTTTTGAATGGCACCTTACCGTATCGGAGCGGGCAGAGCAAGCCATAATCGACCAGGTGATAAAATCAGCGTTCCCTTATTTCTGGGTTGAGACCGACAATCCGTCTACCGGATTCGTGCGTGACAGGGTTACCGTGAATCCCGCGAACCGTAACTCCAATTATGACACCAGGTACGACAGGGCCAGCATGGCGGCTACGGGATTCGGCCTGGCGGGGTTATGTGTTGCTGCTGAAAAGTACGGCGACGGGACGAACCCCGACTGGAGGCTAACGCCTGCCGAGCTGCGCCAAAGGGCAGAGCTTATTCTTGATAAGTTGTTAGAGATACAGAGTAATCAGAATCCGAATGACGAAGCCTCACTCGCATTGTGGGGTAAGGACGGCCTATTCTACCATTTCGTAAATGTAAATGATGGTAAACGCTGGCCAGGTTCCGAGGTCTCCACGATCGATACTGCCATACTTGTATCCGGAGCATTGACTGCCGGTGAGTATTTCGGCGGGACAGTTAAAGATAAGGCCCTGCAGATTTACAGGAATGTAGACTGGAAGGCATTTCTTGATACTAATCAAACGGTTCAGAACCATCATGTCGCGGCCAACCCTTACTTTAATCAGATGTATCATGCGTGGGACCCTGACAGGCCCGCAAACGACAGGTATTTTGGCCACTGGGATTATACCAGCGAAGGCATATTGCTCTATCTTTTGGCGTCCTCAACGCCCGCTCAAGACCACGCTATCCCGGCCGATACTTTCTACGCGATGAGGAGGGTTCTGGGCAATTATGGGCAGAATGGTATGCCGATGGTAAAATCATGGTTTGGGCCGTTATTCGTTTATCAATATACCCAGGCCTTCTTCAGGTTCCAGGACCAGGCCGGCCAGGCCCTCTATGATAAACAGGGTGTGGATTGGTGGGCAAATTCCGTAGAGGCTACTAAAGCGAACAAACAATATTGCAATGATAATATCGCGCTATTTGCCGGGGAGGTCGATCTGTGGGGCCTGACATCCGGATATACCAATGCGTTTACTTATACCATGTATGGCGCGCCCCCTGCCGGGATGCCCATCCCTCATCAGGATGTGCATGGCGCGGATGGCACGGTATTTCCCGCGGCGGTCGGCGGGTCCATACCGATGCTGGCTACAGAGACCGTGAGGTCGCTCAATAAGATGAAAGAGCTTTATGACGTTTATAACCATCCGGTATGGGGCGATTACGGGTTTGTAAATTCTTTCAGGATGGGGTCTAATATCGGAACTTTGCCGTTCCCGATATCAGATTTTTACTGCGGTATCGATACCGGAGTTACCCTGGCCATGGCGGAGAATTATAAGTCAGGGCTCATCTGGAATAAATTCTCTTCTATCGAGCTTTCCTCCGGGGTCACTATGAGGGACAAACTTATCCAGACCACAGGATTGTCCGCGGATAGAGGGTCTATCATAGCCCTTGACGATATCGGACCTACGTCTAATTTTCGTATGGGATACGTGGATCCGGTAAAGAACATATTCAGGGTCCAATTCGATATGCAGAATATCGGCACTAAGCCATATCTTCTTTCGATACATTCTTATATGGATAAGGCGCTGGGCGATCATTCGGTCACTGTAAAGGTCAAGGTTAACGATGCCTCGCCGTTCAATGTCACATTCGACTATAGCGCGAGCGGCAAGGACCCGGATCTCATGAAATATATACAGATAAACGGCCAAGACCTTAAGGCCGGTACGAACGTGATATTAATAGAATGGCTAAGTTCAACAAATAACGCGAGATGGCTGGCCTGGAAGAACGTAGAGATATCCAGCGCCGTAGAACATTCAAGCTGGAGCATGGCAAGGGATGAAGCCGTGAACCCAATGGTATTGTTCGGGAACGAATACAGGGTGGATGATACTTACTTTGTCGGTGCCGATGTAAAGAGCATGGCCCAGGCGATAAATAAGGATGTCGAAAACTTCACGGATATCATGTTCTATTCTGAAAACGCCCAGTATGGCGAATTTACGATGAGGGTCCTTGAAAGTCAGGATAATAGGAACTCTAATGTCCGGGTATTTGTGAATGGTTCAGCTGAGCCGGTATTCGACGCTCCGCTTGCAAGCGGCCAGCAGGTTACTACCGGAGGATTTTATTTAAGGAGCGGTTGGAATAGGATAACGCTGTATCATCCCGGCGTGGGAGATGGAAATGACGGTGAATGGATAAGATGGGACGTTCTTTCTTTCACCGAAAAGATACCTCCTGTCTTGCAGGCGCCGGCCGATTTTGTGGGCGCATCATTCGGAAAGACAAAGGCAAAATTACGCTGGCAGAGTGTGAACGGCGCCGCAAAATATCATTTATACAGGGCATCCGGCCAGGGAGGGCCTTATACCAGGATCGCGGCCGTGACAGCGCCTGGCGCCGCGTTTGTGGATGATAACAATGGACAAGGGCTGACCGACAACACGCCGTATTATTATGTGGTCAGGTCCGTAAGCTCCACCGACGCCGAGAGCCAGGATTCACGCGAGATCAAGATAACTACGGGGCCGTATCAGAATGATTATGGCGATGGCCATGACACTAACTCCTTTGGCGGATATACGCTTAATAACGGCGGGATCATCCTGGGCGATAGCGCCTATGTGGAGACGGACAGGTACAATGATCTGCCCGGTAAGGTGCGGAAGATGGTCTTAGCTGATGGACAGAAGAATGCCATAAGCCTCGCTAATGCAAACATAAGCGACGCGACGATATTCTCGTTCAGAATAAGGACGGATTCGGGCGGCGATAAGTTCTTTATCAGGCTGAAGGATTCCGCGGGTAGTTCGACCTCCGTGCTTTTGACGAGCCCTGTCGGCGGCATTTGGCAGGAGATGCACTTCTATATTAATAACACTTTCCAGGGGGTTGATCTATCCAATCTCGATAGCCTGGAAGTGGTTTCCGGCACAACAGGGCAGCAGATAACGGTGTATCTGGATGAGATAGAATTTGCCACAGTAGCTATGGCCGGTGACCGTCTTGACATAAAGATCAAGGATGGCCTGATGGACGGCCAGACTACGGCGCTAGATTTTGGCGCCGTTACACCGGACAAGCCGATAGTCCTCGCGAACCAATATCTGGAGATAAATTACGTATCATCGGGTACGTGGGGCATACAGATCTATACGAACAATAAGGCCGACGACGCGAATCCTAGATTTACAGGGAGCGGAAATAAGGCTAATGGTTTAGTTGGAGAAGAGAACTCGGCATATCGTGTAGCTATCATCTGGCAGGTATGGCAGGAGAAGAAGAATTATTATGGGCCTGGCGGCAATGAGCCGGAATACGACACTACGGTAGATGATGGAGATAGGGCGGAATTTGCTTTTGTGATGGATAGGAGCGACTCGGACTGGGCAATAGACCAGTATGTACGTAACTATCGGACCCTCATCAATTCTAATGGTGAATTAGGGGCGCCGGTTCCACTTGCAACGCCTATCACCAATCCACCGGGATACTGGCCGAGGATCGGTGTGGTGGGGAACCCGGTGTATGTATATCTGGCGGCAAACTTTACCGGCGCGCCCGCGCAGAGATATACTACGAGTAAATTGATGATAGATATATATCGTGATTAACGGAAATTAAAAAAAGGAGATTGTTATGTATAATCAAAATTTAATAGCGACAAAATTTATAGAAAAGGAGGTGAATAACATGAAAAAGATCTTGATAGCAAGCATAATAATGATGCTCACTATCGGATACGGCGTATTACCGGCTCAGGCCTATGTGGAACTGAAGACACCGGTTGCGATCACTGCCACAGGTACGATTGCAGGCGTGACTGAGACCTTCGCGGCCGCGGTCGTGGCCCAGGCTACCGGCACTGCCGCTTCTCTGGTGTTCGAAGTTCCGAGCGGAAAGACATCTGATTCCGGCGAAGCCCTTAAGATTACCGGCGGTACCAATGAAGTAGATAATAGAATTATTATCTACACGGAGAATAACCTTAACACGACTCCTCATAAGGTTCCGACGGTTAATCCTAATACGGGCGTAGACGGCGGAGGCATGGTAGGGCAGACTAATGCCGACTATACCATGGCCATGCTGTGGGGCGTTAAGAGCGTTGCGAACCTGGATCCCAATACGAATGAAAATTACGTATTCGACGGGAACCCGGATGACAGTATCAATGAAGTCTATATCGTAGATAAGAGACATACGATGAGCTTCACAACCGTCAGTTCAACGCTCGATAACGGTTCGCTCTACACAGAGGCTGGTGTGCTTTACGATGCCAATACGGATGGCGACGGTCTTTATCCCCAGTTATGGGATGCTGACCTGTACAATTCCGCTACGGTACGTGATACTACCACCCGCGTGAGCCCGGCACTGTATAAGACGATCGCTACACTCGCGTACGGCTGCTCAAAAGTGACGACCGACTATACGATCAACGTGCCGAAGATATCGACAGCTTCATTCCTCGATGTCGTAACTGCCAATATAGGTTTAGCTGTTCCAATCTATATCTATTTGGCATGTAACGCCGATGGCAAGCCTGCTCAGGTGTATAGCACCGCTAACCTTAAGCTGGCTATAGTGAAGGGATAATATGAATTAGCCGCATCTTGAACTTTGCATAATAAAGTGATGTGGTGTATACTAAAAAGTATTGTTATCTGAAGTTTGTGTGGAAAAAGAGTGGGAGGGGATATATGCTAAGATATGTACTTGGTTTGGCGGCTATCTTTTTGGCAATAGCGCTTGGTTCTTATGCAGCTGATGCGCTCACGATCGGTCCAAGCCGGTTTGAGGTTACCCTCCCACCCGGAGAGATCGCCGTAGCGGATTACTATTGCCAGAATGAGACCGAAGAGGATGTCCATGTAAAAATAGAGCCTGAACACTGGTTCAAAGAAGCCTATATATACGGCGACCTTAAGATCGAAGATTGGCTGTCTTTCAATATATACGAATTTGACCTTAAACCAAAAGAGATAAAGAAACTAAAGCTTACGATCAAGATCCCCAGAAACGTTAAGGGGGAGATAGTGTCGCAGATATTCTTCAGTACCGATGCCAAAGGAAGCAAGATATCGGCTGGCGGGATGATACAGGTGAGACTGGGCGCTGTTCTTTACGTGGCCATAAAGGGAACCGAGGTCGTGGATGGCGCTATAGAAAGCATTGAGGTAATGAAGATAGAGCCTCCTGCGAAGGCAGACATTAAGCTTGGCATATTGTTCAAGAATAAAGGCAATGTTCATTTGAATCCCATGGGCAATGTGATCATACTCAACACCGCGGAGGAAAAGGCCGCGGAGTTCGAAACATTGAAAGGCGCCACCGTGCATCCTAACAGAGAGGGAACGCACGAGGCAATATATAATGGTAAGAAACTCGTGGGCGGCTCTTATAAAGTGAAAATTAGTATGAAATATGGCGAAATATTTGGAGAGCCGAAGACCGCTACTTATGAAGCGAATGTCTTGGTAGATGAGAGTGGGGGTATTACTGTAAAATGAGCGCGAAAAAAGTCCTCATATTAATAATGGGCATGATCATAATAAGCCAAACGGCCGCGATGCCATATAGTGAGCTTAGAAGCGCAAGCGTGATTAGCCAGGGGACGAAATCGATAGTTGTCGGAGCTCTTCTCGATGACTTCAGATACGCCGCTCCAGTGAACGTCTGGAACGGGACGACAGGCACCTTCAGTATCGACAGCCCTGCCACACCCACTTCAATATGTACGGCATCATACACAACGGTCGCCCCTTATGGAGGCAGCGGGTATTCTCTCAAGCTGGACTATAATGTGTCTAAGGTGAACAGCTATGCGGGATATGTATCTAATCTTGGCGTAAGTAATATCTCAACTTATAAGACTATATCATTCTGGGTGAAAGGCTCGGCAAGCGGCCTATTCTTTAAGATAGAGATGAAGAATAATGGCGCGGATAATAACAAAAACCATGGGGCTATATATATTAAGGATTATCTTGATGCCGGCGTGACGACCGCATGGCAGCAGGTTACCATACCTCTTCACAATTTTGCAAATATCAGCGACTGGACTACGGCAAAAGAGTTTGTCATTACGTTCGAAAACGCGCAGAGCGTAATTAACGGTAGTCCGACATCCGGTACCATATATATAGATGACATCACGTTTAGCACTACGGCGGCGCCCATTACCAGGTTCGACCATTTTGGAGACAATGTTCAGCTGTGCGGATTAGGCGGCATGATATTCTTTGAACAAGACGCCGCAGATGGCGGATACATAACGTCATGGGCTTTCAGTTCGGTGTCAACGTCAGAGTATCATAATGCCGCAAATGGGCTAAAGATATCCTATACTGTGCCTAATGGCGGCAACTATACTTATGTATCATTTGCTGTTGGCGGCGGAAACGACGGATGGCAGAAGATACAGCACAATTTCAGTCAATATACGAATCTATCTTTCTGGGTGAGGGCCTCATCGGCTACTACAAATCCTCAAGGCATAAAAGTAGAACTGCACGATTTCCTTGGGACTGGCACCGGTGAGCCATTTTACGTAATTGCTTATAACGGGGCCAACCAGATCACAACCACATGGAAAAAGTTTACCATACCGTTAACAGCTTTTATGGATTGGGCCAGTGTACCGCTCGATAAGACCCGCATAGCCGAACTTGTCTTTACGTTTGAGAACGGTAATGCCGCTTATAAAACAGGGACCATTTTTATAGATGAGATACAGTTTGAATAGCCTGGAGGGCGCGTGCGGAAAAGACATCTGATCTATCCCGTATTTATCGTCCCGTTGATCATATGCAATATGGCTTTCTGCGAAGAGCCAAACGATAAGGCATCCTCCGAACTTTCCTACCGCCAGAGAGAATTCTATAGCCAGCTCAAATACCTTAACGAAAAAGAAGAGAAGATAGCCAAAGAACTTAACGAAGAAGTAACTTCCCATAACCAGAATCCTTCGGCGGTGTCGATGCAGAGGGTGGAGGACCTCAAGATAAAGATTGTCGAGAACCTGCAGGACCAGATAAGGAGCGACCGCGAATATATAGCATACCTGGAAAGGAAGCTTTCGGAGATGCTCAAGACCGATTTCAGGGCTTTTAAGGTCGTGGATGACTCCGCGAAGATAAAGGAAGTCGCGGATAGCATAATGGAAAAGATAGAGCAGGTCCCGCATGCGGAACCAGTTGCGCCGGCAATCGCGGGAACTGCCAATGAGAGTTGACCACAGCGGTCCGAAGTGTTATAACCACCTATCTCCACAACACACAATCCACCATTAACCAACGACTGTTTCGGTATCCTGACCCTAACCCAACATGCCTTGAGCGGTATGCTTGATTTCGCGGCATGTATATGGTAATATAAGAAACTAATTTAAGGATTAATGCTGATTATGAATAGAACGTCTGTGGTCATTATAACTTCGATAGCGCTCGTCCTGTTGGCGGTTTTGCTTGTCTTTCAGATAGTTGCGCATACGAATTCCGCGAAAAAACCGGGAATCTTAGGAATAAAGGCCGGTGATGACGCTATTTTACTGGATAAAGCGGAAAAGTCCTATGAGCAGGGATATCTGGATGCGGCTATGGGCGGCGCGGAATCTGTGATCTCCAGGTATACGGACTCGCCGAATCTGGATTCAGCTTATTATCTTTTAGGTATGATATATGAGCAGAAGAAAGATCTCGTCAAGGCAAAGGAAGCGTATCAGACCGTAGTCGACAGATATCCCGGGTCACCCAGGATCAATAAAGTCAAAGAGTCGCTTGATGATATCAATGTAGCGGTACTTTTTTCGCCTATTGTTACTCCCGATTCCATGTCTTATGAGATCCAGAAAGGCGATACGCTGGGAGGAATAGCCGGCGAATTCGGCACTACCGTAGAGTTGATATCAAAGGCCAATAAACTTAAGAACGCGAATATCAGATTCGGAAAGAAATTAAAGATCACCAAGCTTAGATTCAGTATCGTAGTCGACAAGACCCAGAATATACTTACCCTGAAGGCCGATGGCAATATATTTAAAACATACCGGGTATCCACAGGGAAGAACGCTGTTACCCCTACAGGCTCTTTTAAGATAATTACGAAGATCGTAAATCCTCCATGGTATCCGCAGGGAGGCGGGGTCATCCCTGCCGGCGATCCGCGCAATGTGCTGGGGTCGAGGTGGCTCGGGCTGTCATCGCCCAGTTATGGTATACATGGTACCGTCGATCCGGGTTCGATAGGGCAGAGCGTGACCGAAGGCTGCGTAAGGATGAAGAACACCGATGTCGAAGAGTTGTTTACCATCGTTCCGGAAGGTACGGAAGTGGTGATAGTCGATTAAAGAAAGCGACCATCTGCATGGCACATCTGCCCGGTCTGGAATTTGAAAAACCTATAATCGAGCTGGAACGCAAAATTGACGAGCTTAAAGGGTTCACGGCTCATAAGAACATAGATATTTCCGGAGAGATATCCAGGCTCGAGGAAAAACTCGTCCGGATCAAGAAGGATATTTACGATAATCTCACTCCATGGCAAAGGGTCCAGATAGCTCGCCATCCCAAAAGGCCGTATACCCTTGATTATGTGGAGATGATGACCACCGATTTCATAGAGATCCACGGGGACAGACATTTTGCCGATGATAAAGCTCTTATATGCGGGCTGGCCAAGATCAACGGCGAAAACGTGGTGATCATGGGCCATCAAAAAGGCAGGGATACCAAAGAAAACCTTGAACGGAACTTCGGGAGCGCTCATCCGGAAGGCTACAGGAAGGCGATGAGGGTGATGGATATGGCGCAAAAATTCAACCTGCCGATAATAACGTTGATAGATACTCCGGGCGCATATCCTGGTATAGGCGCTGAGGAGAGAGGGCAGGCCGAGGCCATCGCCTATAACCTGAGAGAAATGGCGCAGCTTAAGACGCCCATCATTGTATTTGTCATCGGGGAGGGCGGATCGGGAGGGGCCCTCGGAATAGGGGTAGGCGACAAAATATATGTCCTTGAGAACGCGTATTATTCCGTGATATCTCCTGAAGGCTGCGCGGCTATTTTATGGAAAGAGCGGTCAAAATCTCCGGATGCGGCTGCTGCTCTTAAACTTACGGCTAAAGACTTGTTGGAAATGAAGATAATAGATGGTATAATCAAGGAACCTCTGGGAGGGGCGCACAGAAGCCCTTCGGAGACCGCGGAGAACATAAAGAAGGTAATATTAAAGGATCTTGCGAGCTTAAAGGATATTTCTAAAGATAAGCTTGTCGATATGAGATATGATAAAATTAGGGCCATTGGGGTTTTTAAAGAACCGTAAAGATAGCGGCAGAGTTCACCGTATCAGGATATCGAGCGATAATAAGTATATAAAAAAAGTGTCGTCAAAGATCCTAGAAGGCCTGGAAGACGCACATCCGGATGAAAGCGTTGTGTTTGATATAAGGCTGTGCACGGAAGAGGCTGTCAGGAACGCCATTGTTCACGGTAACCGCTCCGATAGGCGGCTTAGCGTCAAGGTTGACTTCTGGATCGAGAATGATAATCTCAATATAGAGATCGAAGACGAGGGGAGCGGGTTTGACGCCAGGATGGTCGCGGACCCTACAGCGAAAGAGAACGTGACAAGGAATTGCGGCAGGGGCGTTTACTTGATACGCCACCTGATGGATTCCGTTGAATATAATGAAAAGGGAAATAAGGTCCTGATGACCAAGCGCCTCAAATGAAAAGGAGATAGTCCATGGCCGTAAAGATCGAGACCAAGAGCGGGTTGACCGTATGTTATGTTGAAGGCGAGATAGACATCAATACAAGTCCCGATATAAAGAAATCTTTCGACAAGCTTATTACTAAAAAAACGCCTAAGATAATCATTAATCTGTCGAAAGTAACTTATGTGGATTCATCGGGATTGGCGACGCTGGTGGAGATACTGAAGAATATGAAGTCTTATGGCGGCAGGATGAGGCTTACAAATCTTTCTCCAAAGATAAAAAGCTTATTTGAGATCACCAAGCTGGAGAAGCTTTTTGAGATAATGGCCGACGAGAACGAAGCCATATCGACATTTGTGTAATGCGCTTCATTATCACGGGGATACCTAATGGGATTTTTTGAAAATATAGGAAGGGTGGTCATTGATACGGGCCGGCAAACGATCGAAGTGCTGGCCCTTTTTTTCCAGACGCTTTTTTGGCTGGCCGTCGGCCCGTTCAAGAAAAAGTTCGCGAAGCGCGAAGGGATATTCAGCCAGATGGTTTTTGCGGGCCTGGGCTCGCTGGTAATAGCGCTCTTCGTCTCCTTTTTTACAGGCATCGTCATAGCGATGCAGAGCGCGTACCAGCTCACCAGATTTGGGGCCAATATTTATGTAGCGCCTATGGTGGCCGTAGGGATAGCAAGAGAGCTCGGGCCTGTCCTGACGGCTCTTGTGGTCGCCGGCAGGGTGGGGGCCGCCATTGCGGCTGAACTTGGTACTATGAAGGTGTCGGAGCAGATAGAGGCCCTTGAGACCATGGCGCTTAATCCCATAAGGTATCTTGTGGTGCCGCGCTTCCTGGCCCTTCTGATAATGCTGCCATGTCTTACCGTATTCGCCGATATTATGGGCATATTCGGAGGGTTCCTGGTAGGTGTATTCAATCTGCGCCTGGATCCGTACAGGTATATCACATTTTCTTTTCAATTTTTACAATGGAAGGATGTATGGACCGGGCTGGTCAAGAGTGTCGCATTCGCTATAACCATTTCGATGGTAGGTTGTTATATGGGGCTGAAGACGAAGGGCGGTGCCGAAGGCGTGGGCAGGGCGACCACGTTGAGCGTTGTGACAAGTTTCATACTGATCATTATGTTCGATTGTTTCCTCACCGGCATATTCTATTTCATGAATAAGTGACGATGTTGTAATAAATGACAGGTATATATGGCACAGGAAGTGGTTATAAAGTCGGATAAGGTCGTAAAGAAGTTCGGGGACAGGATAATCCTGAACGGCATAAGCCTCGAAGTCTATAGAGGGGAGACCTTTGTAATAATGGGAGGCTCGGGTTGCGGGAAGAGCACGTTCCTGCGCCATCTTACAGGCGCCTTAAAACCGGACTCCGGCTCCGTGCAGGTGCTCGGGAAAGACTTGACGAAGTTGAATGAAGACGAATTGGACAAGCTTAAGAAGAAGATCGGCATGTCTTTCCAGTCCTCGGCGCTATTCGATTCCATGACGGTTGGAGAGAACGTAAGCCTGCCTCTCAGGGAGCACACGAAGCTTGACAGGAGCGTAATAGATATAGTGGTCAAGATGAAGCTTGAGATGGTGGGTTTGAGGGGGTTTGAGGATCTTATGCCCAGCCAGCTTTCCGGAGGGATGCGTAAGCGTGTCGGGCTTGCGAGGGCCATAGCCATGGACCCGGAGATAGTGTTCTATGACGAACCTACCGCGGGGCTTGACCCGATAGTGTCCGGCGTGATAGATAAACTGATATTGGATCTTTCAAAGAAGCTCTCATTTACCAGTATTGTGGTAACTCACGACATGAAGAGCGTATTTTCGATAGCCGACAGGGTGGCCATGCTTTACGAAGGGAAGGTTTTAGAGGTCGGAACCCCCGAAGCAATTAAAGCCAGCAAGAACACGATGGTGCAGCAGTTCATCATGGGAAGCCCGGATGGTCCCATCAGATTTTTCCAGCAAAAAGACGACTATCTGGAGCACCTGATCAAATAGAAGCGTATTAAACCTAAGGAGATACTGGGCATGAAGATCAATAATGAGCTTAAGACAGGGGTGATCGTTGTCGCCGGTTTATGCGTGGCGTTATTTTTCCTGGTTCGGACGACGGATTTCAGCAGCAAGCCATACCGGATAAAGACATATTTTAATTATGCCGAAGGAATAAAGATCGATTCAATAGTCAAGCTCGCCGGGATCGAAGTCGGGCGCGTCGAAAGCATCCAGTTCCAGTATGTGCCCGAAACGAAAATAGAGCTTGTCCTGGCCTTAAACGATAAAGCTAAGATCCATGAGGATTCCGTAGCTTTTATTGCGACATCGGGCATGATAGGCGACGCTTATATCGGGTTGACCTCCGGTTCTCCGGAGAAGCCTTTCGTCAAAGAAGGGGCAAGCCTCATGAGCGAAGACCCTATCGAGATGAGGAAGCTTATCAAAAAGGCCGATGCGATCGCAGATAATCTCGACAAAACGATATCACAGGTCAAAGAGCTCGCTTCCAGCATGACCGATGTGGTCAAGGATAACCGTTCCCGCATTGACGGCATAGCATCGAATCTTGAAGCCACAGCGGGTAATTTTAAAGAGTTCAGCGAAGACATTAAACAGCATCCATGGAAGCTCCTGATGAAGGGGAAATAGGGCGCTATAGTGAGAGTCGCTGTAGTTATTTTACCGATCGTAATTTTTTTCTTCATTCAAACAGCGGAGTGCCAGGAAATAGCGATGCGGCGCATCCATATCCGCGGTAAACCCAAAATATTGAAGGCCGGGACAAAGGAATGGGTCAAACTGAAGGTAGATTCGCCTATATGCGATGGCGACAGGATTAAGACCCAGCACGACGAAGTCGTTGAATTAGGGTTCGAATACGACCCGAACGATAACCTCATCCGGATAGAGGAAGATTCCGATGTATTGATCAGAGTCGGAGAAAATCCGGACGAGGTCGAGATAGTTAACGAAGCCGCGACCGTTGTCAGGAAGAATATTCCCATGGGCTCCACAAAAGAGGCTTTCGATCAGACCTCGATCAACAGCATGTAGCTTTTTATGAATATCAAATCCCTAAAGAATAATTCCGGTCTTGTGATCTTTCCGGTACTGTCGCTCCTTATTTTGGCCGGGTCCTATTTCCGGGTCTTTGACGTTATTGAGCTGGAGGCCCTGGACCTCAGGTTCCATCTGCGCCCCCCGATAAAGATGACCGAAGCCGTGGTCTTGATAGAGATAGCCGACGATACAATACAAAAGCTGGGGCGGTTCCCTTTCGACAGGAGTTATCATGCGTTACTTGTAAAGGCTTTGTCCGAGGCCGGAGCCAAGAGCATAGTATTCGACATATTCTTCAGCGAACCGCAAAAGGACGACAAGGATCTAATGGCCGCCATTAAGTCGGCCGGAAATGTCTATCTTCCTTCTGTATTCGAACTGGAGGCAGGGCCGGGATCGGATATGCCCGTTTCGTCAGGATACGCGGTCCGCAGCCTGGAGGAGCTCAATGAACTTGCCGTCGGCATAGGCCACATAAATATAATCCCGGATATAGACGGTAAATTCAGGAGGGTGCCCGCGTTCATAAAATTCGACGGGAGCCTATATCCCTATTTATCCATACTTGTCAGCCTTGATTATCTGGGCATAAAAAAAGACGACGTGAAGATAACGCCTGCCAAATACGCGATGCTGGGTCCCGGCATCAGGATGCCGCTTGATGACAAATCAAGGATGATAGTCAACTATTCGGGTAAATGGGTAAATTCGTATAAACATTTCTCCTATGTGGATATATTGCAATCGTACCTTGCGGGCATGTCGGGCGAGAAGGCAAACCTGGATCTGGGAGTATTCAAAAATAAGGTTTGTATAATCGGCCTTACGGCTATAGGTACGACAGATCTACACCCGAACCCTTTTGAGACGATATATCCTGCCGTAGGGATTCATGCTGAAATATTCAACTCGATAGTGAACAGGAATTTTATCAAGAGGGCCGGGAGGGTGTATAACCTGTTTATCCTGGTATTTATATCGGCTCTCGTATCGGCAATAGTCTACAGGACCAAGCCCATAAAAGGGCTTATGGCGCTTATAATCGCGGTGGCCGCATTCTCCGCAATATGCGTATCGGCGTTTAGCTTCTTTGGCATATGGATAGATATGCTTTATCCGATACTCATGATGTCGGTGCTATATCTTTTTCTGACCCTTCACAAATATATCTCTGAGTGGAAGAAGAGGCTGTTGATGGAGGGTGAGCTGCAGATAGCCAAAAAGATACAGGAGAGCTTTCTCCCCAAGGCGCTTCCGTCGATAGAGGGTTTTGATATTGCGGCAGCCATGTTCACTGCGCGGCAGGTCGGAGGCGACCTGTACGATTTCGTCTCTCTTGAATCCAATGAGTTAGGCGTCATGATAGGGGATGTCTCCGGCAAGGGAGTGCCGGCAAGTCTTTTTATGGCGATGTCTGCCGGGGCGTTCAAATCTTTCGCGATACCAGGCAAGAGGGCGGAGGAGGTGCTCCTAAACCTGAACGCGAAGCTCGTAAGAGAGTCTTCATCGAACCTTTTCGTGACGGTCTATTATTCGATATTCGATACTAAGTCGAAAACCGTATCTTACGCGAACGGAGGCCATCTTCCCATCCTGCACCTTGGCCGGCATAAAGATGCCGTTTTTCTGGATGTGACGGACGGCGCGCCGCTGGGGTTGATGGAGGGAGCGTATACCGGAGGCGCCGTTAACTATTCCGCCGGAGACATCTTTGTCTTCTACACCGACGGAGTGACCGAAGCCATGAACCAGAAAGGCGATATGTACGGCAAGGAAAGGCTTCTTGACGTGGTCGAAAAGAACCGGGCGAAACCCGCCAAGGCTCTCGTTGAGGCTATTGAAAAAGATATTCGTAGATATGAGCCAAAGTCCAGCCAGCACGACGACATCACGTTGATCGTTTTAAAAGTAAACTAGAGGGTATGAAAGCCATGAAGAAAAATAAGACATATGAAGCCCTGCGCATATTATTGAATGTAAGCCGCATAGTAAGTTCTTCTTTGGACCTGAAGAAGGTCAGTAAGCTTGTTCTGAAAGAATCGATGAAGGCGCTTGGGAGCGACCACGCGTCGGTTTTTGTGATAGACGAGGCCTCCGATCATTTAATGCTTGTCCAGGCGAGAGGGCTTACCAGGGACCAGGTGGATAATATTAAGGTTCTGGGCAGCTGGGAAGCGATCAATGAACAATTATTGAAGAAGAAAAGGCCGATAATCATCAACGATGTAAAAGCTAACAGGATCTTCAAAAGGAAGAGATTGCCTTTCTCTCCGCACGAGAAGATGCTGATACAGTCATTTCTCGCGGTTCCCCTTCAGAAAGACCGTAAGGTGGTAGGCGCTCTCATCGTAAGCAATAAGAAGAGGCCGGGTCACGCCTTCAGAAAAGAAGACCAGAGGCTTATTTCGGCCCTATCCAATCATATAGCGGCAGCGGTCCAAAACGCCAGGCTTTACGAAAGGCTGAAAAGCCTTTTCTTGAGCACAGTAAAATCTCTGGTCAGGGCTATAGAGGCAAAGGATGCGTATACCAGAGGGCACTCGGAAAGGGTGATGAAGTATGGCCTTGCGATCGGCAGACAATTAAAATTAAAAGGAGAGGTCCTGAATAATCTTGGTTTATCCAGCCTTTTGCATGACGTGGGGAAGATAGGGGTGAGGGAAAAGGTGTTATATAAACCCGGTAAGCTATCCGTAAGAGAAAGGGATAAGATAAGCCTTCATCCTCAAATAGGGCGGGACATAGTGGAAAACATAGACGGATCCGACGGGATCATCCGCGGGATAGTGGAGCATCATGAGCGTTATGACGGGAACGGATATCCGAACAGGCTGAAAGGAAACCAGATATCCCTTGAAGGAAGGATAATAGCTATCGCCGATACCTTTGACGCGCTTACTACGAACAGGCCTTACCAGAAGAAATTTACCGGCAAAGAAGCGATATTCGCCATATTGAAAGATACATCGATCTATTTCGACCCGAAAATGGTCAGGGCATTCATCAAGTCATTCTCCGCCGAGCCGGATACCTGGAAGACCTAATCACTCGCCCGTAAAGCGTCTTCCCTGATATGGCCATCTCGGCCATGGCCTTCACCTAATTTTGCTTTCAGGGATTAATCATATCTATTTAGCCATATCCTTTGGTCGTATACTACCCTTAGTAGAAGGAATAATATGTATTATCTTGGTGCAACCTTAGCAAAATCTTAACGGCTCAGGCCATTTGGCCTCGTGGCCATACAAGAGATTTACGCTTTCCTTGGCTCATTCAAGACATCATAGCCATATGAGGCTAGGGCTATTCCGCAGGACTTGGAGGGTTGACATTAGGCTGCGGTATTGATATAATTACACGTTATTCTAATATAACGAGATATGGTTTGGGGCCGTGGTGAAGCGGGATCACACCACAATGGCATTGTGGTATCACGAGTTCGATTCTCGTCGGCTCCACCAAATTTTGCTACCGTCTATAGAAAGCAAAATTTCCATAGGGGGAAACTGCGTTTCCCCCTCTTGGCGCTCGCTCGCAACGCTTAAGCTACAAGGCAGCTCGCTCGCTGTCACCCCTTTCCTTTTGAACCGCCATTATAATAGCCGGTCCACTGTATCATAAGAGAAGGAAAAATATTTTCCTTCTCTTATGTATCTTATCCTTTTAAAAAGGTGTCACTTCGTGACCTCTCTTCGGGCTTATATCGATGGGGCTAATACTTCTTGAGGATTAAAAATCGGTATGTTATACTTACAAATTAACGTTGTATTTGCTGCCGAAGTGGCGGAACTGGCATACGCGCTGGTCTCAAAAACCAGTGGTGGTAACACCTTGAGGGTTCAATTCCCTCCTTCGGCACCAAATTTGCTTCGCAAATTTGATACTGATCCCGCCATAGGCGGGAGAAGTACCTAACTCAATGTGAGTAGAATGCGTATAGGTCTGCACGTTTCTATAGCCGGCAGTATATGGGGATCGCTTGAAAGGGCAAAGGCGCTCGGCTGCAATACAATGCAGATATTCAGCCGGAATCCCAGGGGCTGGCAGGTTTCGGCATTGGGTAAGAGCGACGTCGATAAATTCCGGAAGTTGAAAGCCGCGTATGATATATTCCCTGTCGTAGTTCACATACCTTACATCATCAATCTTTCGACGCCGGATAAAATATTGTATAAAAGGTCGATCGATGCGTACATAGATGATATCGCCAGGGCCGACGCCCTGGGGGCCGAGTATTTTGTTACGCACCTTGGAAGTCATGTAGGCAGCGGAGAGGACAATGGCATCAGAAGGTTTTCCTCGGCCCTTAAGCTGATCATAAAAAAATCAAGGCCAAAGACGATGATATTACTGGAGAACACGGCGGGCTCAGGCTCATGTATCGGCTATAACTTCGAGCATCTTAGGCGCATAATGGACGATATAGGCGCGCCGGGAAATATGGGGGTCTGCTTTGATACGGCCCATGCCTTTGAGGCGGGGTATGACTTAAAAAGCGCGTCCGGGGCTAAGAAGGCATTTGGCGAATTTGAAAGACTGGTAGGCCTGGACAAGATAAAGGTCGTCCATTTCAACGACAGCATGTCCTCATTTGGGTCGCATGCCGACCGGCATCAGCATATAGGCAAAGGAGATATCGGTAAGGAAGGGCTCGGCCGCGTGATAAATCATCCGGGGCTAAAAGGCGCTGCCTTCATAATGGAAACCCCCAAGGATTCCGATAGGGACGACAAGATGAATATGGTTATCGCGGGAAAGCTGGTAAAAAGATGATAGACGAAGAAAAGTTATATCCTTTCGACAAGATCGAAGCGAAATGGCAGGGTTCATGGCGCCGGGACAGGCTCTTCAACGTCGACACCAGTAACTTCAAGGATAAATATTATTGCCTTATGATGTTCCCATATCCGTCGGCAGCTCTTCATGTCGGCCATGGGAGGAACTATATCATCGGCGACGTTGTGGCGCGTTATAAGATGATGCGCGGATATAATGTACTAACCCCTATGGGCTTCGATGCGTTCGGCCTGCCGGCGGAAAACGCGGCGATAAAAGGCGGCCTTCATCCGAAGGTATCCACTCTGAATAACATAAAGAAGATGAGAGGACAGCTTGAGCAGTGGGGGGTCGAGTACGATTGGGAAAGGGAGGTCATCTCCTGCCTGCCCGATTATTACAAGTGGACACAATGGATATTCTTGAAGTTATACGAGAAAGGTCTTGCCTATAAGAAGAAAGCCTATGTGAACTGGTGCCCGTCCTGCAAGACCGTCCTGGCCAATGAACAGGTCGTTGACGGCGATTGCGAACGGTGTTCATCCGAGGTGAGCCAGAAGGATCTCGAGCAGTGGTTTTTCAGGATAACGCATTATGCCGAAAGATTGTTGAAGGACCTTGGCAAGCTGACGGAATGGCCGGAGCGGGTAAAGACCATGCAGGCTAACTGGATAGGGAAAAGCTGCGGGGTCGAGATAGATTTCAAGATAGACGGGACCGGCGATCTTCTTAAATGTTTTACAACCAGGATCGACACGATATACGGCGCCACTTTTATTGCGCTTGCCCCGGAACATGCCCTGGCGGAGAAGCTCATAAGCGGCGCTCAAAACTACGGCATTCTTTTGAAGGCGATACAAAAGATGCGCGATGAGAGCAAGATATCCCGGTCCCGGGCAGACGTAGAAAAAGAGGGGGTCTTTACCGGAAGATACGTAATAAATCCCGTTAATAACAAAAAAGTCCCTGTCTGGATCACTAACTACATCCTCATGGAATATGGCACCGGCGCCATAATGGCTGTGCCGGCACATGACCAAAGGGACTTCGAATTTGCAAAAAAGTATAACCTGCCCATAGAAGTGGTAATCGATGATCCTAACGGGAAACTCGATCCTGCTTCTATGAAAGTAGCATATACGTCCGAAGGTGTAATGGTGAATTCGGATAAATTCAACGGTATCAGGTCGGAGGAGGCCATTGAGAAACTAGCCGGTTATTTTGAGGAGAATAAATTCGGGAAAGAGGCCGTGCAATTCAGGCTGAGGGATTGGCTTATATCGCGCCAGAGATATTGGGGTGCCCCCATACCTATGGTATATTGCGCAAAATGCGGGGTCGTCCCTGTGCCGGAGAAAGAGCTCCCGGTCCTTCTGCCGGAGAATGTGGAATTCAGGCCGACAGGGGAATCGCCGCTCAAATTTTCCGATGGATTCGTCAATACCAGTTGTCCGAAATGCGGTTGCCGGGCTTCCAGGGAAACCGATACTATGGATACTTTTGTCGATTCAAGCTGGTATTATTTACGGTATATCTCTCCCGAAAGCAATGACAGGCCGTTCGACTCCGGACTTGTCAATAAATGGCTGCCCGTTGACCAGTATATAGGAGGGATAGAGCACGCCATATTGCATCTTTTGTATTCCAGGTTCATTACAAAATTCCTGCATGATATCGGGGTCATAGATTTCGATGAGCCGTTCAAAAATCTGTTTACACAGGGCATGATAATCAAGGACGGCGCCAAGATGTCAAAATCAAAAGGGAATGTGGTAAGTCCGGATGGCCTTATCGGCAAATATGGAGCCGATACGGTCAGGCTTTATACGCTCTTTATCGGACCGCCGGAGAAGGACGCCGAATGGTCGGATAGAGGGACGGAGGGCGCATATCGGTTTCTCGGAAGGGTGTGGAGGCTGGTGGATAAAGTCCATGGTCCACAGACCGCACTCCACAGTAAAGAAGATGCAGGATTAAACGAAATCTATGAAAGGTTAAGGCGTAAGACGCATCAGACGATTAAGAAGGTTACCGAGGATCTGGATGGGGGATTCCATTTTAACACCGCCATAAGTTCCATAATGGAGCTTATCAATATGATGTATGAAACGATGGCCTTGCCTGAAGGCCGAAAACAGGACACGGTAATCCTTCGGGAGGCATTAGAGAATGTCGTCATCCTTTTATCGCCGTTTGTACCGCATATCGCCGAAGAGATGTGGCAGCGCCTTGGGAAGAAGAACAGTATCTTTAAATGCAGCTGGCCGGAATATGACCGGTCGGCTATGATCGAAAGGATCGTCACCATAGTAGTCCAGGTGAACGGCAAGGTGCGCTCGAAGATCGAAGCGCCCTTTAATATCGATAAGGATAAATTGAAAGAAGCCGTAATATCCGATGCTAAGGTCGCCGGCTGGATTCAGGGCAGGATCGTCAAGGATATTATCGTTATCCCCAACAAGCTCATTAATATCGTAACCTGATCGAAGGGTACATGGCGCTTAAACAGCACCTGCTATTCCTCCTCATAATAGTCTCGGCCACAATAGCGGTATACAGCAGCACTTTCTCCGGCCAATTTGTATATGATGATATAGACTACATAGTGAAGAACCACGCGATAAGGAGCCTCGATAGCCGGTCGGCCGCTTCTTTCTTTTTCGACAACAGGACGACCTCCGCTGATGAGGGTTTGTCAAGGGACGTATGGAGGCCGCTGGTAACCCTGTCGTTCGCCATAGACTACAGGTTATGGGCCTTGAATCCCCGATTATTTCACATAGAGAATTCGATACTGCATGCCATAGCCGCGATCCTGGTATACATGACCATATTCGCGATATTGAAAGATGGTTTTGGCGCGTTCATTGCCGCGATATTGTTCGCTATCCATCCCGTACAGGTTGAGGCTGTGGCCCCCTGCTCCGGCAGGACAAACGTCCTTTTTGCGGTATTTTTTCTGGCGTCGTTCCTCTGCCATATAAAAAATACGGGCCTCAGGCTCATTCCGTATCTCCTCTCCCTGGCTTTGTATCTTGCGGGTCTTTTGTCGAAAGAAATGGCCGTGACCCTGCCCGTACTAATGCTGGCCTACGACCTTTATTTTAGAAAAAAGGAGAAAGCCGGCTATTACGCGTTATATTACCTGCCATATGCCGTTCTTGCCTCGTTCTATATATTCATGAGATCGCTTGTTATAGGCGTTATGGCGCAAAAGACAGAGTGGTGGGGCGGCGGTGTTATCTCGAACGTGCTGGTGATGATAAAGGCGATAAAGGAATACATAGTACTTTCAGTGGCGCCTTCGGATATGAACGCTTATCGTTTCCCTGAGATCCCTTCATCGGTCATCGATCCGGCTGTCATTTCATCGGGCATATTGTTTCTGACCGTATTGCTTGCATTCATATATTTGAGACGCAACAAGGCCGCTTCTTTTTTCGTGTTATGGTTCTTTATAGCCCTATTGCCGGTATCGAACATAATCCCGATAAAGGCGATCATGGCGGAAAGGTTTCTGTATCTTTCCATCGCAGGTTATGGCGCCCTGTTCGGCATGGCGTTTTCTAAGACGGTGCGCCTGCAGGATGTTAATAGGAGGATAAGGCTTGTCATTACGGGAATATTTGCGTCGGCGCTGGTCTATTACGGGATATTATCGATCTCAAGGAACGTTGAGTGGTCTAACGAACTATTCTTCTACATGGCGGACGCCAAGCGAGCCCCCGGACATCCCAAGCCTCATTATAATCTTGCCTATGCCTATACCAGGGAGGCGGTTAAGCGTTCGGCATCTTCAAGGGGAGAAGCCCTCGGCTATTTTCTTTTGGCCGAAAGAGAATACGGGCTGTCTTTGAGTATAAAACCGCTTTCGGCGGTAAATTATTCGGGCCTCGGCTATCTTTACATGGAATTCGGACAATATGAAAAAGCTGTGAAGAACTTGAAAAAATCACTGGTCCTGAAAGAGGACGCGAACGCATATAATAATCTCGCCGTATGTTATAACCGCATTGGAAGATACGCCGATGCGGCCGATACCTCCAGAAAAGCTATTCGTATACATCCCGGGCATGCAAAGGCATGGGTAAATCTGGGTAATGCGTATTTCGCTTTAAAGGAGAATCAAAAGGCCAGGATGGCATGGGTCCATGCGTCCGATTTGGGGTATAGAGACGCAAAACTTAGCCGGATCATCGAAGATCTTGAGCGGGAGGACCTCTAAAGATGTTCGATCTCGATAAGACGGAACGATATATTATAATCTTCCTGTCGATCGCGCTCCTTGCAGGCATAGCGCTTGTCTATCATAAGAAGGCGCACATAGTTTCGGATATCCGGGTGAATAAGTTCAGCGTCGAAGACCTTTCCGGCATAGCCGGAAAGAGAGGGGTCGTGCCCGGAGCGCGAAAGATAAATATCAACGTTGCCGGCCCCGGCCAGCTCTCGAGGCTAAGCGGCGTCGGAAACGTACTTGCAGAGCGAATAGTTAAATACAGAAACGAGAACGGAAAATTCGGCTCTCCGGAAGATGTGATAAAAGTGAAGGGGGTGGGCAAGTCCCTTTACGAAAAGATAAAGGACGATATCGCAGTGGAATAGGACCGATACCATTGAAGATACCCATCCTCTACCTTACCATCTCTTTTTCAGCAGGGATCGTCCTGTCGTCTTCTTTTATTTCCAGTTTATCCTTAGTTACCATACTTTGCGCCGTGTTTCTCGCCGCCGCTTTTTTCTTGTCAAAATACAGGTTATTATCTCACATATCTCTTTACGCCGCGGTAGTCCTCCTGGGGGTCGTCTATTATCAAAGCTGCCGCGCACTACCGGCCAATGACATTTCATATTTTTTGTCGGATATCCCGAACAGGGTGGTATTGAAAGGCGAGATAATCGACGATCCGGTTCGGCGCAAGTCATATTATGGGTCCAAAAGGGCCGTCTTCAAGCTTAGGGTGGAGGCTATTAAGGAGGGCGGCGGCGAAAAGGGCGTAAGCGGGACCGTCATTGTGTATGCCGGTATAAGCGCGTCGAATCCTTTCCGCTTCGGGGATAAAATTATCATGGAAGGGTCGTTATCAAGGCCATCCGGTTTTAAGAACCCCGGGGTATTCGATTATGTAAAGTATCTCGAAGTCTTCGGGATAAGAGCCGTCTTCAGGTCCAAAGATACGGATCCTTTTAGGGTCACCGGCCGCTCCGGTTACGGATCGGTAAAAGGCATGGCCTATCTATTGAGAGATAAGATAAGGTTGTTTCTCGACGAAAAGCTCGGTCCGGAATTCAGCGGATTCATCAAAGCGATCCTTATAGGCGACAGGAGCGATTTACCGGAAAATATCGAATCGGATTTTATTAAGACCGGTACCGTGCATGTGCTGGCTATCAGCGGTTTAAATGTCGCGCTGATAGCGGTGTTGCTGATATGGGCATCAAATCTTATGAGGTTATCCAAAAGATATGCCCTTGCGGCCACAGCCATTTTTCTCGTTTTTTATTCATTTGTGGCCGGGTCGAGCCCTCCGATAATCAGGGCCGTTATGATGTTCTGTATATTCGTGACCGGTTATCTGATGTACAGGGAAACCGATATCCTGAATTCTCTCTCCGTAGCCGCGCTTCTCATGCTTCTGTATAACCCTATAGTTATTTTTGACCCGAGCTTTCAACTGACCTTTGCTTCGCTTGTAAGCATAGTCTTATTGGGCCCCGAATTTGATCGAATGTTCAAGGTCAAAGAACCCGGGCCCGGATCATTTTTCGATAAGGCCGCAAGGTACTTACTAAAGAGCGTATCGATCTCTCTGGCCGCCTGCGTCGGGACATGGCCCATAGTTTCCAGGTATTTCAACATCATTTCGCCTGTTTCCGTCATTGCAAACCTTATAGACATACCAGCCCTTTTCCTGTTGACCGTCGTAAGTTTTCTGCTGCTCATCATAGGCCCGTTTTTTCAGGCAGGGGCAGTATTTTTTTCGGGGTTACTTGTCATAGCCGAAAGCGCTTTATTCAATTTAAACCATATCCTAGCCGAAGCACCGTTCGCATTTTTCAGGACATGCGCGGCGCCGGGATGGTATTTGCCTTGTTATTATCTGACCATTATTCTTATTTCAAGGGAGAAGCCATTTCGCCTGGCGGGAATAAACATCGACAGGAAGAAGGCGCTCGTTATCCTGCTTTTCTTATCCAATATTATTGTTTGGAACGAGCTTGTCAGGGAAAGGGATGATGACGCAGGAGTTACCTTTCTGGATGTTGGAGACGGGGATAGCGCATTTATGCGGCTTAAGGGAGGGCTCAGCCTGCTTATTGACGGTGGAAGCGGAGGCGACGGAGGAAAGATCGATGCGGGCGACGCGGTGGTATCCCCGTATCTATGGAATAGAGGCGTATTTAAGATAGACGCGATGATCATTACGCATTTTCATGAAGATCATCTCGGCGGGGCGATATCGGTTCTCAAGAATTTCAAGGTGGGCTGTGTCATCGACAGCGGCGCCGCTTATCCGGAAAAAGGGATTTATGCGGAATATAAGAGGGTTGTTAGAGAAAAAAGGGTCCGAAGAGTGATCGTAGCTGAAGGGGACCGGATAGACCTGGGGAACGGCGATAAGATGTATATATTAAACCCGCCGGCGAACGGCAGGATAAACGATGTCAACGACAGCTCGATCGTAATGAAATACGCGTCGGGCGATTTCGGGATATTATTCTGCGGGGATATACTAGAAGATACCGCCAGGCGGCTGTTGGAATCATATGGCGGATTCCTGTCATCCGATATTGTTAAGGTTCCCCATCATGGAGGGAGAATGGGAAACGAGATGTTTACCGGGCGATTTTATGAGACTGTCGCCGCGAAATACGCGGTGATAAGCATGGGGAGATCGCTAGGCAGAAAGTTGGCGTCGGAAAACATCTCCAGCGTTATTTTATCGGCCGGTTCAAGACTTTACTCCACTGAAAGAGACGGAGCGGTAGTTCTTCCTATAAATTCCAAGAACTAACTTTTTTATTATTTACCTTGACAAAATTGATTCTATATGATAAAGTTACTGTAAAATCGGACTAGTTATATTCTTTAATAGCTGGAACCAGGAGGCTTACGTCATGGAAAATATTAATACAACTCAGGAGAAGAGGAGATATCAGCGGGTCGGGTCCAATTTGCCTTTGCAATACAAAGATCTGAAAAAAAGTACGGAATTACCCACGGGCTCATTGACCAGCAATATAAGCGAGGGAGGGGTCTGCTTTAAATCGAACGAATTTATATCTCTCGCCTGCCGCCTCGTTGTGCATATAACCTTACCGACCGTCCCAAAACCGATCAAGGCCATTTCCAAAGTGGCATGGATAAGAAAAGTTCCGTTGAGCGAGCAATATGAGCTTGGCAATCAGTTCCTCAACATTGCCAAGGAAGATAAGGATCACATAACTGAGTTCGTGACAAAGGCGCAGGATAACAGCCTCTGACCTAGCTTAATATTCCTCACACCAATCCAGGGTTCTAATCCTTTTGACTATTAACTTTATGCCATGGTATAATTAGCTATATTTTTATGAAATATTACGCAAAAGTAATCATAATAATGGGGCTTCTGGTGGCATATCCGGCTATTTGCCGTGCTTATTGGTTATGGACCCCGGAGACGAAGAAGTTCATCAATCCGAAATACGCCGTGAAGGACAGTCCGAAAGAGCAGTTCGATTGGGCAATGGGGTTTTACAATACGAAGGATTACCAGAGGGCCGCGGTCGAATTCGAAAAACTTACAAAACATTATGAATATTCGGAATTTGCGTCTAAATCTCAATACTATGTGGGGCTTTCTTACGACAACATCGGCAAATATTATATCGCCTTCCAGAACTATCAAAAAGCGATAGACAATTACCCGCATATCGATAATATCGACGAGATAATAGCCAGGGAGTTCAATATAGGGAAGTTGTATGCCGGCAAGGACAACCCGAAGGTGCTGGGAACCGATATAATGACATCGCTGGACAGGGCCATTGAAATATTCAAGAAAGTCGCAGATAACGCCCCTTACGGAAAACTTGCGGATGAAGCGCAATTCAACACGGGTGAGTGCCTTAGGAAGTCCGAAAGATACGATGAGGCTATATCCGCTTTTCAGAAGATCCTGGACGACTATCCGAACTCAAGCTTCGCAGACCGGGCCAAATACCAGGTAGCGTATTGCGCCTATAAAGCCTCCCTTAAGCCTGCATATGACGTCGATCAGACCGATAAAGCCATAAAAGCCTTTGAAGAGTTCACTAAGACAAATTCCGATAAGGAGCTTGCCGAAGACGCCAACCAGACCATAAGGCGCTTAAAGGACAGGTCCGCGGAGAAATCTTTCATGGCCGCTGAATTTTATGAAAAACAGAAACATTATGACAGCGCCATAGTATATTATAAGGACGTTCTTATCAAGTACCCGGACAGTTCTTTTGCGGAAAAAGCCAAGGCGAAAGTGGAAAAGCTAACAAACAAGAGGGCAAAATGATGAAGATACCGTTCGTGGTGTGTGTATCAGTTTTGAGTTTTGCGCTGGCATGCATGGCGGCGGGATGCGGTTACACTACCCATTCTCGATTGTCCGCGGATTTCAGGTCTATCTATGTTGAGAATTTTACGAACTCCATAAATATAGCCGACGAGCAGAGTAATGTCAGGATGTACAGGGGTTACAGGCCCGGCATGGAAGTAGAGATCACAAAGGCCGTACTGGACAGGTTCTTATCGGACGGCAATTTGAAGATAGCGCAGGAAACCGGCGCCGATACGATGCTCAAAGGAGCGCTTGTCGATTTTAAGAGAGACGCCCTTCGGTACGACGCAAACGATAATGTCGAAGAGTACAGGATCAAGATAATAGTCGACCTGGAGTTGTATGATTCCAAGACGGGTGACCTGATATGGAAGGAGAAAGGTTTTGCGGGAGAGACCACCTACAGGACCACAGGTTCGCTGGCAAAGAACGAGAATTCCGCGGCGAAAGAAGCCATAGCAGACGTAGCCCGGCGTATAGTGGAGAGAACAGTTGAAGCATGGTGATTCCGTATTTTTGCTCTTGGGGAATGATAATTACCTCAAAGAGAAAGCCATTAAGGATATAAGCTCCTCACTTATCGATAATGCCTCGAAGGATCTGGATTACAGGGTATTTTACGCTAAGGATCTGGAGCTTGGCGACATCCTGGGGTATATCACTACGGCGCCATTCGCCTCATCCAGAAGATTTGCCGTAATAAAAGACTTTGAGAAAGTCCCGTCCGATTCGAAAGACCGTATAATCTCCTATATCGGGAAACCGTTCAAAACTACATGTCTTGTCCTGGAAGCGAAAAACGAATCCGTCTTGAGAGAATTAGGCGATGCCGTAGACCGCGTTACGGTAAAGAGATGCGATGAGCCCAGAGGCCAGGAATTGCGGTCGTGGATAGCGCGTTTTATGGATTTGAGAAAGAAGAAGATAAGCCAGGAAGCGGTATCCGATCTGATAGAGCTTCAGGGAGGATGTCTTTCGTCCCTATGCCAGGAGCTTGAAAAACTGGCGGCTTTTTCGGGGGAGAGAGCTCATGTAACGGCAGAGGATGTCCGGGCTGTGGTAGGCAGGTCCATTACGGTCTCGGCCTTTGATCTGATCGCCGCCATTGACAAGAAGGACGTAAATGGCGCGATGAAGGTCGCGGGGGATCTTATACTGGCAGGCAGAAGGCACCATGAAATAGTAGGGTTATTGTGCTGGTATATGAAGAGGATAATTCGGGCCAAAGCCATGAATGCAAAAGGAAGGACAAGGGACGAAATAGCCTCCGCCTTGAAGATAAGCAGGCGGAATTCGGACGCCTTCTTCCGGCAGGTCAACGGCATTACCGATTCCCAGGCAAAGGACAGGATGAGCGTTCTTCTCGAAACCGACCTTGACATAAAGAGAACCAGGATCGATCCGACCCTGGTTCTGGAATTTGCGATTATACGTTTATGCCTTAACGGCGCCCGATAGCTTCCTGGTAAGGCGGGAGATCTTTCTTGAAGCCGTGTTGTCCTTAATGATACCTTTTGAAGCGGCCCTGTCGATCTTTGAGACCAGTTGGGGTAATGCTTTCCCGGCCTCCTCTGTTTTCTTGTCCGATATGAGCCGTTCAAAGTTCTTGGCCAGTGTTTTGAGCTCAGAGACGACAGCGATGTTTCTGGCATGCCTGGTCTTTGCTTTTCTAAGCTCTTTGTATGCGGTTCTTTCTCTTGGCAATTTTGCATCCTCCGATTTATTTATTGTAACTTATTTTCAGGGTTCGAATTATAGCATATAACGGAAACCGGGTCAATCTTTTTTATGAGCAAGCGAAGTTTGATAAGATCTACGGGTTTGATAGGGGCCGCAACGGCTATAAGCAGGGTCCTGGGGTTTGTCAGGGACATAGTTATAGCCGGGTTCTTCGGGACCGGGTTATACGCTCAGGCCTTTGTTGTCGCTTTCAGGATCCCTAACCTTTTGAGGGATCTTATAGGCGAGGGCGCAACGAATGCGGCATTTGTACCGGTCCTTACGGAGGAACTTACAAAGAAGGGAAGGCGCGATTTTTTCAAACTTGCACAGGTTATATTTAATCTTCTTTTCTGGGTATTGATTATCCTGACAGTTATCGGTATACTGGCCTCTCCTCTTATAATACGTCTTATAGCGCCCGGCTTCTCGGTGGATAGGGAAAAGTTCGATGTTACGGTAAATCTCACAAGGATTCTCTTCCCGTTCCTGCTATTGGTGGGGCTATGGGCCTATGCCATGGGAGTCCTTAATTCTCTTGGTAAATTTGCCGCGCCGGCATTCGGCCCGTGCGTGCTCAACCTTTTCATTATAATTTGCGCCTCCTGGTTCGGAGAGAACATCTTTGGCTTGACGACAGGCGTCCTGCTGGGCGGATTCGTGCAGTTGGCTATCCAGGTCCCTTCACTATATTCCGCGGGATGGCGGTTCAAATTGACGGGAGAATTTGATCATCCTAAGGCCAGGAAGGCAGGCGTGCTTCTCGTCCCGCGGGCGCTGGGAGCCTGCGTATACCAATTCAACGTCTTTGTAGGTACAATACTTGCATCCTTATCCGGCATAGTGGGGGAAGGGGCGGTCGCCGCATTATATTACGCTAACAGGCTGTGGCAGCTTCCTCTTGGCATCTTCGGCATAGCGCTTGCGCAGGCCGCGCTTCCGGCGATGTCCAGGCATTTTGCCCTGAATGACAGCAACAAACTGAAGGAGATGCTTTCTTTTTCATTGAGGATATTATTCGCGGTGCTGGTGCCATCAAGCGTAGGCCTCATGATCTTAAGCGTTCCCATAACGAAAGTGCTGTTTGAGCGCGGCGCCTTTTCGTCTTATTCAACCTTAATTACCTCAAGCGCTCTTTTTTATTATTCGATAGGGCTGACGGCCTGCGGCGGCATTAGGGTGCTTGTGAACGCGTTTTACTCTATGCACGACACGATGACGCCGGTCAAGGCTGCGCTTGGGGCGGCCGCGTTGAACCTGGCGCTTAATATAGCCCTTATGTGGCCGCTAAAGATCGGCGGCCTTGCCCTGGCAACATCAATATCGGCGGCCTTTAATTTTATTATACTTTATTGCATATTGGAAAAGAGGCTCGGGGATATAGGGACAAAGGCTATGATCGATTCGCTTCTCAGGGTCCTCTCCGCCAGTCTTGTGATGGCAGCGGTTCTGAAGATCGGCCTTAATGTCTCCAACGCATATAGCGTCGCGGGCCTTGCCATTTTGATAACAACGGGGTTGGCGTCATACATATTGGCCAGTTTCCTGTTTGGCGTAAAAGAGCTCCGGGGATTCATGTCATGGACCACAAAGAGAAGATAAAGAGCCTCCCGGCCTCCGCCGGCGTATATATAATGAAAGATATCGACGGCGCTGTGCTTTATGTGGGCAAGGCCAACAACCTGAAGAAGAGAGTTTCAAGCTATTTTTATCCTCACAAGAAGCATGAGAGCAGGATAGCCGCCATGGTCGGCCGGGTAGCCGATATAATTTATGTGCCTGCGTCTTCCGAAGCGGAAGCCCTGATATACGAGAATAGCCTTATAAAACAGCTTTCTCCTAAATATAACATAGCCTTAAGGGACGATAAGAGTTATCCTATGCTTAAGCTTACATTGGGCGAAAAATATCCGCGTCTCTTTATTACAAGGCAGAAAAGGGATGACGGTTCTTTATATTATGGGCCTTACTCGGATGCCAAACTTTTACGCAAGGCGGTAATAATGCTGCGGCAGATATTTCCGCTAAGGACATGCGGCAGGATGCCTAAAAGCCTATGCCTGAATTATCATATAAGACAATGCCAGGGTCCATGCCAGGGCATGACCAGCGACTCGGAGTATAAAGAGATTGTTTCTCAGTTCAGGCTTTTCCTTGAAGGTAAAAAGACCGAACTTATAAGGCTGCTTACCGAAAAGATGCTGGAGGCCTCCAGGCGTGAGGACTTCGAGGAGGCCGGGCGAATTAAGGGCAGGATCGAAGTGCTGGGGTCGATAGGCAATAAGGCGGTATCTTACGGCCCTAGCGGAGAGATAGAAGAGCTTAAGACTGTCCTGGGAATGAAATCCAGGCCGGAATCGATAGAGGCTTTCGACGTATCCAATATAATGGGCAAAGAAGCGGTAGGTTCCATGGTCTCGTTTTTCAAGGGGCGGCCCAGGAAGAGCCAATACAGGAAATTCAGGATAAAGACAGTAGATGGAGTCGACGATTATTCCATGATGCGCGAAGTGGTGAGGAGGAGATACTCAAGGCTGCTGGCAGAAAGAGGAAAAGCGCCGGATCTTATTCTTGTCGATGGCGGCAAAGGCCACCTTGCGGTCGCCTCGGATGAGCTTGAAAAGCTGGGCCTGGGTGAGATCGAGATAATCGGGATCGCAAAGGAATACGAGCATATATATTCAAGAAGGTCCAGGGAAGGGCTTGTACTGCCTAAAGAATCCAAGGCATTGCATCTTCTGGTGAGTATAAGAGATGAGGCCCACAGGTTTGCCATACAATACCATAAGAGGCTCCGGTCTAAGAATATTAAGATATCCGAACTGGACGACATTGGGGGAGTAGGAAAGCGCAGGAAGAAGGCATTGCTCGAGCGCTTCGGGCATGTCAATAAGTTGAAAGAAGCAACGATCGAGGATCTGATAAAGATCAAAGGGATGAATGAAAAAACGGCGCGTAACATTATCGAACATTTTAAAAAGTAGCCGGTTCAGCCAATTTGAAAAGGATGTATATGCGGCGGTGTCCGGGATACGCCGCGGGGAGGTCCGATCGTACGGATGGGTAGCGGAGAAAATAGGCAAGCCGATGGCATCCAGGGCCGTAGGGAATGCCCTAAATAAGAATGAAAACACCGATATCATACCATGCCATCGAGTGATAAAGAGTGACGGCACCATTGGGGGGTATGCAAAAGGCGTGGAGGCTAAGCGTCGTATCTTGAGACGAGAGGGCGTAAAATATTTTGTAAAACCTCTTTAGGCAGCTGTACCGGCAGCTAGCCCTTTCGGCGGATTTTGCCATTAAGTATCCCTAAGCACTAGTAATAATATCGGCTTATCTTCTGCCATGGTAATTAAGCTATAAAGTGTTTATAGGTAGCGCTACCTTGGCAAAATCTATCGCCTCAAGGGCATAGCTGCCGGTACAGCTGCCCAACAGGAACAAAATATTTTACTTATAGGCTAGTGAGTAGGATCATGGGAGATATGGGACATGAGATATTGTAATGAGCGTAGTATGGCCATATAGCCATGGTAAGCAAGCGGAAGGCGGAACTTTTGGGGTCCGCCCGGAGCGAACGTCGTAAAATCTTGATTCCTTATGGCGATATAGAACGGACAATGAAACTGCTCCATAGTAATATGTAGGCGGGTTCATTGGCCATCAAGATTTTACCGCAGCATATTTGGATGCCTAATCCAAATATGCGACGAGCGGAGGGCGGCCCCGAAAGTAAACGCTTTCTGTAAGGAGTGACAGGATCCGGATGTAGCATGGAGAGGCGAAAGATTGACTATCGACTCATGGGTTGCTATAATCGTGAAAACATGAACACGAAAGGTTAATATGATAGAAGAACTGAACGATGAGCTTAAGGCGGTGGAGGAGAAACTGAAAGAGCTCAGAGGTTATCTTTGACGTAGATGCCAAGATGTCCAGGGTCGTCGAGCTTGAATCGGAGATATCCAAGGGAGATTTTTGGAAAGACGAAAACAGGTCCAAAGAAGTGATAAGGGAGCTTAAGGACCTGAAGTCGGTAGTCGAGCCTTTCGGCAAATTTTCATCCGAGCTTGAAGATATTAAGGGTATAATAGGGATAGCCGGACCGGAGGATGACGAATCGCTGGCCCATTTCAAAGAAGACTTAAAGGGCCTTAAGCGCAGGGTAGATAATCTGGAATTCAACAGTCTTCTTGACGGAGAGGCCGATAAGAATAATGCCATTATGAGCATAAATGCCGGCGCGGGAGGGACAGAATCCTGCGACTGGGCCGCCATGCTTATCAGGATGTATGGGCAGTGGGCCGGGGATAAGGGATTTACGGTCACTGTGATCGACCAGCTGGTAGGAGAGGAAGCGGGCATCAAGAATGCGACGGTCCTGGTAAAGGGAGAATATTCCTACGGTTTTCTTAAGGCTGAAACAGGGGTGCACCGCCTGGTCAGGATATCGCCGTTCGATTCCAATAAGCGCAGGCACACCTCGTTCGCGTCGGTGGATGTGATACCCGAAATATCCGACGATATACAGGTGGAGGTCAAAGAAGCCGATCTAAGGATAGATACATACCGTGCCGGAGGCAAAGGCGGACAGCATGTAAATAAGACGGACTCCGCCGTCAGGATAACCCACATTCCTTCAGGGATAGTAGTCCAGTGCCAGAATGAGCGTTCGCAATACAAGAACAGGCAGATGGCGATGAAGATCCTCAAGGCCAGGCTTTATGCGGCAGAACGTTTAAAGAAGACCAAGGAGATCGAAAGCGCCTACGAGGCCAAAAAAGAGATAGCCTGGGGCAGCCAGATCAGGTCTTATGTGCTTCATCCCTATTCCATGGTTAAGGACCACCGCACGGAATATGAAACAGGAAAGGCGCAGGCCGTGCTTGACGGCGAAATAGACGATTTTATCGAAGCGTATCTAAAGATGACAAAGGGGCAGGGAGAAAAAAAGGGGCGACAGGGGAAGGGAGTATGATAGGCTTTATACTTAAGAAAATACTGGGTTCTCAGAATGAAAGAGTGCTAAAAACGTTCAGGCCCGCAGTCGAGGCCGTAAATTCGTTCGAGCCGGCCGTATCGAAGCTATCCGACGCTGAATTAAAAGCCAAGACGGACTTCTTCCGCGCCAGCATATCCGAAAGCTATAAGGGCCATAAGGACGCGCTCGCTGAGTTTGAGAATATGTTTAAAGAGGCCTCTTCTCCGGATGAAAAAGAGAAGATAAAAAGAAAGGCCAGGGACCTGAAGAACAGGATATTCCAAGATGTCCTGCCTGAAGCTTTTGCCGTGGTCCGCGAAGCCGCGCGCCGGGTTAACAATATGAGGCATTTCGACGTCCAGCTCATGGGAGGCCTTATACTTCATCAGGGAAAGATAGCGGAGATGGCGACAGGAGAAGGCAAGACCCTTGTAGCTACGTTGCCGGTATATCTTAATGCGCTTACAGGAGAAGGAGTTCATGTAATTACAGTGAACGATTATTTAGCCAAGAGGGACCGGAACTGGATGGGTCCTATATATGAATTCCTCGGGCTCACCGTAGGTGTGATACAGCACGATATGGATCCCGCGGCGAGAAAGGCCGCTTACGGATGCGATATCACGTACGGTACCAACAACGAATTTGGCTTCGATTATCTGCGCGATAATATGGTGGTTAACCGGGGCGATATGGTGCAGAGAGGGCTTAACTACGCGATCGTGGATGAAGTGGATTCGATATTGATAGATGAATCGAGGACTCCGCTTATTATATCAGGTCCGGCCGAGGAATCTACGGATAAATACTATATCATAAATAAGATAATACCGACGCTGAAAGGTAATGTTATAACCGACAAGGATGAGATCGAGGCTAAACACAAAGGCCTGGACATTGAAAAGGGTATAGACTACATAGTAAATGAAAAGAACCACACGGCCAACCTGACCGAAGACGGTGTTATAAGGTGCCAACAGCTGTTAGGGGTGAAGAACCTTTACGACGACCTGCAATCCGAATGGGAGCACCATATAAGGCAGGCTATTAGAGCCCATGTGTTATATAAAAAAGACGTCGATTATGTGGTTAAGGACGGCGAGGTTATTATAGTGGACGAGTTTACGGGAAGGTTGATGCCGGGAAGGCGATGGTCAGACGGGCTTCATCAGGCCGTAGAGGCCAAAGAGGCCGTCAAGATAGAGAGGGAGAACCAAACACTGGCTACCATCACGTTCCAGAATTATTTCAGGATGTATAAGAAGCTGGCCGGCATGACCGGAACGGCTGAGACCGAGGCGGCGGAATTCGGTAAAATATACGGCCTGGATGTGGTCGTCGCCCCTACCAACCAGCCGATGAGCCGCACGAATCATCCCGACGTGATATATAAGACAGAGAGGGAGAAGTTCAACGCAGTGGGTAAGGAGATAGCCGAGCTTAATAAGGCGGGAAGGCCGGTCCTCGTGGGGACCATATCAATAGAAAAGTCCGAGGCCCTGGGCAGCCTTCTAAAAAGGATGGGGATACCGCACCATGTCCTGAACGCAAAATATCATGAGATGGAGGCAGAGATCATCAAGAATGCCGGGCAGAAGTACGCGGTGACCATAGCGACTAATATGGCGGGCCGCGGTACCGATATCGTGCTTGGAGATCAGGTGGCCGGCCTGGGAGGGCTTCATGTGATAGGTACGGAGCGCCACGAAGCAAGAAGGATAGACAATCAGCTGCGTGGGCGTTCCGGCAGACAGGGCGACCCCGGATCGAGCAGGTTCTACCTGTCCCTGGAAGACGATCTGATGCGCATATTCGGTTCCGATAGGATAAAGCTTGTGATGGAAAAGCTTGGCATGGAAGAAGGGCAGGATATACAGCACCCTTTTATAACCAAAGCCATCGCGACCGCGCAAAGAAGGGTAGAGACGCACAATTTTGAGATAAGGAAACATCTCCTCGAATATGACAACGTCATGAACAGACAGAGGGAGGTAATATACGATGAGAGGAAAAAGGTCCTTTACGGGGAGGAACTGAAAGAGTATATTCACGGAGTCATGGAGGAAGTCCTCGATTATGCTTTGGACACCTATCTCAACGAAAAGATCCGGATCGACGAATGGGACTTTGACGGATTGAGGCAATACCTGGATTCCAGGTTCATGATAAAGACCAGGGATATTAAATTTGAAGAGATGAGGCGTCCGGAGATCAAAGAGACCGTCATCGAGATCATGAAGAGCATGTATGAGGCTAAGGAGAAATTATTGACGGCGGACATGGCCAGATACCTTGAAAGGATGATATTGCTGCAGGTCGTTGATTCAAGATGGAAAGACCATCTCTACGCGATGGATAACCTGCGGGAAGGTATAGGCCTTAGGGCTTATGGGCAAAAGGACCCTTTGGTCGAGTACCAGCATGAAGGGTTTAGTATGTTCATGGATATGATAGACAGGATAAAAGAGGAGACCCTGGAGTACCTGTTCAAGATAAAGGCCGTAGCTGAGGAGAAGGAAGTGTCTGTATTCGATTTTTCCAGGCAGCAGCTTTTGCATGAAGAGAAAGTCCAGTTCCAGGATGTGCCTGCAAGCTCCGAAACGGAGAGCGCGGCGCAGTATAAAGGCCAGTTGCCCGAAGAAAAGGTCCATACCTATACCAGAGAGACTCCCAAGGTCGGGAGGAATGACCCATGCCCGTGCGGAAGCGGCAAGAAACACAAGAAGTGCTGCGGACAATGATCTTGCCCCCGATCTTGTCGGCCGTTCTTTTGATACTATCGTATCCCGACTTTAATTGCGGATTCCTTGCGTGGTTTGGTCTCGTCCCTCTTTTGTATGCGCTCGAAAATACAAGGCCTTTAAAGGCTTTTTTTGCCGCTTACGTCTGCGGTTTTATTTTCTTCCTCGGTACAATATACTGGCTCATCCACGTCACCCTCCCGGGAATGATCGCTGTTTCATCGTATCTTGCCGTTTATTTCGGTTTGTTCGGATTATTATCGTCACTGGCGCGCAGCGATTCCGAGATCAGGTCGGTATTTATCATTCCGTCCATATGGGTTGCGATGGAATGGGCGAGGTCGCACTTATTGAGCGGTTTCGGTTGGGCGCTTCTCGGCCATTCCCAATCCGGTTATCTGCCCATTATACAGATCGCAGATATTACCGGAGCATATGGCGTAAGCTTTATTGTAGCTATGGCCAATGTTACGCTGTTTTTGATGGTAAAGACCACATTGAAGAGGGACCGGCCGATACAATATATTTCAATAACCGTCTTTGTATTGTTCCTATGCTTTTCCTACGGGATATTCAGGCTCAAGAACATCTTTACGGGGGAAAAGTTAAAGGTTGCGATAGTGCAGGGGAATATACCGCAGTCGAAGAAATGGGATTCGAGTTTTCGCCAAGATATAATTAATAGATACGAAGGCCTTTCCCGGGAGGCGGCAAAGAGCGGTCCGGACCTGATAATATGGCCCGAAACGGCAGTTCCGGGATTTTTGGAGAGCGACAAGGAATTGCTTGACCGCATAACGTCCCTTGCGGTCGATCTGCATACGCCTATGCTCGTAGGGACTCCGCGTGAGGACGCTTCCGGGACGGATGCTTATTATAACAGCGCCGTTCTTATCCTGCAGGATGGAAGCGTCGCCGGCAGTTATGATAAGATACATCTGGTGCCGTTCGGCGAATATATTCCGATGAAAGATATGCTTTCTTTCGTGGAGAATTACGCGAGTTCTCCGATAGGTGATTTTTCAGCAGGCGATGAATACACGGTCTTTAGCTACTTTGTCAGAAGAAGTTCCGGCAATAACGATGTCAATATGAGGCTGACGAAGAAAATAAAATTTTCCGTCTTGATATGTTTTGAAGATATCTTCCCGGATATTGCGCGTCAGTTCGTCTTGCGCGACGCGAATTTCCTTGTGAACATGACCAATGACGCCTGGTTCAACGTTTCGAGCGCGCCTTACCAGCATGCCCAGAGTTCCGTCTTCAGGGCGGTGGAGAACAGAGTAAATGTGATCAGGGCGGCGAATACGGGTTATTCGTGCTTTATCGATCAGAAGGGACGCATTACGGACGCGGTCGAATCGGGAGGAAAGAGGATCTTCGTCGAGGGTTTCCGCGCGCATGATATCGTCCTTACGAGGACGAGGACGTTCTATGCGCTGTATGGCGATATATTTGCCTATGCATGTATCCTGTTTGCCGCAGGAGCCATATCAAGAACGGTGTTGAAAAGGAGGAGGGCACGATGATCGACATTCCCTTGGCATATCTGAACCTCGGCAGCGGTAGCTATGTGATACAATTGATAATAGCATCGATCCTGGGCATGCTGGTGGTCTTGAGGGTATATTGGAAGGGTATCGTAGATTCTATAAGGAAATTCACAGGCAGAAGAAGAAAGGGATAAGATGTCGTCAGCCAATAGTGGAAACAGTTCTCAATCTTCGTTCCGCGATCCGAGCGGATCGGTCTATGAAGCCGACGGTATCATATACCGCCGTATATCTAAAGGCTACAGGGAAGACTACGATCATTTAATGTCATCCGGACTTTACGATGACCTTGTAACCGGAGGGCTTCTTGTAGGACACGTTGAGGAAGATGCGGCGAAAACCGGCAGTGACGATACATACAAGGTCGTAAGGCCTGATATCATCCCGTTCATTTCATATCCCTACGAATGGAGTTTCAGCCAGTTTAAGCAAGCCTGTCTTGCCACTCTCGAGATCGAAGGGAGGGCGCTAAAATATGGCATGACCTTGAAGGATGCCAGCGCTTATAATATCCAGTTCAGGGGGCATTTGCCGGTCATGATCGATACTTTGTCGTTCGAGAGATACCGCGAAGGCGAACCCTGGATCGCATACAGGCAGTTCTGCCAGCATTTTCTCGCGAGCCTCGCGCTTATGAGTATGACCGACATTAGGCTCGGGGCGTTGCTGAAGGACAATATAGACGGCATACCCCTGGATCTTGCAAGCCGGCTTCTTCCGCCAGGGACATATCTCAGCTTTTCATTGCTTTCTCATATCCATATCCATGCCAGGTTCCAGTCTTACTATTCCGATAAGAGCGTAGGAGGCCGCGTGCGCGGTATGAAGAAGAGCGAATTTACAGCGCTTCTGGATAATCTGGGAAAATGTGTCAGGGGTATGAATGTAAAAATGAGGGGTTCGGAATGGTATAACTATTACGGCAGGCTCGACTGCCCGGGAGAAGCCTTATCGCGTAAAAAAGAGCTGGTAGACGGGTATTTCAAGAGCGTCGATCCGGGCATTGTATGGGATATCGGCGCAAACACCGGCACATTCAGCCGGATAGCGGCGAAACAAAGCGCTGTCGTGATTTCGATAGATAAAGATCCGTATTGCGTCGAGAAAAATTATCTCGATAGCGTAAAGAATAATGAAAATAATGTCCTGCCGTTATTGGCCGATATCGCCAATCCAAGTCCCGCAATAGGTTGGGCGAACCGTGAAAGGAGCTCGTTGGAGAGTAGGGGGCCCGCGGATACGGTCCTCGCCCTGGCGCTCATACACCATCTTGCGATATCCGGCAATCTTCCGATAGGATTGATCGCTTCTTATTTTGACAGGATATGCCGCAGCCGTCTTATCGTAGAATTCGTACCAAAAAGCGACCCTCAGGTGAAAAAGCTCCTTTCCTCAAGGGTGGATATATTTACCGGATATAGCCAATCCGCATTTGAAGAAGAGTTCAGAAAATATTTCAACATCGAACGCCAGGCGAAGCTGGAAGGTTCAGGCCGGACGTTATATTTTATGAAGAAGAATTAACTAAAAGAGACTAGATGCGTAACCGGATCGGGGTCATCCATCCTTTTTTGTTCGCGATATTCAATATCCTTTTTTTGTACTATAATAATATAGGGAACGTCGATCCGGGTAGCCTTATCGCCCCATTGGTCGTTACGCTTGCCTTTGTGCTCGTCCTCTGCATCGTCGTGCGTCTATTCGTCAAGGATCCGGGTCGAACCGCGGTAGTTGTCTCGATATTTGTCATGTTTTTTTTCTCCTATGGTCATTTTTTCCACGCAGTTAAACCCCATATTGACATCCCGATAATCAAGAATGAGACCGAGCTTACCGTAATGACCTTAACCATGTGGGTCGGGGCATTGCTTCTTCTCTCGTTTTTTGCCGTAAAATTGCCCAGCAAACCGAATGCAGTCGGCCTATTTTTAAATGTCGTAGCGATTATTTTAATCATTAAACCGCTTGTTGGCATATCCGCATATCATCTTACTTACACAAGCTTAAAGAACGGCTGGTCAGAAACCGATAAGACAAGGGCCGTTTCTCCTGTCCCAAATGGGGATACGCCGAATATCTTCCTGATAATACTGGATGCGTACGCGGGCGCCGGCGTATTGGATAAATATTATGGTTTCGATAATAGCGAATTTGTAGGAAGATTGATAAAAAAAGGTTTTTTTGTGGCTGAAAATTCCAGGTCTAATTACTGCCAGACAGGGCTATCGATGGCTTCATTGCTTAATATGAGGTATCTCGATAATGAGCGGGATGGGCTTAAAACCGATTCTGTCTACGCTGGGCCGATCGACGCGCTGATACGGAAGAGCGAAGTCTTCCGGTATTTAAGAAGAGTGGGATACAGAATTGCGGTTATATCTTCGGGGCGCAAAGAGTTCGCGATAAAGGGGGTGGATCATTTTATCCTCCCGCGTACCGGCCCTGATGAGTTCCAGAACATGCTTATAAATACCACGCCCCTGCCGATAGTGCTGGATCAACTGGAGGGGGCAAACCAGTTCGATATTTACAGGGACAGGATGCTTCGTGAATTCGACGCGGCAGTCGACGCATCCGGTTTGAAGCCCCCGGTATTCGTTCTTATGCATATCGAAGCCCCCCATCCGCCTTTTGTTTTCGGACGTAACGGAGAGAAGATAGATCCGGAGATATTTTTTCAGGAGGACGATGGAGACAGGCTCATCAGAAAAGGACGCATGGTTCGCGCGGAATATGTAAAACGCTACATCGACCAGCTCATCTTTATAAATAAGAAGGTAATAACGATGACGGAGGCCATTCTTGCAAGATCCAAGAAGTCGCCCGTCATAATAATCCAGGGCGACCATGGTCCGCGCTCGATGCTATTCTGGGATAGCCCGGAAAAGACGGATCTTAAGGAATGCATGTCGATATTGAATGCGTATTATCTTCCGCGGGGGATTGAAGCTTTATACGATGCCATCACCCCCGTAAATTCATTCAGGGCGGTATTTAACGGTTACTTCAACGCCGGGTATGATTATCTCGAAGATAAGAGTTTCTTTTCCACGGAAAAGGCCCCCTACAGATTTATTGAAGCTGCTTTAGAAGCAAATTAGGTTCATAATATTTCAAATACCGCCCCCTGAACATCCTCGTATCCCAGCCTGAAGCTATCGGTCTCTCTGGCTGCCTGGTTATATAACGGCTCGGTCTTGCGCACATAACAGAAATCAGAACCGAATATCTTCTTCATGGCCCTGCCGGGATCCCGGACCATTCCCATGCTGATATTTTCCATCAGATAAAGCTCTTTAGGGTATAGATAATACATATATATAGGATCCCCGACATTGATGTAGCTGTTTTTTGGATTGAAATACATAAAGTACGACGCATCATCCCAATGGCTGTGGTAGATCGTTTTTGCGGGCGGCACATTCTTCATCATCCATTTGCCGGCCTTTTCATAGTAGGCGCCGCGCTGGTTTTGATACTCAAGATTTTTTGTCACGTATGAGAGATTCACCGAGATGAAAAAAGGCGCGGCGATAATGAGAGGCGCCAGGATGAAGTATGACCGGGAAGATATCTTTTCCAAGATGGTGTCTTTAAGAAGACCGCCGATAAAAGAGGCGAGGAATATAAAAAATAAAGTATTCGCCTGATACCAGAACTTGGACGCAAACAGGGCCAAAAATAGGTAGATGGATGAAAGCGCGAACCATGCCGCTGCAGGATATCGCAGCTTATTTCTTCGAGGTAATATGAGGGACAGGGCAAGGATCAAGCCGGCAAACAAGGTAAAATTTAATACCAGGGACATGCCCATGCCCAGGCTCCCAAGCTCTCCGCTTATTCCGATATTCTTTCCGGATATCATGTATATTGGCAAAAGAACCCCGTTTAAATAAGCGATAAATATATTATTGGGAAAATTGGGGTGGATGACGCATCCCAGCGCGCATCCGGATAACGTAATGAATATATTCTTTATGCAAAATTCCTTGTCAAAGACAAACCTGAGGGTCTCGAACAAAAAAACGATCGGCAACAGAATATAGAAAGAGATATGCGTTATCGGATATATCATGGAAACGGCGAATAGGATAGCGTATTTTCTTTCTATGGCGGCATATGCCCACATTATGAGCAGGATGTTTGACAGGGTGGCCGAACGAAGCTGCATTATATATAGCAAAAATAAAGAAGAAAGGAAGGGCAGGACAAGAAAAAAAGAGGCAGTTTTACTTGATAGATATCTTCTGAGTATACGATAATACGCCAATAAGAATATAACGATAAAAAGCGATATCGCTGCCTTGCCGGCAACCATGGGGTCCCCGAACAATAATAGTAATGGCGCGACCATCAGATGCAGGACAAGATCCCTGTCGGAAAAGCGCTCTTTGAGCACTGAAAATCTGGCCCAATCAAATTTGTAATATAAGCCGTGGGAATTAATAGATCGGGAGATGGACAGGTTATAGAGGCTGTCCGGATCGCATAATACCGGGTTCGTAAATATAAAGTAGAGCAATGATAAGAGTATTGCCGCAAGCATGACCGCAACGGCAATATTGCTGATGCCCGATATCTTTATATTTGCCATTGATGACGATTATATATCACCGCAGGACTAAGTGTCAATGTGTCTAAAGGCGTCATTCTAACCTGGTTAGATTTGCCAGGTTAAAAGGGAAGATGCATGAATAAGCCTTCTGTCTTTCTTCGTTGGTTAAGCCTAAGTTGATATATGCTTCAGGCTTGTCTATTAAATCATCTTTTTCTCCGTTTAGGTAGAAGTACGCTCCTGAATAAAGCCATTCGGCTGGTTTTTTACACAAACCTGCCCTTACAGGATTTAAATCTATATAACGCATAACTGCAAGCAACTGAATATCGTCTTTTACCAGTTCTCCATAGAAACGGTCTTCCCAAAAATGCCCCTTTCTTTTATAGTGCTCATTATACCAGCGCGCATACCATCTGTTGATGGAGTGCATTATTATGGAAATATTTTCAGTGGCAACTAGTTTAATGAGCAAGTGCGTGTGGTTATTCATGACTACATAATTATAAAGCAGAAAACCATGTGTATTTTTGCACTTTTTGAGAATGCTAAGATATTGCTTAAAGGCATGCTCATCAACAATCAGATTCTCTTTATTGTTACATCGTGTCGTAATATGGCATACTGCACCTTTAGAATTGAACCGCTCACGCTTTCCATGAGTTATGGTTACAGCCATAAGCTAACCTTCCTATTCTAACCTGGTTAGATTTGCCAGGTTAACCCCACAGATTCCTGTCCAGGCTCCTGTAAGAGATCGCCTCCGAGATGTGATGCGCCTCTATAGTGTTTTTACCATCGAGGTCCGCTATGGTTCGGCTCACCTTGAGTATCTTGTCGTATGCCCTGGCGGATATGCCCAGCTCTAATATTGCCAGCTTTAATAGTTCTTCGCTTTCTCTGTCCATGCCGCAATATTTTTCCATCTCCCTGGGTTCAAGGTGGGCATTGAATAGCATCACTTCGCTCCGGTAGCGCTCTTTCTGGAGGGATCTGGCCTTATTGACGCGCTCCCTTATCTTTTCAGAAAATTCCCCGCGTCTTTTATCGGTCAGATCCTCATATTTTAGTCTGGGAACTTCCAGGTGTATGTCGATACGATCCAAGAGAGGCCCTGATATCTTCGATAGATAGTGCTGTATTTGAATGGGGGAGCAGTGGCATTCCCGTTTCGGGTCGGTAAAGTGGCCGCACGGGCAGGGGTTCATTGCCCCGACGAGCATGAACTTGGCCGGGTAGGTGAGCGTGCATGAAACCCTCGAAATCGTAATCGACCCGTCCTCGAGCGGCTGCCTCAACACCTCAAGGACGTTGCGTTTGAATTCGGGCAGTTCGTCCAGGAAAAGCACGCCGTTGTGGGCGAGGCTGATCTCACCCGGCATCGGGCTGATACCGCCTCCGACGAGTGCCGCATCCGATATCGTATGATGCGGCGCGCGGAACGGACGAGTGCCGACAAGCCCCTTATTCGGCGGCAGGAGGCCGGCTACGCTGTGGATCTTCGACGTCTCCAGGCTCTCGTCCATTGTTATCTCTGACAGTATTGTCGGGAGGCGTTTTGCGAGCATGCTCTTGCCTGAACCCGGAGGCCCGACTAACAGGACGTTATGGCCGCCGGCCGCGGCGACTTCGAGTCCGCGCTTTACATGTTCCTGGCCCTTTACATCATTGAAATCTATCCTATATCTCGAATTGCGGCTTAATATGCGTTCCGGATCCGACAATTCCCTTTTCAGATCGGCCTTACCGTTTATAAAATCTACGACATCTCTCAATGATTGCGCAGAGAAGATCTCCACCTCCTTTACGACCGCAGCTTCTCTGGCATTTTCTTTCGGGACCAATAACCTGTTCCTGCCAAAGTTCTTTAATCCTATCGCGACAGGCAGGGCTCCTCTGACCGGTTTTAATTTACCGTCGAGCGAAAGTTCCCCCAAAAATGTGAAGGAGTCCAGCTTGTCGGTCTTTAACAGTTCCTCGCAGGATAATATGGCAAGCGCCATCGGAAGGTCAAACGCCGCGCCCTCCTTCTTTACGCCGGCCGGAGCCATATTAACCGTTATTCTTTTCAAGGGAAAAGAGAACCCGGAATTCTTTATCGCCGCCTTGACCCTATCACGCGACTCCTTTACCGCCGTATCCGGCAAGCCGACAATATTGAATGCCGGAAGGCCCGGGCTTATGTCGGCCTCCACCACAACTTCTGTGGGGTTTATACCTATTACGCAGCTTGAATATACCTTGGCTATCATTCCTTCACTCCTTTCGAAGTTCTTTGTAATTAATAAATATCCTCCACCGCATTTTCTATTAATTCTATGCTTTGCGGTCCGCCAGCGCTATTGAGCATTACGGAAACCACATCTATACGCCAGTCAATGTCGAACAGTCTTCGCATCTTCAGGAAGGCGTAAGCGCTCTTTATAATATGGCGCTGCTTTATCGGTGTCACTGCTAAAGAGGGAGGGCCGAAAGAAGCCGAGGTCCTGGTCTTTACCTCTACAAAGACCAACCAGCCTTTGTGTTTGGCTACGGCATCTATCTCTCCGAACGGAGTCCTGTAATTAACATGCATTATCCCGTAGCCTCTCTTTCTGAGGTATTTAAAGGCGATATCTTCGCCTGTCCTTCCCACCGATATCTTCTCCCGGCCCATCGCTGCTATCCTCCATACGCTTCCAGGACGAGCCTGTCTATCTCGTCCTTAACTTCTCTTTTCATGGCGGTAACGGTGTTATACCACTTACCATCCCGTCCTTCCTCCCGCGGCATGCTTACGAACAGCCCCTTCTCTCCTTCCACAACCCTCAACCCCTTTATAACGAAACTATCAAAGATAGATAGGTCGCAGAAGGCCTTTGTGGAGCCGGTCCCATCAAGCTTATGCAGCCTTGCCACCGCTAACTTCAAGTCTTCGTGAGCCATTATACTCACCTCCTGTCTCATATATAAAGACGTAAGGTGGCCGAAAATTATTTCAAATATTTTAAAATAATTTATGAGTAGCTAATGAATAACTTAAGAATGGAGTTTTGTTGGTCTCTGGTCTATGGACTGTGGTCTGCGGACTACTAGAACCTATCTTTTGATCCTATATCGATATTTTTAAGGATCCTGGATGCCTCTTTTTCTCCGCCTCTCTTCCACGCTTCATATATCATGATAAGCATCTTAGTGGACTTTGAATCAACTATCCACTTTGTCCCCAAAAGGAGAGTTGCCACGAGAAATTGTATAAAGAACCTTGGCATTAAGAATGACAAGCCGAACGATATCATCGCTCCGGCAAGGTAGAGGTTTATTTTTTTCATTATATTGCCCTTTCTTATCTTAACAGATCTATCTTTTTTGAACGAACACACGGATTCGTACGAGGATACTATTGCGCATAGGCATTCATCGCAGGACGCCGCATGTTCGGTTACCCTCTCTTTATCGGCGGTCCCCATAGCGCCCGCCAGCAGATCGGCAAGTTCGTTCTCGGTTGCGTGTATCCCGACGCCAATATTTGCTTTTACCATATGCCCTCCATATATAAAGACGTTAAATACCGTAAAATTATTTCAACTCTTTTAAATATTTTTTTAATTTTTCTTTTGCCCTGTCAGCCCAGGTTGAAACGGACCCCTGAGGTATATTCAGTATTTTGGAAATTTCATGATACTTCTTTCCATGGACCAGGCTTAGCTTGATCACGATCTTTTCATTTGGAGGCAGCAGATCGATAGCCGACTCTATGCGCTCGGAGATCTCATTCCTGATCAGGGTTTGTCCGGGATCAGGCGTTGCGGATGGGATATAGTCCAATAATTCAGTTTCGGATAATGAGTCGTATAGAGGTATTTTATTTACCGGGTCGCTATGCCGCTTTTTTCTCAAATAATCCAATGCCGCGTTTCCGGATACGATTGATAGCCAATAAGATACATCCTCAGTATTCCTGATGGCCCCTAACTTATTACCTTTCCATATAGAGGACAGGATGTTCTGCCTGATGTCTTCTATGTCTTCCGCAGCAAGTGTAAATCCATATTTTTTCAAACGATTTACAATGGACCCATTAATTAGCCCTGAGTATTTATTTACAAATCGCGCCCAAGCGGTCAAATCTTTGTTAACACATGCCTCGACAAGAGTTACGTCATTTTCCGCGAGCTTTTCTTCCATATTGATAAGATAGCATGACTTTGTAAAACCGGTCAAGGGGAATCGATTGAATATTGACCTTGCGGATTTGACTTATATGAAAGTTGATAGTATACTTTATGTCACCCCAATATTAATATTTATGTTCTAAACAACCTATATAATTATGGAAGATCTCTACAAAAGACTGCTAGATTTTACAAAAGACGGCATATACCGTTATTCCTATGATGAGGGAAGGATAATGGTTGCCAACAAAGGATTTGTCGAGATCCTGGACCTTGGTTCCGACCCTTCGGTGGTAGCAGGGAAGCTCCTGAAAGAGGTATATATATACGTAGAGAAGGAAAGGACCGTAAGGAACCTGCTGGATAAGCAGGGAGAAGTCCATGGCCTTGAATACCATTTCAAGACATTAAAGGGCGAGGACAGGTGGGTCTTCCACGACGCTTATATCATTATAGATCAGGCTACGAAAAAGAAGATGGTCGAATGCGTCATCAGGAACGTCACCGAGCATAAGCTTGCCGAAGAAGCGATAAAAGCATCGGAGCTGAATTACCACGCGATATTCGAGACGGTTAATGACGCCATACTTATACAGGATATTGAAACCGCTAATGTGGTAGACGTGAATCAGAAGGCATGCGAGATGTACTGTTATTCCTCCAAGGAGGAGATGATGGGACAGAACATCCTCGCTTTAAGCGCCGGCGAAGCCCCTTATGATTATGAAAGAGCGATGCAACACATCGGAAAGGCCGTTTCCGGCGAAGCCCAGCTTTATGAGTGGATAGCTAAGGACAAGGTGGGCAGGTTCTTCTGGGTTGAGGTCAGCTTGAAAAGGGCTGTGATCAGGGGTAAATACCGGTTATTGGCCGTCATAAGGGACATAACCGAACGAAAACAGACCGAGGAACGCCTTAATAAGATCAACGAAGTCTTTCTGAACTTCGGTCCCGACCCGGCAGCGAACATAACGAGGCTGACAGCCTTATGCGGAGAGCTGCTTGGGGCGGATTGTTCCATATATAATAAGCTTGAAGACGGCAAGCTTCATGCCTGCGGTACATGGAATGTTCCGGAAGACTTTATAGGTATAGATAATCCCGAAGGACATATTTGCTACGATGTTATCATGAAAAAGAGCGATGATGCTGTCGTGATACGGGACCTGTCCCAGACTCATTATGCCGAATCGGACCCGAATATCGTGCTTTATAAACTTCAGACATACGTAGGGCATTCCGTTAAATTCAGCAATACTTATATCGGATCGCTTTGCGCGCTTTACCAGTTTGATTTTTCACCTTCCGACCAGGATAAAAAAATACTGGGAGTCATAGCTTCGGCTATAGGCGTTGAGGAGAGAAGAAGAAGCGAGGAGAAGGCGCTTCTTGACAGCGAGGCCCGATACAGGACGCTCGCGGAATCGGCGCAGGATTTCATCTTCATGGTGGATACCGAAATGCGTATCCAATATATGAACAACCATAGCCTGAAATGGATAGAAAAGGAATCTGCCGATATCATCGGGAAGAAGCTGGAAGGTGTTTTTGCCGGCAGCAGCGCTGAGGTCCAGAAACAGGATATCCAGAAGGTATTTAAAACAGGCAAGAGCATTCTGGTGGAGAGAGAGATCAATGCCGGCGATAATAAGATCTGGACAAGCGCGCAGCTCGTGCCTCTCAAGGATAGCGAAGGGCGGATAAACGGGGTGCTGGGCATAGCCCGTGACATAAGCCACCGTAAAGATACGGAAGAGCAGCTGATCAGAAGGGATTATCAGCTTGAGATCCTTACGAGGACAAGCCAGCATATTAACGCGATACTGGAGATCCCGATAATCTTGAGAACGCTTGTTGCCGCCGCCATTGAAATAGTCGGCGGTAATGCCGGCGCGGCAGGCTTATTGACGGGACAGAAGATGGTCTTTACCGAGTATAACAGGGCCGGTAAGGTCGAAAAGATAGATTATTCTTTCGATATGGAGCATGGGGTGCCCGGATGGGTCATGAAGAATAAACAACCCTATATTTCCAATGACGCCGCCCACGATCCTCATGTCGTATCGGATATACAAAAAAAGCTCGGTTTCTATAATCTGGTGGATGTGCCGATCCTGAACCGCAAGGGTGAGCTGATCGGTTGTATCGAAATACATAACAAGGAGGGCGGCCGGCATTTTGACGCCGAAGACGTATTCATGCTGCAGGGGATGGCCGCAAGCGCCGCTGTGGCCCTCGACAACGCAAGAATGCTTATAGAGCGTAAGCGCGATGAGGAAGTGGTCAAGGCGGAGAGGGATAAGGCGCAGAGATACCTGGATATAATCGGGGTCATAATGGTGGCCCTCAATGATAAGGGTGAGGTGATCCTGATAAACAAGAAGGGCTGCACTATACTGGGGTATAAGCAGGAAGATATCCTGGGTAAAGACTGGTTCGAGAATTTTATTCCGGCAAAAGACAGGAAAAAGACGAGGGCCGCTTTCGATGGCCTCATGAGCGGCGAGACGAGGCCGGCCGAATATTTCGAGAACCCTATTTTGACCAAGTCCGGCGAAGAGAGGGCGATACTTTGGCATAATACGATACTGCGCCGGGAGGACGGGAAAGTGGTCTCTACCTTGAGTTCCGGGGAAGATGTGACGGAACATAAGTGGGCCGAAAAAGAACACCAGAAGCTGAACAAAGAGATATTGAAGACCAACCAGAAACTCAAAAAACTTGCGCTTAAGGACCCGCAGACTGGATTATTCAACCATCTTTACATGACGGAGGTCCTTGAGGCGGAGCTTTACAGGGCGAGAAGGTATGGTAATCATATATCTATTGTTATGCTTGATATAGATTATTTTAAATCGATCAATGACGTATATGGCCATGATTTTGGAGATACTATCCTTACGCAATTTGCCGTTCATATCAAGAAGCTCGTTCGCCGTTATGACATAGTGATCCGTTACGGAGGAGAGGAATTTGTTATCATATGTCCCGGAACGGATAGGTCTAAAGGCATGCTTCTTGCCCAAAGGCTTCTGGATGCGGTAGGCCTGTACAGTTTTGGGGACGATAAGCGGACTGTAAAATTAAAGATGAGCATAGCCGTTTCAGCGTATCCCGAGGATAAGGTAACAAGGGGGATGGATATCATCAACCTGTTGGAGAGGATAATAGAGAAGGTCAAGGACGACGGGGGTAATCTGGTATGCTGTTCTACCGATCTGATAAAGCGGAAGAAGAACGCTATCCCCGCAGGGGAGGTTGAGCCGGAAGATATAAGGTTCCTGAAGGAGCGCATCGAAAAACTTACCAAAAAGGGGAAGCAGAATCTTGTGGAATCAATCTTTGCGTTTGCCAAGACCATAGAACTGAGGGATCATTATACCGGCCAGCATGTGGAGAATACGGTACATTTTGCCACCGAGATCGCCAAGGAGCTTAATCTGAGCGAGGAGGATAGGGATAATGTGAGACAGGCGGCCGTTCTCCACGATCTTGGCAAGATCGGCATAAGCGATAAGATACTCCATAAGAAAGGAAAGCTTTCCGACAATGAGTTCGAAGAGATCAAGAAACATCCGCAGATAGCCGCTGATATAATAAGGCCGGTACAATTCATGCATGATATTATACCGTTAGTCCTTTATCATCATGAAAAGTGGGATGGCAAGGGATATCCTGCCGGCCTGAAAGGGGAGGAGATACCGGTCGGCGCCAGGATCATAGCGATCGCAGACGTGTATCAGGCGCTGACCTCCGACCGCTCTTACCGCAAAGCCTATACCCAGGAAGAGGCCCTTAACATAATCAAAGAAGGCGCGGGCTCCCAGTTCGATCCCAAAATTGTCGGTGCTTTCCTGAAGATCATGAGCACGAAGCGCAAAAAGAAGTGATCCGCCTTTCAAACTCGATTCCCCCTATTATAGTATTGACACACCCGACAGATTAAAGATATAATCTCTTCGGATGTTCCATAAAGGAGAAGCATGTCGGACCAGACATCGGACGAGATACGGCCGGAAGAGAATGACCTTATCCGCCAGCGCAGGATCAAGCTGGATAATATTCTTGCAAAAGGCATAGACGCATATGGCGGAAAGGCGGATGTATCCTTCGGTATCAAAGAGCTTAAAGACAATTTCGCCGAAAACAAGCAGGTGTCAGTGGCGGGGCGTATCATGGCCTTGCGCGCGCACGGCAAAAGCGTCTTCATGGATATAAAGGACTCTAGCGCCAAGATACAGGCGTATCTCAAAGAAGATATAGTCGGTAAGGATAAATTTGGTTTTCTCGATAATATAGATATAGGCGATATAGTAAGGGTCGCCGGTGATACTTTTAAGACAAGGACCGGAGAGCCGACCATCATAGTGAAAGAATTCGACCTTCTTTCAAAGTCCCTGCGGCCCCTGCCGGAAAAATGGCATGGCCTTAAAGATGTGGAGACGAGGTACCGGCAGCGTTACGTAGATCTTATAGTAAACGACGATGTTAGAAAGGTCTTTGCGGCAAGGTCAAAGATAGTGACCGGCATCAGGACCTTCCTGGACGATAAAGGGTTCATGGAGGTCGAGACGCCTATGATGCAGTCGATCCCCGGAGGCGCCGCCGGCAAGCCTTTCAAGACGTTCCACGAAGCTCTTGGCATAGACCTTTATCTGCGGATAGCTCCTGAATTGTTCCTGAAGAGGCTTCTTGTCGGAGGATTCGAAAAGGTTTACGAGATAAACAGGAATTTCAGGAATGAGGGCATCTCGGTCAGGCATAATCCTGAATTCACCATGCTGGAGGTCTATCAGGCCTATTCGGACTGCAAGGGCATGATGGATCTGACGGAATCTCTTGTCACCGGCCTTGCCGAAAAATTGCACGGGACCTCCTCGATCGAATACCAGGGCAGGACGATAGATCTTTCCAAATGGGAAAGGGTATCATTTGCCGAGCTCATGAAAGAACAGTTCGGCATCACGCCTTCCGACCCGCAGGACGAATGGATAAGGAAACTTAAGAATAAGGGGATAGATATAGAAGGCAAAGATGTATCCCGCACACAGGTGATAAATATCGTCGGCGAGCTTGTAGAGCCCAAGGCCGCCAGACATCCGGTATTCGTAGTGGATATCTTCAAGGAGATGTGCCCTCTCGCGAAGACGAAGAAAGACAACCCGCTCCTCACCGACCGTTTTGAGCTTTATATGGGAGGCATGGAGATAGCCAACGCGTATTCGGAACTGAACGATCCCATAGAGCAAAGGTCGCGGTTCGAAGAGGATCTCAAGGCCGCCAGGAACCAGATGAGGATGATAGACGATGATTTCGTGAGGGCGCTTGAATACGGCATGCCTCCGGCGGGCGGGCTCGGGATAGGGATCGACAGGCTCGTGATGATCCTCACCAACTCGCCTTCGATCAGAGACGTCATATTGTTTCCGCAGCTTAAACCCCAAAATAAGACTGAAGATTAAAATGGCCTGGCAATTCTTCATCAGCCTGCGTTATTTCAGCGCAAAACGCAGGGAGAGCTTCATCTCCATAATCAGCCTCATATCGGTCCTCGGCATAGCGGTTGGCGTAGCCGCATTGATTATCGTCATATCGGTCATGAGCGGCTTTGATGAGGATATGAAAGAACGGATAATCGGCACGTATTCGCATATAGAGATCGTCTCCGATTACGGGGTCAAGCCGTCCGAAGACCTCATGAATAAGATCCTTGATACAAAGCATGTCGTGGCGGCTTCGTATTTCCTGAACGGGCAGATACTTTTGCGGTGCCGCGATAATGTGTCGGGCGTCGTGATGAAAGGTATAGACCCGGCAAAAGAAGTGCTCGTCAACAAGATAGGGCAGTACATCAAACAGGGCAGACTGGATCTGGAAGACGACGGTATAGTGATAGGCGTTGAGCTTGCCTCCAAGCTCGATGTTAAAGTCGGGGGAAAGGTCTCTTTGGTCTCTCCTACCCAGGTGGAAGGGGAAGATTATACCGTAACCGGGATATTCACTTCCGGGATGTATGAGTATGATATGAATCTGGCATATGTAAATATCGGCAAGGCCCAGGAGCTTTTAGAGGTCGGTGACCTTGCGAGCGGCGTTGCGGTCAAGGTGGATGATGTCTTCAACGTCCGGCAGGTGAAAGCCTCGCTTCAGGGCAAGGTAGGCTTCCCCCTTGTTATCAGGACATGGATGGAGATGAACCGGAACCTTCTTTCGGCATTAAAGCTCGAGAAGACGGTGATGTTCATAATCCTCACCCTTATTATAATGGTCGCTTGTTTCAATATAGCGAGCGCTTTAATAATGACCGTTCTTGAAAAGACCAAAGATATAGGCATATTGAAGGCCATCGGTTCATCCAACCTAAACGTAATGATGATCTTTGCCATGGAAGGGGCCATAATAGGATCTCTTGGCACTTTTCTGGGGTCTGTATTCGGCATAATGGTATGCTGGTGCCTGAAGACCTATAAGTTCATAACCCTCCCCCGGGATATATATTATATCGACAAGCTGCCCGTTAAACTGGAAGCGGCGGATATTACCGTGATCATCATATCGAGCGTTCTATTGAGCCTCCTAGCGACGCTATACCCAGCCTATAAAGCGTCACGGCTCGATCCTGTGGAGGCGCTTCGGTATGAGTGATATGATCTTAAAGGCGAAAGCGGTCCGAAAGGTATTCGGGATCGGTCAGAAAGTAGTTGGAGCCGTGAACGGTATCGATCTTGAGATAAGGCGAAAGCGGTCCGTAGCTATAATAGGGCCGTCAGGCGCCGGAAAATCAACCCTGCTTCATATCCTCGGAGGCCTGGACAAACCAAGCTCCGGGAAGGTATTGCTGGAAGGCATCGATTTATACCGGATTTCCGATAAGGAGAGGGCCGCTGTGAGAAATACCCGCATAGGATTCGTCTTCCAGTCCTATCATCTTCTGCCGGAGTTCACGGCGATCGAAAATGTAATGCTTCCGGCTATGATAAAGGGCCGAAGCGCCAGGTCCAGGGCAGACAGTCTTTTAAGGTCTGTCGGGTTGAGCGGCAGGACAGATCACAGGCCGTCCGAATTGTCGGGCGGCGAATCCCAGAGAGTGGCTATAGCCAGGGCCCTGGTGAATGGCCCGGAGCTATTGTTATGCGATGAGCCTACCGGTAACCTTGATTCCGAAACGAGCCAGAGCATATATGAACTTCTTTTCGGTGTGGTCTCCGATACGGGAACCTCGGTCGTAATAGTGACCCATGACGAAAAACTGTCAAAAAGAACGGATGAGTTGATACGCCTTAAGGATGGGAAAAGGGTATGAATACTTCAGGAGGGGCTATGAACAGATCTTTGATCCTTGTGTTAACGTTTGCGCTGATCATCGGGACATATTGCTTTGCCGAAGGCGATAATTACAAAGAAGCGGTAGGCGGCCTGGCAAGAGAAACCCGCGGCCTGGAGTCCGCGACGCGGCAGGAGTCGATCGGCCGGGACTCCCTTGAAAGGTGGCATAAAGATTTTACATTAAAATACGAAAAATTTGATAAGGATTTTACGGCTATGCACAAGCAGTCCAGGTCGTTTCTGTTAATGCGAGATGGGGCGAATGGTTTCCTGGAGGCTCTCGGGATACTGAAGCAGGCGGATTATTCTCATGATCAGTATACGGAGTCGATAACATCCGATCAGGTGGAATATGCCCATAAATGGAAGAAGACGGAAGCGGAACAGAAAAAAAAGGCATACGATATGGTAGTCAAGGCCGTTAATTCCATCAACTCCGCCATGGAGGCCTCCTCTTCAGAGTAGCCGTCCTCCTTATTTCCCACCCCTAAATCATTTGACATAATTATGTTTATTATATATACTTATTAGACAATAATTTAATACTAGGAGAAGAGAATTGAAGATCTACATGAACGGCAAACTTGTTGATGATAAGAAGGCCAATATTTCGGTCTTTGACCACGGTCTTTTATATGGCGATGGTGTTTTTGAAGGTATAAGGGCCTATAATGCGCTCGTCTTCAGGCTGAAAGAGCATATAGACAGGCTCTACAAATCGGCGGATGCCATCGAACTTGTAATACCGATGACCAAGATGGAAATGATAGAGGCTGTTATCAAGACATTGAAGGCCAATAGGTTAAAAGACGGCTACATCAGGCTCGTCATTACGCGCGGCGTTGGCGATCTCGGACTCGATCCCAGGAACTGCTCCAAGCCGACCATATTCATAATTGCCGGGAAGATCGCTTTGTATCCGAAGGAATTTTATCAGAAGGGGCTCGAGATAGTAACTGCAACGACTAAAAGGAACTTCCCTCAGGCTCTGGATCCCAGGATAAAGTCCCTGAATTATCTAAATAATATACTCGCAAAGCTGGATGCGATAAAATCGGGGACGGTTGAGGCAATAATGCTTACATATGACGATTATGTAGCCGAATGTACGGGAGATAATATCTTCATCGTGAAGGATGGAGAGCTATTGACGCCGCCCGTAGATATAGGCGCCCTTGAGGGTATTACAAGGGACGCATGTATAAGCCTCGCCAGGCGTAATGGGATCCCCTTCAATGAGAAAATGTTAAAGATGGAAGACGTGTACGGAGCCGATGAAGTATTCTTGACCGGTACTGCCGCGGAGATCATATCCGTAGTCAAAATAGACAAGCGGCCCATAGGGAACGGAAAGCCGGGCCCCCTTGCGTTAAGGCTTATGGATGAGTTTAAGAAGCTTACGAAGACGGATGGCGTTAAGTATTAAGAATAAACTAGGAGTATCCACACATGCAATGTGATGTATGCGGCAAAAAGGAAGCGACGGTGCATCTGACAGAGATAGTTAACGACAAGATGACAAAGCTTCATTTGTGCGAGGATTGCGCTAAAGAAAAAGGCGCCGAGATGGAGGAGCATTTTGGACTCTCCGACCTTTTGGCCGGATTGGCCGATCTAGGGGCTACCATCGAGCCGGAAATCGCTGAGGCGGTAAAGTGTTCTTTTTGCGGATTTACATATCAGGACTTCAGGAAGATGGGCCGGCTGGGGTGCAGTGAATGCTATGACTCGTTCAAGAAACAGCTGGGGCCGCTTTTGAAGCGCATACACGGAGCCGACAGGCATGTGGGCAAGGTCCCCCTCATGGTGGGTAAGACGGTTAAAGACGCCAGGACAATGCAGGAATTGAAGCAGAGGATGGAAAAGGCGATCCAGCAGGAGGAGTTCGAAGAAGCGGCAAGATTGCGCGATAAGATAAAAGAGATGGAAAAGAAGGGTAAGGACGAAAAGGATAAGTCATGACGATAGGCGATTTTTTAAAACAAGACAGCGAATGGCTTAAGGGCACCGGCCCCAGCGCCAATATAGTTATGTCTTCGAGGGCCCGCCTGGCAAGGAATATCGACAAGGCGCCTTTCTCCAACTGGGCCAACAGGACCCAGCTGGAGAAGATAATGAATCAGGCGCGGGAAGCGGTGAGCGGATCGAGTCTGCTGAAGAATGCCATGTTTATCAGGCTGAAAGACCTCGGAGAGGTTGATAGGACCTTTCTTGTCGAAAGGCACCTTATGAGCCCGGAGCACGCTCAGGAAGCGGAATTCAAGGCCCTGATAGTGGATCCGGGCGAAGTCCTGAGCATAATGATCAACGAGGAAGACCATCTCAGGATACAGATCCTCCAGTCCGGACTGAACCTCAAAGAATGCTGGCGGATGATAGATGAGATAGATACGGAGATATCGAAGAAGTTATCATATGCCTACTCGGCTAAGTGGGGATATCTTACCGCATGTCCTACAAATACCGGGACCGGATTAAGATGTTCAGTCATGGTGCATTTACCGGCGCTTGTTTTTGCCGGCCAGATAGGGAAGGTCCTTCAAGCGGTGGGTAAACTTGGTTTGAATGTAAGGGGGCTATACGGTGAAGGGACCGATGCCATAGGCAACATTTTCCAGATCTCCAATCAGGTATCTATGGGAATAACCGAGGAAGACGTCATAGATAATATCGAAAGGATAACCAATCAGATAATTGCCAGAGAAGATGCCGTAAGAAAGACCATCCTGCTTAAGAGCAAAGAGGCCCTTGTGGATAGGGTGTCGAGGGCTTACGGAACGCTCAAGAGCGCGCATATAATAACTAGCAATGAGACGATAACATTGTTGTCCGCAATACGGCTCGGGGTGGATCTTGGGGTGGTGAAGAATCTTGACAGGAGGATGGTCAACGAACTATTCATACTTACGCAGCCTGCCCATCTGCAGAAGCTGGAAGGCAAGGGGCTGGATTCAAGCGAGCGCGACATCAAACGCGCGGATCTGATAAGAGAGAAGTTGAAATAGAAGCACTGATATCAACGGAGGATTTTCAAAAATGCCGATGTTCAACAGATTCACCGAGAGAGCGAGAAAAGTAATTCTTCTCGCCAAGGAAGAGGCCAAGAGGTTTAATCACGATTATATAGGGACGGAGCATATACTTCTTGGGCTTGTAAGGGAAGGTGAGGGCGTCGCGGCGGCGGTTTTGGCCAGTTTTGGGTTAAGTCCGGACAAGATCAGGCTTGAAGTCGAAAAGCTGGTGCAGCCGGGACCCAGCACGGTGATATCGGGAGACCTCCCTTTCACCCCGAAGGCCAAGAAAGTAATAGAGCTTGCCATGGAGGAAGCTCGCGCCCTCGGGCACAACTACATCGGGACCGAGCATCTCCTCCTGGGATTGATACGCGAAGGGGAGGGTGTAGCGTCCCAGGTACTGATGAATCTCGGCATGGAACTTGAGAAGGTCAGGGAAGAGGTCATGAATCTGCTCGGCTCCGAGATACCGGGTTATGAGATGGGACAGAAGGTGTCGCATGCCAAGACCCCGGCGCTTGATGCTTTCGGCAGGGATCTTATGAAGCTTGCAAAGGACGGTAAACTCGACCCTGTTATCGGCAGGAAGAACGAGATAGAGCGCGTTATCCAGATATTGTCCAGACGGACGAAGAATAATCCGGTCCTGCTCGGAGAGGCCGGCGTAGGCAAGACCGCCATAGTCGAGGGGCTTGCCCAGAAGATCATCGCCGGCGACATACCGGAAATTCTGAAAGAGAAGAGGATAATAATACTGGATCTCGCCCTGATGGTGGCCGGGACCAAATATAGAGGGCAGTTTGAAGAGCGCATAAAAGCGGTTATGGACGAGCTGAAGCGATCCGACGATATAATCGTATTTATAGATGAGCTGCATACTTTGGTTGGGGCCGGCGGGGCGGAAGGAGCCATAGACGCCTCTAATATACTTAAACCATCCCTTTCCCGCGGCGAGATACAATGCATCGGCGCGACGACGCTTGATGAATTCAGAAAACATATCGAGAAGGACGCGGCGCTGGAGAGGCGTTTCCAGACGATCATGGTAGAACCGCCCAGCGTAGAGGAGACGGTCGAGATATTAAAGGGTCTTCGTGACAAGTACGAGGCCCACCATAAGGTGAAATTTACCGATGACGCCCTCGAGGCGGCCTCCAAAATGTCCGACAGGTATATAAGCGGGAGATTCCTGCCCGACAAGGCCATAGATCTGATGGATGAGGCCGGATCGCGCGCCAGGCTATCGGTCATGACCGCGCCTCCGGATGTGAAGCACATAGAGGACAAGATGGCCGTTGTAAAGCAGGAGAAAGAATCCGCGGTAAAGAACCAGGATTTTGAAAAGGCCGCGAAATTCAGGGATGAAGAACGGAAATTGAAAGACGAGCTTGGCAGGATAAGGAAGGAATGGAAAGAGTCCAAGGGCAAATTCGAGCCGAAGGTCGTTGCGGATGATATAGCCGTTATAGTCCATAAGTGGACTGGGATACCGATACTGAAGCTGGAAGAGAGGGAGCAGGATAAATTCCTTAAGATGGAAGACGCCCTTCGGGATAAGGTTATAGGGCAGGAAGAGGCTATATCCGCGATCGCACACGCGGTCAGGCGTTCGAGGGCCGGTATCAAGGATCCGAAAAGGCCCATAGGGTCTTTTGTTTTCATGGGCCCTACGGGCGTAGGAAAGACGCTTGCGGGGAGGGCTTTGGCCGAGTTCATGTTCGGCAACCAGGACGCCATAATACAGATAGACATGTCCGAATACATGGAGAAGTTCAATATCTCAAGGCTTGTCGGCGCCCCTCCGGGTTATGTCGGTTATGAAGAAGGAGGCCAGCTTACGGAAAGGGTGAGAAGACGCCCGTATTCTGTGGTATTGCTGGACGAGATCGAGAAGGCCCATCCGGATGTTTTTAATATCCTGCTGCAGATGCTCGAGGAAGGCCGTCTTACGGATTCTTTCGGCAGGAAAGTCGATTTCAAGAATACGGTAATAATAATGACCTCAAATATAGGCGCGGAAATGCTTAAGAAGCAGGGTTCTCTGGGATTTAAATCGCAAGCCGAGGAAGTTACGTATCAGGCGATGAAGGAAAGGCTTATGGATGAGGTCAAGAGGACATTCAAGCCCGAATTCCTGAACAGGGTCGACGACATAATTGTCTTCAGGTCCTTAACGAAGGAGGATCTCGAAAAGATAGTGGAGCTTGAGATAAAAGAAGTGGGATCGCGCTTGAAGGAGCAGAATATCAGGATAGAACTTTCGCAGGACGCGAAGGATTTCCTTATAGATAAAGGTTTTGATAAAGCCTTCGGAGCAAGGCCGCTAAAGAGGACCATTCAGCGCTATCTTGAAGATCCGCTTGCCGAGGAGATAATCAAAGGGACTTATAAGAAGGGCGGCAAAGTGGTAGCGGTGGCTAAGACGGACCACCTGGAATTCACCATGCAATAATAAGGTCAAATGAAACACTCCAGGACAAGAAGACGTTTCAAGTTCTTGCTTTTCTCCCTTCTCGTAGTGTGTGTTTTATTGTTTGTGGAATGCAGGATCGAGGCTCTTGCCCCTGACCTTAAGACGCTGGTCGAATCCAGGATAGAAGAAAGGATGGGAGGGAAGATCGGCCTGAAAATAGACCATATAAGCGGCGGTATTTTCCATCCTTTCGTGCTTAACGGGATCTCTGTAAATGGAAAAGACCGGATCCCTTTATTTTCATCGCTGGTTATCAATAATATAAGGACTGATTACTATGTCTGGGATATAGTGAAGATCAGGGGTTGCGGGTTTCTGGACAATCTATTGCCCAAGGATTCAAGGATATACGTAAATTTTGTCAGCAAGTCTAATGGTGTAACGGGTTTTGTAAGTTTGGAAGGCGATATCCAAGAACCGAAGATAAGAGGCTATGTCATATTGCCTGATAAAAGCAGGGTGGATTTTAGCGGTCTCGTCAAGGGTGATCTCCTGGAAGCGGTCTTTAAGAGAGGCGCGGTCGTGTTTAAGGCTCAGCTTTCCGTGTCGGATGAAGGTATGATAGTGCTGGATATAAAGACTAATCATCTCGACCTGAACGGACTTGACATCGTATGCGATCTGGTGCTTAAGACCAGGATAGTGAAGTTTTCGGATGATCCCGCCGATATGTGTCTTGAGGGGCAGGTCGAGACAAAGAGCCTGATACTTAATTACAGGCCGTTCTTTAACATAAAAAGTTCGTATGTATATTCGGACGGTGTCTTTGCGCTGCCTGATATAAGTATTGGCGAAGGTTTCAGGGCGCGCGCAAAGATAGGCATACAGCAGCCGTATTATTTGGACGCGACGCTGACGGCAAACCATGTAAGCCTGGCGTGGTTATTCAGGAGTATGGGCGTAAAAGACGCCACATCTGTTATTTCCGGAATAATGAACGGTAAGGTAGAGTTGAAAGGACCGCTCGCCGCGCTTAAGGCCGATATAGATCTTGACATAAAAAAAGGGACACTGTCTACGCTGGATTTCGAGTCGCTGACGGCTGCCTTAAAAGGCGATCTGCCGTTCCTGAAGATCGAGGAGTCGAGGATCACCAGGAACAGCGGATATTTCTCCCTGGCTGGCGAGATGGACCTGAGAAAGCTTGGGAAGAGCAGTTTATTCGCCGATCTGGAGATAATCACGGATGATAAGGCCATCACCTGGGACGAATGGGACGCGAAAAAAGAACGCGGCTTGAACGAGATCACTATGAAAAAGAGATTGAGCGAAGAGGTCAATCTTGATTTCATAAAATATATTTCCGAAGAAAGCGTCGGAGAGAGCCTGAAAAACGCCGATGAGGTCCAGCTCGAGTATAAACTCCATCCGAACGACAGCCTGAAGATGGTGGTGGGGCAGGACAAGGATTTTATCGGCCTCGAACATAAGGACAGGTTTTAGCTAAGGATTGTATATGAGAAAATTTCTCGAGATGCTCGGAAGCCGTTTCATGAGTTTCGTGCATTACGCCGGCGGAGTTTCCACCCTTATGGGGATGACGCTATTCTGGATACCTAGGCCTCCTTTTCGCAGACGGCAGGTGATAGAACAGATGTCCAGGATAGGCGTGGACAGCCTTCCTATAGTATCGCTAATAAGCCTGTTTACCGGTATGGTGCTTGCGCTTCAAAGCGCATATCAGATGCAGAAGCTATCCGCCGAGATGTACATAGCCTCGCTCGTGGCCCTTTCTATGGCCAGGGAGCTCGGGCCTGTACTGACGGCGCTTATAGTGGCGGGCAGGGTCGGGGCTTCCATAACCGCCGAGTTGGGTACCATGAAGGTTACCGAACAGATAGACGCTCTCGAAACCCTTGCGACCAATCCCGTAAAGTATCTTGTGGTGCCGAGGTTCATGGCCATGATAGTGATGCTGCCCCTCTTGACGTTGTTTGCGGACGCTATAGGCGGTTTTGGAGGGTATATAATAGGGGTTTATAAATTGAATATCTCGCACGGCATGTATATGAAGAATACATGGGTGGCCCTGAAACACAAAGATCTTTACACCGGGCTCATCAAGAGCTTCTTCTTCGCGGTTATAATGTGCATAGTGGCATGTTATGAAGGAATGAAGGCGGATGGCGGCGCGGAAGGCGTAGGTAAGGCTACCACAAACAGCGTTGTGGTGAGCTTCATACTTATAATCGCTTCCGATTGCTTCTTCACCGCTCTTTTTTATTTTGTAATGAAACAATGACCGAACGGTAAACATATGATAGAGATAATAAACGTCTGCAAGTCATTCAACTCTCATCAGGTGCTCTACAACCTTAACCTTAACATAAATGACGGCGAGACGACGGTTATCATAGGACGATCGGGGTGCGGGAAGAGCGTCCTGTTAAAGCACATAATAGGCCTGCTAAAGCCCGATTCCGGGCAGGTTCTTATCGATGGGAAAGATGTAGCCAGGATGGGCGAAAAGGAGCTGAGCGCGCTGAGGATGAAGTTCGGCATGCTCTTCCAGGGGGCGGCCCTTTTCGATTCTCTGAGCGTGCTCGAAAATGTAGCATTCGGGATGATAGAGCATACTCAGGCGTCCCGCACCGAGATAAAAAAACGCGTGAAGGAGTGCCTTGCCCTGGTAGGCCTTAAATCGATCGAAGATAAGAGGCCCGCGGAACTATCGGGGGGCATGAAGAAGAGAGTCGGGCTTGCCCGCGCAATATGCATAAGGCCGCAGATCATATTATATGACGAGCCTACAACGGGTATAGATCCGATAATGGGCGATGCCATAAATGATCTCATCATCGAATTGCATAATAAGCTCAAGGTCACATCGATAGCCGTAACGCACGATATGACGAGCGCTTACAAGATAGCCGACAGGATAGCGATGTTATATAACGGGAAGATCGTAGCGAATGGGACGCCGGATGAGATAAAAGGTTCGAAGGACCCGATAGTCCGTCAATTTGTCACGGGTGCCAGCAGGGGGCCAATTACAGAAGGCATAGATTTTGAGCATCTGATATGATGTTGAGATCGCAAATCGGAGGACTTTAATGGAAAGCGTAAGAGCGTTCGAGATGAAGGTCGGAATTTTTATATTGATAGGGATAGCGATATTATTTTTGATTGTCTTTTCAATAGGCGATATAACTGTTTCAAAGGCCGGTTACATGATAAAGGTCCGCTTTGAATTTGCAAGCGGTATCGGCCCTTCGGCCCCGGTGCGTTTAGCCGGGGTCGGGGTCGGCCAGGTGAAGGGGATAAAGGTCCTCTACGATGAGAAAGATAAAAAGACCAAGGCCGAGCTTATGGCATGGATCAATGACGGGGCGAGGATAGAGAACGACGCTAAGATAACCATCAATACGCTTGGCCTGTTGGGTGAAAAGTATCTTGAGATAATACCCGGTACACCCGGGGCGCCTCTATTGAAAGCCGGAGATACGGTAACAGGCAAAGATCCCATACCCATGGAAAAGATAACCGAAAATCTGGCTAAAATGTCCGATTCCGTAACGGAGATTGTGGAGAAGTTGAAGAGAGGCGAGGGCACGATCGGGAAACTGCTGACAGATGAAAAGCTTTATAACGACTTAATAGCGTTTTCGGATAAGATGGGGAAAGGCGAAGGCACATTACCCAAGCTTCTTACCGACGATAAGGTATACAAGAACCTCGAGGCCTTTACCGAGGATATAAAGAAACACCCGTGGAAGCTTTTGAATAAGCCAAAGGGTGAATGAAAGGGAAAATAAAAAAAGGTTAATATATGACGATAATATTCTTAAGAGCGTTTTTTGCCATTCTTAGCAGTGTGGTCGGATACTATGTAGGCGCCCTCCTTGGCGGGTTTGACCCCGCGTGGTCGTTTACCGGGACCATAATCGGCTTTCTGGGGTCGCTTATCGTAATCCTGATCGAGATAGAGATGAGAAAATTTTCCATAAGAAACCTTTCCGCCGCCGTCTTCGGGCTGATATTCGGGTTTTTCATGGCATGGATACTTACCAGCGTCCTGAAACTTATTCCCATGAGCATTGAACTATTTTCATCGATACAAATAGTCCTTATACTTGTATTCTGTTATCTCGGCATGATCATAGCGATGCGCGGAAAAGATGAGTTCAACCTAGTTATACCTTATGTGAAATTTGTACGGCAGGATAAGAGAGATGAGATTATAATCCTGGATACGAGCGTTATAATAGACGGCAGGATAGCCGATATATTCCAGACCCATTTTCTGGAAGGCAGGATGGTGATACCGAGGTTCGTCCTTAAGGAGCTTCAGCAGATAGCGGATTCCCAGGATTCGCTGAAGCGTAACAGGGGCAGGAGGGGCCTGGACATACTCAACAAGATACAGAAGACGGCGGAGCTGGATGTCAGGATACAGGAGGAGGATTTCCCGGAAGTGAAAGAAGTCGATGGCAAGCTGGTGAAGCTCGCAAAGCTGCTCGGAGCAAAGATCCTGACCAATGACTTTAATCTCAACAAGATAGCCGAGCTGCAGGGCGTCACCGTCCTTAATATAAACGAGCTGGCAAACGCGCTGCGCCCGGTCGTTTTGCCGGGAGAGACCATGGAAGTCCGGATAACGAAAGAAGGAAAAGAATATAACCAGGGCGTCGCGTATCTCGATGACGGCACTATGGTGGTAGTGGATAATTCGAGGAATATCATCGGGCAGGTGGTCAAAGTCATAGTTACAAGCGTATTGCAGACTTCGGCAGGAAGGATGATATTCGCGAAACTTGAAGACTCCCAGAAGTCGGGAGGCTGGAAGTCTAGATGAGGCCCCGCGTCGCAGCAATAGTCCCTGCCGCAGGATATGGTAAAAGGCTTGGATCAAAGACAAAGAAACCTTTTGTGCTTGTCAAGGGACTTCCCCTGGTGATACGGACGCTTAAGAAATTGGACAGCTCATCCGCAATAGATACCATCATAGTCGCCGCAGAAAGAGCATGCATAGGAAGGTTGGAACGTTTGATCAAGCGCTCCGGCTTGAATAAAGTCGGGGCGGTCCTGGCCGGAGGGGATACGCGTTTCGGGTCTGTCAGGAATTGTCTCCAGGCGGTGGACGATTCTTTCGATATAGTGCTTGTTCATGACGGGGCCCGGCCCTTTGTGGAAGATTCCATGATCCGCTCGTGCATTGAGAAAGCATATAAGTACGGCGCAAGTATAGTTGCGGTCCAGGAGAGCGATACTGTCAAGCTGGCGGACAAGGACCTTTTTGTCGATAAGACGCTGGATAGGAAGCGCGTATACAGGGCGCAGACCCCCCAGGCATTCCGGACGGGGTTATTAAAAAAGGCTTATTCGGCAAAAGGCTCCAAGCCCATGACCGATGATTCGGGGCTCGTTGAGGCCCTTGGAAATAAGGTAAAGATAGTGGAGGGGTCTTATAGGAACATAAAGATCACTACGAAAGAAGATCTGCATTGGGCGGAGGTTTTATTATGAGGATAGGCATAGGTTACGATATTCACCGTCTTGTAGAGGATAGAAAACTGTTTCTCGGGGGGATCGAAATACCTTATCTAAAGGGCCTGCTCGGATATTCGGATGGCGATGTGCTCCTGCATGCCATATCCGACGCGATGTTGGGGGCGCTTTCTCTCGGCGACATCGGTCAGCATTTTCCGAATACGGATCCCAAGTACAAAGATATAGAGTCGAGCCGGATCTTGAGAAAAACGGCGGAACTCATTGCCCAGAAAGGGTATATTATAAATAATATCGATACCGTGATACTTGCGGAAGATCCTAAGGTATACCCGTACAAGGAAGGCATGATCGAGTCGATCTCGCGCACTCTCGGGATAGACAAGACGAAGATAAGTATCAAGGCGACTACCAACGAGGGTGTGGGTTCTATGGGCAGAGGGGAAGCGATAGCCGCTTATGCCGTTGTATTGTTGAAAGAGAAATGATCTTTTATGGCCGGCTGGAATAGATAAAGGGCTTTTGATATAAAATGACCAAAACGGATATGTTTTGGTCATTGGAATTTTTGTAATCGACGTTTTTTATAATACCGAAAGAGGTGGATCATGTCAGCATGCTTACAGACATTGTTGCTGTTATCGGCCCTCGCGCTCTTCTCGCTGGCCGCAGTGGCGACCCTTTTCAGGAAAGAGATCGCGGCGGTATTTGACAGGGACCCGGCGGCTACCAGCTTCCTGGAGGTGCTCCTGACCTATTCCGGCCTTCACGCGCTTATATTTTACAAGATAGCGCGTACGGTAAGAAAGATAGGGATACCTTTTTTCCCAAGGTGGATATCCCAGCTTGGACGCTTCTTTACCGGGATCGAGATCCATCCCGGCGCGGATATCGGTGATGGGTTTTTTATAGACCATGGCATGGGTGTTGTGATCGGCGAGACGACCATAATCGGAAAAGATGTCACCATCTACCAGGGCGTGACGCTGGGAGGGACTGGGAAAGAGCGCGGCAAGCGGCATCCTACGCTCGGAAATAATGTAGTGATCGGGACGGGGGCGAAGGTGCTTGGGAACATTACCATTGGGGATAATTCCTATATAGGGGCGAACGCCGTTGTCATTAATGACGTGCCGCCGAACTCGACGGTCGTAGGCGTCCCGGGGAGGATAACCAAGCAGGACGGCAAGAAGATGGACTTAAGCCTCGATCACGTCCATACCCTCGATCCCATACTTCAGGATCTTGAAGAATTGAAGGAGAGGCTGGATAAGCTGGAAAAATAAGACTTATGAAGATATATAACTCTTTATCTAGGACTAAGGAAGAATTCAAGCCGATAAGAGCGGACGAGGTCGGCATGTATGTGTGCGGCCCTACCGTTTATGATGAGCCCCATATAGGACATGCGCGCAGCGCGTATATTTTTGATGTGATAAGAAGATATTTTCAATATAAAAAATATAAAGTTACTTTCATAAGGAATGTTACGGATGTGGACGATAAGATCATAGATAAGGCCAGAAAAGGACTCGCCAAAGGGGGCGGACCGGCCCCGTCTCTTGAGGATGCCTGCAGGGAGGTTGCGGAAAAATATCTCGGGGCGTATCACATGGATATGGATGCGCTCGGTATATCAAGGCCCGACAAGGAGCCGAGGGCCACGGAATATATAAAGAAGATGATTGTCTTTATCAAGGGTCTGATAGATAGCGGCAAGGCATATGAATCCGGCGGAGACGTATATTTCGACATAAAGAAGGCGAGGGGCTACGGCAAACTCTCGAACCAGAACCTCAATAAGATGGAGTCCGGTGCCAGGATCTCTCCCGGGGAGAAGAAGAAGGATGCGCTCGACTTCGCCTTATGGAAGGCCGCCAAGGAGGGCGAGCCATCATGGTCGTCGGAATGGGGGCCGGGCCGCCCCGGATGGCACATCGAATGTTCCGTGATGAGCTCGGACATCCTCGGAGACGAATTCGATATACACGGCGGCGGGATCGACCTCATATTCCCTCACCACGAGAACGAGATCGCGCAGTCAGAAGGCGCGGGGAAGGCGTTCGCCAGGTGCTGGATCCATAACGGGTTATTGACCATAAATAACGAGAAGATGGCAAAGTCCTTAGGGAACTACATAACTATAAAGGATTTCATCGCCAGACATAAAGACGCGGACCTATTAAAACTGCTCTTCCTTTCTACCCACTACAGACATCCCGTTGATTACACCGGGGAAAAAATAGAGGAGATGAAGAAGGTAAAGGAGAGAATAGATATTTTTTTAAGATCGGTAAACGAGGCTCTAGAAAAATTTGAAGGTACTTATAAAACGAAACCTGCCATTGAACTACAAGAATATTTTATAACTTCACTGGAGGATATAAACATACAAAAAGAGAACTTTGAGAAGGCAATGGACGATGATTTTAACGCTCCACAGGCGATGGCTGAAATATTTAATATAATACATAGTGGAAATTTAGTAAAAATGAGTTTTAACGATTGCGATAATGATAGAATACGTTATGTAAAACTAAAACGCGCACGAGACATTGTATCCAATCTGATAAATATATTTGGATTATTTTCCCATGAACAAGGAAAGACATTACAGCCTACAGAAGAAAGATTAATTAATGATCGGAATCATTTCAGAAATATAAAAGATTATACTAAAGCAGATGAGTTACGAAGGATATTGCTTAACGATTATGGGATAATTCTAGAAGACACGAAAGATGGGACGAAATCTCGAAGAAAGATATGAATAAAGGCATATTTATAACGTTCGAAGGGCCCGAAGGGTGCGGAAAGAGCACTCAGTCGGTGCTGATTGCCGAACATCTGGAGAGATTGGGATTACACTGCGTGCATACCCGGGAGCCGGGCGGAACAGGATTGGGAGAGAAGATAAGAAAGCTGCTCTTGCATTCCAGGGGCACCCGGATCTCCGATATGGCCGAACTATTCCTCTTCGAGGCGGCCAGGGCCGAGATAGTCGACGAGCTTATCGCTCCGAGCCTTAAGGCGGGCAGGATAGTGGTATGCGACCGGTTCAGCGATGCGACCCTCAGCTATCAGGGTTACGGCGGCGGCATACCGCTTAAGCTGATAAGGGCCCTCAACAGGATATCTACCGCAGGCCTGCGGCCGGACCTGACGATCCTGCTGGACATAGATGCCGCAGTCGGCCTGAAGAGGGCGGCACGAAAAGGCCGGGACAGGATGGAGCATAAGGACCTGGCCTATCACAAGAGGATAAGGGAAGGCTATCTGAAGCTGGCCGGGGCCGAACCATCAAGGATCAAGGTAATAAAAGGTACGCCGCCTATAAAGACGATCCAGAAAACGATAAGGCGCGAGGTGGAGATTGTCATTCAAAGACATAAAAGGTCAGGATAGGGCCGTAAGTTTTTTAAGGTCCACCATCGATAACGGCAGGGTTTCATCCGCATATCTTTTTTCCGGGCCGTCCGGCGTAGGAAAAAAGTTAACGGCCGTTAATTTTGCCAAGGCACTTAATTGCGTCGCAGACACAGGCCTTAGGCCATGCGATGTGTGCGCTCCATGCAAGAAGGTCGCCGGGAGGAACCATCCGGACGTTTCCGTGGTAGAGGTAGCGGAGGACGAACGCTCTATCAAGATCGACATGGTGCGTTCTGTCATGCGGGACATGGGGCTAAGGCCGTACGAAGCGCGCAAAAAAGTCTACATCATCGATAGCGCCGATACGATGACGGACGAAGCCCAGAACGCGTTCCTTAAGACCCTGGAAGAGCCGCCTTCCGGGTCGGTGATCATATTAGTCGCCGACAGGCAAGACGCGCTTCTGCCGACGATAAGGTCGCGCTCCCAGGAAGTAAGGTTCTTTCCGCTCGATCCCGGGATAGTCGAGGAAGCGCTGGTTAGCGCCTACGGGGTGGATCCGGCCGGCGCGCGCATCCTATCAAGGATATCGTCGGGAAGCATAGGTAAGGCGCTCGAATATAAAGACGGGGATTATCTTGTCGAGCGATCCAGGGTGATAGCCGCCCTTCGCGATGGGTCGCTATTTGATAAGGAGCTGGAAGACGCGCCCAGGGAAAAGATAAAAAGGTCAATGGAGATAATGTTATCATGGTACAGGGATCTGTTGATAGCAAAGGCCGGCGGCGTCGAAAATGCATTTGTCAATGTAGACATGAAAGATGATATTCTGATCGAAGCAGGCAAGACGAGCTTTGACCGCATAGAGTCGGCGATCGAAGAGATAATCGTTACCGGGTCATCGATCGATCAGAATGCTAATCCAAAACTCGCCATAAGTGTTTTGGAGTATAAAATATAAAGGTGGATCATGTACGAAGTCATACAAGTCAGGTTGAGAGAAGCGGGGAAGATCACTTATTTTTCTACAAGCGGCATGAGATTTAAGGTGGGGGATTGTGTTATCGTGGAGGCTGACAGGGGGTTGGATTACGGACAGGTGCTTTCCGATACGGAAGCGATACTCGATTCGGATATAGAGGAACCGTTGAAGAAAGTGATACGCAAGTCGAATCCGTGGGATATGCACCAGATCGATAAGAACAAGAAGAAGATAAGGGAAGTGATGGACACCTGTTCCAGGAAGATACATGAAAGACGGTTGGCGATGAAGCTTATAGACGCCGAATTTTCTTTCGACCGCTCGAAGATAATATTCTATTTTACCGCGGATGGGCGCGTCGATTTCCGGGATCTCGTCAAAGACCTGGCCAGCGCGTTCAAGACGCGGATAGAATTGAAGCAGATCGGCGTGCGCGATGAAGCGAAGATCCTGGGAGGGCTCGGGCCATGCGGGAGGGCCCTGTGCTGCGCCACCCACCTTAAGGATTTTGAGCCGGTGACGATAAAGATGGCCAAGGAACAGAATCTGCCGTTAAACCCGACGAAGATATCGGGTCTTTGCGGCAGGCTCATGTGCTGTCTTAGCTACGAATATAAAGGGTATAAAGAATTGATGAAGGGCCTTCCGCGCGAAGGCGAAGTGATAAAGACGGAAAAGGGCCCCGGTAAAGTGATCGGCATCAATGCTATTAAACGGTCGGTTACCGTAGAGCTCGAGACCGGCGGTTTGTTTGAGGTTGTGTATAAATGAAAGGCAAAAAGTTTTATATAACGACGCCTGTATATTATGTGAACTCCAAGCCTCACATAGGACATTCCTATACGCAGGTCGCTTGCGATACCATATCCAGATATTACAGGCAGCGCGGGTACGACGTCATGTTCATGACGGGGACCGATGAACATGGCGAGAAGATCGAAAAATCGACTATCGAGCGGGGGTTCGCGGCCGGCCAGGAGCAGAAGTTCGTCGATGAGATAGTGCCGCTTTTTAAGGATGTCTGGCAGAAGCTCGGGATCAGGTATGACCATTTTGTAAGGACTACCGACGATTATCACATAAAGGCGGTGCAGGCCTTGATGGATAAATTGAACCGGGAAGGCAAGATCTATAAGAAGGATTACAAGGGGTGGTTCTGTACGCCATGCGAGACCTTCTGGTCCGAGACCCAGAGCGCCGACGGCATCTGCCCGGAATGCAAGAGGCCTTTGGAAAGGCTTGAAGAGTCAAATTACTTTTTCAAGATATCCGAATACCAGCAATGGCTTAAAGATCATATAAAGGCAAACCCGGATTTTATAAGGCCGGAATTCCGCAGGAATGAAGTGATAGGGTTTCTCAACGAAGAGCTTCACGATCTATGTATTTCAAGGCCGAAAAGCCGTGTGGCATGGGGCATAGAGGTACCCTTTGACCATGACTATGTCACTTACGTATGGTTTGACGCCCTCATAAATTATATCTCCGGCATAGGCTATCCTCATGATATGGAAAGGTTCGCCCGTTACTGGCCTTGCGACTTCCACGTTATAGGCAAGGATATAATAAGGCATCATGCCGTATACTGGCCGATAATGCTCAAGGCCGTGGGGATCGAAGTGCCCAGGGCGATATTCGCCCATGGATGGTGGACGATGAAGGGCGAAAAGATGTCAAAGTCGAAAGGCAATGTCGTCGACCCCATCGATATCGCGTCCCGCTACGGTATAGACGCATACAGGTACTTTCTTTTACGCGAGATCACTTTTGGCCTAGATGGCGTATTCAGCGAGGAGGCCCTTATAAACCGGTATAACAGCGACTTGGCGAACGATCTGGGAAATCTATTGAGCAGGACCTTGACGATGGTTGAGAAATATTTCGGAGGCAAGGTCCCTGATGCAGGCTTCGGCGCAGCAGGGACGGGTCTATCCGAAGCCCTGAAGAAAGCCGCCCTTGCGATAGGCCCGGAGCATGACAGGACCATTCCGGGGTTCGACTTTGCAGGCGCTTTATCCAAGACCTGGGAAGCGATAAATAAGGCGAATAAGTTCATAGAGGACCGAAAACCGTGGACGCTAGCAAAGGAAAACAGGACGGATGCGCTCGGCGGAGTATTATATACGCTCCTTGAGGTGTTGAGGATAGTGGCGCTATCGGTAAGACCTTTTATGCCGGATACCGCTAAGGGGATATGGGAGCAGCTTGGCATCAAGGATGATATGGAAACAAGAGCGTCTTCCGATATTGCCGTATGGGGCCTGACAAAAGAAGGGACCACGGTAAATAAGACGAAGGCGCTCTTTCCCAGGATAGAAGCGGCCTGATATGTTGATTGATACCCATTGCCATCTCGATTTCAAAGATTTCGATGGAGATCGTGACGAGGTCATACGCAGGGCCAGGAACGCCGGGGTGGAAAAAATAATAAATGTCGGCAGCTCGATAGAGGGCAGCCGCCGGTCGGTCGACCTGGCCGCAAGATACAATATGATCTACGCTACGGTCGGCGTTCACCCCCATGATGCGGCCTCCGTTTCGGATAAAGTCATCGAAGAGCTTAAGGCCCTGGCGGTAAAAGGCAAGGTTGTCGCGATCGGGGAAGTGGGTCTGGACTTCTACAGGAATCTCTCGCCTAAAGACGCGCAAATCGAAGCTTTCAGGAAATTCCTCCGGCTTGGGATCGAGCTTGGCCTGCCGCTGGTTATACACGCCAGAGAGGCAAGCCGGGAGATCATGGAAATATTGAAAAAGGAATCACCCGGCGGCCTGAATGGCGTGATGCACTGCTTTTCCGGAGACCTGGATTTTTTAAGAGAGTGTCTCGACATGGGTCTCCACATATCGTTTACCTGCAATATCACTTTTAAGAACGCCGGACCTTTACGCGAAGTAGCCGGACACATGAAGGTGGAGCGCCTCGTCCTGGAAACGGATGCGCCGTATCTATCACCGCAAAAAGAGCGCGGAAAGAGGAATGAACCGTCGTCTGTCTCAGTCCTGGCCGAAGAGTGGGCCCGGATCCTCGGACTTTCAAGAGAGGATATCGCCAGGATTACCACTCATAACGCCAACAGGCTCTTTAAACTTTCGATCGACGAGCCCGAAAGAATAGCTTATGAGATACGGGATTCGTTATATATAAACATAACCAATAGATGCACCAACTCCTGCGATTTCTGCGTAAGGGCCCAGACATCATTTGTCAAAGGGCATAATCTCCGTCTTGACGCCGAGCCCGGGGTGAATGACATTTTGAGCGCGGTAAAGTCTCCAGAAAAATACAAAGAGATAGTCTTCTGCGGTTATGGCGAGCCTACATTGCGATTAGACGTGATAAAAACCGTAGCCGGTGAATTGAAGAAGAGGGGCGTTCGTATAAGGGTTGTGACAAACGGTCACGGCGATATTATAAATAAAAGGCCGATAGCTTGCGAACTCAAGGGGCTCGTAGATAAGATATCGGTAAGTTTGAATGCGGAAAACGCGGCAAGGTATGATGACTTATGTAAACCGGAATTTGGCACCGGGACGTATAAACGGGTCCTCGATTTTATCGGATCGGCTGTTTCGGATGGCATAGAGACCGAAGTGACATGCCTTGACGTTCCCGGCGTGGATCTCGGCGAATGCGGGAAGATAGCGCGTTCGCTGGGCGCGAACTTCAGGGTAAGGAAATACGGGACGGTGGGTTGAAAAGTATGGTCGGCATGAAAAAGTTTATTCGGAAAGAGCGGCTTTACATACTCCTTCTGGTATTTGTGATCCTTATCAATATTGCGGTGCTCACCACCGGCAAGGACGACCATGCAAGAGTAAAGCCGGGCAAGGCCAAAATTCCCGCATACCAGCTGCAGCCTTCGCGGCAAGACGTGGAAAGGATATTCAAGGAGAAGAAGTATCTTGCGGTCTTATTCAGCCTCGCGATGCTCCTCATCGCCGCCATTTTTTTTCTCGGCGTTCTGGTAGATACCATCCTCGCATCGATGAAGTTCGCGGGGAATGAACCTGCTATAAGGACCGGCGACCCGGGACGGGTCAGGTGGAACCTGTGGGATGTATATAAAGTATCGATATTGTTCCTTTTCTTCGGTCATATGACCGTTTTAATCGAATCCGCTCTGGTGCGGGTATTCCCTGTCCTTAACAATAATAATTTCAGGATGATACTTAATTCATCCGTCCTGGATACCATAGGGATAGTATTCATACTGTACTTTACGATAGGCCAATATAAGGAACGTCTTATCTCCCTGGGATTGACGTTCAGGAATTTTTTTAAGAACGTATTTTATGGGGTCGTGGCATATGTCGCGGCAGTCCCGATCCTGATAGTCGTGCTCGTGATCATCGGAGTGGCTGTAAGCGTTTTCAAGTACGTTCCGGAGAGACAGCCGGTAGTGGAGCTATTCCTCAGGGAAAAGGACCCGACATTTCTATTCTATACAAGTATCTTCGCGGCCTTTGTCGGGCCGATCATAGAAGAGCTTTTTTTCAGGGCTTTCATGTACCAGGCTTTTAAGAAGTATGTCGGCGTGTTTTGGGCGGTAATGGTAACATCCGTTTTTTTCGCGGCCTTGCACGCACATCTGATAGGGTTCTTGCCTATAATGATCCTTGGTATTGTGCTTTGTTACGTATACGAGAAGACGGGTTCGATAGTTTCGTCTATCACGGTGCATACTATACATAATTTGAGCATGGTCTTTCTCGTATTCCTTGTGAAGCAGCTTATGGGGTGATGTGGGACATGAAATTTGAGTTTGGGAAGGATTTGGGATGTCGAAAGTCTCGATAGTTAGATGCGCTGATTATGATACGACAAGAGTTGCCGAGTCGGTAAAGGCCGCCGTTGACCAAGCCGGCGGAATGAATAATTTTGTCAAACCCGGCATGAAGGTGTTATTGAAGCCGAACCTCTTATCGCCAAGAGCGCCCGAAGAGGCTGTCTGCACCCATCCTGAGGTGGTGAGGGCCGTTGCCAGGCTTGTTATCCGCTCCGGCGGCAAGCCGGTCATAGGTGATTCCCCCGGAGGATACGGTAATAATATAGAAGACGTATTCGATAAGTCCGGAATGAGGGCGATGGCTATGGAGGAGGGTGTAGAGCTTGTAAAATTCACTATTTCCAGGTTCGTCGACGGCATACCGTTTACCCGCTATCTATTTGATTGCGATTGCCATATTTCGATACCCAAGCTTAAGACCCATAGCTTGATGGTCCTTACGGCAGCCGTTAAGAACACATACGGTACTGTCACGGGGCTCTTCAAGGCCGAGTGCCACTCAAAGGCCCCGAAGGAAGAGGACTTTGCCAAGGTGATCTCTAAGGTTTATTCCATAGCAAGGCCCCGGCTTTCGGTACTCGACGGTATATTGGCCATGGAAGGCGACGGTCCGGCGGCCGGCACTCCAAAGCGGATGAATTTTGTGATGGCCGGCGATGACGCGGTATCGATCGACGCATGCGTATCCGCGATAATAGGCGTGAGCCCATCGGACATTCTGACCACAAGGCAATGCCATGGCATGGGACTTGGCGAGGCCGACCTTGCGAAGATACAGATACTGGGCGATGATATTACGGGTTTCATCGACGCGGGCTTCAGGCTTCCACGGACTACGCCTCTTAAGATGATACCTAGGTCGATAGCCGGTGGATTATCTTCGCTGATCAGGTTTAAGCCGTATATCATTACAGATAAATGCGCCAGGTGCAACCTTTGCAAAGTGACATGCCCTGTATCGGCTATAGAGATTAAGAAAGAACGTTGCAGGATAGATTACAGTAAATGCGTCAGATGCCTCTGCTGTCATGAAGTATGCCCGTACAAGGCGATAAAGATCAAGCGTAATTTCCTCACGAAGATGGTATGGGGTTGAGTGAGCGTGGGACGTGTAGATGAGGGAGGAAGAATGCCGATAGAGACGATAACATGGAAGAATGGAAAGATCAGGTATGTGGACCAGACGAAGCTTCCGGGAGGGCTGAAGTTTGTGAATTGCGGCGATCTGCGGAGGCTGTGGAAGGCCATTAGATCTCTTGAAATACGAGGGGCGCCCGCAATAGGGATAGCCGGGGCATTGGGCGTTCTCCTTGGGGCGATGAATTCGAAAGCGAAAAATTCGACCGGTTTTTTCGGAGAGCTGAATGCCAATGTGAAATATCTTGCCTCGTCGAGACCGACGGCGGTAAATCTCTTCTGGGCCCTCGCAAGGATGGAATCCGTTGCCAGGGTTAATTCGGGGAAAGAGATATCCGAAATAAAGAAGATACTCTTAAAAGAGGCGCTTCGCATCATTGCCGAAGATAAAAAAAGCTGCCGCGCTATGGCGCGGCATGGAGCGGCACTGGTACGGCGGGGCGATACTATCCTTACCCACTGTAATGCCGGAGGACTTGCTACGGCCGATTATGGCACGGCCCTTGGGGTCCTTTTTGAGTCAAAGAGGCAGGGTAAGCGCATCAAGGTGTATGCCGATGAGACCAGGCCGCTATTGCAGGGCGCCAGGCTGACCGCATGGGAGCTTATGAGGGAAGGCATCGATACCACTCTTATATGCGATAACATGGCGGCAAGCCTTATGTCTAAGGGTAAGATAGATAAGATATTCGTCGGGGCCGACCGGATAGCGTCCAACGGAGACGCGGCTAACAAGATCGGGACCTACAGTCTTGCCGTATTGGCCAAATACCATAGGGTTCCTTTCTATGTTGTAGCGCCGTTATCGACTTTTGATTTTAAGTTAAAGACAGGCGCCGATATACCGATAGAGGAGCGGGACGCCGATGAGGTGAGGACCGTATTCGGTTATGTTATAGCGCCGAAAAATGTAAAGGTGTACAACCCGGCTTTTGACGTTACCCCCAATTCGCTTATAAGCGCGATAGTGACGGAAAGGGGCATTTTCCGCAAGCCGTATGTTAAGAACCTGTCTGTGCTTTTGAAGGATTGAAAAGGATCGCATGGCCCTAAGGATAAAAGATATCGGTGAAACGGCTCTTATAGAACGCCTTAAGCGAAATATCGGATACGGCAACTCCGTAATTAAAGGCATAGGCGACGACGCCGCGGTGGTAAAATGGACCGGGAATAAATATCTTCTGCTTACCGCCGATATGCTGATAGAAGGAGTCCATTTCACTCCGCGCAAAGCTACGCCGTACCAGATAGGGTGGAAGGCGCTAGGGCGCAATATAAGCGATATCGCCGCGATGGGGGGAGTATCGAGGTATGCGCTTGTATGTCTTGCCGTCAACGGCCGAACACCGATGCGGTATATCGAAGAGATATATAGAGGGATCCGGGGGCTGGCAAAAAAGTTCGGAGTGAATATCGTAGGAGGAGATACGTCAAGGTCGGAAATGACGATGATATCTGTTACTGTCGCCGGAGAGGTCGAAAAGGCCAATCTCACGCTTCGTAGCGGCGCAAAAAAAGGCGACATGATAATGGTGACCGGATCTATAGGGGGTTCGATAAAAGGTCATCATCTCGATTTCATTCCAAGGCAGAAAGAGGCAAGGGCTATCGTCAAGGACTATGACGTAACTTCGATGATAGACGTTTCGGACGGTCTTCTCCTCGATCTCGGGAGGGTGCTTGATGCAAGCGGCGTGGGAGCAAGGCTGTATAAGGCCGCGGTGCCGGTCTCAACCCTGGCAGATTCATTTGAGAGCGCCGTATCCGAAGGAGAAGATTACGAGCTTCTCTTTACGATGTCGAATGATCAGGCGCAGAGACTTTTGAAGAAGGGGCCGATTGGGGCGGGGAGGACGTCCGTTTCCGCAATAGGAGAGATCATAGACATAAAAGGCGGATATCTTCTTGTGGACCCGATGGGGCGCGAAAAGAAGATAAAAGCGAAGGGATACAGCCATTTTTGAAAGTGATATCGAATAGCGCGGAAGAAACGATCCTAACAGGCACGAAACTTGCGCGGAAGCTTAAGAGGGGTGATGTTGTAGCGCTTGTAGGAGACCTTGGAAGCGGCAAGACCGTGTTTACTAAAGGTATCGCCAAAGGTCTCGGCGTAAAAAATCCAAAATACGTTAATAGCCCGACATTTGTTATCATAAAGCAGTACAGGGGAAGGGTGCCCCTTTATCATTTCGACCTTTACCGGCTTGACAAGGCAACTCTTCTCGATTGCGAAAGTTACAATGAGTATTTTTACGGTGATGGGGTGACGGTCATCGAATGGGCGGATAAGATAAAGTCATTCCTGCCCAAAAAATATGTAGAAGTGAGGATGTCCGTAATAGGTGAAGAGAAGAGAAGGATAGAGATCATTAAGAGATGAACACAAAAGTACTCGCAATAGACACATCGACCGATTATCTGAGCATTGCCCTTCTCGAAGGGGAAAGAGTGATGGCGCGCTTCCACGAAAAGGCCGAGATGGCGCATTCCAGGCTGTTGGTCCCTACAATAAGAGATATTTTGAAAAAGGCCAAGTTGAGGCTTGAGGATATGGATGCCTTTGCCATAAGCATAGGCCCGGGATCTTTTACAGGGTTGAGGATCGGCGCCACTACCGTGAAAGGTCTTTCTTATGCAATGAATAGACCTATAGTGGCGGTCCCGACATTCGACGTTATCGCGCGTAATTATAAAGCTCGCGATGGGATCATTTGTGTGGTTCTGGACGCAAAGAAGAATAAGGTGTATTCATGCGTATACAGCGTAAAAAAAGGCCGCGTGAAAAGACTATCCGGATATATGCTCGTTCCTGCGGCTGACTTGGTGAAGATTATCGGTAAATATGGTAAAATAAACTATGCGGGGGATGGGCCCAGGTTGCTGGATAAAGAAGCTATGGAAGGCATCGATTGGCATCCGAGAGCCGATATTGCAGGGAATTTAGCTCTCGAGCTATATAATAGGAACAAGGTCACGGCCCCTGAAGACCTGGAGCCGTTGTATATTTATTCCAAAGAATGCGATATTACCGGAAAATGACCAATAGCATAACCTGTCATAGGGCGAATAAAATAGGATCCGATATATCCATGTCCGATCTTACTGTTAAGACGAGAAATGGCGTCGGAAGGAGACATTTCAGGCCGACCTGGGCCGAGGTGGACTTATCGGCTATAGCGTATAACTTCAAGCAGGTGCGCAGGTTCGTTGGCGGTAATATCAGCATCATGGCGGTAGTAAAGGCGAACGCATATGGCCACGGGACCGTAGAGGTATCCGGGATACTGGAAGAGATGGGAGTAGAATACCTGGGTGTCGCTACCACGGATGAGGCGGTGAGGTTAAGAGATCATGGGATAAAAACGCCTATCCTGATCCTGGGTTCGGTGCTGCCGGGAGAGGTGCCAGAGGCCATTGAGAAAGATATTTCTCTGACTCTTTGCAATGAGGAGATTTTTCTGGCGATAAAAGATGCGGTACGCGATGGCCTTAAGGCTAAAGTCCACATCAAGATCGATACAGGGATGGGGCGGATCGGAGTATGGCATGAGGAGGCGCTCGATTTTATAAAGAAGGTGTCGGCCTGCAAAGATATTATTCTCGAGGGGATCTACACGCATTTTTCCAGCGCCGGCAGAGACGACTTTTTTACGACTTATCAGATGGAAGCGTTCGAAAAACTTCTTTCGGACATCGAGAAGCAGTGGATAAAGATACCTCTCAGGCATGCGTCAAATTCGATCGCTACCATAGATGTCAAGAGGTCGCATCTTAACCTCGTGCGGCCCGGCTTGATAATATACGGGATGTATCCCAAGCCCACATTCTCTAAAATGATCAAACTTAAACCGTCGCTTTCACTTAAGACCAGGATAGTCTACATAAAGGACGCTCCTCCGGGCAGGTCGATAAGTTATGGCAGAACATTCATAACACAAAAGCACACCAGGATAGCTACCCTTCCGATCGGCTATGCCGATGGATTGATCAGGAACCTTTCTAATAAAGCCGAGGTCCTGGTAAAAGGTGAACGCGCCCCTGTAGTAGGAAAAGTGACTATGGACCAGACCATGATAGATGTCGGAGGGATCAGGGGTGTCAGGGTGGGGGATGAGGTTGTGATAATAGGCAGGCAGGGAAGGGACGAAATAAGGGCGGAGAAGATGGCGCGCCTTGCGGGAACAATAGCTTATGAAGTGGTCTGCTCCATCTCTAACCGCGTACCGAGGGTATATAAAAGATGATCATAAAGGTTATCTCCATACTGATCATGGGCTGTGCGGCATTTATTAACACGCAGTTCCCACATGTTTTCCCGCCCTTACAGGAACAGACGGTTACGGGATGGAGGGCGGATTTTGATCATGTTGTGATGGCGCAAAACATGCGGCTTCCCGAAGGGTGGAGACACGTAAGAAAGCCCGGAACGACCCCGGCGGTATTTTCGATTACGGAAGTGTCTGCCGGAAATGTTCTTCATATGGAATCCGATAGAGCGAGCTCAAGCGTCATAACCCAGTTGGAGGGAGTGGATATCGAAAAGACCCCTATTTTGCGGTGGAGGTGGAGGGCAACAAAACTTCCGGAAGGCGCCGACGGAAGATCGCGTGATAAAGATGACCAGGCGATAGGGATATATGTCGGGGCAGGGACCTCTCTAAACAGCAAAAGCGTATCTTACAGATGGGATACCCTGACGCCTAAAGGGGTCGAGGGAAATTCGGCTTACGGCCTTGGCGGCGTGAAAGTAAAGTGGTATACGCTGAGGAATGAAGGGGATGCGGGAAGCGGTCGGTGGTTCACGGAAGAACGTAACGTCCGGGATGATTTTATGAAAGCATGGGGATTCTATCCAAAAAAGATATTTCTGGTAGTTTCAAGTAACAGCCAGTATACCAAATCCAAGGCGGCGGCTGACCTTGGCGACATAGGATTTTATGATAAGTAATTTCCCGAAGAACATAGTCACTCCGCCGGTGCTGGCAGAAACTAAAGATTTCCTTGTGAAGATAGCGGAAAACCATGAGGAAGTCGAAAAGGCCCAGCGTTTAAGATATGAGGTATTTAATATCGAGCAGGGGCGCGGCCTCAAGATGTCGGAGAAGTACGGTATCGATTTCGACGAGTTCGATCAATATTGCATGCATCTTTTGGTGATCGAGAAGTCATCGGATAAGGCGATAGGCACATATAGGGCGCATCTGGGCTGCATTGCTAATTCCGCGAAAGGTTTTTATTCTTCGAAAGAATACGAGATCCATGGATTGTACAAGATCGCCGATAAATGCCTGGAGCTTGGGAGGACATGCGTATCGTCCGATCATAGATCCGGGGCCATAATAGCTCTTTTATGGGGCGGCATAGTCGAGCTCCTCGCCAGATCGGACCTTACGTACCTGCTTGGATGCGTCAGTCTTGAAGGAACGAATTCCAAGACGGGATGGGCGATCCATGAATATATCTCCAGGACATATCCAAGCTTTACAGAATTTTCCGTATTGCCTCGTCCGGGTTTCAGGCTTGAGAAACCGCCGAAAGACGAGATCGAGAAGTTATTAAAAGACGAAGCGGCGCTTATAAAGATGATCCCGCCTTTGCTCAAGGGATATTTACGTCTAGGGGCGCATGTATGCGGAGAACCGGCGCTGGATAAAGAGTTCGGGACGATAGATTTCTTTATTCTGCTTGATATGGATAAGGTCCCCGACCGTTACAAACGCCATTTTAATTACAGAAAGAAAAAAGTGTGAGATGACGTCTTTCTTCCTTCGTATTTACAGGATAACGGCAATATTTTTCTGGGGCATAGCGGTAGCTCTATTGACATTGCCTTATCAGATAAGGGGAGGATGGGAAGGTATGAGGCGCATTAGTCGATTTACGCATATTTGGAATAGGGGCATAGCGAAGATAATAAATATGCGAGTCGATGTGTCAGGTAATATTCCGGATCTATCAGGCGGCCTGGTAGTATCTAACCATCTCGGCTATATTGATATAGTAGTGCACGGATCGCTCCTGCCTATGCGTTATTCTCCCAAGGCCGATATATCCAGGTGGCCCATTCTAGGATGGTATATCGGGTTGAGCCGCCCGATATGGATAGATAGAGAGGCAAAAAAAGCCGCAAGGAAGGCTTTAAGAGACTTTGCGAAAACAATGAAGCGCGGCATGTATATGATCGTCTATCCCGAAGGGACGAGCAGTAACGGAAAAAGCGGGATATTACCTTTTAGATCCACGTCTTTTGAGGCGGCCATAACAGGGAACCTCCCTATCATACCAATGCTGACCAGCTATAAAGAAGCCCCCGGCGGCCCCGAGATATGCTGGTATGGTGATATGAAGCTCTTGCCGCATATATGGAATGTGTTGAAGGCTCCCGCATTGGAAGCCAGGATAAGGTTCCTCGATCCAGTCTACCCCGAAGGACGTTCTCGCAAAGAGCTCGCATCCTATGTCCATGGGATTATGGATAGGGAGTATCGTAAGTTAGCTTTGGGATAAGCGTGTTAATCTATTATCGTTCCACAAAAAGTGCACCATCCGCACTCATGGTCTATGCCGTCAATCAGTTTCCCGCAACCGCTGCATCTCATAGAATCTCCTTTTTTTATTTGGTATTGTTTTTAAACATATTTAATTAGTGATGAAAAAAAATAGACCCTCAACTTGTGGATTAAGTATACATCAGATTACAGTAGAAGACAAGGCTGGGTAGATAACTATTTTGTATTTTAACTAAAACAGAAACAAGAGCACGCTCTATAGGATAGCTACGCCTTGCTCTGTAAATACAGCGACATTCTTACTATACTTTAAGGATGTCACAAATTGTGATATCCTCCCCCTCGGGGCCCCTATATCAGCGGATCCTAAAAGTTTCGCCTTCCACCATATCTTGAGGTGCCATTTTGGCACCTCAAGTGCTCTTGTCTTGTTAACCTGAACAAAAAATCATCCGGAAATCTTTTTATGTTACGCCTAACCTGCCTGGTTAAATGCCTTGTCTCAACACCGTATAGTATGTAGGGCACCCTTAAGGGTGCCCTACATACTCGCTGCCACAGACGTCCCACGTCCTTCATAGATTCACATTCCACGCATTTTTCTTGACCATAATCCAACAAAGTAGTATCATTTATCCACTAACTACGATGAGGTGGATCTGTGATATTATTGGAAAAATACGTGTAATTCAATCCCGGGCAAATATATGCGTGGGATTTTTTGTCTATGGGGCGTCCCTTTGCAGGATGGCCCCAAAAGGCCTTCGGCTTACCAATAAAAAAAGGAGGAGCAGATGGGTGATAAAGGTAAGAAGGATAAGGATAAACACAACAAACAGGTAAACATAGCAAGAAACGAGGTAAACAAGAAAAAACAAGAACAAACACAGAAGCACCCCTGAGCTTTCGGAATACTGTATAAATAGCGGAGAGATTAGGGACGTGTTAAAAAGTAGCTAGGGTCCGTTTCATAAGGTGCCATGCCTGGAAGTGGCTCCGAGAGAAACGGACCCATAACAGCCCAGTCCCCAGCTAAAATTTGACCCCTTCGCTTCATATGGCCATCTCGGCCATGGCCTTCACCTAATTTTGCTCTCAAGGATTATTTGTATCTATTTAGCTATATCCTTTATTTCCTTTATTTTTAATGAAAAGATTTTTTATTGACAAAAAGGCAGAGAATGACTACAATTGTAGTCAAAAAGGACTACAATGACACTATCCGCTATATCTATTCTGAAATCGAAAACCCGTTCCTCTATTTTTAAGACTTTCTTTGACGATCCGGAAAAAGAATATTATCTACGTCAGCTTGAAGAAGTCACCGGCTATTCCGTGGGTAATATCCGCAGAGAAATGATCAAGCTTGAAGCGGACGGTATTTTCCAATCACGGGATATAGGTAAAACGAAGTCATACAAATTAAATAAAAATTACCCTCTTTACAATGAAATAAAAAACATAGTACGCAAAACTATAGGTATAGAGTATTCTCTTAAAGAGGTTCTGAAGAAAGATAAGGGTATAGACTTTGCGTTCATATATGGTTCCTATGCGGAGGCAAGAGAGCATTCATTAAGTGATATAGATATTATCGTAATCGGCAGTACAAGCCCGCGGCAAATAAAATCCGCGCTTTTTGAATATCAGACGGAACTTAACCGCGAAATTAACAGTATCGTTTACACAAAGGAAGAGTTTCTAAAAAAACTGAACGGGAAAAATCACTTCGTATCTTCTATAGCTAAAGTGGGAAAAATATTTATAAAAGGAGATGAAGATGAGTTTAGAAGATTTGTGCAAATTCGGAAAACTTCAAAAGCATAAGACGAGCGCTCAGGAGATAGTGGACCTATTTGGCGTAGCCCAAAGATGCTTAAAAGATGCTTCACAGGATTCAATCTCTTTTGAATTAAGGTATATTTCAGCATACCAGGCCGCGTTAGCGGCCGGCGAGGCCCTTCTCTGCTGTTTTGGATGCACAGCGCCAAAGACCAATTATCATTATATGGTATGGGAAGGTCTGAGGCAGATATTGGACAATTCTTTTAAAGATACCCTGATTCTATTCAATGACGCAAGGAGCAAGAGAGGCGACGCCTTTTACGATCATGCCGATGTAACCAGTGAGACAGAATACAAAGAACTTTATAAGGAATCAAAAATATTTGTTGAGTATGTGAAGAATAGGATCAAAAAGGAGTTTCGCGAATTAGGCAAGAGCTTATAGAGCATATAAAGAACCGTCCTGAATGGGACTAAAATTATGGCTAAACGAACTCACGGCTTTGGCCTGGTGGCGCTACTGGTAGCGTTGGTGATGATGGCGGCATTTTACTATCTTATGGTAAATAGACAAATGAATAGCAAGACGCGGCAAGAGCCGGAGAGGGCCGCCCTATTGGGATCCGGCGCCGGCGCATCAAGACCCGATATTATATTAAACAGCGCCAAAAATACTTTGAAAGAAGCCAGTGAGAAAAGAGCGGATAATAGCTGGGAATAGGAAAGAGAAGGGAAGCGTCAAAAAAATACCTAACCTGGCAATTCTAACCAGGTTAGATTATAAGGTGATAATGATTTCACGGTCTCTAAAAGCGAAACTCTGTAGTACCGCATAGAACTAATAGACGTAATAGAATGCTGTAAGTCGTTGACAAAGAAAAGGTAATGTTGTAACCTATTTACCAACGGAGAGTTACGGGTTTATACTTATTTGACTCCCTATCTCTCCGCTGGTTTAGATACGCGGCGCTTGATAGATGATGATGGAGGGTAGTTAAAATGAAAAAGATATTAACAGGTATTCTGGTCTTAGTTCTGATGGTTGCGGGTGGAAGCGAGGTTTACGCAAAGTGTGAAGCGGCGCTTAAAAGACTCAAACAGGCCGAGGCCAATTTAGCCGCGGCCAACGCCGAATATGAAAAGGCCTCCGGAGATCACAAGCAGGCTCAGGCGAATTTTAACAAAGCCATACAGGATTTAAATGCCATTGCCGCAAAGCTCGGCGCGTCAGGCCGGGCTACAAGAGATAGCGGCACGTTTGGTCGCTCTCCCTCAAATCCGACTTTTTTTGATGATCCGGGATATAAGGCGGCAAAACAGGCATGGCAGGATGCCAAGGAAGCTAATCAAAAAGCTGAGGGTGATCTGGACCAGGCCGGTATAAAACGCAAGAGGGCGCAGGATGAATATGCTGACGCCGAAGCCGAATATGAAAGATTGAGAGCCGAACACGTAGGCGATGCGGGTTTTCTTAGAACGCCGGAACCGCTTAAGATCGACGAGACTTTAAGTGATGAAGTCGAGAAAGTCACAGAACTCAAGCGATCGCGCGCCTCTGTTAAGCATGATGACGCATATTTAGATTTCTCATTTGTCCTAAAAAAGATAAAAGATAGGACAATCTTAGAGACGTCCATTATCGCCATAGGCAAAGGGTCGCGGTATAGAAAATGGCTGCCGAGGGGATTGAAGCTTAACATAGACTCTGCCGCGGTAGACCCAATCGAAATGCATGATTACTATATTTCTCGCGTCCATAAAGAGCCGGCGGCTGCTAGTAGCGCAACCTCAGGCATATTAACCGCGCTGGGCAGCCAATATACAGGCGGAGCGAAAAAACAATCACACTATAAAAGCGATGCCTGTCCTCCGGGAACACAACAGGATGCTAAACCACAAGGTACGGCAATAGGCAGCGCGGGAATGGCCGTGGGTCTGGGTCTTTTAACTTCACAGCCCCGGGAGAAGATAACCGGTAAGAAGATAGATAAGATAAAAGGCTTAAGAGCGAGTTTTGACGTCACCGGATATGAAGATAGATTGGATGGAGCAAAAATAGACGCCAATATCGTGAATGAGATTAAAGGTGAAGAAGCCGATATCATCGTTCCCATACATTTTGACAGGTAGCGCTTGTTGGAGGAGCTAGGGTCCGTTTCTCTAGGAGCCACATCTCTTAGTCCTACACGGTCAATTATTTTGAAATATTTGAAATAATTTAGCCTCTTTTTACGTCTTTATATGTGGAAGCATATAAAACATAAAAGGAGGCTTTTGTTATATACGGATTGGGGCCATCCTGCAAAGAGACACCCTGCCTGAACAAAATAATTCTTGATTTGTTTCCACCCCCGTCTCGACTCAAATCTCATAACCTATGACCCAATCCCAAGCTCACAACCCTATATCAATTTTTCACAACATAGGTAGTTATTTTCCATCATAATGTCCTGCATTTGCCCTGGCATGTAATAGTTTGTCATATATTGTCATGACTTCTGCTTCAACTAGTTAGGAATTATAAAGTTAGACCATTTTGGTATGATTCATGCTAATAAATGTATTAGATATCGTATGGTGTGTCTATTTAAAGACAGTTACTCTTCAAAAAAGGAGTAGCAGGGGCGTTCTATAAGGTGCCAGCCCATGGGGTGGCACCAAAAGAGACTGTTGAAAAACGCCCCTTATTTTTTTATCTTTTCTCGTCGGAATTCAGTTATTTATGATATACTATAGATAACACTTGCCGACGGAAAAGGAGCCAAAA